>OJPQ01001058.1_pt1 | contig 9452 bp, 8 predicted proteins | sample 1598531 | NCBI WGS metagenome assembly OJPQ01 (sample SAMN03922491, study PRJEB24848) | human gut metagenome | isolation source: stool sample | host: Homo sapiens | place: Germany | collected 2011-05 | reverse complement strand
GAGCGCCACCTTGCCAAGGTGGAGGTAGCGAGTTCGAGCCTCGTAGCCCGCTCCAAGATGTGTTGATGAAAGATGCAGCACAGAAAACGCCGCACGAAAGTGCGGCGTTTTCGCATATAACGCACTACTTTTAGAATGGAAAAGTTGCAAAAACTCGATTTTTCAAAATCTCAGTTTTGCCCAGCGAGAGGCGACATTTTGAAGATGCGCCCTGCCAGATTTGTGGTCTGGTGTGGTTCGAACACTGAGGCTTAAAAAAGAATAAAGAATAAGAAGGCAGGCCGCCGTTCGGCTCCCTATGTGGGAGCGGACGGCGGCCTTTTTCGACTCATAGGTGCTTATGTTGCTTTCGCTTCGTTTGTCTATCATTCCTTGGTGGTGTTGGTAATAGCTTTTACTGGACCTTTCGGGTATGCTTGCGTTACAAAAAACGAGGAGGTATCCGAGAATGGCAACCACTAAAAACTTGTGTGCTCAGATCCCCATCGACCTGCATGAGCGGGTCAGCGAAGAACGGGAACGGCTGGGCCAGACCACCAGCGAGTACATCGCCAACCTCATCCAAGACTATTACAACATGATGGAAAATCAGAAAGGCGGCATCACTATGACTGAAAAAGGCAGAACGATGGCATTCCAAATCCCCGAAGAACTCTTCCAGCGCATCAAGCGTCACTTGGAGCGCGAGACGCTCCGCAACGGCAAAAAGCTCACACAGCGAGACTTCGTGCTGAACCTGATCACGCAGGCGCTGGACGAAGCGGACGCTGAGAACACCGCAGAGCAGACCACCCCCACTGAGGCCCCTGTCGCGCCCCGTGTGGCCGACGTGACCACTCCAGCGGACACGGACACCCCCGACGAAGATAACGCCGTGTAAACCCGCATTAAAGCCAAAACAAAAGAACATGATTTAGGGAAAAGCCACCCAGGGCATCCGAATATATCGGATGCCCTGGGTGGCGTTTTGCGTTTCATCAGAAAGGAGGCACACATTATGGCAAGCGAGATCAGAAATCGCTTCACAGACACAGAAATGCAGATCGCCAGAGAAACAGACCTGCCGGATCTGCTCTCCCACCTCGGCTATCAGGTGAAGCGCGTGGGACGCTTCCATACTACCACGGAGATGGACAGCCTGCGGATCAAGGATCGGCGTACCTGGTTCCGGTATTCCCAGAATACCGGCGGGGATGCCATTACCTTCCTCCAGCAGTTTTGCGGAAAATCCTTTCCGGAAGCGGTGGAGTACCTTCTGACCTTCCATGGGAAAGCCAGAGACGCGCCCATTCCGCAGCCAAAGCCGATCAGCCCGAAACAGGAGTTTTCCCTGCCGCTCCGCAACGCGGATGACCGCAGGGTCTTCGCCTATCTCCGTAAGCGAGGTATTGCTGCCCAGGTGATCCGGCAGTTTATGAACAGCGGCCTGCTGTATGAGGATGCGGTACATCATAACTGCGTCTTCGTCGGCAGGGATGAATCCGGACAGGCAAAGTACGCGGGGCTGCGTGGTACCTATGATCTGGACAGCCCCGGCTTCAAGGGAGACGCAACCGGCAGCGACAAAAACACAGGCTTCTCCCTCCCGCACGATCCGCGCTCAGATCTGGTGCTTGTCTTTGAGGCGCCCATTGACCTGATGAGTTACCTCACGCTCCACAGAGACACAACCAACGCCCTTGCTCTGTGCGGACTCTATGACGGCGCACTGCAGACCTATTTGCAGGCGCATCCGGAGATCCGCCGTATTGCGCTGTGTCTGGACGCGGACGAGCCTGGGCAGAAAGCCGCCCAGCAATTACAGGAAAAGTATCAGTTACAGGGGTATGCCGTTACCGTGGAGAAACCGCGCTGCGGCAAGGATTGGAACGAGTATCTGCAAAAACGGCTTTGCAGCCGGGAAAGGGGGCGATAGTCAAAAGAACATTGTTTTCAACGCGGATAAAAAACAAAAAATATAAGGAGGACCTATGAATCTGAAAAAGAACCATTATTCCCGCAGGGCGCTGGCACTGCTGCTGACGCTGGTCATGTGCGTGGGCATGATCCCCACCGCTTTTGCCGCCCAGCAGAACAGTTACCACGACCCCGCCGAGCACTGGATGCAGGCGTCCGGCCGTACCAATGAGCTGGACGCCAACAGTGTTGTGACCCGCGAGACCTTCAAGTGCGGTGAGTGCGGCAAAGCCACATCTTTTGAGGTGTTCCGCGTTCCCGAATATACCCGCAATGGCCAGCCGGCACTTAGCCGCAATGTGAAATATTCGGACGGCACGATGGTAGATGGTGTCGGTAAGGGTGATACCATGGACGGCATCCCCGGCAAGGACGCTACCTATACCGGATATCACTACACCAAAGCCGTCTGTGAAACCTGCGGCGGCATCAACACAAATATGAGCAAAAGCGAGTACGGCTATCTGAAAAATGTCTACTGGCTGTATGACTGTGCCGCCGCATTTACGCAGGAACTGGACGAAACCGTTTCCTACGAGTACACGGACGATACCTATCACACTGTCACCACCAAGGGCGGCACCTACTGCGCATTCTGCTACGGTACCAATCATACGGTCAGTCGCAAGCTGGAGCGCCACAGCATGGTGACGGAAGTTCTGCCCCAGCCGGCAAACGGCCGCTTTGCTACGGTAGAGAAATGCAGTCTGTGCGACTATACCCGCTATGACTACACGGCGGCAAAGGCAGTCATTGCAGACTATTACGGCGTGGTGGACGGCAAGCCCCACACCATCACGGTCAGCGACCTCTCCGAAGCCGGTGTCCGCACCTCTATCCGCTACGGCAACAGTGCGGATAGCTGTACCATGACCTCCGCGCCCAACTACACGGAGGAAGGTCAGTACATGGTCTACTACGAGATCACCTACACCTACAAGGGCAAAGAAATGACCGAGAACGGCGTGGCAAAAGTCTGGCTCCGTGACGAATCTACCAAGGATGACGGCTCTTGTGCCTGCGGCTGCGGCGATCCCAACTGCGGCTGCCAGAACAAGCATTGCAATGGAAATTGCTGCACCGACAAGGGCTGTGGTGAAAACCACAAGTATATTCTGCTGGACAGCACCAAGGCCGGCTGCACCACCCTCGGCTATGACCGCTACCTCTGTACGGAGTGCGGCAAAATCGAAAAGCGCGACTATGTGGACTCTCTGGGCCACGCATGGCAGAGCATCGTCATCCGTGACGCCACCTGCGAAGCAGACGGCAAGCAGCTGGAGTTGTGCTCCCGCTGCGGACAGATGAAGCAGACCGCCACGCCCAAGGGCGAACACAGCTATGAGGTCTATACCGTGGCTGCCACCTGTACCAGCCCCGGTTATACCGTCCGAGAGTGCTCCGTCTGCGGCGACCGCCATATCGAGGACATCACTTCCGTTCTGCCCCATAACTACGAATCCCATGTCATCGCCGCGACCTGTGAGGGCGGCGGCAAGACCATCCACCGCTGCGATGGCTGCGGAAGCAGCTTCGTCACGGACTACACTGACGCACTCGGTCATAGCTGGGACAAGGGTACCCTCGTCACCAACGCCACCTGCACCGGCGAGGGTGTGATGGAATACCGCTGCACCCGCTGTGGCTACCACCGTCTGGATGCCGACCCTGCGGATGGCCACATCCCCGGCGCTCCTGCTACCTGCACGGAACCCCAACTCTGCACCCGCTGCGGCGCGGTGCTGAAAAACGCGCTGGGACACGATTACAAGTCTGAAGTGACCTCCCCCCCCTGCACCGAGATGGGCTACACCACCAACACCTGCACCCGCTGCGGCGATACCCACAAGACCGATTACACCGAGCCTGCCGGTCATAAGCCCGGCGACTGGATCATCGACAAGGAGCCTACCACCGACGCTGCGGGCAGCAAGTACAAGGAGTGCGAGAACTGCGGCGAGAAGCTGGAAACGGCAGAGATCGAGAAAATCTACAACAGCGGCACCACGGACAGCAAGGGTGAAGCCGTTGTAGGCGGTTATCTTGTGACCGTCACCGATACCGACACCAAAAATCCTGTGGCAAACGCCGCAGTTGCGCTCCACAAGGATAACAGCATCTCCATCCGCCTGCCGAACAGCCGCCTGCTGGACTACGCCGACCAGACGACCGTGACCGTGCAGCTTGTCAAGGACAAGTCCGCTGTGCCGGACATGAGCATCGCTGTCACGGATAAGAATGACAACTACGCCTCCGGCAAGACCGACAAGGCAGGTCAGATCACCGTCCCCACCAGCAGCGGTAAGACCAACGAGGACGGCAAGGTCACTACTGGCTATGAGGACGCGGACGGCGACCGCTGGACGCTGACCGTCAAGGTCATCCGCACGGACACGAAGCGCCCCATCTCCGGCAGTGCAGTGTCCATCGGCAAGACCGGCAATATCACGGTGAAGCTGCCGGACGGCACAGATCTGGACGCCAAGCATCAGGTGACGGTCATCGTGACCGACCACAAGAAGGCTCCCCAGCAGGGGAAAAATGTCACGGTCAAGGGTGATCTGGGTCAGTCTGCCGTAGGCAAGACCGACAAAAACGGTGAGCTGACCGTCCCCGAAGTGGAGCAGACCGAGCGCCACGGCGTTTACATCGTCGGCTACACGGACGGCACCTTTGGCCCCAGCCGCAGCATGACCCGCAGTGAAGCCGCCGCGATCTTCGCCCGCCTGCTGGCGGAGAAGAACGGTGACACCATTTCCACGGCGGCAAATACCAAATTTGCGGACATTCCTGCCCACGCCTGGTATAGCGGCTATGTGAAGTATCTGTGCAACAACGGCATTACCTATGGTAAGAGCAAGACCATCTTTGCCCCCAACGATGCCATTACCCGTGCTGAGTTTACCACGATGGCTGTCCGTTTCTTTGATGTGTACGGCGACGGCGACGCTGAGATCATGGAGCAGTTCAGCGGCTTCAATGATGTTTCTTCCGGCTATTGGGCGGCAGAATACATCAAGTACGCCGCGCTCCACGGCTGGATTAACGGCTACGGGGACGGCTCGTTCCACGCAGACCGCGAGATCAACCGCGCCGAGGTCGTCACCATCGTCAACCGCCTGCTGGGCCGCGAAGCGGATGAGGACTACATCGCGGACAATCTCCGCAAGCTCAACACCTTCCCGGATGTGAGCCGCAAGCATTGGGCGTATTACGCAGTCATGGAAGCCGCCAACGCCCATACCGCCATTCTGGGTGACAGCGAAAGCTGGGGCAAGTAAACACCCTGCCACCCTCCCGATGCCGGGAGGGTGGCTTTTCTAACATCAAACATCATAATTAAAAAGGAGAAATGAACCATGCTGAAAATCACTGCCATTGGCAATCTGACCCACGATGTGGAACTGAAAATGAATGAGGCCACCGGCAAACCCTATGCCATCCTGCGTATCGCTTCGGACCGCCGCTATAAGGATAAGGACGGCAACAAGCTCACCGATTTTATCTCCATCAAGGTGCGCGGCCCTCTGGCCGAGCGCTGCGCGGCGTTTGCGTGGAAGGGCTGTAAGCTGGCAGCCACCGGCGATTTTGAGACCATCACCTTCGTGGATGAGCCTCAGCGTCAGCCCGGATTTCTCATCAAAGCCAGCGATGTGGAATTCCTGTCTCCCCGCAAGGCGGAGGACGCGGCACAGGCGGTGGAGGATATGTCCGCCAGTGAGGACGCCGCCTGATGAAAAACACCGGGATCACATACACCAGCGCAGAGCGCAGTCCTGTGATCCTGCCGGAGATGGCCGAACTGCTCCCGCCTTTGAGCGCGGAGCAGTCTGCCGCTCTGGAAGAGGATCTGCTGCGAAACGGCTGTTACGCCCCCATCATCGTCAATGAGGACATGGTGATCGTGGACGGGCATAACCGTCAGTCGCTGTGCGAAAAGCATGGCCTGCCCTATACGATGGCGGTATTTTCCTTTGAGGATCTGCTGGAAGCCAAGCAGTGGGCGCTGGACACGCAGAAAAATCGCAGAAATCTGGAAAAGTGGGAGCTGGGCAAGATCGCGCTGAAGCTGAAGCCGGAGATCGAGGCAAAAGCCAGGGCAAACCAAGGGACACGCACAGACCTTTCGGCAACATTGCCGGAAAGTTCCGATACTGTGGACACCCGCAAGGAGCTGGCAGAAGCAGTCGGCCTGGGTGAGCGCACCATGGGCAAGGTTATGCAGATCGACGAGAACGCCCCAGAGGTTATCAAGGAGGCTCTGGATAAGAAGGAACTGTCCATCAACAAGGGTTATGACCTGACCCGGCAGCTTCAGGACCTTCCGGAAGAGCAGCGGGAGCAGGCGGCCGCCGAAGCGCTGGAATACGAAAAAGCGAAAAAAGAACTGAAAAAGCAGGATGCCGAGATCGACCGGAAAGGAAAAATCGCGGTGCTTTTCTGCAAAGCGTATGAAAAAGCCGTCCTGCTGACACCGTCCGAGGAAAATGTCCGCTGCTGGACGGACGGGACGCGGATGACCCCGGAGGAAATGCAGGATACCGTGAAGGAATCCCGCGAGCTGGCGGAGGTGTTCCGGACGATTGCGGATATCATCGAGCAGAAGATCCTGCCCGCGGATTGGAGGTGTGCCGATGCAGAAAGCGAAGAAAACGATGCCCAGCCGGACGGGAATCCCGCCTGACGCGCAGGCGGAGATTTTGCAAAAGCTGTCCGCCGAGACGAAGATCACTTCCTGTGAGATCGCGGAGATCTTGAAAAAGCATGATGTCTGCGGAGATATGGACGCGCTCCAGGACGCCTACCGGAAACGGCTGGGACAGCGTCTCCTGTCCGGCATCCGGGACGAGAACGGCAAGCGGGAAATCCTCTCCACCAGCGGCGGTGAATGTCATCGTAGACTGCTGCAATGACCCGCAGAAGTTGAAAGCCATCCAGCGCCGCATTCAGGCGCAGATGAATGGGCTGGATGTGTCTGCCGGGAAGGTGCATGGGCGCGTTCACTTTTTAGAGCGTTTTATGGGCTGGATAAGAAAGGAGCGGTCAGATGGAGCAGCATGAGGAAATGCTATCCCCGGAGGAACAGTACGTGCAGCTTGCACCGACGCTGGACGCAGACGGTTTCTCGCTGTATGCCGCTGCGGAAGAAGTCACCGGGCTCAAGGTCTATGAAGAATTTCCCTATGAGGATAACCGGGGAATGTTTGAGCTGGCAGACGGACACACGCTGCTGCGGTATCTGGAAGCGGCATACTTTGGGACCGTTACCTGGGAGATCGTCCCCGGCACGCCCTATGAGCGGGCGATTCTCGGTGAAGTAGATAAAACCACACCGGAGTATCGCGCGTTTTATCAGAAGATCTGCGCGGGTGCAGCAGCGCACATCAAAAAACGTATTGGGAAGGAGACACAGAATGTGAAGGAACCGATTTCAGAGATCAACAAAGAATCCTTCTGGGACCTGATCCATGAGGCAAAAAACGCCTGCGGGCAGGACATGGACGCCATGCTGGCCTATCTGAAAGACCGGCTGGTTTCTATGGGCCCCGTACAGGCGCAGAATTTCCACGACATCATCCACGCCTATGAAGATCTCGCGGACAAGTTCGGCTTGTGGGACGCGGCAGGGATCATGAAGGAATACGGCTGCAGCGATGACGGTTTTATCGATTTTCGCGCCTGGCTCATCGCACAGGGGCGCGAGGTCTATTTTGCCGCGCTGGCAGACCCGGACAGCCTTGCAGATGTCGTTCCCTACGGAGATTGCCGCTTTGAGCAGTTGAGCTATGTCGGGGACTATGCCTACGAGCAGCTCACCGGGAAAAGCGCCTATGATCAGACAGATTGGAGCGCATATGAAGCGCTTTTGATGAAGCTGGAACAAGATATCGTCTATAAGGACGGCATCGAGTTTCCCAGAGAGGGTGCGGATCTGAAGAAATATCTGCCCCGGCTCTGCGCGAAGCATCCGGAGTGGGACGGTCAAACGCGCTGGAATCTGCAACTGAAGGAGATCCGGGATCTGATCCATGCCGGAAAGGACTATGACCGGTGCCAGACATCAAATAAGAAGAAACGCAGCCGTGGAGGTGAGGCAAGATGAGCGAGTCCATGATTGTTGGTGTTGACCACGGCTATGCCGCTATGAAAACGGCCCATTTCTCGTTCCCCTCCGGTCTGGTGGCGTATGAGCATGAGCCATATACGCTGAAGGACGTGCTGGAATACGGCGGAAAATTCTATGTGGTGGGCAGCGGGCGTCAGGCGCTTCAGAAGAATAAAACGCAGACAGAGGATTATTACCTCCTCACGCTGGCAGCCATCGCAAAGGAACTCTCCTTCCGTCATGCGGAGCCCGCAGCAGAGATCCATCTGGCGGCCGGACTGCCCCTCACCAGCTTTGGACGGGAGAAAAATGCATTCCGTGAGTATCTGCTCCGGGATGGGAAAACGGTGAATTTCCGCTATGAGGGGCAGGACTACTCCATCGCCATCCGCAAGGTGTCGCTGTTCCCGCAAGGTTATGCCGCGGTTTTGACCCAGAGCATCCTGCTGGATGAGCCTTCTGTGATCGTGGCGGATATCGGTGGCTGGACGGTGGATCTGATGCGCCTGGACAACCGTATCCCCAATGCGTCGACCTGCCGCAGTCTGGAACTCGGTATGATCCGCTGTCTGGATGAGATCGGTGAGCAGATCCGCCGCACGCTGGGCCTGTCTATGACGGCGGCACAGATGGAAAGCGTGCTGCGCGGCGATGCTGTCCATATCAACGAGGATGCCAGAAAAATTATTGACCGGCAGGCAGACGCCTATGTCCATCGCCTGCTCTCCGCCATTACGGAGAGCGGACTGGATACCCGTGCCATGCCTGCTGTTTTTCTGGGCGGCGGCGCGGCGCTGCTGAAGCGGAATGTATCCGCTGCGGACGGCCTTTGCCGTCCAGTCATCCTTGACGATGTGTCCCTCAACGCCAAAGGCTATGAGCGGCTGGCAGAACGTCTCTCCAAGAACGATGAGCAGTAACAAAAAGCGGATCAATCTGTCCTTTTCCATGTCCTCGCCCATCCAGCGCAGGGCGTGGAAGAAGCTGACGGAGATCCCCGCAGGACAGCGCACCGCCGCAGTCTGCCGCATGGTCTGTGAGTATAAAGGGCAGCAGGAACTGCTGGACGCCGTTCGCCAGACCATTCGGCAGGAACTGCGGGGAGTGCAGCTCACCAAAGAAGAAGCGCAGGATAGCGGCAGAGCCGGGGATGTAGATGAAAGCGTCCTCGGCTTTTTGCTTGCCCTGCAGGAAGGAGATGAGATGACCTGATCCGATATTTTGATATGTTTGCCGGCATCGGCGGCTTCCGCACGGGATTGACCCGCGCGGGCGGTTTCCGGTGTGTAGGACACTGCGAGATCGACAAATACGCCAATGCCAGCTATGAGGCCATTTATGAGCCGGGAAAGGAGGAACGATATCTGTCTCTTATACACATCTCCGAGCC
>OJPQ01001057.1_pt1 | contig 9465 bp, 6 predicted proteins | sample 1598531 | NCBI WGS metagenome assembly OJPQ01 (sample SAMN03922491, study PRJEB24848) | human gut metagenome | isolation source: stool sample | host: Homo sapiens | place: Germany | collected 2011-05 | reverse complement strand
GCCCGAAATCGCTATATTTGCCTCCGGAGTTTCCGTGTACGGTTCGTCCGAGCGGGAACGATGGTCATTTTTTAACGATATCAACATGAAAATTGCGATTGTGGGCGCCAGCGGGGCTGTGGGCCAGGAATTTTTGAAAATTTTGGAGGAACGCGACCTGGGGATCGACTCCCTGTTGCTGTTCGGTTCGGAACGCAGTGCGGGACGGACGTACAAATTCCGCGGAGAAGATATTACCGTCAAGCTGTTGCAGCACAACGACGATTTCAAGGGGGTGGATTTCGCCCTGACGTCGGCCGGTGCCGGGACATCGCGCGAGTTTGCGGAGACGATCCCCCGGCACGGAGCCATTATGATCGACAATTCGAGCGCCTTCCGCATGGATGCCGACGTGCCCCTGGTGGTGCCCGAGGTCAATCCCGGCGATGCGAAGGACGCTCCGCGCCGCATTATCGCCAACCCCAACTGCACGACGATCCAGATGGTCGTGGCGCTGAAGGCGATCGAGGATCTCTCGCACATCCGCCGCGTACACGTTTCGACCTACCAGTCGGCCAGCGGGGCGGGAGCCGCGGCGATGGACGAACTGGTCGCGCAGTATGCCGAGCTGGGCGCCGGCAGGCAGCCTACGGTCAGCAAGTTCGCATTCCAGCTGGCCTACAACGTAATTCCCCATATCGACGTGTTCACCGATAACGACTACACGAAGGAGGAGATGAAGATGTTTCACGAGACGCGCAAGATCATGCATTCGGACATCGCCGTGTCGGCGACGTGCGTGCGCGTGCCGGTGATGCGTGCCCACTCGGAGAGCATATGGCTCGAGACGGAACGTCCCGTGTCGGTTGCCGAAGCCCGCGAGGCTTTCTCCAGGGCACAGGGCGTGGTGCTGATGGACGACCCGGCGGGCAAAGTTTACCCGATGCCGCTGTTCATCGCCGGCAAGGAGCCGGTATACGTGGGGCGTATCCGCAAAGACCTGACCTGCGAGAATGGCCTGACGTTCTGGTGCGTCAGCGATCAGATCAAAAAAGGGGCGGCGCTCAATGCCGTGCAGATATTGGAGACACTGGTCTGACGGCCGGAAATTTAAAAAACAGGAAAAGGGGAGACTGCGGGTCTCCCTTTTTTTCATACCTTTGTTTCCAGCGTAAAGTTCGTGCCCTATGGAATCCAAGTTTTCAGCCCGTATCGCTGAGTTGCCCGGCCCGGTGTGGGTGTTCGGGGCTTATGTCGTTTCCCGTATGGGGGAGTGGGCGTTCGGGCTGCTCATGCAGTTCGTTTCGGGCTCGTGGCGGCTGGGCGGTGGCACGGCTTTGATGTTCCTGATCCCTGCGGCCGGCGTGGCGCTGCCCGTCTGCGTGCTGTGGGGCTTGGTCGGCCGGAGCCCCTACGGGTTGTCGCTGGCGCGCTGGTATGCCGGGCTGCGTGTGGTGTTGCATTTCGCTGCGCTGCTCATCCTGCTCTTTTCCGGATACGATCCGCATCTGTACGGAGGTACCGAAATGTTTATCCGGGGCATTGCCCGGAATGTCGTATATGGTGCCTTGTGGTTCCTCTTCCTGCTTTATCTGGAGCGCTCCCGTGCGCTGGATGCCGCGATGTCCGGGGAGCGCTGCGACCTGCCTCTGTGGTGCGTTGCCCTGATGGTCGTGGTGTTGGCGCTGGCGATGTAGGGCGTGCTGCCGGAGCCTTGGCACGGGCGTGTGCGTTTTATTCTGCCGGCGATCGGAGAAGGCTCGTTTCCGGGTCTTCGTATGGCACATTTTGGGTCTGAAGTTAGCGAATTTGAATTTTTTATTGTAATTTAGGGTCGCGACAGTCCCGAAAAAGAGGTGCCGAAGTTGTATTTTTCGAATATATTCACTATATTTGTGATACATACTGACTAACACGGAAAGTGTAAGTTTATTCTCGAGTGGTAAATCTTGCAAATTAATACTGAGAAGAGAATAAGCCGGCATTTCTCCGCGTCTTATCCGTTTACGGATATAGGCGTGGGACTGTTGCTTATTTTATTCTCGAGGTTTTGCAAGAACCTTCCCACTCTGAAATATAGCTACAGCACCACGCTTTCCTTTTTTTTTAATTTTACATTTATTGCTTAGTTCCCAGGTGCGGGGGACTGCAGGAGCTATGTCCCATCATAAAGCATGCGATTCCTAACCCTTTTAATCTCAGCTATATTTATGAAAAACTGTTTCAAAACCGTTTTGGCCGCTGTGGCCGTGCTTGTTTGGCTGGGCGCCTCTGCCCAGGACGATCCTTCGAAGGAGACTGTCATCATCAATCCTTTTACGCACACCTCCGCTGTCAGCCAGGCAGCCTGTGACAACATCCGGGCGGCCGTCCTGTCGGGTTTTGCCGACCGCGGCCGTTTCCACATCGTCGACGCACTGACCGACGGTACGCTGTCGAAACTCTATGCCGACCGCAACGTCGAGGACGTGGTGAACGATGCCAACTGGAAGAGCGAAAGCGAAGCCGCCTACAAGGCGTTGGGTGCCAGGAAGGTCGTCATCGGACAGGCCAACAACGTTTCGTTCTCGCAGTTCAAGTCGGATATCGACGGCAAGATGTACAACAAGGCCGAGGTGACCTATTCGCTGAAGGTATATAACATTGCCGACGGCGCCATGATCGGTTCGGAAGACCTTTCGGTTTCGGGTATCGACGCCGATTCGAAGGACGGCGCGTTCAACGACGCGATGAAAGACCTCCGCAAGGGCATGGTCGGGTTCGTGGACAAGCATTTCAAGTTCGAGACCTATATCCTCGAGCTGGGCGAGGCCGACAAGAAAGGCCGTGTCAAGGAGCTTTATATCTCGGGCGGTACGGAGATGGGCGTTGCCAAAAAGACCCGTTTCAAGGTGTTCCTGGAGCGTAAGATCGGCCCGAAGGTAACCAAGTCGGAGATCGGCACCATCGTGGCTGTCGAGGTGATGGACGGCGTTACCAAATGCCAGGTCGCTTCGGGCGAGGATGCCATCAAGGAGAAATTCAACAACGGCGACAAGCTGGTCGTCATCCTCGACAAGCAGGGGACGGCGGCGGGCGGTTTCTTCAAAGGGCTCGTCGGTGCATAAATTTACCGCATATAATTCTTCTGGAAACGATCTCCGGGGTGTCGCTGACGGTACCCCGGGGATTTTATCCGTTCAAACTTAAAATATTTATCAGATGTTTAGGAAGTCCGTATTGTCAGTCATCGTTGTTCTCTTGTCGGCGCTTTTTCCCGCCTCCGCACAGAATTATACGACCGATGCCATCCTGAAACGCACGACCGGAAAGATCGCTACGCTGGAATGTTCGGGGATCGCCCGTACGAAGAAGGAGGCGATCGAGATGGCTAAGAAATCGGTGATCTACACTTATTTATATAACGGTATAGACGGCCTGAACGACAACAAACCCCTGTTGGGCAGCAAACCCTCGGCCGGGGCGGCCCAGTATGTCGGACAGTTGCTCGGGACGACCCGTTATGCCAACTACATCCGCAGCTGCACCATCGCCGACAAGACCAACAAGACCGCCGCCAAGGACATCCAGGTCTTTGCGACGATCGACCTCTACACCGAATCGCTCGAGCGCGACCTGGTCAACAACGGTATCATCGGGCGCAATGCCGCCGATATAGCGCTCTCCGAAACCCAGGAGATGATCGCCATGCCGACGGTGATGGTCGTGCCCTTCCGCAAGAGCGGCCAGTCCTACGAAGAGGCCATCCGCGACAATTCGGATATGCGCATGGCCATTTCGAAGGTCAACGAAGGTTTCATCAAGCAGGGCGTGGAGACCAAAGACCTGCTCACGTCGCTCAATAACGCCAATACCTATCAGGTGCGCATGGGCGACGGCATGTCGCTCGACGACGCGATCCTCATCAACTCGGGTGCCGACGTCTCGGTGAGCGTCGATATCAACCAGGATGTGAACGACGGCGGGGTGCGCGTGTCGCTGACCCTGCAGGCGATCGAGATCGCCACGGGCAATACGCTGGCCACCAAATCCGAAATTTCGGGGCGCAAACGCACGACGGCCGACGTGCTGTGCGGCGTGATGGCGCAGGCGATGGTCGGCGACTTCATGAAGCAGATATCCACACGCATGGCGACCAAGATTTCGACCGGGCAGAGCGTGGCCGTGCGCTTTACGATCGACCCCGGATCGGCCATCAACATGGATACCGAGATCAACAACATCATGCCGTTGTCGGACATCCTCGTTTCGTGGGTGAAGCGCCATGCCAAGAACGGCAAGTACCATACGCAGGGCCGCACGAGCACGCTGCTGGCCTTCAGCGATATTTTTGTGGACAACTCCATGGAGGACGGTATGCAGTCGGACGTCAATGATTTCGCGCTGGCGCTCTACCAGTACCTCAAGGGGCTGAACCTCTCCGTGTCGCGTACGATCACGGGTAATTCCATCGACGTAATCATCTACTAAACAACAGACCATGAATCTGCTTCGTAAACTATCGTTCTCCCTGGTGTTCGTGCTGGCCGCGCTGTCGCTCCGGGCCCAGGCCGTAATCGACCTCTCGGCCTATATCGACGACGAGACGGCCGCGCAGCTCGGTGACAACAACGCCGCGGCCCTCAAAAACAAGATCAGCAAGATCATCACCCGCAACGGCATGGCCGATGCCGCGGGGCTTTTCGTCGTCACGCCGACGCTTACGATCACCGACGACGGGGCGGTCGATACGGGGATGACCACGCTGCACGTGCTGCGTGCCGACCTGACCCTGTCGGTCAAAAATCTCTTCGAAGATACGGTTTTTGGCAGCCAGACCATATCGCTCCAGGCCAATGGCAAAAGCATGGAAGCCTGTATGCGGTCGCTGATCAATAAGGTGAACGTCAACGACGCGCGTTTCGCCAAGCTGATCGGTGACGTGCAGCAGGGCATCGCCGACTATTATACGCGCCAGATGCCGAAGATACTCGCCAAGGTCAACTCACTCGTCGCCCGTGAGGAGTACGAGGATGCGATGGCGGCGCTGGCCGTGATTCCCGAGAGTGTCGACGAATACGAGGCGGTCGAGGAGCTCAAGGTGCAGGTCTACGACAAACTGCTCGCCGGCGAGGTGACCCGTGCCGTTGCTCAGGCCGATATTCTGGTGCGCCAGGGCGATATCGACGGGGCGCTGGAGTTGTGCCGTGCGTGCAACCCCGTGAGCCCGAACTACGGTGAGGTGATCCGGTTCCTCAACCGCCTCGATGCGCAGGCTGCGGCGGCCGAAGCCGCGGCGATGGAGCAGGAGTTGCGGAAAATGGATGCCGAGGCAATGCGCGCGCGGACGCAGCAGGAGGCTGCCGTCGAGGCGCAGAGCCTCAAGGCCGAGCGTGCCGAGTCCTCTGCCAAGAAGGGCAAGTCGCTGGGCGAATGGCTCTTCGGACTCTGACCGAACGATTGTCTGACTAATCTGGAAATACGATGAAAACCTGTCCTGTCTGCGGAAATAGAATGGAGGATTCGCAGCACCTATGCCCGGATTGCGGCGCCAACTACGTCGAGGCCGTCGTCGACGATATTGCCTCCGGTGCGGGGGCGGATTCCCGGCTGATGCTCGCGAGCCTCGAAGAGGGGCTTGCCGGGCTGGATGCCGTGCCGCTGCCCGCCCTGGGCGATACGGCCCGTAAGATGCTCCCTGCGCTGTGCGCTGCGGCGCTGGTATTTTGCCTGCTCGCCGGGGTCGCTACGGGCGCCAATATCTTCTACCTGCTGGCCGCCGTCGCGCTGGTGCCGCTGGCCGTGTCGCTGCTTGCCCGTATGCAGGGGAAACTGCGGTTGAGTGCCGGCGAAGTGGTCGTAAGGGCCGCCGCGCGGGTCTTTGCCGAGGATGCCGCTTCCGTGCGGGAGCGGTTTGCCGGAGATGCCGAGGTGCTGGCCCGGCTCGATGCCATGCAGCTGCGGCTGGATGACGCCCTTGCACGGCAGGCGTCGGCGCATGCGCAAAACCGCCGCAAGGTGACGGTCATTGCAGCCGTCGTGCTGATTTGCTGCTCTGCGGGTGCAGGGGCGTTGGCCGTGCGAAACCATGCGGCCCGCAAGGCCCAGGCCGCCTATGCGGCGCAGCCCGAGTGGGTCAGGTTGCGCGACAGCTACGCCGACGCGGCCGGGGACGACGAATATGCGGGCAAAGACCTGCGGATCGCCGTCGTGCGTGCCATGCTCGCCGACGGGCAGGGCGCTGCGGCCGAGGATTTTTTCTTCGCCCATTGCCAGGGCAAGGTCGGGGATGCCGATTGCGCCATGTTGATCGCCGGCCATTACAAAGCGAAGAAGGATGCCGTTGCGCTCGACGCCTTTGTCGGCAAGGTGTCGCTGCGCTACGATTCCGATACGCAAAAGGTTAAATCCCTAACGAAGTGACCCGATGAAGCGTTTATTACCTATTTCGCTGCTTTTGGCGGCACTCTGCATCTCGACGGCGGCTTTTGCCCAGAAGGACAAGGTCGTCGAGGCGAGCAGCAAACGGAAGCCGGCATGGATCGGCAGTTCCGACCGGTCGCATTTTGCGGTGACGGAAGTGGGGGAGACCCTTGCCGCCGCCTCGGGGAAATGCATGGCCTCGATCCGGCAGTATATCGTCAATGCCGTGGCCGTGAATGTCTCGTCCGCCGAGAAGATGGCGACGCGCCAGATCACGCGCGACCAGCTGGTCACGGCGATGAGCGACTATTCGTCGGCGCTGATGACCGAGGCCGGACAGCTGCCCTACCTGAACGACATCACCCTCTCGAACGCCGAGGCGGTCTACTGGGAGCGGATATACAGCAAGAAGACCAAGACCTACCGCTATGAATATTCGGTGCTGTACCCCTTTCCGGAGCAGACGCGGCGGCAGCTGATCGAGGCTTTCGTGGCCATCGACGACGCCAAGCAGGCCGAGTATGAACGGCTGCGGCGCGAACTGGGCACGATTACGGACATAGACCGTATCCGGCTGGCGGTAAACGAGCTGGACGGGTTGTACGACTATTTCTTCGACGCCACCCGCAAGGGCGATGTCGAGACCCTGCGGCGCAATTACCGGGCACTGTACAATGCCGTGTCGATCGAGGTGGAGTCCGAGGCGCCGGGCGAGTGCGTCTATTCCCTGCGGCTCGACGGCCGTCCGGCCACGACCGCCGTGCAGCCGCGCCTGAAAAGCGAATCGGTGCTGGAGATGGCCGTCAAGCCCTATGGCGACGGCCGCTACCTGCTCTCCTATGACCCGCAGTACGCTTCGCCGACCGATATCAACAAGATCGAAGTGCTCTACCTGTTCGGCGGTGCGCGCGTGTCGCAGACGATCTTTTTCAATCCGGCCGGGGACGCCGTTTCAGTCCGGCCCAAGGGCACGCTCAGGATCGAACAGTCCGGCGGGGTGATCCGCGGGACGATGCAGCTGCGCGTAAGCGGGACGGCGGCCGAGGTGCGGCGGATCGTGCTGTTCAACCCGGCCGACGGGGCCCGGATCGTGGCTGAAAGGATCGAACCCCCGCAGCTCGCCGGGGGCGATTGCAGCGTAACGTTCGAGGCGCAAGGCTCGATAAGCCCCGCAACCGACGGGGTGGACGTACTCAGGGGAAGCATCGGATTCGGGAATTCCGCCGACGGGAAGGCCTCCGAAGCCGATTTTACATTGCACTATAAACTTACAACCAAATAATCCGAAAGATGAAAAGAACCCTTATTGGAGCTATCGCTCTCCTGCTCGCTGCCGGCGCCGTGTCGTGCAGTTCGTCGAAAAAGGCCTCCGGGCCCGCTGCCCCTGCGGGCATGGTCGAAGAGGCTATTCCGCTCAGCGGCGCACAGTACCGCAGCAATGCCGAATATTACCGTGCCGTGCAGAACGGCGTGAGCACCGAGCGCAGCACGGCGCAGAAGATCGCCATGCAGAATTGCCGCCAGGATCTTGCCGCGGCCATCCAGGCCGATGTGAAGCTCGTCATCGAGAACTATGTGAAGAACCAGGATACGGGCGTTGCTGCCGAGCACAAGTCGCAGTATCAGGAACTGGCTTACACGGCCGTCGGCCAGCAGTTGCGCGACGTGCAGGTCGTCGAGGAGAAGATGTTCCGCCAGGACAACGGCTCGTTCCGTTACTATGTCTGCATGCAGCTTCCCAAGGCTGCCCTGGAGGCAGCCATCGAGGATGCGATCGCCAAGGATGCCAAACTCAACCTGGAATTCGACCGCGCCCAGTTCAAAAAGATCTTCGAGGAGCAGATGGCTGCTTTCTCGCAGCAGTAGCCCTGTTGGCCGGCACCATGTCCAATCGAGAGACGGCGCTCCCCTCGGCCGAGGGAAGCCGCCGTCTTTTACCCGTAACCGCTCCGCCTATGAAACGCTATCTGACCCTGTTGCTGTCGCTGCTTTTCGTGCTTCCCCTGCCGGCGCAGTCCCGCCGGGAGGCGTTGCTGGAATACCAGGCGCGCCGCAGGCAGGCCTATACCGAATTCCGGGACAACTACCGCAAGGCGTGCGCCGACTTCATGCGCAAGCGCTGGGAGGCTTTCCGCGCCGAGGCTCCGGTACCCGTGCCCGAACGCCGGGAACCCGATGTCCCCGTTATGAAACACCCGGATGTGCCCTCCGCGCCGACGCAGGACAGGATGCCTTACGACAAGGTGTTCGGCCTGCCCGGGCCGGCTCCGGAGAAGCCCGATGCGCCCGGGATTGCGGAAACACCTGTGCAGCGCGGCAAACCCGCTGCGGAAAAGGGGGCCGGGGATAACGGTGCGCAGCAGGGGCGGAAGCCCGCCGCGGGGACGGACGACGCGGCTCCGGCAGTGGACGTTTCGCATCCCTTCAAGTTCACATTCTACGGCACGGGCTGTTCCGTATCGCTGGCTGCGAAACACCGCTTCAACCTCGCCTCGGTGCAGGAGAACAGCGTGGCCAATGCCTGGGAGGGTGTTTCGGGAGGTGCATACGATGCCGTGGCGGCGGAGTGCGTGGCGCTGAAAAAGGCGCTGGGGCTCAACGACTGGGGCTATTACGACCTTGTGCGGACACTCGCCGACGGATTCTGCGGCCCCAAAACGAACGAATCGGTCGTCCTGCAATCGTTCCTGATGGCCGAGGCGGGCTATAAAGTGCGCATGGCGCGCGGCGGCGGCCGGCTGTTCCTGTTGCTGGCCACCGACGGGCAGGTCTATGCCCGTCCCTATTTCAATATCGACGGCCAGGTATTTTATATCCTGGACGATGTCCCGCGGGCCGCGTCGTACAATATCTGCAATTTCACGATCCCCGGGGAGCGGCCTTTGTCGCTGGCGATGCCCGCGCCGCCCCTCTTCGCGCAGAACCCCGCGGCGCCCGCCGTCCGCAATTTCGACGGCGTGGTTTCGACGACGGTGACGGTAAACCGCAACCTGATGGATTTCTATACGAATTATCCGCCCTGTCACTGGAGCGTCTATGCGGCTGTCTCTTATACACATCTCCGAGCCCACGAGACCGAGGCTG
>OJPQ01001053.1_pt1 | contig 9491 bp, 4 predicted proteins | sample 1598531 | NCBI WGS metagenome assembly OJPQ01 (sample SAMN03922491, study PRJEB24848) | human gut metagenome | isolation source: stool sample | host: Homo sapiens | place: Germany | collected 2011-05 | reverse complement strand
ATGTGTATAAGAGACAGGTGTCATGATATTCAGTAAGCCATTTATGTCCAGTGGCTGGGAAGGACATACCCAGAGAGTGCTGTATTACAGTCTGGAAAAACAGGAAGATAAAGAAAAACAGAAGCAGGAATATGAACGTCTGGAAGAGGTCTGGAGCCAGAGAGACAGCTATTATGGAAAAGCTGCACAGATGGCATTGAAAGTGATCAATGACAGTCCTCACGAACTTATTCATCCGAATGGAACGACTGATGATTTAAACTCAGCATATAATGTAATTAAGACGACGAAAGAATCTGCTGAAATCATTTATGCTAAAGAATACAATTACACCAATTATAGTGTAGGTAACTCTTATGCTTGCCGTTCTATCGGAACAGATGCTTTCCAGTGGGGAGTGTTCCATCCGGGAGGAGACGTGCTGTATAATGCATACCTTCCCTGTGATATGTTGCTTAACAGCTATGCCTCTAATGATATTCGAGGACATGAGAAACAGTTCTTCTTTAAGCAATATACCGATGCTGAAGGAAAGACTTATACTTTGAACAATGCAGGCAACTGGGCGTGGTTTGATGAAAATGCTTTGATTAGCGGTCACGACGGTGATTATAATATGCCGGTATTCCGTTTTGCGGAAGTCTTGCTGATTGCGGCCGAAGGTCTGGCACGTACAAATCATGAAGATAATGCTGTCGGTGGAGCTAAATATTATCTCAATCAAGTGCGTAAACGTGCTGGATTGGCAGATGAGACGGCTACAGGAAACGATTTAATACAATCGATTTTGACTGAACGTTTGCATGAGTTACCGTTGGAATTTAAGATTTGGGATGACATTCGCCGTACTCGTTTGTATCCGGAAGCATCTACAGAAGGAAAATTGAAATGGACTGCTCTTGCATCGGCTCAAATCCAAAACAAGCCCGATGGAAGCACAAGAGCCGGCGCCATTCCTGAATATGCTTTGTTATGGCCTATCCCGTTAGATGAAATTCAGGCTAATCCTGCGTTGGAAGGACATCAGAACCCGGGATGGAATTAATTAGGTAATAATAAATATTTGTTTCTGATAGAATTGGAGAGAGGGTAAAGGCTAATTATCCTCTCTCTATTGCTTAAACGGTTAGTCTTTCGGTTGTACTCTCGTGGTATGCACATAAATATTACATCCTGATTCTCACTTGTTTAACTTGTACTCTCGTTGACGCTCGTATCCTTTGGTTGACCACATGCTATTTTTTTTCTTATTTTGGCGTATCAGAGGACTGATAATTACAGAAAGATGCTTTAATTTGTAACGTAAATAAAAAAGACTTGATAATCTAATTAATAGCTTAATTCGTAGACCATGAATAAAAAGAAACTACTATCTTTCGCAATAGCCCTGCTATTGGGAGCTTCTTCTACCTTTGCGCAAAAGCAACCGGTAGACTATGTGAATCCTTTAATGGGAACTGATTCGAAAATATCACTATCTAATGGGAATACATATCCTGCCATCGCGTTGCCTTGGGGAATGAACTTCTGGATGCCACAAACCGGAAAGATGGGTGACGGTTGGGCTTACACTTATGCATCCGACAAAATCAGAGGTTTCAAGCAAACCCATCAGCCTAGTCCGTGGATCAATGACTACGGTCAGTTCTCAATCATGCCGATGACTAAACTGTTGAAGATCGATCAGGACAGTCGTGCTTCCTGGTTCTCTCATAAGGCAGAGAAAGCCACTCCTTATTATTATAGTGTTTATTTGTCAGAGTATGACATGACAACTGAAATAGCTCCGACGGAACGTTGCGCATATTTCCGTTTCACTTTCCCTGAAACCTCCGATGCCTATGTAGTAATAGATGCTTTCGACCGCGGTTCGTATGTAAAGGTGATTCCCGAAGAAAATAAAATAGTTGGTTATACGACACGCAATAGTGGCGGTGTTCCTCAAAACTTTAAGAATTACTTTGTGATAGAGTTCGACAAGCCTTTTACTTTCAATAAAGTATGGGCAGACTATCATTTGGTTGAAACACATCTCGAACTACAATCCAATCACGTGGGTGCTGCTATCGGATTTTCAACGAAGAAAGGAGAACAGGTACATGCAAAGGTGGCATCCTCATTCATCAGTCCTGAACAGGCTGAACTGAACTTGAAAGAAATTGGAAATAAGACTTTCGAACAGACAAAAGAGGCCGGTCGTAAGGCATGGAACAATGTCTTGGGGCGTATCAAGGTTGAAGACAGCGATGAGAACCGTATGCGTACGTTCTACTCTTGTTTGTATCGTTCGGTGTTGTTTCCTCGTATGTTTTACGAGGTAAACGGTAAGGGGGAAACTGTGCATTACAGCCCCTATAATGGTGAAATCCGTCCGGGATATATGTTTACCGACACTGGATTCTGGGATACTTTCCGTTGCTTGTTTCCATTTGTTAATTTGATATATCCTTCAATGGGTGAGAAGATGCAGGCAGGTCTGTTGAATACCTATCTTGAAAGTGGATTCTTTCCTGAATGGGCCAGTCCGGGCCATCGTGGTTGCATGGTTGGGAACAATTCTGCTTCTGTAGTGGCGGATGCTTTCATGAAGAATATAACCAAAGCGGATGCAGAAAAAATGTATGAAGGTCTACTGAAAGGGGCCAATAGCGTACATCCGAAAGTTTCTACTACCGGACGCCGTGGATATGAATATTATAACAAACTGGGCTATGTGCCATACGATGTGAAAATTAATGAGAATGCGGCACGCACATTGGAATATGCATACGATGACTGGTGCATCTACCGTATGGGTGAAAAATTAGGTCGTCCGGCAGAAGAACTGGATGTTTATAAGAAAAGGAGTCAGAACTACCGTAACCTGTTTGATCCGGAAACGAAACTGATGCGTGGCAAAAATTCCGACGGAACTTTCCAGACACCTTTCAATCCGTTTAAGTGGGGAGATGCCTTTACCGAAGGAAACAGCTGGCATTATACCTGGTCTGTCTTCCACGATCCGCAGGGACTTATTGATCTGATGGGCGGTAAGAAAATATTTGTGAGCATGCTCGATTCGGTATTCAATCTTCCTCCGGTATTTGATGATAGTTATTATGGAGGAGTGATTCACGAGATTCGTGAAATGGAAATTGCTAACATGGGTAACTATGCACATGGCAACCAACCTATCCAGCACATGATCTACTTGTATAACTATGCCGGCGAACCCTGGAAAGCACAATACTGGCTGCGTGAGGTAATGACGCGGTTGTACTTTGCCACTCCGGATGGATATTGTGGTGACGAGGATAACGGGCAGACTTCCGCCTGGTATGTATTTACGGCCTTGGGTTTCTATCCGGTATGTCCGGGTAGCAATGAATATGTGATGGGAGCTCCTTATTTCAAGAAAGCAACCATTACCCTGGAGAATGGCAGGAAGCTTGAAATTTCTGCTCCTAAGAATAGTGATGAGAACCGTTATATCCGTTCATTGAACTATAATGGAAAGAACTATACGAAGAATTATCTGAATCATTTTGATTTATTGAAAGGCGGGCGCCTGTTGTTCGAAATGGATAATAAACCCAATACGGGAAGAGGTGTGAATGAATCTGATTATCCATACTCTTTCTCTCTCGACAAAAAGTAAATAGATATGTACGGTATAAAGAAGAAAATAGGGATAATAGCTGTGGCGGCGATTGCAATGTCGTCCGCCATGGCTCAACAGCCGGTAGATTATGTGAATCCGATCATCGGCACGAATGGTATGGGACATACTTTTCCTGGTGCCTGCACACCTTTCGGGTGGGTGCAACTAAGTCCGGACACAGACACAATTCCACATAACATAAATGGGGCTTATCAGAAGAACGCTTATGAATATTGCGCCGGTTATCAGTATCGGGACAAGACGATTGTCGGCTTCAGCCATACGCATCTTAGCGGAACGGGTCATTCGGATTTAGGCGATATCCTGTTGATGCCTGCCGTAGGAGACTTGAAGCTCAATTGTGGCAGGGCGGATCATCCGGATGAAGGCTACCGTTCCCGTTTCAGCCATGCTACGGAAAAGTCTACTCCCGGATATTATGAAGTGATGCTCGATGATTATGGCATAAAGGCACAGTTGACTGCAACGCAACGGGTAGGAGTCCATAAATACACTTTCCCTAAAGGCAAAGACGGTCATCTTATCCTTGACCTGGTTCATGGTATATACAACTATGACGGCAAAGTGCTCTGGGCCAACTTGCGGGTAGAGAATGATACGTTATTGACAGGCTATCGCATCACAAACGGATGGGCGAGAACCAACTATACTTATTTCGCTATTTCTTTGTCGCAACCTATCAGGGACTATGGCTATAAGGATAAAGAAAAGGTGCTTTACAATGGCTTCTGGCGTCGCTTCAATATGGACAAGAACTTCCCGGAGATTACGGGCCGTAAGATTGTAGCCTATTTCAATTTCAATACAGCCCAAGAACCGGAACTGGTGGTGAAAGTAGCACTCTCTGCTGTCAGCACCGAGGGAGCTGTTAAGAATCTGCGCGCCGAAGCTTCCGGAAAGAGCTTTGAACAGCTGGCTGAAGCAGCCCGTACAGACTGGAATAATGAACTGGATCATTTTGAAGTAGAAGGAACTGCCGATCAGAAAGCAATGCTTTACACTTCACTTTATCATACGATGATTAATCCGTCTGTCTATATGGATGTGGATGGAGCTTATCGCGGTCTGGATCATAATATTCATCAGGCGAAAGGCTTCACCAATTATACCATATTCTCGCTCTGGGATACATACCGTGCAGAACATCCGTTTCTGAATCTGGTAAAACCAGAACGAAATTCGGACATGGTGGAGTCAATGATAAAGCATGAGCAGCAGAGTGTGCACGGAATGCTGCCTGTCTGGAGTATGATGGGGAATGAGAACTGGTGTATGAGCGGATATCATGCCGTATCCGTATTGGCGGATGCCATTACTAAAGGAGTCTTTTCCAATGTTGATGAGGCTTTGGCTGCCATGGTAAGCACTTCTACCGTACCTTATTATGAAGGAGTAGCAGATTACATGAAGCTGGGTTATATCCCATTGGATAAGAGCGGTACAGCCGCTTCCTCCACGTTGGAATATGCCTACGATGACTGGACCATCTATCAGACTGCCTTGAAATCCGGTAAAAAGGATATTGCGGAAACCTATCGGAAGCGTGCCTTGAATTACCGTAATATTTATGATACTACGATTGGCTTTGCCCGTCCCCGTTATAGCGACGGTTCATTCAAGAAAGATTTCGATGTATTGCAGACCTATGGCGAGGGCTTTATTGAGGGAAATTCCTGGAACTTCTCTTTCCACGTGCCGCATGATGTGTTTGGAATGATGGACTTGATGGGAGGAGAAAGGGTCTTTGTCGATAAACTGGATAAACTGTTCTCCATGCATTTGCCGGAGAAATATTACGAGCATAATGAGGATATCACGGCAGAATGTCTGGTTGGCGGGTATGTACATGGCAATGAACCGAGTCATCATGTCCCTTATCTCTATGCCTGGACCTCCGAACCGTGGAAGACCCAGTACTGGCTGCGTGAAATCCTGAATAAAATGTATAAGAACGATATCAACGGCTTGGGTGGTAATGACGATTGCGGACAGATGTCTGCGTGGTATCTTTTCTCGGTGATGGGTTTCTATCCGGTTTGCCCCGGAACGGATCAATATGTATTGGGAGCACCGTATCTGCCTTATCTGAAGTTGAAGCTTCCCAATGGGAATACGTTGGAGATTAAGGCTCCCGGTGTCAGTGATAAGAGACGTTATGTACAGTCGCTGAAACTGAATGGAAAAATCTATGATAAGATGTACCTCACGCATGAAGATATACTGAAAGGCGGGGTACTTGAGTTTAAGATGTCTGCATCACCGAATAAACGCCGTGGTTTATCGGCAGAAGATAAACCATATTCACTAACTAATGGAATTAATAAATAATAGAGTGAAGATATGAAAAAGAGACATTTGATCTATGTAGCCTGCCTGTTGGTAGCTATGGGGGCTTGTTCAGCAACCTCAAAAGAACGCGTTAAAATAACGCCTGATGCATGGGGTAAATATAATGTAGGAACCATTTTATTTGAGGATAAAGCACCGGAAACGAAGGGTTCGGATATTTATCACCGGATTATCCCTGATGCGGAATCGTATATCAAAGCCCAGGCGCGTGAAGTATTGGCTACGCTTTACCATTCTCCGGAAGATAGTATTCCTACGGTAAATAAAATACATTATACGTTGGAAGATATTGAAGGTGTTTCTGCCAAAGGTGGTGGTAATGGAGATGTTACAATTTTCTATAGCACACGGCATATTGAGAAGTCATTTGCTGCCAATGATACGGCAAAATTGTTTTTTGAGACTCGCGGAGTACTCTTGCATGAACTGACACATGCTTATCAGTTGGAACCGCAAGGGGTTGGCTCATACGGTACTAATCGGGTGTTCTGGGCGTTTATTGAGGGTATGGCAGATGCGGTGCGTGTGGCAAATGGTGGTTTCGATGGTCCTAACGCACGTCCGAAAGGCGGGAACTATATGGACGGGTATCGTACAGCGGGTTATTTTTTCGTTTGGTTGCGTGATAATAAAGACCCGGAGTTCTTGCGTAAATTCAATCGTAGTACGTTAGAGGTGATTCCCTGGTCGTTTGACGGAGCTATCAAGCATATTTTAGGGAATGAATATAACATTGATGAACTGTGGCACGAGTATCAGGTAGCTGTGGGAGATATACAAGCACAATAAAGAATAAATATGATCTGTAGATTTGGTAAAAAGAGATTGTTTTTGGTTTGGTCGTGTCTGGTGAGTGTCTTGCCGGGCATGGCTCAAACCGAGAAACTGATTGATTATGTGAATCCGTTTGTTGGGACAGATGGTTATGGGAATGTTTATCCGGGTGCACAAATTCCTTTCGGAGGAATTCAGATGAGCCCGGACACAGATAGTAAATACTATGACGCAGCCTCCGGTTACAAATATAATCATTCTACTCTGCTGGGATTCAGTCTGACTCACTTAAGTGGGACGGGCATACCTGATTTAGGAGACTTTCTGTTCATTCCTGGAATTGGAGAAATGAAACTGGACCCGGGTACTCGTGAGGAGCCGGAGAAAGGATATCGTTCTCGCTATTCACATGAGAAGGAATGGGCTTCTCCCAATTATTATGCTGTGGAATTGACGGATTGTGGAGTGAAAGCTGAAATGACGTCAGGAGTGCGCAGTGGGATGTTTCGTTTTACTTATCCACAGTCGGAGAAAGCATTTATCATGATTGATATGAACCATACTTTGTGGCAATCTTGTGAATGGGCGAATCTACGGATGGAAAATGATTCCACTATTACCGGTTATAAATTGGTGAAAGGTTGGGGACCTGAACGACATGTCTATTTTACGGCTACTTTCTCAAAGAAGTTAACCGGACTGCGTTTTATGCAGGATAAGAAACCGGTGATTTACAACACTTCCCGGTTCCGTAGTAGTTATGAGACTTGGGGAAAGAATCTAATGGCTTGTATTTCTTTCGAAACGAAAGCCGGAGAGGAAGTGATTGTGAAAACGGCTATTTCGTCAGTCAGTACCAATGGAGCAAAGAATAATATGAATGAGCTCGCCGGACTGACTTTTAATGACTTGAAAGCGAGAGGGGAAGCTCTTTGGGAAAAGGAATTGGGAAAATATACGCTTACCGCTGATCGTAAAACGAAAAGAACTTTTTATACGTCAGCTTATCATGCTGCTTTGCACCCGTTTATCTTTCAGGATGCGGACGGTCAGTTTCGTGGCTTGGATAAGAATATAGAGAAAGCAGAGGGCTTTACCAATTATACGGTTTTCTCTCTTTGGGATACGTATCGTGCTTTGCATCCCTGGTTCAATTTGGTTCAGCAGGATGTTAATGCGAATATTGCCAATTCAATGCTGGCACATTATGACAAGAGTGTGGAGAAAATGCTTCCTATCTGGTCTTTCTATGGAAATGAAACCTGGTGTATGATTGGTTATCATGCTGTTTCCGTACTGGCAGACATGATTGTGAAAGGAGTGAAAGGCTTCGATTACGAACGTGCGTATGAAGCCATGAAGACCACAGCGATGAATCCGAATTATGACTGTTTGCCGGAGTATCGTATGATGGGATATGTGCCTTTCGATAAAGAGGCGGAATCAGTATCTAAAACATTGGAATATGCGTATGATGATTATTGTATGGCACAGGCTGCCAAGGCTTTGGGTAAAGAGGATGATTATCATTATTTCTTGAATCGTGCACTCTCTTATCAGACTTTGATTGATCCGGAAACGAAGTATATGCGTGGCAAGGACAGTCAGGGAAACTGGCGTACACCGTTTACTCCGGTAGCTTATCAGGGCCCCGGATCTGTAAATGGATGGGGGGATATTACGGAAGGCTTTACTGTACAATATACCTGGTACGTACCACAAGATGTACAAGGATATATCAACGAAGCTGGCGAAGACTGGTTCCGCAACCGGTTGGATGAACTGTTCACAGTAGAGTTGCCGGATGACATTCCGGGAGCACATGATATTCAAGGCCGTATCGGAGCCTATTGGCATGGAAATGAACCTTGCCATCATGTAGCGTATCTTTATAATTACTTGAAAGAACCTTGGAAATGTCAGAAGTGGGTCCGTACGATTGTTGACCGTTTCTATGGCGATACTCCGGATGCATTAAGTGGCAATGACGATTGCGGACAGATGTCGGCTTGGTATATGTTCAATTGCATAGGCTTTTACCCGGTGGCTCCTTCAAGCAATATGTATAACATCGGTTCTCCTTGCGTTGAGGCAATAACTGTTCGGATGAGTAACGGAAAGGTGATTGAAATGGTAGCAGATAATTGGTCGCCGAAGAATGTGTATGTAAAGGAATTGTATGTGAACGGCAAGAAGTATGACAAATCTTATTTGAAATATGAGGATATACGTGATGGCGTGAAACTACGTTTTGTCATGAGCAGTAAACCGAACTATAAGCGTGCGGTATCGGATGAAGCGGTAGCTCCTTCTTTGTCGTTGCCTGGAAAGACAATGAAATATCAGGCTAATTTTTCAGAAAAGAAAAAGAGTGGTAATCCTGTTTTTAAAGGTTGGTATGCCGATCCCGAAGGAGTCGTGTTTGGAGATGAATATTGGATCTATCCTACGTATTCGGCACCTTATGATGAACAAACCTTTATGGATGCCTTTTCGTCTAAAGACTTGGTGAACTGGACAAAGCATCCGAAAGTCATATCAAAAGAGAATATCAGTTGGCTTCGTCGTGCTCTTTGGGCGCCAGCGGTGCTTTCAGCGAATGATAAGTATTATTTGTTTTTCGGAGCTAATGATATTCAGAATAATAATGAAGTAGGAGGGATTGGTGTTGCTACGTCAGATAGTCCTGCCGGACCTTTTAAGGATG
>OJPQ01001037.1_pt1 | contig 9565 bp, 5 predicted proteins | sample 1598531 | NCBI WGS metagenome assembly OJPQ01 (sample SAMN03922491, study PRJEB24848) | human gut metagenome | isolation source: stool sample | host: Homo sapiens | place: Germany | collected 2011-05 | reverse complement strand
TGATAAAACAGCAATAAATATCTTAATCAAATTAGAGATGAAATTCACCGCTGTTTTTTTAGTTTTGGAATCATCATCGCTGAGTACAAATGAAAAATCGCTGTTTATGAGATTTATTAAAAACCAAGATATAGAAAAAATCACACCGAGTTTAAAGATAAGCAAAACGGGATTGCGAATTTCACCGCTCGGCGCAATAATTTCGGTAGAAATATAAATACCGAATACAAAAATAAAAAACGAAAGCGGAACAGAGAGTGCGTCAACAAGCGCCCTTTGTGCAACATCACTTTTTCTTGCAATAGTTTTTGTACAAAGCCAAACGATAGCTTTTGAAATCTGTTTTCTAAACAAAGCAAGTAACAAAAATACTGCCAAGCCTATTATAAGTCTCAGCAGCATTTCCTTTTCATCTTTAACGCCCTCAATAGATGTTACAAGCTTTGACAGAATTGAATTTAATCTGTCACTCATAATTAACCTCTCCAAGATTAGTCAAGAACCTGATAATATGCTGAAAATTTATTCAGCTTTTCTTCAAACTTATCCTTTGGCTGTTCCTTTGGAACTTCAATAGGATATTTACCGGTAAAGCAACCGTCACAATAATCAAAATCTGTATTTTCAGCAAGCTTATGCGTAGCTTCAACTGAAAGATAGCCCAATGAATCAACACCGATTTCTTTAGCAATTTCTTCAACAGTGTCAAACTGGCAGGCAATAAGATTTTCTTGGCTGTCAACATCAGTACCAAAGAAGCAAGGATATTTAAACGGAGGTGATGATATTCTCATATGTACCTCTTTAGCACCTGCTTCACGCAAAAGGCCTACAATTCGTGCACAGGTTGTACCACGCACTATTGAGTCATCAATCATAATAACTCTTTTACCTTTAATATTTTCTTTGACAACATTAAGCTTAATTCTTACTGCATCACGGCGCTGACCTTGAGTTGGCTGAATAAAGCTTCTGCCGATATATCTGTTTTTAATAAATCCGATACCATAAGGTATACCGCTGGCATTTGCATAGCCCAAAGCAGCGTCAAGCCCCGAATCAGGAACACCGATAACTATATCGGCATCAACCGGATGCTCCTCTGCCAAAAACTTGCCTGCCCTCATTCTTGCCTGCTGAACAGATGAACCCTCAATAACAGAATCCGGGCGAGCGAAATATATATATTCAAATACGCAAATATGGCCTTTTTGGGTACAATGGGTATCAATTGATTTAACACCTTCTGTGCTGATTACAACAATTTCACCCGGCCTAATATCACGAACGAACTCTGCACCCAAAGTATCGAGCGCACAGCTTTCGGATGAAACAATCCATCCGCCGCCTTCTGTTTTACCAAGGCAAAGAGGACGAAAGCCGTTAGGGTCACGAAAAGCAATAAGCTTTGTTGCAGTCATTACAACACAAGAATATGCACCTTTAAGCGTAGGCATTATCTTTTCAATAGCTTCTTCCGTACTTTTACTTGTAAGGCGAGCCGAAACAATTGAATAAGCAATAGATTCGGTATCTGAAGTACCGTGAAAAATACCGCCCTTAAGTTCAAAAGTTTTTCTTATATCATGTGCATTTACAAGGTTACCGTTATGCGCAAGGGCAAGATTACCTTTAATATGGCGAATAACAAGCGGCTGAATATTATTAACACTTTTACCACCGGTGGTAGAATATCTTACATGACCTATTGCCATATTACCTGTACCGAGTGTATCAAGCTTTTCACTTGTAAACACATCGGGAACAAGACCGTCACCGCGATGATGCCTAAACACACCGTCATCATTTACAGCAATACCGCAGCTTTCCTGACCCCTGTGCTGAAGCGCATAAAGTGCAAGATAAGCTGAATGAGCCACATAAGTTGTTTTGTTTTCAAAAATGCCAAATACACCACATTCTTCGTGAAGACTGTTAAACATTAACCCTACTCCCAAAATTATAAAATTTTTTCTGTTTTGCGTATTATATCACAATAAAATACTACTTGCAATAACATAAACAAATAATTTACATAACAAAAACGGAGAACAATGGCAAAATATTGTTCTCCGTTTATCTTTATTTGGTTTTAACACTCTTAACCTTTGACCAAGAAGAATAAACCTTTTTACCGTTCACTATTTTATATGTACGAACTCTTACATAATATTTTTTCTTTGCCTTAAGCTTTTTAACGGTAGTTTTTGTAGTTTTCTGCTTCTTTATTGTTACGGTTTTCTTGTTTTTCTTGAATTTCTTGTCAGTTGCGACTTGAACTTGATAGCCTTTAACACCTTTAGTTTTTACCCATTGTACTGCAATAGCTTTTTTGCTACCCTTTACCTTTTTAATCTTGGTTGATTTTGACTTTTGAGCAGGTTTGCTTTGAGCCTGTGTAGTTTGCTCTGGCTGAGTTGCGGGTACACTTGGCTGTGGAGTCGGTTGAGTCGTTGGCTGAGTTGTAGGCTCAGTCGACGGTTCACTCGGTTTACTTGCAACATCCATAAAAGTAAATCCATTGTCATTTGCATATCTTTCAGCTTCGGTACCAAGTGTTCCGTAAATTGTAAAACCCTTAACTCTTTCATCAGCAAAGTTATATCCAAATGCATGATCACCAATACTTGTTACACTATTTGGTATTGTTACACTTGTTAAATTGTCACAACGATGAAATGCATACCTTCCAATACTTGTTACGCTATTTGGGATTGTTACACTTGTTAAACTTGAACAATCTTCAAATGCAAAATCACCAATACTTGTTACGCTGTTTGGAATTGTTACACTTGTTAATTTGTAACAAAAATTAAATGCACTATCACCAATACTTGTTACGCTGTTTGGAATTGTATAAGATGTTCTTGTATTTCCCATTGGATATTGTATAAGAGTAGTTTTGTTTTTGTTAAATAAAACGCCGTCTTGTGATGAATAATTGTTATTATTGCTGTTAACGGTTATACTTGCTAAATTGTTACAATCTTCAAATGCACCATCACCAATACTTGTTACACTGTTTGGGATTGTTATACTTGTTAAATTGTCACAAGAATAAAATGCACAAACACCAATACTTGTTACGCTGTTTGGGATTGTTACACTTACTAAACTTGTGCAATATTGAAATGCACCATCACCAATACTTGTTACGCCGTTACCTATTGTTACACTTGTTATGTAACATTCAGAAAATGCACAAACACCAATACTTGTTACGCTGTTTGGGATTGTTACACTTGTTAAGCTTGAGCAACCCTCAAATGCACTATCGCCAATACTTGTTACGCTGTTTGGGATTGTTACACTTGTTAAATTGTCACAATCATAAAATGCATCATTACCAATACTTGTTACGCTGTTGGGGATTGTATAAGATGTTCTTGTATTCCCGATTGGATATTGTATAAGAGTAGTTTTGTTTTTGTTAAATAAAACGCCGTCTTGTGATGAATAATTGTTATTATTGCTGTTAACGGTTATACTTGTTAAATTGTAACAACGTTCAAATGCACGATCACCAATACTTGTTACACTGTTTGGGATTGTTACACTTGTTAAATTGTCACAAGAATAAAATGCACCATCACCAATACTTGTTACGCCGTTACCTATTGTTACACTTGTTATGTAACATTCAGAAAATGCACAAACACCAATACTTGTTACGCTGTTTGGGATTGTTACACTTGTTAAGCTTGAGCAACCCTCAAATGCACTATCGCCAATACTTGTTACGCTGTTTGGGATTGTTACACTTGTTAAATTGTCACAATGATAAAATGCATAATTACCAATACTTGTTACGCTATTAGGAATTGTATAAGATGTTCTTGTATTCCCGCTTAGATATTGTATAAGAGTAGTTTTGTTTTTGTCAAATAAAACACCGTCTTTTGATGAATAATAATTATTATTGCTGTTAACAGTTATATTTGTTAAATTGTAACATTCAGAAAATGCACCATCACCAACACTTGTTACGCTGTTTGGGATTGTTACACTTGTTAAGCTCTCGCAATAATGAAATGCCTCATCACCAATACTTGTTACGCTGTCAGGTATTGTTACACTTGTTAAATTGTCACAACCACCAAATGCACTATCGGCAATGCAAATTGTGTTTTCTTTTATTGAATAATCTCCTCTTATTGTAGTTTTAACTTTAATTAAATGATTACCAATATACAATACTTCGTTATTTTCCCAGTTTGATATGTCATTGTAATATGCTGTACCATCAAATGCACTCTCACCAATACTTGTTACACTGTTTGGAATTGTTACACTTGTTAAATTGTTACAATCATAAAATGCATTCTCACCAATACTTGTTACATTGTCAGGGATTGTTACGCTTGTTAAGCTTGAACATTCAGAAAATGCATAATCCCCAATACTTGTTACGCTATTAGGTATTGTTACACTTGTTAAGCTTGTGCAATCAGAAAATGCATCATTGCCAATACTTGTTACGCCACTTGAAATTGTTACTGTTTTTATTGAACTGCTATTAGAATGCCAAGGAGCATAAATATATAAAGAGTAATCAGTCATGTCACCTGTACCGCTGATAACAAGCTCACCTGTTGAGGTATCAAGCGAATAGGTTACATTTTCACCACATTTGCCTGTTAAAGTTTCAGCATTTACTGTTAAATTAAGACCGGCAGTTATACTTAAAAGCATAACTAAAGATATAAATAAACTAATAATTTTTTTCATAATTAACCTCCTGTAAAAACAAAATATTTACTTTTATATTGTATCATTTAAAGTCAAAATTTGCAACACTGCAAAAGCACCGAGTTCACGATTATGAATCTCGGTGCTTTTGATTATATTTATTTAGTTTGGTGTATAAAGATTTGCATATGGGCGGGATGATGCCGGAACAAGCTTTTTAAAAGGCTTTGCCATAATGGTGTCATAATCGGCATTAAAGAATTTGCAATACTTTTTAATATACATATCAAGTTCTTTTTTATCAGTTTCTTCAAGATTTTGAACCTTAATATTATCGCTGATATTTTCCTTTGGAAAAGAGCCGCGAACAAAAATTTTGCCGCCGTGCATACCCGAAGCGCAGTGAGTGCCGAAAAGCTTTTCTCCCCTTTTCATATCAAGGCCGAGAAGAACAATAGTACCGCCCGCCATATATTCACCGAGGAATGAACCTGCATTTTTGCCGATAACAAGAACCGGACGCATTTGCCTAAATTCTTTCATATGAATACCGCCGCGGCAAGCCACATTATCACGAATGTAAATTTGACCGTCACGCATACCATAGCCCATAGCGTCACCCGAATGGCCGTGAACTACGATTTCGCCGCCGCCCATTGTATTGCCGACTGCATCTTGGCAATTACCGTAAACAACAACTCTGCCGCCATTTAAATAGCAAGCCATATCATTGCCCGGCGTACCGTAAACTTCAACGGTTTTACCCTCATCAAGAGCGCAACCGATATATCGCTGGCCGTTAACATCTTTAACAGTAACTTTGTTTTGCTTTTTAAGTTGTTTTTCAATTTCTTCATTTACTGCTTCGTATCGAGTAAGCCCTGCTTCGATAATCATAACAAAATGCCCCCTCTCAATTTTTGAATTCTTGTTTCTTTATCAAACATAAATATTGACGGTGTATCCATAATATCACCCTCAAGTGAATTAAGGTCAACTTTATTTGAAATAAGATTTGTATAAATACCGGCATTTTCGCTTGAATTGATAAGCACAAAGCCTACGAGTTTATTACCCTCAAAAACAAGCCTTTTATAAACATCACCGTCAGATTTGATTTTATCACTATACTGCTCGCCCTGTGCATTTATAAGACCGCAGGTGCAAATGCGAAGTCCGAAAAAGTCAATTGCATTGACTGAATAAGTACCGTTTACAACTTCGCTTTCGCAAGCCATTTGATTGCCGGCAACTCTACCCTGCTGCACAGCATTAGGCCAAAGAGCAATAATTCTCTTTGAACCGTCAAGCATATCAACCGAAACGGTGCAATCTCCTGCCGCATAAATATCTTTATCACTTGTTTGCATTGTATGAATATCTGTAATAATACCTCTGTTTACTTCAAGTCCGGCTTTTTCGGCAAGTTCGGTTTGAGGTCTTACACCGACTGCAAGTACAAGCAAATCGCATTTTAACACTTTTCCGTCTTTAAGAGTCACGCCTGTAATGTGCTTACCCTTTGACTGCGCTTTAACAACTGTATTTTCAAGATGAAATTTAATTGCGTTATTTTCTAAATGCTTTTTTACCTGGCGGGCAGATGTTTTATCAAGAATTGACGGAAGAACTCTTGGTGCAAGTTCAACAACATCAACACTCTTGCATATTTTTACAAGTCCTTCGGCAGCTTTCATACCGATAAGACCTGCACCGATAACTACCGCTTTTGTATTTTCATTTGCAAGCTTTTTCAGCTCTTTTGCAGATGCTAAATCAAGGAAAGTTACTGCATTATCTTTACCGTCAACATTTTCCATTGGCGGAACAAAAGGCTTTGAACCTGTTGCAAGGCAAAGTTTATCATAAGGGTATGATTTTTTGCCGACTTTAACAGTTTTATTTTTTCTGTCAATAGAAGTTACCTTGGCATCTGTAACAACATTTATATTATTAGCTTTATAAAATGCAGGCTTGCGCAGTGCCATATCACTTTCTTTAACTTTACCTTTAAGAAAATAGCTGATTGACGGGCGTGAATAAGGAAGATACGCTTCCTCTGTAAGCATTGTAATATTGCCTTTAGCGTCAGCTTTTCTGATAGCTTCCGCTGTTGAAAGACCTGCCGCACAAGCACCGATAATAACATAATTCATTGTTTAGCACCTCCCACTTCAAGCCATAACAAAGCGTGGTTAGGGCAATTTTTAACACAGGCAGGTTCTTCGCCTTGGCAAAGGTCACATTTATATGCAATGTTTCCCTGCTTAATACAACCTATCGGGCAAACAGCAAGGCAGGTCATACAGCCAATGCATTTATCCTCATTAACAGAAACTATGCCTGTTTTTTTATCTTTAGTCATTGCACCTGTAATGCAGGCTTTTACACAAGCCGGGTCATCACAATGGCGGCAATTAACTGCTACCGAAGCAACCTTATCACCAAAAACAGAAATTCTGCTTACCGGTTCAGGCTTCTCCGACTTATAAGCTTTAACTATATCTTTTGATTTTGAATGAGCTGTTTTGCAATAAACCTCACAAAGACGGCAGTTTATGCAAAGCTCTTCTCTTGCGAAAACTTTTTTCATATTTGCATATCCCCCTTATTCACCTGCGTGTTTAATGCCGAGTATTTCAAGTTCTTTATCGCTCAAACCTATACCACGAAGCATAAGTCTGTTACCGCGAAGCGAGTCGATAGAGTTAATACCCATACCACCCATTATTTCTTTAATTTCGTGGTTCCAAGCATTGATTAAGTTGATTACTCTTTGATGTGCAATTTCAGGGTTAAGGCGGCGTGTTAAATCAGGCCTTTGAGTAGCGATACCCCAATTGCATTTACCTGTATTACAAGTTTGGCACATATGGCAGCCCATAGCAATAAGAGGAGCAGAAGCAACATAGCAGGCATCTGCGCCGAGAGCTATTGCCTTAACAATATCTGACGAACAGCGAAACGAACCTGCGGCAACAAGTGATACTGTTGAGCGGATACCCTCATCACGAAGTCTTTGGTCGGCAGAAGCAAGTGCAAGTTCAATAGGAATACCTACATTATCACGAATTCTTGTAGGTGCGGCACCTGTACCGCCTCTAAATCCGTCAATAACCACAATATCGGCACCGGCTCTTGCAACACCGGAAGCAATAGCTGCAATATTATGTACAGCCGCAATTTTAACAGAAACAGGCTTTTTATTATGTGTAGCCTGCTTAAGCGACCAAATAAGCTGGCGCAAATCTTCAATAGAATAAATATCGTGGTGCGGTGCAGGTGAAATAGCGTCTGAGCCCTCCGGAATCATACGGGCATTTGATACTTCAACATTTACTTTTTCACCCGGAAGGTGACCGCCGATACCCGGCTTTGCACCCTGACCTATTTTAATTTCAACGAACTTTGAATTATTAAGATAATCTTTATGCACACCAAAACGGCCTGACGCTACCTGAACAACAGCATAATCGCCGAAAGAACGCAAGTCGGGATGAAGACCGCCCTCACCTGTATTAAACAATGTTCCGAGTTCAACGGCTGCCATAGCAAGTGACTTTTGAGCATTAAGTGAAATAGAACCAAAGCTCATAGCCGAAAACATAATAGGTGTTTCAAGCATAACCTGCGGCGGCATTTCAGTGATAGACTTACCTTTCTTTTCAACCTCAATTTTATCTGGCTTGCGACCTAATATAGTACGAATTTCCATCGGTTCACGAAGAGGGTCGATAGACGGATTTGTAACCTGTGATGCATTAAGCAAGATTTTATCCCAATAAATAGGATAAGGCTTTGGATTACCCATAGCGGAAAGAAGAACCGAACCCGTTTCTGCCTGACGGCAGATTTCCTGCTGATAAGAAGGTGTCCAATTCGCATTATCACGATAATCACAAACATATTTTTCTATACGCAATGCTCCTGTCGGGCAGAGGTCAACACATCTGTGGCAGGCAACACAATTTTTTGAATTTACTAATACTGTTTTTCCGTCTTCATCAAAAAAGTGGCATTCATTTGAACACTGACGAACACAGCATCCACAATTTATGCAAAGTTCTTTATCACGAATAACAGTAAATCTGCGTGGAATATAATTTATCATCAGTTCTCATCCTCCTCTTCATCAATTTCAAGCGGAATAAATACAGGCTCTGCACCTGAAACAGACCATACTTCATCAGGATCAGGGCAAATAATTCTGATTGCCGATTCTTCAGAAGCAAAATAAGCACGGTTTCCTTTAGTTGCGGCAGTAAGTGAACGAAGCTTCAGCCTATCGTTAATAGCAAGAAGTCCCTTATTAGAACCGAGAATTACAGAAAACGGGCCATTAACAAGTGCACCGTTATAAATAGAACGAAGATCGGTAAAATATTTCTTTTTATCATCGTCCATTCTGTCAATTTCATCCCATTCAGGTGCTGTAAGTACATCTGCGGCAACTTCAATAGGAAGATTATGATGGCGCAAAAGATGGTCAAAAAGATAAGTGATAACTTCTGTATCTGTTTGCATCGTGCAAATATATCCAAACTGCTCAATATATCTGCGGTTGGCATCATATGATGATATTTCGCCGTTATGCACAATTGACCAATCAAGAATATTAAACGGATGAGCGCCTCCCCACCAGCCGGGTGTGTTAGTCGGGAATCTGCCGTGCGCTGTCCAAATATAAGCTTCATATTGGTCAAGCATATAAAATTCGCCTACATCTTCAGGATAACCTACTGCTTTAAAGCAGCCCATATTTTTACCGCTTGAAAAGATATAAGCACCCTCAATTGCATTATTAACTTTAGTTACACACTGTGCAACATATTCAAGTTCATCAAGCCTTGCGTCTTTCATTCGCACACGGTTTGCC
>OJPQ01001036.1_pt1 | contig 9575 bp, 8 predicted proteins | sample 1598531 | NCBI WGS metagenome assembly OJPQ01 (sample SAMN03922491, study PRJEB24848) | human gut metagenome | isolation source: stool sample | host: Homo sapiens | place: Germany | collected 2011-05 | reverse complement strand
TAATATTGCCGTGGAGATCAAGTGCAGTCAAATGGAAAAGGAATTGATCACCACGGATCGCCGGGAGTTGGCTGAGCTTGCTCAGCGTGCTGCGCCAAAGCAGCATCCATGCTAATCCGTACACAATACGCATTTAAGACGTATAACGCTCCACGACCAACAGCAATACGGCGATTATACGGCTTCAATACGCATAATGAGGAGATGTTTCAATGAAAACGAGGGAACAGATCTATGGGCAGGAAGCCGCCGGCATCCTGCGGGATGTTTCCATGTACCGCGCTCTGACGGAGATGCAGCTTTTGAAGCTCTATCCGCACAAGGAAAGCAAAATCCAGAATCTGCTGTCCTACCTGCAAAAGCAGGGCCGCATTGTGCAGCGAGGCGAGTATTACCGCATTCCCGCTGATGCGGAGGCGGGGATCGATTACGGGCTTTCAAAGGCCATTTGGGTTCTTACCGACTTTATGGAGCAGGTAGAATATCACTCTGTCAGCGAGTACCCCGCAAAAATCATATTTTTTGCGGATGGTGAAGTTTACGAAATCATTTACGCGGAGCCGGGTAAAGAGCAGCTTATCAACCAAATGCTCTCCACAGTAAAAGAGGTTCCGCCCAAATACATCGTTCTGATTGAGCAGCCGGAGCAGATCGCCGAGATCCGCACACCAAACACCAGCGGATACTGTACCGTCTCTTCGGGCGGCGAAGTGCAGTATTATCAAATCGAATAAGGAGTTTTTTCTTGAACAGGGCCATTATATCACAAAGAATTACATCTATTCTGGCTGAGATCGAACGGCTGAACAATGCGCTCTATGCCATGAACACGACGGATATTCAGCGTTATCCCGACAACTACGAGGTGCTGTCCACGGATGCGGCGCTGCGGGCCGAGCGGATCACCTGCCGGCTGCGCCACCTGATCTATGCCACTACCAGCATCAAAAAAGAGGAATATCTGCGTTCTGCTGAAACCATGCAGGGTATTGAGATCAGCGAAAATGGCGGCATTCTGGAGATCAAGCTCCCGTGCCTTCTGCCAAAGCGCAGGCAGCGCCAAAGCACGGAGTTTCTGTTGGATCCGTTTACCTCCGCGCTCTCCGATTACGCCGCCCACCACACCATGCCGCAATTTCAGCATTGTGTGGTCTGTTTTTCCCACATCTATGCGCAGGAACTGCCAGAGCGGCGTATCCGCGATTATGACAATCTGGAACTGAAGCAGTTTCTGGATGTTGCGGCCTCCTTCATCTTGACGGATGACAATGGGCTGCTGTGCGACGCCTACAACACCACGGAGTTGGGCGAAGAGGATTGCACACGGCTTTTTCTCATGGACAGCACGCAGTTTCCGGCCTGGCTTGCAGAGCGCCAGAATGGTGTAAAAAGCATATCGGATTTTTGACCTTTTATGGGCGCTTATTTTCCAAGGTACAAAAAGCGCCCTGAAAGCGCTGAAAATACTGCGTTTTTTCAAGGCGCTCCAGCCGCAAAATTACCCAAGCTATAAAGCCCTACGGTAAAATATCGTACAAGGAGGCAGCACGGTTTATGCCTCGAAAGCCCCGGCAGCTGCCAGCTCAAAAAACGCTGCCCTATCTTCTTTTGACATTAACCGCCCTCTGCGGTGAATACCCCATCCGTCAAATCAGCCACCTGCCGGGTGGTTCCGCATACCTCGAAAGTGTCGTTACCGCTCTCCGGCGAGATGGGCTGCTGCGTACCTTCTCCAAAGACGGCCTGCGTGGACTTCGGCTCACCTCGTCAGCCAAACGGCTGCTGTTGGCTGATGCTCCCGAATGGTTTTCAGCCTACCTGACCGGCAGTTCTGAGCCAAACAAGCTCAAAAGCGAAATTCCCAGACGGCTCCGGCTTCACCGGATGGCTGAGATCCTGACCATCATGCACAACGCTGACATTCCGGCCTTTCCATGGGAAAAGGCTCCTTTTTCCTCTGCCAGCCAAAGTGCGGCAATCCCCGCCTATTACACCTCCAGAGAGGTTAAAGAGATCGGCCCGCAAGGGGCGAAAATCAAAAGTTCACGCGCAACCGGCATCCTGCTGACGGATGGCGGTATTCTTTTGACCTATAACACCGCCAAAGCACAGATGAAATGGGAGTACAAGGCTGAACTGCGGTTCAAAGCTCTGCTGCAAACCGAAGGGGTCATGCCCGATGCGGAGATTTCCGGGATCGTGTTCGGCTCCACCATGGAACAGCTATCTATCTTGATGCAGCCGGACGCACACAGCTATTTCCTGTTGGATGGCAGCTTTCCGCATTTCTACTATCTGACCAATGACCGTTATGGCGAAGCGATTCTTCGCCTCTTATGCGATGCACAGCAGCGCAGGACACTCGATGCGATCCTTGCAGATGGCCTCTATGCGCGGATACCAAATTGGCGCATTGAAAATGACGCTATCGATAGTGCCGGGAATCCCGTTCTATTCGCCTACACCTGTGATTTTCCTCGCATCCGGCGTTTCGATACCGCGCTGGAGCTGCACGGAATGACAGGGACATTGATCTGCTTTGACTATCAGGAAGAAACTTTGCAGGAGATCTGCGGTCAGCGTGTGATGCTGCAAAGCATTGATTTTCAGCAGTTTGAAAGGAGCGTGCTCTATTCCTAAAAAGAAGCCGATTCAGCTTTTCATTATTATTCCAATCGCTGCGCTGGCGCTGCTCTACGGGAGCGGCTACCTCTCGCAGCTTTTTTCCAATTACCGTGCATGGCAGGAGGCCGGCGCTGTGTTTGGGACGTCTCCCGCATTCCCGGACGCCGGATTCTTTCCCTGCCTTGCGGCAGCCTTCCACTTTCCGTATGGGCTGTATGGGCTCGGCCTCTGCATCGGTGCGCTGGCGCTGCTGATCCTCATGGTCATGCGAATGGGCTACAGTGAGGGCGGCGAATACGACCGGCAGCGCAATCTGGTCTATTCCGACAAGGGAACCTACGGCACCGCAGGCTTTATGTCCCGCAAGGAGCTGACCGAGGTGCTTGACCTTGTCCCGGATATTCGCAAGCATTCCGGTACGATTCTCGGAGAGCTGGATCATCAGGTCATTTGTATTCCTCCAAAGACTCGATTTAACGGGAATCTTGCGGTTTACGGCGCCAGCGGCTCCAAAAAGACAAGAGCCTTTTGCGTCAACATGATTCTCCAATGCGCGGCGCGGAAGTCAAGCCTTGTGATCTGTGACCCCAAGTCCGAATTGTACGAAAAGACCAGCGAATATCTGCGGGATCAGGGCTACACCGTCCGTGTGTTCAATCTGGTCACACCATCAGCCTCCGATTCATGGAATTGTCTTGCGGAGGTCGGCGGTCAGGAATTGATGGCCCAGCTTTTTTGTGACGTCATCATAAAGAATACCGGCGGCGAGGAACGCGACCACTTCTGGGACAGCGCCGAAATGAATCTGCTCAAGGCGCTGGTCCTCTATGTTTCCACCAGCTATCCCAAGAAAAAGCAAAATATCGGCGAGGTGTATCAGTTGATTGCCGCCAGCTCCGAACAGGAGTTGAACGCGCTTTTTGGTGTTCTTCCGGTTACGCATCCTGCCAAAGCGCCATACAGCATTTTCAAGCAGGCGTCAGAGGGTGTGCGCGGCGGCGTTATCATCGGGCTCGGCTCCAGACTGCAGGTTTTCCAAAACCGAGATATTCGCAACATCACATCCTACAACGAGATTGATCTGGAACTTCCGGGAAAGCAGCCATGCGCGTATTACTGCATTACCAGCGATCAGGACAGCACCTTTGATTTCCTCTCCTCGCTGTTTCTTTCCTTTGTGTTTATCCGCCTGGTTCGCTATGCGGACGAACATTGTCCCGGCGGGGAGCTTCCGGTTCCTGTTCATGTACTTGGTGAAGAGCTGTGTGCCTGTGGAGTGATCCCAGATCTATCGAGAAAAATTTCGGTCATTCGTTCCAGAAACCTGTCCATGTCATGTGTGTTCCAGAACTTAGCTGGCCTTCAGAACCGCTATCCCTACAACCAGTGGCAGGAAATTCTGGGCAACTGCGATGTGCAGCTTTTTCTTGGCTGTACAGATGCTTTGACGGCGGAATTTATTTCTGACCGGACCGGCGAGGCCAGTATCTCTGTCACCAGTAAAGCCAAACAGCTCGGCACATGGCGTGTATCCAATTACACGCCTGAATACCGGGAAACCAGCGGTGTCGGCCGGCGCAAGCTGATGACCATGGACGAGGTTTTGCGTATGGACATCGATAAAGCCCTGATTATCATTCGGGGCAAGAATGTACTGGAGGTGGATAAGTACGACTATTCCAAACATCCCGAGGCGAAGAAGCTGCGGCCGAGCAAGGCCGCCTCCCATGTCCCTGCATGGCGGGCAAATCAGCCGCAGGAAAAGCAAACTCCATCGGCGCCGCCATCTCAGGCAGCGGATAAGAAGCCGGCGCAAAAGAAAAAGCCTGCGTCGGCTGAAAAAGTCGTTGCCGTAACCAAAGAATCCATTATGAAGAAAAAGGAGGATACTTAATGCCCAAGAAAAAAACGATCCCGCCCCCTGATGATTTCTCCTCAGAGTTCATGGAAACCGAATCCGCCAAAGAACTTTCTGAGCAGCAGGTGGAGGCCGCCGGCAGCGACAACATGGAAATGCCGCTGACAGAGTCCACGGAAGATGATCTCGGCTCCGGCAATATGAGCGGCACGGCAGATGTTGGAGAAAATGAGCCGGATGTCGAAAACACCGCTGATGCCGCAGATTCTGTTCCTGTTTCCGATGAAGCGGCGGAAGATCCAGAGTACAACAGCATTTTGCAGGAGCTGAACAGCAGCACTCCGGCACCCCTTGACAGCAGCGGCGAAAATGCTCTGGATGCACTTTTGCTGGAAGGAAATGTGGAAAATGCTCCGCCCGCTGAAGATGAAACGGAATCCGCGGATGGTGAAGCTGCTCCGCAGCCTACTGCACCTCCCGCACCTGCCGGACGCCGTGACTCCTACATTCTGACCGTTGATGCAAAAGACCGTATCGAAACGGAAGAAGAACGCCGTGAGGTTATCTGGCATGAGATCAAGACCTCGCATATTGCCGGTCGTATTTTGACCGGAACGTTGGACGGCGTGGAGCAGACCCCTTCCGGCCGTACTATCGTTGTCGTTGACTACAAGGGTTATCGCATTGCGATCCCGCTGAAAGAAATGATGCTCTATTCCGGGCCCGTTCCGTATGGGGCGAAATACAAGTCGTTTATGGAGCGGATGAACAGTATCCTTGCAACCATGCTCACCGCGGAGATCGATTTCATCGTCCGGGGTCTGGATAACACCGCCCGCAGCGTTGTGGCAAGCCGCAAGGCCGCCATGCTCCGTAAGCGTCAGACCTTCTATCTGGACACCAACGAAGATGGCGTTCCCATGATCTATGAAGGGCGCGTCGTACAGGCGCGCGTCATTGGCGTTGCGGAAAAAGTCCTGCGTGTGGAAGTGTTTGGCGTGGAGTGTACGATTTTCGCCCGTGATCTGTCTGCCGCATGGTTCGGTGACGCCCGCGAGTATTACAGCGTCGGCGACCGTGTTCTTGTCCGTGTGCTCACCATTGACCGCAGCGACATCAACCATATTTCCATCACAGCAGATATCCGCAGCGTTTCGTCCGCCGCCAACCAGAGCAATCTAGATAAATGCGTCCTGCAGGGCAAATATGCCGGCAGAGTGACCGATGTGCGGCACGGCGTTGTGTTCATCCGGCTCAACAACGGTGTCAACGCGGTTGCCCACACCTGCTATGACCGGCGAATGCCTGGGAAAAAAGACGACGTCAGCTTTGCCGTTACCCGTCTGGATGAGGAACGCGGCATCGCCGTCGGCATCATCACCAGAATCATCAAACAGAATTTGTAAAAAAGGAGAGGCCACCATGAAGAGCTTATCAAAGCTGGCCCTTTGCCTGCTGCTTGCCATGTCGCTGACGGTCAGCGCCTTTGCCGCTCAGGTTCCCGATTCATTGGTAGCGGAAAACCTGAACGGCCAGCAGCGGCTTGTAAAAACCTACACGCTTTCCCCGGAGGTTGACCCAGATGAGCTGAAGGAAGAGGACTTTTCCTACGACGGCTATCTTTATACCTGGGCCTATACCACCAAGGTGGAACACCCGTATCTGGAAAGCAAAACTGTAATGGAAACCGTCACAGTCAATACCGCCAAAAATGACCTTGCGCAGATCCTCGCAGAGCTTTCGCCCAGTATGCCCTATGAAAAAGACGGCTTCTCCGGCGAGTTGGCGCTGGATCATACCACGCTTTCCACAGAGGCGTCCGGCTACACCACAAAATACAGCAAAACCACCGAGACGAAGGTGATCGGCAATCTGGACCGCAACGACATGTCCTATGTGCCGGCCACGACCGTCAAAAACGGAAAAACACTCACCCTTGCCAATGTGGAATGGCAGGTCACCGGCACAGCGCTTGTCGGCGAGGCGCTGGTTCCTGCCCAGTATCAGGCGGTCGCTACCTATTCCGCCTCCAACAGTTATCAGGCTGCCACAGGCTATGTCACCACGGCGGAATATCACGGAACCGTTACTGCAGAAGGTGTGGACAGCATCACTTATACCGTGGTTTACACCGGAAGTGAGATCGTCCCCGTAAAAACACCTATCTGGGATAACGGCAGCCTTGCCGCTCCGCTGCTGATCATCGCTGCCGTGCTGCTCTGCGCGGGCATCGCCGCCGCTGCACTCATCCTGCTGCGCCACCGCAAAAATGTCTATGTGTATGTTCCGGACAGCAAGCCCCGAGAGTACCGGCTGATTGCAAAGTTCCGTGTGGAGCCTGACAGCGAGGTTCCCGCTATCGATGCAGGCTCTCTCGCACTGAATCCGGGAGATACCGTCGCGGTTGAGGTGAAAAAATCCCTTGCCAGGCACCTGGCTGGGCGCGAGTTCACCGTTTCTTTCCCGCAGAGTGACCATACTTACACGATCCAAGCCAGCAAGCACAATGACTGGCATGAATTTACCGTTCCCGCTGAAGAAGAACAGGAGGCTCCCGTATGAAGAAGTTTTTTTCATTGACTTTGACTCTGGCTGCCATGCTCTCCGCAATGGCGGTCAGCGCACAGGCTGCCGATTATTCCTTTGAAACCGATGGCACCCCGGAATACTATCCCTCCTCTTCCTATGAGGATGTCTACGGCTCCCGCTACAATTACGGTGGAAGAAATGTGGTGGACTACCAGAGCCCCGAACTAGAATATGGGCAGTTCAGCACCACCCAGACCGGCGTGATGGAAAAAATCATGCTGCCCGGTCTTCAGGGTGTTGCGGCATCCGGCAGCGGCATTTACGGAATTTCTCCCGGCAGCGGGACTGTCGAGATCCCCGGTTTTCTGCAGGGCGGCTCCACAGCCACTCCTGCAACACCCGCTTTCACGGAGCTGACACAGGATTTTCTGCTCTCTAACGGTGCCGTCGGAAAGATCTCCATTCCCGCCATCGGGGTCAAGAACTACTATCTCTGGGAAGGTGAAACAACTGCCAGCATGAAAAAGGGACTGGGGCATTTCACCAGTACCAGCGTCTGGAACGGCAATGTGGCTGTCTGCGGGCATAATCGCGGCGCCAAATATGTGATCGGCAGCATCAAGGATCTGGATGTGGGCGATAAGATCACCTATACCACATCCATGGGTACCCGCACCTATCTGGTGGAGACTGTGACCAAAATCAGCAGCAGCGATTGGAGCTATTTGTCCTCTACCACGGATAACCGAATGACTCTCCTTACCTGCGTTGCCGGAGATTCCAGTCAGCGCTGGTGTGTGCAGGCTGTTCAGGCCTCTTAAAAATCTTTTGTTGAAAAAGCCGCTTTATGATCGTAAAGGAATAGTAGATCAAAAATAAGGAGGCTTTTCCATGAAGAAGCAGATCCTCACGATGTTTACGGGCCTTTTTATCGGCGCTATTATCACAGGCGGAGCTTCCGCCTATGCTGCGGGAATCCTCGCTGAACGCAGCAACCATCGTATTTTTGTCGATGGGCAGGAGGTGCAAATGGAAGCGTATGGTATTGCTGGACACAACTATGTGAAACTCCGCGACATTGGCAAAGCGGTCGGCTTCAATGTGTTCTGGGATGCGGACAGCGGATGTGTGCAAATTGAAACCGGTGCGCCTTACACCGGCGAGGCTCCCTCCGCTGAAGCTGTTCCGCCTGCTGCTGCGCCTTCTGATGTGGATGCTGCAAAACAGGATATTGTAGCTCGCACCAACGCCCTCCGTGCGGAGCGAGGCATCGCAGCTTTGGCGGCCGATGATCAACTGATGCGTGCCGCGCAGGTGCGGGCCGATGAAATGGCTGCCACAGGTACCTATTCTCATACCAGACCGGACGGCAGGCAGTACTACACCGTTACGGACTGCAGACAGGTCGGGGAAAATATTCACCAGATCCCGCTGCTTTATCTTGAGCAGCAAAAATCCGCGCTTGCGGAGACGCTCATATATTCATGGTCAAAATCCGCAGGGCACATGGAAAACATGACCGATGAAAGCTATGCGGCTATCGGCGTCGGCCTTGCACGAGGGACTGACGCCAACGGCTTGGAGTGCTGGTACTGTGTCCAACTATTTCTTCGCAGCGGATACAGCATTTCGGCGGTGGACAAGCCGGCAACGAAGTAAATTCTGTTATCCTATATCATGAATCAGACCGGGGAGCCTCGGTCTGATTTTTCTTGTGCAATTTTGCAAGGAGGTAGCTCATTGAAAAAACTAAGAACCAGGCTCGTCTCGGCGTTTCTCGTTATCATGACGCTGTTGACGCTGCTCCCGACTTCCGCGCTGGCCGCGTCCGGCAGCGGAACGGGCATCAAGCCCACCGACAATACCAATTACTGGACAACACGACTGCTCCATGACGGTACGCCTTACAGCTACAAGCCCCCGATGGCGGCAGGCAAGCTGCTGTACTGCCTTGACCGCGGCTACGGCTACCGCTGGGGCACTGCCAGCTTTCTGAACAGCTACACCTATACCTCCGCCACCGGAGCAGACGCGGATACCGTGCTGAAAACGGCGCTGGCGCAGAGCGGCATGGGTGAACTGGATGCCCAGCAGCTTGAAAACTTCAAATGGATGATGACGTTCATTTCGGACTATAAGGGTGACATCCCCGGCAGCCTTTTTATGGCTGCGCAGACGTATGTGTGGGATCACCAGACCTTCAAGGGTGAGGGCGATGGTGACATCGATGGCGGTGGTTACGCCAACGCCGATACCTATGAAATGTACCTGGGCTATATCGATTGGATGTTGAAAGAAAAGGCCAAGGAAGACGCAGAATTTCAGCGCCAAATTGAAGAATACGCAGAACAGGGCATCATCGCCACTGTGGTAGAAGATGAAGCTGCAAAATGGGCGGTCTACGCGAAATCCAGCGTTAAGGGGCGTCAGGCTTTCTTTAACTATTATGCGCCGAGAAAACTCGTCACCAATACATCTGAGCCGGGAAAGCCGCCGGCTGGGGACGCTGATATTACGCTGCGGAAGGTTGCCGCCTGTCTCTTATACACATCTCCGAGCCCAC
>OJPQ01001020.1_pt1 | contig 9677 bp, 6 predicted proteins | sample 1598531 | NCBI WGS metagenome assembly OJPQ01 (sample SAMN03922491, study PRJEB24848) | human gut metagenome | isolation source: stool sample | host: Homo sapiens | place: Germany | collected 2011-05 | reverse complement strand
CGCGTGCTTTTGGCCGTAACGGTTGTAATGCCGCCAAAGAACTGTAAGCTGCCGCCTATTGCCACAACAACCTGGTCGCCGCCGCGCCCGAGCGCCAAATCAAGCGCTTTGGCAGCGTTAAGGCTTACTTCTTCCAGACTGCGGCCATCGCAGGCAATGCCCACGCTGATAGTAGGCGTAATTTTATTGCCTACCTGTATTTCATGTATCTTATCCAAAACAGGGAACTTCTTTTCCATTAAGTCCTGCAAAGAAGCCTGGTTGATGCCGACCAGAAAGCTTTCTTTATTGTTGGCAAGAATAAAGCCGTTTTCTTCTTCGGCCCATTTGCTGAGCACTTCGTTTACTTCGCCGGAGATATTGGCGCGCGTGCTTTCGCCCATGCCTTTGGTTACGTCTTCGTAATTATCAAAGCGCACGTAAGCAAGGCAGAGTTTTTCGTTGGCATATTTCTGGCGCAAAAGTTCAAAATCCGTAACATCCGTTAAATAGAATATCAGGCTGTAGCCTTTGCTTTCTTTTTTACCGGCCCTTTCGCCTGCCAGCACACGGCAATGGCGCAGGCGGTAATAACGGCCGTTAATTAAAAGCAGGCGTTCGCCGTCTTTAATGCTTAAAGCGTCAAAGGCGTTTTCCGGCAGGTCAAAAATTTCTTCCGGGCGTTTGCCGTCTACATTTTTCACTCCGGCAAAACCGGCATATTCCACAAACAGCTCGTTTTTCCACTGCAATTTGCCGTCCTGCCCAAATACGGCCATGGCCACATCAAGGTTTCTTACGGCATAATGGCTGGTGCGCTCAATATTGCGCACAATGGTATCAAGGTAGCCGTTAAACTGCACTTCTTTGCTGTAAAACTGCCGTCTGGCATACCAGTAAAAGCAGCCTATCGCCGCAAGACCAACGGCAAGCCACCACCAGCCGTAAAAGGCCAGTACAACAGTAAAGCCAACGATGATGCCTAACGGCACTTTCATATCATTCCAGAAGTTCCAGATTTTGTTAAACATTTTACCCGCTCCCTTTACAGGCTGCGTTCTTTTAAATTACGATTGTCAAAAACAGATTCAAACGCACCCAGAAGTACAATAAATGTAGAAACCAACTGCACCGACAATGCCAGCACTACGCTTACTGCTCCCAGCCATAAAGGCTTGCCGTTTTTCTCAAGCCACCAGTAAATTACAGCCCAACCCTGAAATAAAAAGGCTACGCTGGTTACGGTTTGAATATTGATAGCAATTTCAAAAGCCAGCTTCGGAGCGTCCGGATAAGTTGCCATAAAGCCCATGGAAAGCGCGAAAGGCCAGATTAAATATTCCGATACACGCCAGTTTTTAAACGGCGGCAGGGGCGCAAAGGCAACGCCCATTTTTGAAAGCACTTTACGCGAACCCATATAATTGGCAAAAGCAATTATCGGCGAACATACAATAAGCGAGCCGGGCAGGATTAAGCGGATAAGCTCAATCATATCTTTATTGGACTGCACAGCCGCTGCAATTTGCTCCTCACTCATTCCGGCAGCCCTGTAATAACCCTGTGTTTCATTTAAGGCTTCTTCAAGGCCGCTGAACATTATATCCACGGGATTGGTGCCCATTACAAGCATCGCCAGCCCCATGCTTAATAAAATGGAAACAAAGGTTGCCGCAGAACTATATACCAGAGTTTTGGCAGGCGTGTAACCGCGGTACATGCACTCGCCCAGCGCCAGCCCCAAAAGGCCGAACATTGCCATTACGGAAAGAGCCTGCACCGGCCCGAGCAGCGAACCTATAACCGCGCCTGCTACAATTAAAGTCATTATGCTCCAGCGCAGGCCGTTGCGCATGCCGCAAACCGCTACCGGAACTGCCCACAGAAAATTAAAAATAACGCCAAGCACCGGCAGATAAGTGCCAAGTATAGCAAACAAAACGGCAATAGCCGCCAAAATACCGGCTTCTACCATTTCAGAAGTTTTTCTTACCAAAATATTCCTCCTTATATCAACGGGCATACGCCCACATAATTATATTTTACAGCAAAAAGGCAAAAAAGCAAAGTAAAAGTAAGCTGCAAAAAACCTGTAAAATTAGTTTAATCAATGTTACAATGAATATAATTAAAATAAAAAGGAGCTGACACAATGGCTGACGCTAAAATCTGCGGGCGTTTCGCCCCTTCACCCAGCGGCAGAATGCACCTCGGCAATATATTCTGCGCACTTTTGGCCTGGCTGAGCGCACGTGCGCAAAACGGCAGCATGCTCCTGCGCATTGAAGACCTCGACACTTCGCGCTGCACAGAAGAAAAAGCGCGCCTTTTAATGGATGACCTTCTGTGGCTGGGGCTTGACTGGGACAGCGGTGCCTTTCCCGGCAAAGCGCCGGATGAATTTTACCAAAGCCGCCGCAGCGGAATTTATAAAGAGTTTTTTGAAAAACTGGCCGCACAAAATTTAATTTACCCCTGTTTTTGCAGCCGCGCCGAGCTGCACGCCGCAAGCGCACCGCACACAAGCGACGGGCAGTTTATTTACCCAGGCACCTGCCGTAATTTAACGGAAGATGAAAGCCGCAGTAAAATGCAAAGCCATAAACATTCCTGGCGCATTAAAGTGCCGGATGAAACCATCACCTTTAACGACAGGCACTACGGCAGGCAAAGCCTGAACCTTGCCCGCGAATGGGGCGATTTTATCGTGCGCCGCAGCGACGGCATTTACGCCTACCAGCTGGCCGTTGTTATTGACGATGCGCTTATGGGGGTTACGGAAGTAATACGCGGGCGCGATCTGTTAAGTTCTTCCGCGCCGCAGCTTTATTTATACAGGCTTTTGGGCTTTAAGCCGCCTCAGTTTGGGCATTTGCCACTTTTAACCGCGCCCGACGGCCGCCGCCTTGCAAAACGCGACATGGATTTGGACATGGGCGCTCTGCGCAGCCGTTATACGCCGGAAGAAGTTATTGGCAGGCTCGCCTTTTTAGCCGGGCTGATTGATAAAGAAGAACCTGTAAAAGCAGCAGAACTTCTTCCTTCATTTGACTGGCAGAAAATACCAAAGGAAAACATTACTGTTACTAACTAAAAAATCCTCCGCCACAAAGCGGAGGATTTTATTTTTTAACGAACGTTAAATACCTTACCCGGATTTAAAATCCCTTTCGGGTCAAGCGCGGCTTTAATAGCACGCATCATTTTCATTTCGACAGGGTCGGTATATTTTTCCATAGCGGGCAGCTTCTTGGCGCCAATGCCGTGCTCGCCGCTCAGGCGTCCGCCAAGGCTGTAAACATAAGCATAGGCTTCAGCGTGGAATTCGCTAAGCTGTTTTTCCCATTCTTCTTCGCTTAAATCGCATTTCAAAATCTGGAAATGCAGGTTGCCGTCACCGGCATGTGCCAGGCACAGCAGTTTAAAGCTGTATTTTTTGGAAACTTCGTTAAGATGTTCAATGCACTCGGCAATTTTATCAACCGGCACAACCAAATCGTCCGAAGTGCTGATAAGGCTCAGCACGCGGGTGGATTCCAGGCAGTTGCGGCGAATTTTCCATACGCGCTCGTCGGCTTCCAGAACATCGGTTGCCCCGCTTTCGGTGCAGATTTCGTCAAGCTGCTCCATTTTGCTTTCCAGTTCTTCTTCGTTAAAGGTTTCAACCGTAATAATTACATAATAACCGTCCTCGTAATGCGGCAGCTTCAGTTCGCAGTAATCGCTGGCGCTGCGCACAAAGCCGTTGTCCATAAACTCAACGCTGGTCGGGTTCAGGCCTGCTTTAATCAGGTTCGGCACAACGCCGATGGCTTTGTCAAGCTCGGTAAAGATAGCGAGGATATCCAGTTTATAAGGGCACAGCGGCAAAAGTTTAAGAGTGGCCTTGGTAATGATGCCCAAAGTGCCTTCACTGCCCATTACAAGTTGTTCCAGGCAGTAGCCGGTGCTGTTCTTTTTAAGGGTGGAGCCAAGCGTTACAATATCACCGGTAGGGGTAACAACTTCAACAGAGTAAACCTGATTGCGGGTAGTGCCGTAACGTACAGCCTTGTTACCGCCGGCGTTAGTTGCAATATTGCCGCCAATTAAGCAGCTGTCGGCGCTGCACGGGTCGCCTGCATACAAAAAGCCTTCTTTATTGGCGTATTCCTGAATTTCCAAAGTTCTGGCACCGGCTTCAACAACCATGTACATGCCTTCTTTGTTAAGTTCAAGAATTTTATCCATGCGTTCCATTAAAAGCACAATGCCGCCGCAAACGGGCACTGCACCGCAGGATACGCTGGTACCGGCGCTGCGTGGAGTTACAGGTACGTCAAACTCGTTGGCAATTTTCATAACGGCTGCCACTTCTTCGGTATTGGCAGGCATTACAACAACTTCCGGCAGATGATGGTAATGCGGGTCGGTTTCTTCATCTGTTTTATATTTATCAAGAGTTTCGGGGTCGGTCATTACATATTCAGCGCCTACTGCTTTGCGCAGAGCCTCCAGTACTTCTTCTGTGACCGGTTTGTAGTTCATCATTTTCTCAAATCCTTTCTGCTGTCCTTCATTTAAGATTCTTAATCTACATTAAAAATCTTACCGGGGTTCAAAATACATTTCGGGTCCATGGCTTTTTTAATGGTACGCATTAAATTCAGTTCGCCCGGACGGGTATATTTTTCCATTTCGGCAAGTTTCTTGGCACCAATGCCGTGTTCACCGGCAAGGCGTCCGCCAATGCTGTAAGCATAGGTATAAACTTCGTCGTGGAATGCCTGTACGTTATTTTCCCATTCTTCATCGGTCAAATCGCATTTGCACAATACAATATGCAGGTTGCCGTCGCCTACATGGGCGCAGATAAGCGGCGTAAACGGATATTTTTCGCCGGTTTTCATAACAAATTTAACTGCGTCGGCCACTTTATCGCGCGGCACAACAACATCGTCCGTAAGGGATACGAGGCTGATGAGGCGCACGCTTTCCTGGCAGTTGCGGCGCATTTTCCAGATACGTTCGTCTGCTTCCAGCACTTCTACAGCGCCTGCTTCGGTGCACAGCTCGTCAAGGCGTTCCATCTTCATATCCAGTTCGTCTTCGTTGTAGGTTTCAACGGTAACGATAACATAAATGCCGTCCTCATAATGCGGTACATTTTTATATTCGCAGTAATCTGCGGTAGTGCGTACATAGGTATTATCCATGTATTCAATGCTGGTCGGGTCAATGCCTGCTTTTAAAAGCAGCGGCACCAAATCAATAGCTTTGTCCGGGTCGGTAAACACGGCAACAAGGTCGAACTTATACGGGCACAGCGGCAAAAGTTTAAGGGTTGCTTTGGTAATAATGCCCAAAGTACCTTCGCTGCCCATAATAAGCTGTTCCAGGCAGTAGCCGGTAGAGCATTTTTTCAAACGTGCGCCCACTTCAATAATTTCACCGGTCGGGCTTACAAATTCAATTTCGTGAACCTGGTCGCGGGTAGTGCCGTAACGCACTGCCTTATTGCCGCCCGCGTTGGTTGCCAGGTTGCCGCCGATTAAGCAGCTGTCGGCGCTGCACGGGTCGCCTGCATAAAGATAACCGGCTTCGTTGGCAACACGCTGAACTTCAATAGTAGGCACACCGGCTTCGGTAACAAGATACATGCCTTCGGTATTCAGCTCGATAATTTTATTCAAACGTTCCATTAAAAGCACAATGCCGCCGCAGACAGGAATTGCACCGTCGGCAAGGCTGGTGCCTGCACTGCGTACGGTAACGGGCACATCAAATTTATTGGCAAGTTTCATAATTTCCGCAATTTCCTGGGCAGAAGCAGGCTTTACAACAACTTCCGGCTTGTGGAATTTACGCGGGTCTGTTTCTTCGTCAGTCTGATAGTGTTCCAGTGTTTCAGCGTCAGTCATAACGTATTCAGCGCCTACAACACCTTTTAATGCTTCAATTACTTCTTCGGTAACAGGAGCATAAGTTTTCATACTTCATCATCCTTCCATAACTGCCGCCCAAATGGCAGGCAGGTAAAATACATATCTTTAATAATTATAATACAAAACTGCATGAATTTCAAAATTACAGACGCCAAAGTAAACAAAAAATCCCTGCTAAAAAACAGGGATTTTAAAAATTTTACATTGAATTAAAAATTGCGCTGATAGCTGACGCCGATAATTTTGGTAAAGCTGTCGTGCGTATGGGCACGGCCGGTAATATTCTCGCCTTCCCTAAACGCAAAACTCAAATCTCCTACATCCATCCAGCCCAGTGCCAAAGCTACAGTCTGGTCTTTATCGTTATAGCGCGCGCCAATGGAATAAGTTTTTCTGTTGCCGGTCGGTACAATAAAATCACCGCCGTTATACGGAATGGAAGATTCATCATAAGCAAAGCCTGCCAACAGTGTATATTTATCGCTTAATTTATGCTCCACGCCAATAGCATAACGCCAGCCGTCTTCCCAGTTTTTAGGATTGTTTTGCGGTCCGTCAAAACCATACCCTACATTACTTAACATAATATTAAGGTTTTTATAGGTATCCCAACCTGTACGTACAGCGTTTAATTCCACGCGAGTTTTATTGTTAAACTTGTGGCTGTAACCGATATGCCACGATTCCGGCAGAGTTACTTCGCCGTAAGCATCACCAGACATAGTTCCCATAGATGTATAAGCATTAAAGTCAGCTTCCATGGAATGTTTAATGCGGCTGCGGTAAACTATGCCGATTTCATTTTTATCATCAAAAGCATAATTCGCTGCAGCGTTCCATCCAAGAGCATAGCTTTCACCTTTGGTATGGGTAGGAAATGTATTTAAAAGTGGATGATTCACATTCTTTTCCAACGTCAATCCAACATAGTTAATTTCCGCACCTACAGCTGCGCTCCATTTATCGTCAAACTTATGCGCAAAAGTCGGCGTAACGCTTACACCATTTAAGCGTGATAAAAACGCATTAGTTGAAACGGCAGAATTGCGTTCAAATTCGGATACCATAGCAAAACGGCTGAACGCACCAATGCCGAACCAATCTTTGTCATTCAGTTTTTTTACATAGTAAGTACCCGGCGCGAAACCAAAATGCACACGATTGGTGCCACTTTCATGCGTACCATCATCTTTATACAAATCGTATTCTCCGTGCGGGCTAATGTAGGTTGCGCTTACCTTAAACGCCTCGCCGTCCACCTTAGTGATAGATGCTGGGTTGTAAGCCACGTTAGCAGCGTCGCCTTCGGCAAACATACGCGCCCCGCCCATGGCAACGCCTTCGGCGCTCCATTCGTTAATGGCAAAACCTTCTGCCCCGGCAGCCTGCGGCAAGCCCAAAGCACATAAAATACCTAATGCTAAAACTTTATTTTTTAAATTCACATCGTCACCTCTGTTAAAATTATTAGCAGCTGGTACTATTGTAACAGATATGTGAATTTTTATCTACAAAAAAATACGCCCCCGCATTAATAAGGGGCGTACAAAGTCTTTATTTATCGTCAATACCGCGGCGCAGCACTATCGGGCGCTGCTTTTCCCACGGTTTGTACTGCACGGTGCTGCAAAATTCATAGGCTTTATAACGTTTTGCGGAGTCTTCTTCCGCTGCGGCTTTAGCCAGGTCGCGTTCAGCAATATCGTTTCGCGGGTAATACTTAAAGGCTTCGGCGTAAATTTCACTTGCTTTAGCGTCATCGCCTGCGTTATGCGCATCTTCTGCCAAAAACTTCAGTGCAAAATATTTATACGGGTTCACACCATTGTTGTCCTTTTCAGCTTCAACCATTGCCTTGGCTTCATCAACAGCCTGCTGCGTTTTGCCTGCTTCGCTCAGCACCATCAGCCTGCGGTAAAACATATCGCCGCGGGCGCAGCTGTGAAAGCTGTGTTTATAAGCACGGCTGAGGTCGTACGCTTCTTTTAAATAGGTAAGAGCCGCTTCTTCGCTTTTTGCCAGTTTCCAAACTATTTCAGCAATATCGCGCAGGCACAAAACCTTGTGTTCCGCTTCGCTTAAACCATATTCCGGGTCGTCATCCATATTAGGCTCTACATTCACAACAGTGCTTAAAACACGCATTGCGCTTTCGGTATCGCCCATCCAGTAAAGCGCGCGCCCTACAATCGAGCGGCAGCGCCAGTCGTTATAATCCTGTATCATGCCTACCGGCACAGGGTATTCTCCGTTAGCCAAACGGGAAACATAACCCATCCATTCCTGTTGGTCCATATTATCTGCCTCCTGTCAGTCTGCTTTATTTAATTGTACCATAATAAAATATTTTTGGCATAAAAAAGGGCTGCCGCACACATGGAAAGATGTGCGCACAGCAGCCTAAAATAAGGGAAAGCGTTAGTTAAGGCAATGTATAAAAACATCATTGCACAATGCAAATTATACACTGCTAAAAGAAATTTGTCAAGTCTTTCTATAATTTATTGAAATTATTAATTTTTTGTAACATTTTCGGCGCAGCCGCATAGCATAAACGCACTAACAGCTAAAATATTCTTTCTTTTACTGCGCTTTTAAAAGCTGCGGTGCCATTAATGTTTCCTTTACATCTTCCCATACAACAAAATTGGCCTTGCTGAAGCCGTTAAAAGTTGTTGCCGATGCCGATGTATAAGCCCCGCAGATAGGCACAAGGATTAAATCTCCCTCTTCCTGGCGCACTGTCATTTTGCCGCGGAACATAATGTCGAGTGAATCGCAGCTTGGGCCTGCAAAAGTAGCGGCCACCTGCTCACCTTCCTTAAAGCTGATAAGTTTAAAGTCCCACTGGTCAAAAAGCACGCCGGAAAAAGTTCCGTAAAGGCCTTCATCAAGGAAATACCACGGCTGCCCGCCGCGCTCCGTTACGCCGATAACGCTGGTAATAAGGTTTACTGCCGTGCCGCAGATAAAACGCCCGGGCTCTGCCCAGATTTCCACTCCCGGAAAATCTTCGTCAAGGCGTGCGTTAATCTGATTGAGCATTTCCTGCAAATTAAAGCGTACTTTCGGTTCGGGAATAGGGAATCCCCCGCCGATATCCATAATGCGCAGCTGCATGCCTGCCGCCGCTGCTTCTTCAAAAATTTCACGCGCAATATCAAGCGCATACAAATAAGGGTCGGCGCTCGTAGTCTGGCTGCCTACATGAAAGGCAATACCGGCAGCGTCAAGCCCTGCATCCCTTGCTTTCAGCAAAAGTTCCAAAGCCTGTTCGCGGGCGGCGCCGAATTTTTTATTCAAATCGACATGAGCCGAACTGTTATCTATCCTGATGCGCAAAAGTACCGTTGCACCCGGGCACTCACGCGCCATTTTATCTATTTCGCCTGCGCTGTCAAAAGTCATCTTGCCCACACCGGCATTACGGCAGGCACGCAGCCCGTTCACCGTTTTCATCGGGTTGGCGTAAATCATCCTGCTGCCGTCAACACCAAGGGAACTTAATTCCATAATTTCCCCGTCGGAAGCAACGTCAAAGTTAGAGCCAAGGTCGCGCATCAGTTCCAAAATACGCCTGTGCGGATTGGCTTTAATGGCATAAAAAACTTTAACGCGCGGCAGATGAGTGCGCAAAAGGCGGTAATTTTTTTCAATCTGCTCCAGCGAAAGCACCAGAAGCGGAGTACCATATTCCTGGGCCAGCGCCTCGGTTTCTTCTTTGTTAAGCCTGAAATATTTTTCTTTTTTCATATCCACTCTGCCAAGCCTGTC
>OJPQ01001007.1_pt1 | contig 9806 bp, 10 predicted proteins | sample 1598531 | NCBI WGS metagenome assembly OJPQ01 (sample SAMN03922491, study PRJEB24848) | human gut metagenome | isolation source: stool sample | host: Homo sapiens | place: Germany | collected 2011-05 | reverse complement strand
GCCTCGGTCTCGTGGGCTCGGAGATGTGTATAAGAGACAGGTCTATAACGCCGCACACATCATCAACAAAGACGGATTCCCGGAAACGGAGCTCACACTGGTGCGACCAGATCGAACGATTGAGGTGATTGCATGAAAAAACAGGAATTAAGCGATTTGCTCCACTCGCTCCAGATCCCGGTCAATGAGGGAATCGCAAGCCAGGAAAATACAAACAAATACCCGCGTGTGGTCTATTGGGACTATATCTGGGAGGATATTCTGGCATCTGGAGAAGAGTACGAAAATGTGGAAACATACCAGATTAGCTTCTATTCTCGTACGCCGCGGAATGAAAAACTGATGGAACTGAGAGAAAAACTCAGAGAAGTCGGGCTCCATCCTACCATCTATCACGAGTACGTGCAGGAAGATAAGGTCTTTCATTCTTATTTTTCCGTTGAGGTAACAGTATGAATGAGGACGATTTCTATTCTGCCGGCATGAACGAATTTCAGAAGATCATTCAGGAATATCGGGAGAAATTCGAACAGAGCAGAATTGAAGCAGCCATGATGGATGGCGCGGAGCAGCTGGCCAGAGATGTGCGGGCGCTGCCAAAACCGAGATCACAGATTCGAAAGTCTGGATACACCCATCTGCTGGACACCGTTTCGGCCAGAAAAGGAAAAAACGGGGAAGTAGAGGTCGGATGGGGAAAATATTACGGCCCGATGGTAGAGGCAGGAACACGGAAAATGAATGCACAGCCGCACCTGCGCGGACTGTTCAAAAAAGATTCAAATAAATATTATAACCTGATACTACAAAAATTATTCAGGTAGAAAGGAAAAAATATGTCAATCAAAACGAGCAAACCACCACTGAAAGAAACTGTAGGAGCGCAGTATTGGTGCTTTAGCACACCATCAGAAGACGGACAGTGGTCGGAAACGTTTGAGGAAAACGTTGAGAAAACAGAAGTTGTTAAAAATGTAAAAGTAAAAGAAAATACCGGGTCAGTGGATACGCGTTCTTCTGGAAAGATTTACGATACAGATATTCGTCAGACATCAACCAATATCGATGTGGAGGTGGTGGCGTTCCCGGCGGATACATTGGCCAAAGCACGCGGAGATGAAGTGACCAAAAGCGGTCTCATTTTGTCTGGAGGAAGTGGTGTAAGACCATTTTTCGCCTATGGGAAGGTAGTGAAAAATAAAGACGGTTCTGAGCGGTATGATTGGTACCCAAAATGTAAGCTCACTGCAAATACAGATGATGCGGAAACAAGCGAAGAAACATTTTCTGCGCAGACGGATACAGTGACGATTGTTGCGTACCCATTTAACAGAAAAGGACAAATCAAAGTATCGGTAGATTCCAGCACAAAAGCATTCCCGGAGGGGCTGACAGAAGAAAAATTCTTTTCGAAGCCGATCCTCACAGATGACGATCTGACAACGGCAGTAGCCGGATAAGGAGAAACATGAAAGATTATATTGTAGATTTGACGGACGGCACACGGCTGCCCGTCAATGTTAATTTTGGCACGCTCTACTATCTGCAGAAGATGCCGAAATTTTACAAACTGGCAAAAAAGAAACAGGAAAAACTGACAGATCCGGAAAAGATGGATCTTGCGGCCGCATCCGTGTACGCCATCCTGCGGAGCAACGGAAAAACGGTGACGTTTGACGAGGCATTGCAGCTGGTGCCGATGGATGATGAGCAGATCCGCGTGCTGCTGGAGGGCTTTTCGGCCAGATGCGACGAATATGCTAAAAAAAAACGGGCACGCCAGCAGATGGCGAAGGGCTTGACGTAGACTGGGCAGAATACCGGATCTGCGCCGCGGAGATGGGAATGAGCGAGGAAGAATTTTTTAATTGTGATCCCATCTTTTTTAACGAAATGTACGAAAAATTTTGGGAGAGAAAGAAAGTAGGTGAGCTGTATGGCGGATGATATGAAGCGGGTCGGTTTATCGTTCAAAACGGACGGTACGGTAGATTTTCAGAAAAGCCTGAAACAGATTTCGGAAGCCGTACAGGGTAACCGGGAAGAGTTTAAACGTGCGAAAATCGCCTGGGATGACAGCACAACGGCCATGGAGAAACTGACCGACAGACAGAAATACCTGCAGAAACAGACCGAAACATACAACGAAAAAGTGGAGGTCCTGAGAAGAGAGCTTTCTGAACTGGAGGGAGCAGAGAACAAAAACGAGAAAGCGATCTCCCAGAAGAAAAAACAGCTTTCCCAGGCAGAGACAACACTTGCCCAGTACCAGAAAGGCCTGAAAGAAGTAAACCAGGAAATCAAGAGCGGCTCCGCGGTTTTGGAAGAGAACATGAAAAAACTGGATGACTCCATCAGCACGCTGGATGCGTCCGCAAAAAAGAATGAATCCTCATTCAAGCTGATGAAGAGCCAGTGGGACAAAAACACCTCATCTGCGAAAAAATTAAAAGATGAGCAGAAGTATCTGACGGAGCAGGGCGAGACGTACCAGAAAAAAGTCGGTCTCGTAAAAGAAGAACTGAAACTGTTGGAAAATGCCGAGGGCGACAACAAAAAGGCGATCGAGGAAAAGAAAGCCGCGCTGAATGAGGCGGAAGCGTCGCTAAATGAATACAAGAGCCGTCTGAAAGAAGTAAACGAGCAGCTGAAATTCGGAAAAGAATCAATTGAGGAATATACAGAAAAAGTCCAGAAAGCTGGGGAAAAGGTCAAGGACGCGGGAAGCGGAATGACGAAAAAGGTGACCGCTCCGATTCTTGCGGCCGGAGCGGCATCTGCCAAAATGGCTATGGATTTTGAGGATTCGATGGCAAAAGTTTCGACGATTGCTGACGCAACGGAAGTCCCAATGGACGAAATGCAAAAGGCGATCTTGGATCTTTCCAATCAGACAGGAATCTCATCGGAAGAAATTGCACAGAATGTCTATGATTCTATTTCAGCAGGACAGAAAACAGGCGATGCAGTCAATTTCGTTTCGAATTCAACAAAATTGGCAAAAGCAGGCTTCGCGGATGCGGGAGCGGCGCTGGATGTGCTTACAACCATCATGAATGCGTATGGATTGAAAGCATCAGAAGTAACGAATGTTTCTGATATGCTGATTCAGACACAGAATTTGGGCAAAACAACAGTTGCGGATCTTGCCTCATCAATGGGAAAAGTAATCCCGACAGCAAACGCCTACGGAGTAAGCCTGGACGAGCTGTGCGCAGGATACGCTATCATGACGGCAAATGGTGTTGCAACAGCGGAAAGCACAACGTACATGAACGGTATGCTGAATGAGCTTGGAAAATCAGGAACGAACGTATCGAAAACCCTGAAAGAAAAGACGGGAAAGACATTTAAGGAATTGATGGACAGCGGAATGTCATTGTCTGATGTCCTGAAAATAATCAGCGATGCGGCGACGGAAAACAACAAATCGTTTGGTGATATGTGGAGCAGTTCGGAGGCCGGAAAAGCAGGTATGATCCTGCTGGGAGACAGCGCTGAGAATTTTAATGGCGTTTTGGAACAGATGCAGAATAGTGCAGGCGCGACAAATACGGCATTTGAAAAACTGGACACAAACTCCACAAAGATTAAAAAGGCGACGAATGAGCTGAAAAACGATGCTATCGACCTTGGAACAACACTGATGGAGGAACTCGCACCGATTATCGAAAATATTGCGGAAAAGATTTCGCAATTTACAGAATGGTTTAACGGGTTGTCGGAATCGGAAAAACAGATGATTATACAGATTGGCCTGATCGTGGCTGCTATTGGTCCGTTGCTTATTGTGCTTGGAACAGTGGTGAGTAGCGGGGCAAAAATAATCGGAGGTATTCCGGTCATAGCAAAAGGCTTATCGGGTCTATTTGGCATCATCGCGGCGAATCCGGTCCTCACAATTATAACGGCAATTGTGATTGCTGTTTTTACACTCTGGACAACCTGCGACGAATTCCGGGAAGGGGTACTCGAAGGGAGTGATATTTTAAAAACGGTACTGACCGCCGGCTATGATTTCTGCGTGGAGCTGGGCGAAGAGAAGCTCGGCCGGATCCAGGATGCCTACGAAAAATACGGAGGCGGAATCACCGGAATCTTGGCAGCGAGCTGGCAGACATGGAAGGAAATATGGTCCACGGGATTTGATGTGATCGACAAGCTGACAGGCGGCAAGCTCACAGGAGTCAAAAATAAATTCTGGAGCAAATTTGAGGAAATCAAAAACGTGGTAAAAAATGCATTTTTTGCCGGCGAATGGCCGACACCAAAAATAAAAATGCCGCATTTCAAAATATCACCGCCGGGATGGTCGATCGGCGATCTAGTAAAAGGAAGCATCCCGAGGTTAAGTGTCAATTGGCACGCGAAAGGCGCGATCCTGAACAGACCGACCGTTATTAATCAGTCAGGAAACACGATCGACGTAGCGGGCGAGGCAGGACCGGAAGCCGTAACACCGATCGAGACACTGAAAAAGTACGTCCGCGAAGAAGTGCGGGCCAACAATGCAGACCTGATAAAAGCGCTTGCTGAGGTCCTTGGAGATCTCGGATTGACGATGGAAAACGTGATTAATCTTGGAGACGAAAGAATCTACCAGAAAGTCGTGAAATTAACCATCAAAGAGCTGAACAGACAGCAGATAAGTAAGCCTGTCTGGAAAGGAGGCTTTGCATGATTGACGATTACGAAGTTATTTTTGCAGGGGTCAGTTCTGCCGACCTCTGCATTTTTGCGGTCAACAGGCCGAACATCCCTGCAGCAGAACGGGACATCGAAACTCTGGAAGTGCCGGGAGTAGATGGGGCTTATCATATCGACAATGGCCGTTACAAGGAGATGACAATCTCGATCGAGATGAACTATATCGGCCCGGAATCGAAATGGCATGAAAAATGGCGGGAAATCAAACGATGGGCGCAGGAGAAAAATGCAGAACTGATCCTGAATGACGATCCAGTGTTTGTGTACCGCGCCTATTATGCAGTTTTAAGCGAAAACAGCAGAGAAAGCCTGCGGGTGGGAAAATTCACGATCACATTCTATTGCTCACCGTATCTGTACGTACGCGGAAGCGATGAATATGAAAAGCCATATCCAATGACGGTATACTGGGGTCACAAAGTAGGCGGCGGAGGATACGTGCTGACAGAAAACGGCCAGAAAGTAGCCACAAAAAGAAAGTTTTTTACACTGACGAATGAGTATGACACCTCGTGCCCCAAAATCAAAATTGAGGGCCACGGAGAGTGCTGGGGACGAATCAACGGAAATGAGCTGCTTGCACAGGTCAATGGAACACTGATCATCGATACGGAAAAAGAAATCACAGTGAATGGACAGGGACAAAATGCGAGCAACAAAATTAAAGGAAATTATGAAGATTTCTATTTGAATCCGGGGGAAAACGTTATTTTGTTTGACTCTGCGTTTGAAATTTCGGTTGCACCGCGTTGGAGGACAAAATGATACAGGTTTACAAGCCAGAAAACAAAAATTATGAAAATAACGGAGACTGCGTGCTACATCCAAAGAAATGCGAACTGACTATGCAGCTTAACGGAGAATGGGACATGGATATTGAGTGCGCGGCAGATGCGCTATATATTGAGTGCCTGAAAGCCGGATCCGTTATCACGGCGCCGACTCCATACGGAGAAAATGAGCAGTTCCGGGTGTATGATGCAGAAAAGGAGATGGGTGGACTTGCCGCAAAGGCACGGCCCATCTTTTTTGATGCATCAAGAGAAACCCATCTGAAAGATGTGCGGCCAACACAGTGCACGGGCACGGAGGCGGCGGAGAAGATCAGCGTTGGAAAATATCGTGTTGTTTCGGACATCACGGATATCAATACCGCGTACTACGTCAGGAAGAATTTGATCGAGGCGTTGCTGTCTGATGATGAAAACAGTTTTATCAGCAGATGGGGCGGAGAACCTATTTTCCAGAATTATATGTGCCAGATGAAGAAAAGGGCCGGAGGAGATTACGGAGCAGAAGTGCGGCTTGGATTTAACATGAGCTCCGTCAAGGCGAAAGTAAACATGGATAACGTGGTTACCAGAATCATTCCGGAAAGCTACAACGGGTACACGTTGCCAGATGATAGTTATTATGTGGACAGTCCAAATATTGGAAAATATCCGATTGCCTACACAAAAGTTGCGCAGTATGAAGATGTGAAGCTACAGGCGGATTGCAGAACCGATGAAACGGGATACGCAACACTGGAAGATCTGCAGAAAGCATTACGGGAAAAAGCGAAAGCAGATTTTGAGGCAGGATGCGACCTACCGGAAATCACATATGAAGTGGACCTTATCAACATCGAAAACACAATTGAGTATGCAGATGTGGAGAATCTTGTGAAAATCGGTCTCGGAGATTACGTGAAAGTGGAGAACAAAGATCTGCAGATATCAACAAGGGAACGTGCTGTGAGCGTGGTGTGGGACTGTATCATGAAAAGAAATACAACCGTCACGCTCGGATCCGCGGAGAACGATTATCTGGATCGGATCAGTGCGGCAATGAAAATGGCAGAGCTGGCGCTGAACAAAGACGGAACCGTAAAAGGCGATCAGGTAACCGGAATGATTAATCTGATGAAAACAAGACTGAAAGCAACTGCAGAGAATGCGGAAAAACAGGCGGCAAAAGCAATCCTTTTCGAAGAATTGGACAAGAACAGCGACCTGTACGGAGCGATGGCACTCGGCACAACGGGATTTTTGATCGCATCCGAAAGAACGCCGGACGGCAGAGATTGGGACTGGAAAACATTTGGGACGGGTCAGGGATTTCTAGCAGATTATCTCATTGCAGGGGTGCTGCTGTCGCAAAATTATAAAGATGGAGAACAAGGATTTAAGCTGGATCTGAACAGCGGAAAAATTTTTGCGTCACTGTTGGAAATCTTTGGAAAAGAAGCAGGGAAACCATGCTCGGTTGCTTTGGAGAATGGAAGAATTTTGGTAAAAGAATCCAGCGGAAAGCCAGTTATCCAGATATCACCACTCCAAAATGTGGATATTGTGACAGGAAAAAGCACATGGTCGGGAATGATCGGAAAAGGAAACACCTTCATCGAGGTGAATCCACAAGATGATTATATCAGGTTCAGGGCAGGGGCGATCTACGAGGGATATTCCGGATCTGCGGGATTGAGTGGGAAACTCGTGTACTCTGACGAAAGTTATCTGGTTATCCGAAACGGAAGAATCACGGGAGGAAGGATCAAGAAATCGGATGGAACGTGGGAGGAACTGAAAAATGGCACTAATTAGCTCAAATGCTTATCTGAGCATGGAAAATGCTACAGACAATGCGCAGTACATCTATAATTTTATGATCCGAAATGGAGCGTCGCAGAACGCGGCGCTTGCCGTGCTGGGCAATATGTACGCGGAATCCACCTGCAATCCGGGGATCTGGCAGAATCTCGACAGCAGTAGAACAGACCTGGGATTTGGGCTGGTGCAGTGGACCCCCTCAACGAAATATACAAATTGGGCCGCAGCGAAAGGATACGAGAGCAAGAACATCAATGGACAGCTGCAGCGGATCCTCTACGAAAAAAACGTAGGGATCCAGTGGCAGAAAAGAACCACATCAATGTCATTTGCGGAATTCTGGAACTCCGGAGAAAGCCTGGAAACGCTGGTAGAATTATTTGAACTCAATTATGAGCAGCACGCCGGAGCAGTACAGCCAAAAAGAAAAGAGTATGCGAATTACTGGAAAACGCATCTGACGTTGGATGATGATTCGGTGGAAAAAATTGAAAAGGCGATTGCCTGGATGCTGAATATCGCGGCGGATAACTCACATGGGTATGATCAGGGGTATCGGTGGGGGCCAGATTATGACTGTTCCTCGTTCTGCATCACAGCGTGGCAGGAAGCCGGCGTGCCGGTGAAAACGTATGGAGCAAGCTACACCGGAGATATGCGGGCGGTATTCCTGCGCTGTGGCTTTTCGGATGTGATCGGGAGTGTAGACGTCTATTCCGGATCAGGTCTGAAACGCGGCGATGTGCTGCTGAGCGAGGGCTATCATGTTGCTACCTATATAGGCAATGGACAGATTGTACACGCATCTCAAAACGAATTCGGTGGAGCAGTGGGAGGACAGACCGGGGACCAGACGGGAACCGAAATCTGCACAAGAAGTTATTATTCCCACACACCGCCATGGGATCATGTATTGAGATATAAGCAGGGCGGCACAGAGGAGACACCAACACCAGAACCAACGGCAACAGTGTACCCAGTGCAGTGGATACCGGCATAGAGAGGAGACGAAAAAAAATGGACATGACAATGTTTGAGTGGCCGACGAAAGCCAAAGTCGAAAGCACAGATTATGTAGCGATTTGCGACGCAGACGGAAATGAGAAAAAAATTGCCGTGGATGATTTGAAAAATATCCAGAAAGCAGAAACCACAGGGGAAACTGTGGAGGAGTGGCTGAAAACAAAACTGAAAAGCTATGCAGGATTTTCGGAAGGATTCTACCCGGATCTGGGCGGATGGTCCGGCGGAACAGATGTATTCGGACTGGCCACGAAAAAAGGAACAACAGTGCAGTACGTAGGTTTTATGGGGGATGGGAAAATTCGAATGGGATCTTACAACACACAGAACGAAACCTACAAAATATATATGCACGGTGACGAGCTGGCGAACCATCCGGTCGGATCTATATGGATCACAGAAACAGAAACAGCGGATCCGAACCAGATTTTCGGGGGAACGTGGGAAAGATACGCAAAAGGAAGAACACTGGTTGGCGTCGATGAAAACGATACAACAAAAAAATGGAACAATGCAGGAATCACGGCGGGAGTTGAAGAAAATGATATCGAACACAAACACATAGAAACCAATGGAGCAGATGGCGGCCGGATGTATCAGATTTTCGGGGATGATGGAGGCCCATATGGATCTGTAGTGCAGACGGGAAAAACGGCGGCTTCTTGGGCGGCTGAGGCAAATGTTGGAAATGTCAGGCTAAACAAAGTGTCTAACATGATTGACCGTACAACGAAAATTAATAACATGCCGCCGTACATCACGGTGTATATCTGGAAACGTACAGCATAGGAGGAAAATCATGAGAGTGCTTGAATTTTCAGTTACAGGTCAGCAGATCGAAAAGAGAGGGGATTTTTCCGGTCTGGTGGCGGGCAGCGAGCAGTATATGACAGCGAAATTCTATTTCGACCGAGAATGGGCTGGAAAAGTAAAAGTAGCAGAGTTCCGCCGGATCGACTCGAAGATCGCAGAATGCTTTTCGGAAAAAATCACCGGAAACTGCTGCATCGTGAGAACCGAGGTGCTGCACGGGAAAAAGTGGTACGTGAACGTAGTCGGACTGGGAAAAGACGGAATGAAGTTGTCAACAAACAGGATAGAAGTGAAGCAGGAGGAATGACATGAGCACAACAGACGAATTACTGGAAGAGATGCTGGAAGATGTGGAAGAGTACGCGACACCAGTCACGGACGATGATCTGCAGTTCTGGATTGACGAACATCTGAGAGTGATTTCTATCCCGAAAAACGGCGTAGTAGCCGGAGTAGAGGGTGATAAGAACGTAAATAAAATCAAATTCGGCATGAACCGGTACTACCACGGTTTCGACATGTCCACCTTTTCAGGGAGAATCCTGTATTCCAATGCAAAAGGAAATAAAAATTATTATAATATCGCCGATATGCAGACAAGCGGGAACACCATCACCTTTTCCTGGCTCGTAGATGCCGACGCCTGTCTCTTATACACATCTCCGAGCCCAC
>OJPQ01001005.1_pt1 | contig 9821 bp, 6 predicted proteins | sample 1598531 | NCBI WGS metagenome assembly OJPQ01 (sample SAMN03922491, study PRJEB24848) | human gut metagenome | isolation source: stool sample | host: Homo sapiens | place: Germany | collected 2011-05 | reverse complement strand
TTATGCCGCTATAGATGAATTTGCAAAGGCATGGAGTAAAAATGGCGTGGCAGAAGCAGGCTTTGCGGATTATGTTAATTCAGATAAGGTGTCGTTTACATGGAGCATGATTGATAAGATTACACCTCGTCCTGATGCAAATGTAGAGAAAATGCTGCTTGATGACGGAGTTGAGGGTCTTGATCCGGTTATCACATCAAAAAATACATATGTAGCACCGTTTGTCAATGCGGAAGAGACTGAGTATCTTGTTATTGAGGATAAATTCCCTAATGGCAGAGAGGCGCTTGAGGCCGGTGGACTCATGTTCACAGACCGTGAGACTGTTGATAAAGTGGAAAAGATGAAGGTATGTACGTGTCTTAATCCTCTTCACACAGCACTCGCAATATATGGATGTCTGCTTGGATATGACAAGATATCTGAGGAGATGAAGGATGATGATCTTAGAAAGATGATAGAGATAATTGGTTACAAGGAAGGACTTCCTGTTGTGGTAAATCCCGGTATCCTTGATCCAAAGAAATTCATAAAAACAGTACTTGAGGTAAGACTTCCAAATCCATTCATGCCTGATACACCACAGCGAATTGCCACTGATACATCACAGAAGCTTGCAATACGTTTTGGTGAGACAATAAAGGCATATATGGCATCAGATGAGCTTGAAGCATCAGATCTTAAGCTTATTCCGCTTGTATTTGCAGGATGGCTCAGATATCTCATGGCAGTGGATGATAACGGAAATGCATTTGAGCCTAGCTCAGATCCAATGCTTGCCGAGCTTACACCATATCTTAAGGATATAAAATGGAATGATGAGCAGGCAGAGAAAAAGATACTTCCAATTCTTGCAAAGAGTGAGATATTTGGTGTAAACCTTGCAGAAGCAGGTCTTTTATGCCGAGTTGTAAAATATTTTAAGGAACTTATTGCAGGTGTTGGTGCCGTAAGAACAACTTTACACAAGTACGTGTCTAATAATTAATTATAGATTTTATACTTCATGTTTATGGAGGAATGACAATGAATATATCAGAAAGCATAGAAAAACTCGGAGTAGTTCCGGTTGTAGTATTAAATGATGCCAATGATGCAAAGCCTCTTGCAAAGGCTTTGTGTGAGGGCGGGCTGCCATGTGCGGAGGTTACCTTCCGTACAGCGGCAGCAAAGGATTCCATAAAGATTATGACAGACGAATATCCTGATATGATTGTAGGTGCAGGAACGGTCCTTACAACAGAGCAGGTGGATGAGGCCATGGAAGCAGGCGCAAAATTTATTGTAAGTCCAGGCTTTGATCCTGAAATTGTGGATTACTGTATAGAAAAGAATATTCCGGTATTTCCGGGATGCTCTACGGCAACAGAGGTGGCTCAGGCTGTGAAGAGAGGCCTTAAGGTAGTTAAGTTTTTCCCGGCAGAAACATCAGGTGGCATTAAAGCCATAAAGGCACTTGCGGCACCATATGCAGGAACACGTTTTATGCCAACAGGTGGTATAAATGCAGGCAATCTGGCTGATTATCTGTGTAATGACTGCATCATTGCATGTGGAGGCAGCTGGATGGTAAAGGGTTCTATGGTAGAGGACGGTGAGTTTGACAGGATTGAGCAGATGACCAAAGAAGCTGTAGAGCTTGTAAATAAGATTCGCGCATAGAACTCAATTATTGGAAGGATGGATAAATACCATGAAAAAATTTATGGATGATGATTTCCTGCTTGAGACAGAGACAGCAAAGCTGCTTTTTCATAAATATGCAAAAAACACACCGATTATTGATTATCACTGTCATATAGATGCGAAGGAAATCGCTGAGGATATAAGATTTGAAAATATTACGCAGGTCTGGCTGGGTGGTGATCACTATAAGTGGCGTCTGATGAGAGCAAATGGTGTAGACGAGAAATACATCACAGGAGATGCTTCTGACAGGGAAAAATTCCAGAAATGGGCTGAGACACTTCCGAAGGCTATCGGAAATCCACTTTATCACTGGAGCCATCTGGAGCTTCAGAGATATTTTGGATATCACGGAGTGTTAAATGGTGATACAGCTGAAGAAGTGTGGAATAAATGCAATGCCGTATTGCAGCAGGAGGATATGAGTGCACGTGGAATGATTCTTAAATCAAATGTGACTCATCTGTGCACTACAGACGATCCGGCTGATTCACTTGAATGGCACAAAAAGATAAAAGCTGATAAGAGCTTTAATGTGCAGGTGCTTCCGGCATGGAGACCTGAGGCAGCAATGAAGATTGCCGATAAGGGCTTTGCTACATATGTAAGAAGGCTTGCAGGTGCTGCAGAGATGGATATAGGCAGCTATGATGATTTTAAGGCTGCCATGATAAAGAGGCTTGAGTTTTTTAATCAGATGGGATGCCGTGCGAGCGACCACAGTCTTGACTATGCAATGTATGTCCCGGCAACAGCCGCAGAGATAGAGGATATATTTGCATCAGCGCTGGCAGGTGAGGATATCACCTACGAAGAAGACCTGAAATTCAAGACAGCATTTCTGCTCTTTATAGGCAGGGAATACAAGAGACTTGGATGGGTAATGCAGCTGCACTATGGTGTAAAAAGAGATAATAACAGCAAAATGTTCAAATCATTTGGTGCAAATGCGGGCTGCGATTGCATTGACAGCTATACACCGTCAGCACAGCTTGCGGATTTATTAAACGGTTTACAGGAAGCCGATGCTTTACCAAAGACCATACTTTACAGTCTGAATCCTATAGACAACGCTGCTATAGGATCTGTGATGGGATGCTTCCAGCATGGTCCGGAGGCAGGTTATATACAGCAGGGAAGCGCATGGTGGTTCAACGATAATAAGACAGGAATCACTGAGCAGCTTACTTCACTTGCTAATCAGGGACTGCTTGGCTGTTTTGTAGGTATGCTGACAGACTCAAGAAGCTTTGTATCATACACCAGACATGAGTATTTCCGACGTATTCTTTGTAATCTGATAGGAAATCTGGTAGAAAATGGAGAATATCCATATGATGAAAGCACGCTTGGTAAGCTTGTTGAGGATATCTCATACAATAATACAAAGAATTATTTTCATTTTGCATAAAAGTATAAGAATACTTATCTGAGGATATATATTATGAAGAAAACACTATTATTTGGTGAGCCGATGGCTCTGCTTATCGCTGATGAACCCGGACCACTTGAAAAATGTGAGCATTTCACAAGAAGTATGTCAGGTGCTGAAGTAAATGTAGGAATAGGTCTTACAAGACTTGGGCACAAGGTGGAATATCTGACCAGATTGGGAGATGATCCATTTGGACATTATATTTATGAACAATTGCATAATCAGGGCATTGGCACTAGCATGATAGAATATGACAGTGTTTTTAAGACCGGTATCCAGTTAAAGGAGCTTGTTGCTGATGGTAGCGATCCGAAAGCACCATACTACAGAAAATGCTCAGCTGCATCACATATATGTGCAGACGATATAGATAAAATTGATCTGACAGATGTGGAGCTTGTACATGTGACCGGAATTCCGCCTGCACTTTCGCAAATGGCGATTGAAGCAACAGTAAGGCTTATGGAGCGGGCAAAGGAGAATGGAATCATGCTTACATTTGATCCTAATCTGCGTCCGGCACTTTGGAATAGTGTTGATCATATGATTGATGTGATAAATAAGCTTTCAGTAAGCGCAGATGTGGTTCTTCCGGGAATAGGAGAGTGTGAGATACTGCTTGGAACTAGGAATAAAGAGCAGATTGCTGCATTTTATCATTCTCATGGTGTGAAAATTGTTGTCATCAAGGATGGCAAAAATGGTGCCTTTGTATCAGGTAAGAATGGAGAAAGCACCACACAGATAAATGTTCCGGGGTATCGCATAGAACATGTTGTAGATACGGTAGGTGCCGGAGACGGCTTTGCGGTGGGCTTCATCAGCGGTATGCTTGAAGGACTTCCGGTTGAAGCCTGTGCAAAGAGAGCCAATGCAATCGGTGCAATACAGGTACAGCATCGTGGTGACAATGAAGGACTGCCTGATCGTGTAAAGCTTGAAGCAGCAATGCTTACAATGAAACAGTAAAAAGTAAGATGTTAAAATAAAAAATGTAAAAAAGTATATTATAAAACCATCACTGAAATATGTGGTGGTTTTTTGTTTGAATTAATCATATCTGAATAGTCGGATATTTTCAGAGCAAATATCGGTTTTTTGCATTCATTTTATTAGAAGTGATTAGTAAAATTATACATATTTTAAAGAATATGGAGGGCAAATAATGCAAAAACAAACAAATTGGCGAGGGCGTTTACTGACATGTGTGCTGGCTGCAGGGATGCTTATGACATCCGTACCGGTATATTCAGGTTCAGTAGCCGTTGAGGCAGCTTCTGAAACGAAAACGACGAAGATTGACTTTTCAACTATGAAAAACCTTGATAACCTTCCGGATAACTGGAAAATTCAAAATGGCTCAGGAAATAGTCAGCTTGTCGATGATTCAGAGAATGGTAAAGTGTTAAAATTGTCTAAAACTAATTCGGGCAATGAAATAAGCTTGAAAAACAGTAAGCTTGATATAAACGAAAATGAATATCGTTACGTATCAATAGAGACTAAAATAAAGATGGGTAGTGAAACGCATGCAAATCAGTTTTCTATTCCATACATAAAGGATAGCAAAGGTAATACTGCCTACACACTATATGCAGATGGTAACTGGTCATCCTATAAGTCTCATGTGAATGGAAAAAATACACTTGAAGCCGGAAAAATAAGCGTTGATAAATGGCAGGATATTCGTATGGATATTGACCTGAAGAAGGATACTTTTAGGGTGACAATAGACGGAGAGTGTGAGCTTGCAGGTGTAAATGCCAGAGCAAAAACAGATAACCTGAGTGAAATTTCTTTTTATGCCGACAGCTGGAATACAGGAACTATATACATAGACTCTGTAGAGGTGACTGCAGAAAAGGAGCGAACACAAAGTGCAACATTTTATGTGAGCAATAACGGAGACGATTCAAAGGCCGGAACTTCACCTGAGACTGCATGGAAATCACTGGATAAAGTAAATTCACAGCACTTTATTGCTGGTGATAAAATTCTGTTTGAATGCGGTGGAGAGTGGAAAAATCAGACTCTTTTACCACAGGGCAGTGGCGATGAAAACTCAAAAATTACAATAGGAAGTTACGGAAGCGGTAATCTGCCAAAGATTTCTACAAACGGAAAGATGAAAGATGCATTGTATCTTTGCAATCAGCAGTATTGGGATATAAGCAATCTGGATATTTCAAATACAGTTGAAGGCTTTGCTATGACATCTAATGGACAGATTCCGGAAGGAAATGTATCTAAAAGAAATGAAGAAAACGGAAGACTGCTTGGTGAATACAGAGGTATTCATATTGCAGGACGAGATGTGGCCACATTAAAGGGATTTCACATTCATGATCTGAAGGTGCATGATGTAACCGGTGTAGTATCATGGATTGGAGATACAGGACTTAGAGATGCAGGTATATACAACAATGCAGGCCTTGACAATTCCAAGAGAACAGGAGGTATCCTCATTGAATGCTTAAGTCCTACAGCCAATCAGGCTACACAGTTCAGTGATATTGTTATAGAGAAAAACTCTTTTATCAACAATTCATTTGGAGCTGTATCTATAAAACAGTGGAATGGTTCTGGAAACCAGTATGGAAAAAATCCGGGATGGGCTAACAGGAGCCGGGCAGGTGGAGCACCGGATTATGCTGATTCAAACTGGAAACCACATAGTAATATTGTGATACAGGACAATTACATAAATCAGGGGGCATCAGCATATGCATGTAATGGAATTTATCTCACCAGCAGTAAAGATTCGGTTATCCAGCGAAATCTTCTTGAGCATATAGGAACATGTGGAATAGAGCTTTATTTTACAGATAATGTTGCTGTACAGTACAATGAAATTTCAGATGTAGTTAAAAAGGGCGGTGGAGCAGATGACAATGCCATTGATCCTGACTGGAGAGCAACAAATGCACTTATCCAGTACAACTATATACATGATTGCGGTGAGGGATTACTACTCTGTGGAGTACAGTACAATTCAGGTGTGATCAGATATAATCTGGTTCAGGATTGTGGAAGAAGCTACGTACATTACTCAATGGGAAGCGGATATTTCCAAATATACAACAATGTATTCTATCGCAGTGCAGATGGAAACGGTACAAGCAATTTCGACCCATGGGGAAATGGAAAAGCTACATATTTTAACAATGTATTTTATGATGGAAAGAAACAGGGCTTTTCATTTAGCGGAGGTTCAAGCTTCTCATATTATAATAATGCGTACTATGGAACCAATGCTCCCGGAAAAGACTCAAATCCGATAAAACTTACTGAAGATCCATTTAAAGGAGCAGCCCCATCTATGTACAGAAAAGGAACTCTGTCTACAGGAGTATTACTTGAAGCCAATGGACTTATGCCAAAAGACGCTTGCGAGCTTATAGCAGCAGGTGTGGACAAGGATGCTAATGGAGTAAGCATTGACGAGGGCTTAAAAGCAAAAGGAACATATTTTAATTTCACACCATTAGCAGAAGCAAATAGAACTACATTTAATAATGAGATTGAGATAGAAAGAAAAGATTATCCTCTCTTTGAAAAAACAGGAGAAGAAGCAACAATTAATACTGCAAAAACACAGAGAACAGCAGATTCATCAAAACCGACCATCGGAATATTTGAAAAAGCGATGGATGAGAATGCGGTAATTCTTAAGGGCATTGTATCTGATGGACTTAATCCAAAAGCAAACGCATCTGTAAAGATTGAGTCAGCAGGTAAAACAATCGAGACTAAAACAAATGAAGCCGGTGCATATGCCGTGTATAGTGGACTTGCTGGAGGTAAGGTAAAAGTAACAATAGTGACTGAGGACGGTGAAGATATTGTGCAGGAGTTTACTCTTGTAAAAGGTACAATAACTAACGGAGATATCAAGGTTTCACTTGTACCAATGCCTGATGAATTTGCAAATAAAGCATTTGATGAAAGCTTTGATGATGGAACATCAGATGTATTTAAGTTTGACAAAGGTGCACAGATAACCGACGGCAAGCTTCTCTTAACAAAGAGCATGGGGAATGCAACTGCCGGAGTATCATATTTTAGTGATGAAATCGCTGCGCAAAGTGGTGTGGATTTTAGTTTTGACTGGAATGCTAAAGATGGCGGAAATAAGATGGGACTTGAATTCAGGGATTCATATGGAAGATTACTTTTTGCAGTTTGCTCCGCACCATCTAAAAGCGAGCTCAGAACATCAACAACAGGAGATTCAGTGGATGATTCAAAGGCTGCCTCAGCATCAGAGCCTTCATGGTCAGCAGTAAAAATGAGTAATGACAAGACATACACATTCCGCGTTCATGCTGATTTTACAGCAAAGACCGTAAGCTGGCAGCTTAAAGAAAAAGACGGTGATGTCTTAGCACAGAAGCTTAATGTACCTACAGATGCAGTAAATCTGTCAAAAATGAATATTTGCAGCTGGTGGGATTCAAAAATACAGTATGTAGACAACTTCAAAATGACAGTGAAGGATTCTAAAATAAAGCTACAGTTAAAAGATAAGAAATTATACGCCTTCGGAGACAGCATTGTAGCCGGACATAAATATGAGAAAGCAAGCTTTATAAACTTTGTGTCATCAAAAGAGGGTATGGATTTAAGCAAGTACGCTGTAAATGGTGCTACAATCATGGACATTGGCTATGATGGAGGACAGATTCTTTCACAGATAAAAGCAGCACCTGAGGAAAAACCGGACTATGTGCTGTTTGATGGTGGAACAAATGATGCAGAGTATATTTTAAATAATGCGGATACATTTGATTATGAGACATACAGGAGCGCATTTGAAAGTACGGTAAAGGCGATTCAGGATAAATGGGCTGATACACCTGTTGTTTATGTAGCTGTCCACAAGCTTGGAAGCCGTGATATTGCAGTACAGGAAAAACTCAGAGAAATAGAATTTGAGATATGCAAGCAGTATGGAGTAACAGTTGCAGACATATACGATAAGCTTGACACAAGCGATACAAACAAGAAGAATGATTACACGTTTGATAATCTTGCAGGCAATGGATTACCGGGAATCAATGGCTCAGGAACACATCCAAACCTTAAGGCTATTGAAGAATTCTATGTACCGGTAGTAAGCCAGGTATTTGAGAAATTCGTAGAACCGAGCCAGCCGGAGCAGCCGAGTCAGCCGGAGCAGCCAAGTCAGCCGGAGCAACCGAGTCAGCCGGAGCAGCCAAGTCAGCCGGAGCAGCCGAGCCAGCCGGAGCAGCCGAGTCAGCCGGAGCAGCCAAGTCAGCCGGAGCAGCCAAGCCAGATTGAGGAGCCGTCTGCAGATAAAAATACAGGTAACAATAATGTAAATAAGAAAGTGACAAAGCAAAAATCAACAAAAGCAGTAAAATCTAATGACAGTGGAAAAGCCGGTTATTGGATATTAATTGGAGCATTTGCGATGGTGCTTGTTATATTTGCTGTAAGAAAAAATAAAACAAAATAAAATGTGAATTGTAAAAGACTGTTGTTCTTAATTGAGCAACAGTCTTTTTCGGGTAGTGCAGGAATCTGACTTGTAAACATACGCCAATTAAAAAGTATGTTATTTACAAGTTAAAAATCAGATTTGTACGTTTAAAAAAGAGTTATTTTTGTTTAATATAGAAATAGAGTAAATATTCAGTAAAGAAATTAATAAAAGAAATGAGAAAATATGGAAATATATGATTTAATACTTTTTGCGGGGCAGTCAAATATGGCAGGGCGTGGGATTGTGACAGATAAATGGCCGCAAAAGGCACCTGTTTTAGTAAAAGGTGCAGGATATGAGTATCGTGCAATAACTGCACCGGACAGACTTTGCCCTATAGAAGAACCATTTGGCGCAGATGAAAATAATCCTGATGGTATATTTGAACCGGGAATGAAAACCGGGTCGATGGTTACAGCATTTGTCAATGAATATTATAAGCTGACACATATACCGGTCCTTGCAGTGTCGGCCAGTAAGGGTGGCTCTTCTATCAGTGAATGGCAGGGAAATAATGATTTCTTGTCAGATGCGATAGCACGATATAGAAAAGCCACAGAATATGCGCAGAAAAACCATATAGAGATACGCCATAAATATGTTCTGTGGTGTCAGGGAGAAACTGATGGAGACAGAGCAACTGATATAGAAGCTTATGGCAAATTGTTTATAAATATGTTTTCGCAGCTGCAGGGAGCCGGAATAGAAAAATGTTTTATGATAACGATTGGCGAATATAATGGTGAGCTTGGATACGAAAATAATTATGTGAATATCAGGAATAAACAGCTTGATATTGCAAAAAGTATGGAAAATATTGTGCTTGTATGTGATGAATTTCACAAAATGAAAGCCAGAGGACTTATGAAAGATGACTTCCATTATTATCAGGAGGCATATAATGAAGTTGGCACAATTGCCGGAAAAACAGCAGGCGCATTTGTTATGGATTCTTCTTTAGGAGGAAAAAATGATGCAAAATAAATTCTTTACACTAAGTTATGATGACGGAATAACACAGGATAAGAGATTAGTGAAAATTTTTAATAAGTATGGAATCCGGGCAACGTTTAATATTAACTCTGAGCTACTGGGAAACCCCGGATATCTTCGACGCGAGGATATGTGGATCAGTCACAATAAAATCTGTCTCTTATACACATCTCCGAGCCCACGAGACCGAGGCTGATCTCG
>OJPQ01001003.1_pt1 | contig 9833 bp, 8 predicted proteins | sample 1598531 | NCBI WGS metagenome assembly OJPQ01 (sample SAMN03922491, study PRJEB24848) | human gut metagenome | isolation source: stool sample | host: Homo sapiens | place: Germany | collected 2011-05 | reverse complement strand
CATCTGCCGCACCTCGCTCGCCGTATCGGCACTTAGAATTATGCGGTATTGCCTTGTATTATTTTACCCGTTCCCCTGCTGCTTTTCAACCGTTGCTACAGGTTTTACAAATAGGAAACATATCCCGCCCGCCACGGCGCTGGCTACCGCCAGCATATGCCGGGCAGGCAGATCCAGCAGCTGGCTGCCCGCATAACTCAGCAGGCTGCCGGCGCTCATGCCAAGGGCGATCAAGCCATAGTTGACCCCCGCATGGGCAAGGCCGAACAGGTCCGTATTTAAGGCGGGCTGCACCGCCGCGCCGCCGGAGTAAAAGCAGGTCAGCACACAGTAAGCCGCCAGCACCCACCACCCCTGCGCAAAGGCAAACCCGATGCTGCCCGCCGCCAGGGCCGCATACACCCCGTACAAAACTGGTTTGCGGCCCCAGTGGTCACTGGCAGCGGGGCAAAGCAACCGCCCTGCTGCGCTGGCCGCACTGCCCACTGCCACGCACAAGGGCGCCCACTGCTCCGGCAGGCCGCGGTCCGCTGCAATGGTCAGGATCTCCGGGCTGAACAGCAGCATGGGCGGGGCTGCCAGCGCCACCCCCGCAACACACAGGCGGTACTGCGTGGTGCGCACCATCTGGTGGGGAGGCAGGTCCTTTGCCGCTTTTGCGTTTGGCTGGCCGGCGGGCTGGGGTGGATTTTGCAGCACGGCGGCGGATGCCCCGCACACCGCCAGCACCACCACACCGAGCGCGGCAAAACAGACACGCATCCCCCAGCGGTTTTCCACAAAACCCACAAAAACGGTTAAAAACGCACCGGAAAGCCCCATAGCCGCACCACTGACCCCCGTTGCCAGCCCTTTGCGGCTGGCATACCACTTTTGGGCGCAGGCCAGCACCGCCGGGGCCAAAAAGGCGCTGCCTACCCCCGCCGGGATGCTGTACACCAAAAAGAATAACGCCGCATTGCCCTGCGGCACCAGCGCTGCCCCCATGCTGCCGCCGCCCAGCAGCGCGGTACCCCACAGGGCCGCATAGCGCGGGCCGTGCTGATCCTGCACAAAACCGCCGATGGCGCAGCCGATGCCATACCCTGCCACCAGAATGGCAAAGCTGAGCATGGCCTGCCCGCGGGAAAAGCCGTACTGCGCCATGACCGGCTTTTGGAACACGCCCCACGCCGCCGGAATGCCGGTCAGCAGCTGCACGGCGGCACCGGCGGCCAGAATTTTGGGGTTGCCGTTTTGTTTTGGCATTGTGTTCTTCCTCCTTATCCTTCCAGTTCCACACAGTTTGATACAGCTTCAGTATGCCCCGTTTTTGTTGACAAAAAACGCCGGGACAGATATGATAAAGAGGTATATCTTTTGATCTTTCCGCGGGCCGCTGCCCGCGCAGATAATAGGGAGGAACAACCATGAAAACACAGCCGTTGAAGGGCATGCGCGACCTTTTGCCGCGCGAGCAGGCATTGCGTGATTACATTCAGGGCCAAATTTTGGATACTTACCGTGCCGCCGGGTTCCAGCGTATTTCCACCCCCATCCTGGAGGATATGGAAAACCTGGACAAATCCGATGGCGGCGACAACCTGAACCTGATCTTCAAGGTTCTCAAGCGCGGCGAAAAGCTGGCCGCTGCCCTGCGCTCCGGCGATGAAAAGCAGCTTTCCGATATGGGCCTGCGCTATGACCTGACCCTGCCGCTTTCCCGTTACTACGCTGCCAACCGCAACGAGCTGCCCAACCCCTTCAAGGTGATCCAGACCGACCGCGTTTACCGTGCCGAGCGCCCGCAGAAGGGCCGCCTGCGCGAGTTTGTGCAGTGTGATATCGACATTCTGGGCGATTCTTCCCCCAATGCCGAGGTGGAGCTGATCGATGTGACCACTCGCGCTCTGCTGCGCATCGGTTTCAAAGATTTCACTGTCAACATCAACGACCGCCGCATCCTGCGCGCCATGCTGGAAAAGATGGGCTTTGCCGCTGACCAGCTGGATTCCGTCTGCATCAGCTTTGACAAGCTGGATAAGATCGGTGCAGACGGCGTAAAGAAAGAGCTGCTGGAAAAAGAGTTTGACGCCGCCGCTGTGGAAGCGCTGGATGAGTTCCTGCGCGCCGGGGATTTCAGCCTGGACGCCGTGACCGCCCGCGTTGGGGACGAAACCCTGACCGCCGACCTGCGCTATGTCATCGCCACCGCCGAAAAGATTGCCAACGGCCGTTACGGCATTGCCTATGCCCCCAGCCTGGTGCGCGGCCAGGGATACTATACCGGCATGGTGTTTGAAGTGACCTGCCCGCAGTTCAGCGGCGCTGTTGCAGGCGGCGGCCGTTACGACAATATGGTTGGCAAGTTCATTGGCCAGCAGGTGCCCGCCGTTGGCTTCTCCATTGGGTTCGAGCGCGTCTGCGGCATTCTGCTGGAGCAGGATTACCAGATCCCCGGTGCCAAGCAGAAGCTGGCTCTGCTGTATCTGAAGGATGCCGATTTCGCCGCCGTGCTGGCCAAGGCCGATGCTCTGCGCGCAGCCTATGATGTGACGGTTCTGCCCCAGGCCAAAAAGCTGGGCAAGCAGTTCGGCACATTGGAAGCCGCTGGTTACAACGCTGTTGCCTTTGCGGACAATGACGACATCAAGGTTCTTGGTCAAAAAGCTGAATAATTAGAATTATTTTTGTGGGGTGTGCCGGTTTTGCGGCGCACCCTGCTTTTTTTGACATCAAACTGTAACATTCCGGTGCCACTTCCGTGTTATACTGGTAAAGGAAGCAGATATTGCTTTTGGCTTACCCCTTACCACACAACACAATAAGGAGCGTGCCCTATGAAACATACAACACTATCCCGCTTTGCCAGCCTTGCCGCATCCGCCGCGCTGGCGCTCAGCCTTGCTGCCTGCGGTTCCACCAGCCGCAGCACCTACTCCGCTGCTGTTTCTAACGATACCGCCGCCCTTAGCAGCCAGGATGCCGGAGACTATGAATATTACAGCGCCGAAAGCGCCGCACCCGGGGAAGGCAGCAGTTTTTCTTCAGACGATCTGACCAGCTCGATGCTGGATCCTTCCACGGTGGAAAGCAGCCGCAAGATCGTGTATAACGCCAGCGTGCGGATGGAAACCACCGACTATGATACCACCCGCGCCGCCTTGCAGGAGGCCGTAACCGCCGCGAACGGCTACCTGGAAAGCACTGACCAGGGCGGCAGCAAGGATTCCGGCAGCCGCTATACTTATTACACCGCGCGCATCCCCGCCGAAAACTACCGCAGCTTTTTGACCGCCGCCGGGGAAGCCGGGAACGTGACCTCGCTGAACGAGAGTGCGCAGGACATTACTGCTGAGTATGTAGATGTGGAAGCCCGCCTGAAAGCCCTGAACGACCAGCGTGACCGGCTGAACGCCCTGGCCGACAAAGCTGAAACCACCGCCGACCTGCTGGAAATTGAAAGCCAGCTTTCGGATGTGCAGTATCAGCTGGAAAGCTACACCGGCCAGATGCGGCTGATGGATAACCAGGTGCGCTATTCCACCGTGGATATTTCCCTGCAGGAAGTGCGGGTTCTGACCCCCACCGCCACCACCTTTGGCGAAAAGTTTGTGGAAGCCGTTACCAGCGGCTGGCGCGGCTTTGTGGATGGGGCCGAAGATCTTATCCTGGTGGTAGTTTACCTGTGGCCGGTGGTACTGATCGTGCTTGCCATCCTGCTGGTGGCACGGCCCGCCCTCAAGCGCCGCAAGGCCCGCCGGGCGGAGAAAAAGCAGGCCAAGCTCGCTGCAAAGGCTGCCGCTGTGCAGGCGCAGCCAACAGAACCCACTAAGCCGGATGACACCGTAAAATAAATCGCACCTCTTCTTTCCAACTTATATCGCAAAGCGGGCGCACCGTCCTACAGTAGACGGCGCGCCCGCTTTGATTTTTACCGGCTGTGCTTACAGGCCGTACAGCTCGGTATATTTGTTTTTCAGGTAGTTGGTGTAGTGGGCGGCATCAAATGCGCCGCCGCACAGGCTTTGCACCAGCCACTGCGGTTCCTTGGCGCGGCCATGCTGCCACACGCGGCTGCGCAGAGCGTCTTTCAGCGGCTGCATGTTGCCTTCGGCCCACTGGGCGTCCAGGTCCATGGTTTTGCGCAGGTCATCCACCGCCTGTGCGCTGTAAGCACTGCCCAGCGCATAGCTGGGGAAGTAGCCCATATCGCCCATTGCCCAGTGGATATCCTGCAAACAGCCGTGGGTATCGTCCGGCACATCCACGCCAAGGTATTCCTTATACTTGGCGTTCCAGGCGGCGGGCAGGTCGGCCACGGTCAGGTTGCCCTGCATCAGGGCCTTTTCCAGCTCATACCGCACCATAATGTGCAAAGAGTAGGTCAGCTCGTCCGCCTCGGTGCGGATCAGGCTCGGCTCGGCGCGGTTGACGGCGCGGTAGATCTCTTCCTCGGTCACGCCGTTCAGCTGCTGGGGGAACAGCTCCAGCAAAGTGGGATACAAATAGTGGATGAACGCGCGGCTGCGGCCCACATAGTTTTCAAACAGGCGGCTCTGGCTTTCGTGCAGGCCGGTGGTTGCGCCGCCCGCCAGGGTGGTATAATCATACTTAGGGTCAACGTTCAGCTCATACAGGGCATGGCCGCCCTCGTGCGCCACGCTGTACAGGTTGGAGAACATATCTTGCGGCATATAATGGGTGGTAATGCGCACATCGCCGTGCCAGAAGCCGGAGGTAAAGGGGTGTTCCGTTTCGCCCAATACGCAGTGGTCCGGGTCCAGCCCCCACACTTCCATGATCTTTTTGGAAAGCTTGCGCTGCTGCTCAATGGGCCAATCCTGATACAAAAAGTCGGTGCGGATGGCGCTGCCTCGCTCTTTTATGGCAGCCAGCAGCGGCACAATGGTCTCGCGCAGGGCGGCAAAGAAAGTATCGCACTGGGCAATGGTCAGGCCGTGTTCATAGCGGTCCAGCCAGACTTCATACGGGTCGCGGTCAGGGGCAAAATAGTGGGCCTGCGCGCGCAGGGATTCCACAATTTTTTCCAGATACGGGGCAAAACTGGCAAAGTCATTGCCGCGCTTTGCCTTGCCCCATGCGGGCATGCTTTCCTGCGTCAGCTTGGTGAACGCGGCGTACTCTTCTGCCGGGATCTTGCCAATCTCGTCATAGCTGCGCTGCAACTCCCGCACTTCTGCCTTTTTCTGTTCGGTTTCGGCATCAGCGGCAGCGCGCTGCAGCAGGGCGGCGGTGTCAGCGCTGACCAGCTGGTCAAAGTAGGCGCGGCTCAGCACCTCCATGGCTTCGGCGCGGCCCGCGCTGCTTTCCGGCGGGGCTACCGTCTCACTGTCATAATCGGCAACGGCCATTGCGTACTGGTAGGCATACAGTCTTTTCTCCAGCTCGCGCAGAGCTTTGATGGAATCTTTCATTGAGTTCTCCTTTCCGCCGGGGCGGCGGTTTTTATTCATGGTTTATTATAGCACACCCGGCGGCTGTTCGGCCAGTTAGCAGCGCAAAACCGAAAAACTTTGCCCTGCGGCACATTTTCCCCCAACTGCCCATTGTCAGGCGCGGGAGCGGGCCTGTATAATGGTTATCATGTTTTTTATTTTTCCCCTGAGCGCGGGGGGATTCAGGAGAACGCCATGAAAAAACAAACCTCAACCCTGCTGCCTGCACTGCTGGACCTGCTGCGGCAGTATCTGGCGCTGGATATGGCCGTATACGCCGGGCACGCCACCTTGCTGCTGCTTACGGCATCGCTGCCGCTGCTGATGTGGGTGCTGGTCATCATCAACATGCTGCCGTTTTATTCGGTTTCGGACATTGCCGCGCTGGTTGCCCAGCTTTTGCCGGATATCCCGGCCATCCAGTCAATGGCGGTGGATGTGATTGCCAACCTGAATAATCAGTCCACCACCTTCATGGCTTCCTTTGCCGCCATCACCACGGTGATTTCCGCTTCCGGTGGGATGGCCGCGGTGCAAAAGGGGCTGCAAAAGCTGACCCCCGGTGCCCGCAAAACAATGTTTGACCGTTTGTGGGCTGTGCTGTATACCTTTTTGTTTGAGGGCCTGATGTTGGTTGCCATAGTGGTGCAAAGCCTGAGCCCAATCCTGCGCGGGCTGGCCGGGCTGCGGCCGCTGCATACCCTGGTGGGCGGGCTGCTGCAACGGCTGCACAGCCTGCTCAGCATCAGTGCTGTGCTTTCGTTGGCGCTTTCGCTGCTGACGGTAACACTGATCTACACCTATGTGCCCGGCGGCAAGCGCCGCATACGGGATCAGCTGCCGGGGGCCGCCGCTGTGGTAGCGGTGTGGACGCTATTTTCCAAAATATTCTCGTTTTACATCGGGCATTTCTGGAAGTTATCGTACATTTACGGTTCTTTGGCTGCAATCGTGCTGATTACGCTTTGGCTGAATGTGAACATCAATGTGCTGTTTTTGGGTGCCGGGCTGAACGCAAAGATTCAGGGGATGGGGCAGGAGAAAAAGGAACCGGATGCTTGAGATACACCCTAGGGCGCGATGCCCTCATCGCACAGGGAAGAAACGCAAATATTGGGCTGCGAACCTGCAAACCATGTGTAGGAAACGACGCTTGCATCGTCCTGCATGGCGGGCCGTAATATGCGCACACGTCGGGATGAGGGCATCCCGCCTTACGTGGCCGGGCGTACAATGTGCGCTCCCACGGGCTCCACAGGGTCAAACGCTTTTTTCTAACGCATTAAACCCATACAAACACTACCTGATACACCAACAGGGCGGCCGGGGATTTTTCCCGGCCGCCCTGTTTTGTGTTTTTTACTATTTTAATTATTCAGCGGTCTTATACCCATCGGGGTTGTGGCTCTGCCAGTTCCAGCTGTCGCGGCACATTTCGTCAATGCCGTACTCAGCTTCCCAGCCCAGCTCACGCTTGGCCTTGCTGGGATCGCACCAGCACTCGGCAATATCGCCGGGGCGGCGCGGGTCAATGACATAGGGCAGCTCCTTGCCGCAGGCCTTGCTGAATGCATGAATCACATCCAGCACACTGTAGCCGTGGCCGGTGCCCAGGTTGCAGATGAACAGGCCGGGCTTTTCTTCCAGCTTTTTGATGGCTGCCACATGGCCGCGGGCCAGGTCCACAACGTGGATGTAGTCGCGCACGCCGGTGCCATCGGGGGTAGGGTAATCATTGCCGTACACATGCACTTTTTCCAGCTTGCCAACGGCAACTTTGGCGATGTAGGGCACCAGGTTGTTGGGGATGCCGTTCGGGTCCTCGCCGATCTTTCCGGAAGGATGTGCACCGATGGGGTTGAAGTAACGCAGCAGAGCAACGTTCAGCTCCGGGTCTGCCTTGCAGCAGTCGGTCAGGATGCGCTCGGTAAACACCTTGGTAGTGCCATACGGGTTGGTGGTTGCACCAACAGGGAAATCCTCGCGGATGGGCACGCTGGCGGGGTCGCCGTAAACCGTTGCGGAGGAGGAGAAGATGATGTTATGGCAATCGTAACGGCGCATAACATCCAGGATGTTCAGGGTGCAGTTCAGGTTGTTGGAGTAATACTCGATGGGCTTGGAAACGCTTTCGCCCACGGCCTTGTAGGCGGCAAACTGGATCACACAGTCAATGCCGGGATTTTCCGCAAAGACCTTTTCAACTGCCGCATGGTCGGTCATGTCTGCTTCCACAAACTTGAAATCCTTACCGGTGATCTCGCGCACACGCTTCAGGGCTTCGGGGCAGGAGTTGTAATAGTTATCTGCCACCACAATATCGTAACCCGCATTGAGAAGCTCCACACAGGTATGGCTGCCGATGTAACCGGCGCCGCCGCTGACCAAAATAGACATACTGATCGCTCCTTTACACAATATGGAAAGTTGTTGCCGGGATTTTGTATCTTCAACAGGGCATCCGCAGGGTTTGCTTCGTTCCCTTGTTGATTTTATTCTAACGTCTTTATCACAATATGGAAATAGATGTTTCCATGTTTGATATGTAACTTTGTTGTTGCCTTTACCGTTCGCACAGATGCAGCGGGTGCGGGGCGCGGCGGTAAGCGCCGGGCGTTTGGCCGGTCAGGGCGTGGAACCGCCTGCTGAACCACGCCAGGGAGCCATACCCCAGCATACGGGCCGTTTCGCCGGGGCCGTACCCCTGGGTCAGCAGCAGCGCTGCCTGTTCGGCTTTCATGCAGGAGAAATACTCCATCGGCCCCATGCGGGTGCGGGCGCGGAACGCCTGCTGCAATGCCACGCGGGAGCAGCCATTGGCATCGCACACCTGGTCCAGCGCCAGCGGCTTTTCAATGTTCTGCGCAAAGTACAGGCGCACGCTTTCCACAAGGGCTGCCTGCTCCTGCTCGGCGCGGGCACGGGGGCTTTGTTTGCGGGTGCGTTGCCTGCGGCGGGCCAACAGGTACAGCAGCTGTGCCAGATAGATGGTTTGCAGCTCTTTGCCGCCAAATGGGATTTCCGCGCGGCGGGCGGGCATCTGGCAGGCATCCTGCACCGGCTGGAACACCTCGCGCACCGTTTCTGCCAGCTGGCGCAGACAGCTCTTTTCGGCGTTGCCGAGCCGCATATGGCAGCTGCGGAAAGAATCCATCGCACTGCCGTCCGCGGTAAATTCCACGCGGAACACCTCCGGCGGAACTTCGCCCACTGCGCGCATGGCAAACAGCTCTGCGGGCTGGTGGAACAAAATCTGCCCGGCGCGCAGCAGCACCCGGTGGGTATCGCACAGCTCTTCCACCATACCACTTTTTACATATACCAGCAGCCAGCCCTCACAGGTGCGCTCCGGCGTTTGCTGGCCAATGCGCCATTCGGATTCCGCCGCGCTGGCAATCCCTGTTACCCGCAGCGGCCATTCATCCCCATACATGCCTTCACCTCCCCTGTTCAGGTTGCTTCATCGCTTGCGGTCCAGTTCTGGCCTGCGCCGTTGCTGAACACACCGGGCGGGTCCTGCGTTGCCGCCGGGAACTGCTCGCTCCCGGGGAAGCTGTCCACCAGCCCCAGGCGGTAGGCCGTCAGCGGGCAGAGCGTTTTTTCGATATGCTCATAGCTGATGCCGTTATCGCTGTTGTAGGTGTAATACATAATAGCATCCGGCCAGGTGTTCAGCACATACTGCGCCAGCGGCTGGGTCACAAACGCATCCCGGCTGCCGACGTAAAGGTCTGCCGCACCAAACAGATGCAGGATCTCGTGGGCATACACGGTGGGGCTGTTGTAGGTTTTCTCCCCCGCATAGGAATCATAGAGATAAAGACAGCTGAATTCATTCAGGTAATTACCGCCATCCTCCAGATAATGCAGAATGGAGTAGGAAGCCCCCTCCACCGGCAGAAAGATCAGGTAGCCAATGCTTGCCGTGCCGTATTGCTGCTGGATGAATTCCACATCCACCTGTGCGGTCAGGGTGTCCACATCGTCATAGAACGTTGTGCCGGTGGTGGTATCTTCCGTCAGACCGGCTTTGTAGGCGGCAAAGGTGCTCAGATTGTTTTCGCCGGTATCGTAATAGATTTTCGGCTGGGCGTTATAGGTCTGCGCCTGCTGGGTGATCCAGTCCACCGCCACGGCAAGGTTCTGCCGCGTCTGGGCCAGGGCTTCCTCGGTCCAGGGGTTGGCGTCGTCCTGCAGATAAATGCTGTACAGCACGCTGGGCCATGCCAGCAGCCCGCAGCTGCCGTACACCTGCTGTAAATCTTGCTGTTGGGCAGGGGGCTGGGTGGGGGTTGGGCTGGGGGCCACGGTGGGCTGGGGGCTGGTTTCGATATGGGGGATCGTTGCCTGTGCGGGTGCGGCAGGCTGTGCCGCGCACCCGGCCAGCAGGCAGAG
>OJPQ01000999.1_pt1 | contig 9882 bp, 9 predicted proteins | sample 1598531 | NCBI WGS metagenome assembly OJPQ01 (sample SAMN03922491, study PRJEB24848) | human gut metagenome | isolation source: stool sample | host: Homo sapiens | place: Germany | collected 2011-05 | reverse complement strand
GCAGCGTCAGATGTGTATAAGAGACAGCGCATATAAATAGCTGAATATCCAAACGGAACGAGGCGATTTCCTCCCATAAAACTATTGAAGGAAACTAAGATCACAGAAATACCCAGTAATCGTATAATAACAGAAGTCTCCTCCATATATTGCCCGATAAAAAGATACACAATCCAATCACTACAAAGACACACACATATATATGCCAAAAGCACAGCTCCTGCGACCAAAAACATCACACGATTAACAAATCTAATATTACGTTCACGAGCTATCCTTGGGAAAACTGCTTGTGCCATCATTGAAATAGGGAGCTTCAAACATTGTATCACCTTATCAGCCATATCATAGATAGATACTTCTGACATACCAAGAATAGAACCTATCACTAATTTGTTTATATTCACGTAGATTTGAGTAGATAAACCCGAAACAAACAATGGAAGACTCTCCTTATAAGCTAATTTCAAATCTCTTATTGATATTATTGACAACCTTATCTTCTCTTTTCCTAATACGATATATAAAGATAGGCTACCTGCCAATATAGTGCCAATACCATTCAAGAGCGGCACCAACAAATAATCCTCCTGATTATGGATAAACAAGAATATAGCGACCACGAACAGCAAACGGGCCGACAAGTTTACGATCGCAATATATTTCATCTTCTCAATTCCTTGGAAGAACCAAATAGGTAACAAAAGCTCATTAAATGTCAATAAAAAAGTAAGGGCATAGACCCAATAATGATCCTTAAAAAACGGGACTATACTTATAACCGAAAAATATACGATCAAACAAATCAACCAAAGGATAAACTTACACAAATAAGTGGATGATACAATCCGAGATAGCCTCTCCTTATTCCCTTTATAAACCGCTACATTCTTCGCTCCGGACATATTAAATCCAAAGTTTATAACCAATGATACATAAGCTATAATCGTTTGAGCGAATACGATCACTCCATACAAATCCAAACCTATGATCCGTAATAAATAAGGATAGGTCAATAATGGGAATAAGATCGTAAAAACTTGCAATATGCTCAAGTAGGAAAAATTAGCCAGTACGGTCTTATTCCTACTCAGTTTCTCTCGTAAAGACATGATTTGTAAAGTGAATCTGTAGGTATACAAATATAAGAGTGAGTTCCATTTGGAACCTACCTATATTTAGATATTCAAATTTTATCGGTTATTCCTATTATCGTTTTATAGCTGCGGCTCTTTCATATTACGTGATCCACCTTTAGCGTTTTCAATTGATCTTCCACCCCTCGATCGTTCTCTTCTCCGTACTGAAATTGATCCCCACCTTCACCACCGGCAGACCGCAGAGCGCGAAACGTTCGGGGTAATCCTTCAAATCGATTTGCTCCATGGCTGCTTCGGCGCTTTTGTCTAGTTTCAGCTCGATCACGTAAAGCGTGGAAAGTGTGCGGAGCACCATGTCCACACGGCCTTGAGGCGTGCGGACCTCCACATCGACATAATTGCCGATCAACGTGAAAATGACATAGAGCAATTGCTGGTAATGCCCCTCATAATGCGTGTTATCGCAATAGGGGATCGTGGTGAGATAGGTGCGCATCAAGCGCAACGCACTATCCATGTCACCGTTGTAGATCATCTCCGCCATTTCCGCCACCATCGTATTCAACTCGGCAGGACGTTGCACATAGTTGGGCAACAGGCTGCGCATCAAGCCGATCCGGACCTCTTTATTCGGGATATCAAGCTTATAAAGACCGGAAAACGCCGAGTAGCCCTTGATCGTGATATAACCGCTTTGATAAAGCAATGGCGTGATACTCGTCATCCGTTCCGTAGGAGCGTCAAAATCAGCCGCCACACATTTACGATTACCTATCTCTTGCGGGATTACGTGGTACTTACGCAGCATCTCGACCAAGTAGGTCGGCGTACCGCTACCGAACCAGTAGGAGTCGATCCGGCCATCGGCCAATGCGTTCAACAAACCGAACGGATTGTATATATCGGGCGACGGCCACGTGAAATGATAACCGTCGTAATTCTGTTTCAAGACTTCCAAGGCCTCTTCCGGAGTAACGCCGAGGTTGCCGGCCAAACGGTCGATGCCCTCACCCATCTGTTCTCGCATCTCCTCTTCCGTGATACCGCAGATCGATCCATACTCGGGGAGCATACTGATATTCTTGATATTATTCAGCTCGCTGAAGATACTCAACTGGGAGAATTTCGTGATGCCGGTCAGGAAGACGAAACGCAGGTAGGGGTCGCATGCCTTCAGTGGGCTGTAGAAGTTGCGCATCACGTTGCGCAACACGGGCAGATTCTTCTCCTCATGCACCACATCCAGCAAAGGAGCGTCGTACTCATCGATCAAGACAACCACCTTTTGCCCGGTCTGCTCGAAGGCACGTTTGATAAGGCTCTCCAAGCGGTCGTTCACCATAAGCGCATTCTCATCACGCCCATAAATGGACTCCCACTCTGACAAACGACGCCCCAAATAATGTTCCAAACCCTCCCGATCCAAGTGCTTGCCGAGGCTCATATCGAAATGAAGCACCGGATAACTCTTCCATTCCTTCTCCAACTTCTCGATAGCCAAGCCCTCGAACAGCTCCTTCCGGCCCTCAAAGTAGCTGCGGAGCGTGGAGGTCAGCAAGGACTTACCGAAGCGACGAGGACGGCTCAAGAAGATATAACTCGACGCTCCATGCGTCATACGGTACACCAACTCAGTCTTGTCCACGTACACATAATTACCCTCCCGTAATTTCGAGAATGTCTGGATACCTATCGGATATAATCGTCGTTGCTCCATAGCTATGAAGATTTATGATTTTGAAACACAAATATAACACATTTCCGGCAAACTATCAACCATCAATCACAAATCCCCCTCTCTTTCTCCACCCTCTCCCTCACCTTCTCCGGTAACCGATAGCTCAGTTCCAGTATCCGGCTGCGGGAGTACTGAAGCTTCCTTCGCTCGGCCTCACGTTCCTTCTCCGGGAAATAGAAGGGCACCAAGTGGAGAAAGATGGCGTAGACATGATCCAACGATTCCAGCCGCAGGCTACCATCCGGATGGCTTGGATTCAACTTCGATAGTGTTTGGCGGCTGATGCCCAAGAACTCGGAAGCGTCTCGCACGGAGGACAGCCCCCAACGATCCAAGATGAGGCATACCTCGAAGGACGCCACACGAATCCAAGGGTTCGGATCCGAGCTTTGTGGTTCGATCATTACGTCTCAAAGGGGGAAATCTCCCCATGGTGAAACGCTAAAACCTTGAAGAAATATTAAAATAGGTTATAACACTCTTAAATTGGCGCACCCATGAGTGTGCCACCCACAAATTCAAAGGCTATATCTTTACCTGCGATCCGAAGCGAAAGCCTTGGATCATCATTGTTTAAACCTTATTAAAAAACAAACACAATGAAAGAATCCATCATGTCTTTTTACAACGCTCCAATTACCAATCAAGTGCCAAACGGAGTGGTCAGTATCGACCAATTGTACACCTACGTCAGCACCAATGAATGGCTACGGGATCGGACGGACCGCACACGTGTCGCACTGGACGACGAGAAACGGTTCAGGCAGTTGAAGCAAAGCCTGCTGCCCTATGTCACGCCCGCCGGGGTATTCTCCTACCGAAAGGAGGACCGGTTGCTTTTTCCCTCGGGTGAACTGGTTATCGATATCGATCATCTCGCCTCGCCCGAGGAGGCTTGTACGTGGCGAGACACACTGTTCGCCGACGAGCGGCTACGCCCCGACCTCGCCTTCATCAGCCCCAGTAACACAGGCGTAAAGCTCTTCGTGCCTTATCGTTTGTCCGTTACCGCCACGATCGAGTGGGCCTTCGACGAGGCACGACGATCGGCTTGGGAATACCTTGAGTGGAGATACGGACTGAAAGCCGATACCTCAAACGCCGACCTGTCAAGGGCTTGTTTCCTTTGTTCGGATTCCTCTGCGAAACTGAGAAAGTGAAACCATTGACTTTTTAGTTGGCAGTTGACAAGTGACAGTTATAGATCGTTCTTCATTAATCATTATTCATTCACCATGAACACTATTCAAGATTTAGAGCGGCTCGTGGCCGCTATCGAGAAACAGGGGGCGAACGTCGCTCCCACCTATCAAGAGTATATGCCGCTGGCCTTCGCTATCGCCAACGATTGCGGCGAGGCGGGACGGTCGTTGTTCCATCGCATCTGCCGTATCTCGGAAAAGTATGTGTCCGACGAGGCGGATAGACTCTTCGACCACGCCCTCAAAGGGGGCAACGGGCGAAACGGAATCGGGTCTGTCTATCACTGGGCAGAGACCGCCGGCGTGAAACTCGACAAGCAACTGGCCGGTACCGCCCGGAGCTACGCCGGGAAACAGCCCGGAACTTGCGAACTTGCAAACTTGCAGCCCTCTCATCCTCTCACACACACCTGCGCACATGAGGCGTACATTAATATGCCCGTCTTCGGAAACTATGATTGGCCCCCTTTCTTGAACCAGCTCATCGACTGCGGTGACTCCCCGGCGCAACGGGATATCCTGCTGCTAGGTGCCGTCACCGTGCTAGGCGCTACCCTCAACAAGCACTTGCGCATACTCTACGGACGTAAATACCATTATCCCTGCCTGCAAACCTTCATCGTGGCACCTCCCGCCTCGGGAAAAGGGGCGCTCACTTGGGTACGCCACCTAGCCGAACCGATCCATGAGGCAATGATGGAGGAATTCAAATCCCTACGCAAGGAATACCGGCTGGAGAAGGCACGCTGGGGTTCCCTAGGCAAGGAGCGGGCGAAAACCCCTGAGCCGGAAGAGCCAAAGCCTAAGATGTTCCTGATCGCCGGCGATAATTCCGGAACGGGCGTATTGGAGAATCTGATAGAGGCGGACGGCGTGGGGCTGATCTGCGAGACCGAGGCGGATACCGTCAGCACCGCCATCGGCACGGATTACGGTCATTGGAGCGATACCTTGCGCAAATGTTACGATCATGACCGGCTAGCCTTTAACCGGCGTATGAACCATGAGTATCTGGAATGTATGAAATCTTTTCTCAGTGTCTTGTTAAGCGGGACACCGGCACAGGTGAAACCGCTCATTCCCTCGGCCGAGAACGGATTGTTCTCACGCCAGATGTTTTACTATATGCCCTCCATCACCGAATGGGTAAACCAGTTCGACCTGTCCGATGAGGATTATGATTCCCGGTTCACCGGATGGGGCAAACAGTGGAAGACGTTCATCGAGTGGCTCGGCGCTTCCGTGAATCTCATTCAGCTCAAGCTGTCCGAAGAGCAAAAAATCCGTTTCAACGAACGTTTCGCACAACTTTTCGGCCATGCGGGTTTCACGCATGGGGGAGCCATGAGAAGCACCGTGGCACGTATCGCCATCAACATCTGCCGAATCCTAAGCGTGGTGGCCCTGCTACGAGCCACGGAAAAACTCCTCCCGCCACACAAAACAATTTTCAATTCTCAATTCTCCATTTCCAAATGCCCCGGTCTCTCCCCTTCCGATGACATACCGGAAGAGAATGTCCGAGACGGTATCGTACCGAAACTGGACCTGACAGCGACAGAGGCTGATTTCGAGGCCGTGCTCAACCTCACCGAGCCTCTTTACCGGCACGCTTGCCATATCCTGTCTATCCTGCCCGCTACCGACGTGCAACAACGGGAACCTACTCCTCAAGAGGCGCTATTCGATGCCCTCCCCCTCGCCTTCAACCGCCAAGAGGCGCTTCATGAGGCAAAGAGGATCGGCATGGGTACCGATACCCTAGATTCTCACTTACGGCGTATGCTGGAAAAGGGCGTGATCCAAAAGAACGCACGGGGTGAATATATATTCACGGCCAAACAACGCCAGACACCCCAATCCCCTTTATAATGTACATGTATGTGTGTGAGGTATGAAACCGACCGCAAGTTTGCAAGTTCGCAAGTTTCATTTTCCCTGATTCATAATCCATAAACAATAAATCAAATGTCCTTACCATTAAGAAAGTCCGCGTTGGCGGCATCCTATTTCCCGGAACTGGCCTCCCATCAAGCCTGCAACCGTCTACGCCGCTGGATCATCCGATGCATGGAGCTGTACGACAAGCTGCGGGAGACGGGCTACCGCCCCGAGCAACGTATATTCACGCCACGACAGGTGGGGTTGATCATCCACTACCTCGGAGAACCGTAAATTAGTTGACAGTTGACAAGTGACAGTTACGCATAGCGGTGAATTAACTGTCACTTGTCAACTATCAACTAGAACGCCTATCCAAGGCTCCTTACAATGCCCATTCAAAGAGGCTTACGCTGCCTATCCAAAGGGGCTTACGATGGGCAGCGTAGTCCGACGGCCATTGGCTACCATTATTCATTGTTAATTATTCATTATTCATTCCCTAAGGTATCACCCGGCATCACCGCCCCTTACGGCGGAACCTATCTTTGTAACGTTGATCAACAAACAATTAATTTTCTATTATCAACTTTTAATTTTCAATTACCATGCCACAAGCTTTTCAAGCACGAAAGTTTTTTATCCCCAAGACGGATCCCAAGCAGGAGGTGTACAAGCCGGTTCCCTATTATTTCGGTACCCTGTCCACGCAAGACGCGGCCGACCAGATCGCCGAGGAGTCGTCGCTCACGAAGGGTGACGTATTGAACGTGTTGGACCGCTACCAGCGGTATGTCATCAAGAACCTCCAGAAAGGCTACAAGGTGGAGCTGCTGGGGTTCGGAACCGTCTATAACCGCTTCGTCACGGAGAAGGGGGTAGCGACCGCCCCCGAAGTCAAGGCTACGCATATACGGACTATCGTGCCGGGATTCTCGCCTTCCTATACCATACTGAACGGGGCACGACGCTACTCGCTGCTGGGCGAGAAGACTTCGTTGCTCAAGGTGACGATACTCGGGACGCCGGTGGAGGAAGGGGGCGACTCGGAGTCGCCTGATGAGATCTGATGTGTCACTTTTGGCTTGACCCAAAAGTAACCAAAAGGTCAAGGCTGACGCTGACGGGCTACTTCGAGACCTACGCTCGCTGTCGCATCCCAACTCGCTTCGCTCAGACAGGGATGCTCCTCACGCTCGCTACGGTCTCTTCGCTTGACGCCCGTCCGCTGAGGCCGTCCGAAGGAAAGCGAAGCTTTCCTCTTATATTAACCGTGATATCATTATTCACTATTAATTATTAATTATCATGAAAAAGTCCGTATGGAGTACCATTATCAAAGTGATCATCGCCGTAGCTACCGCCATCGCGGGAGCACTTGGCATCCAATCCTGTATTCTCTAATTTTCAATTTCAATTATCATGGGTAAGGTTTATTGTTTCTACCAGAATTACAGGGAGGTCAGCCTCCTTGTAATTCATTGCTCGGCCACACGATATGACAGGGATTTTCCTGTGGAGGCGCTCCGTTCATCGCACAAGGCACGGGGATTCGCCGATATCGGCTATCATTTCTATATCACACGGGACGGGGAATTACACCGCTGCCGGCCGGTCAATCAGATCGGGGCGCACGCAGCCGGATGGAACGACAAAAGTATCGGTATATGTTACGAGGGAGGACTCGACGAACAAGGCCGTCCGGCCGATACCCGGACCTACGCCCAGCGCTGTACCTTGATGGATCTGCTACGGCAATTACGAAGGGATTACCCGGAGGCACGCATCCTAGGACATTACCAACTTAGCCCCTATATCCGTAAGGCTTGTCCCTGCTTTGACGCAAGGGAGGAATACGGGGAGATCTAGCATTAGAATTTCTTACCAAAGGCTATATTCAAGAAGGTCTTCACCAATATCTTGAAATCGAACAGCCAAGAGCGATGCTCCAGATAGAACAGGTCGTAACGCAAGCGGCGGAGCATCTTATCGACCGTGTCCGTATACCCATTGTAGAGCGTGGCGTAAGAGGTCACCCCCGGACGGATCTGGTAGAGGTAACGGTAACGGGGATCACGCTCCATGATCTGGTCGATGTAGAACTTACGCTCGGGACGGGGACCGATAAAGGACATGTCGCCCACGAAGACATTCCATAACTGGGGCAGCTCGTCCAAGTGATGTACCCGGAGGAATTTTCCGACACGGGTCATCCGGGGATCTGCCCCACCCTTGTAAAGGGCCGGACCGAACTTCTCCGCATCCAGACGCATACTACGGAACTTATAGATGTTGAACGGGCGACCGAAGCGACCGATACGCTCTTGCCTAAAGATCGCCGGGCCTCCATCCTCCCGTTTTACGGCGATATAACAAAGTAAAAACAGCGGGGAGAATACGATCAAGGCCAAAAACGCCAGCGCACAATCCCCTATACGTTTTACATTACGTTGGAACATACCCATCCCATCCGGGATGAATCGCTCCGGTTCCGCTCCCTCACTTTTTCCTAATGGTGTAGTTTTCTTTTTTTCAGCACTCATACTCTCTCACTTAATAAAGGTAGTCCCTCCACCTCGCCGGCGTGCCATTCACGGTAGTCTGCCAAGGAAAATCCGGGGACGGTCAATAGCTTGTAATCCGACTCGTCTCTTCTCAAGATATGTTTGCGGGCGTACGAGCGGAGCGAGCGATCCGTAACGGACACCATCACGATCGGGAACGGGTAGGCGAACAGGCGCAACGGCATGGTCTCGCTATCCGGGAATGCACGATACAACTGATAGGCCGAACACTCAAAAGCCACCCAGTAAGCCCCCGTGCAATACAGGTGTATTGAGTTTTGGTTCGCACGCTCACGATCCATGATCTCTGTCAAACGCTCACGCAACAGATTCATCAACCGGATGCCCGAAGGAACGCCGCATGTCTCTCTTTCTTTTCTCATATCTTTTATTTATCGCTATGCGCAACTTTTACTTATCAACTGATCCCGTGTCCGAACCAACGGTCGTAATCCCGTAAACGACGTATCAACACGGCCTTGCTCTTCTTGGGAAAAGCCTCATCCATCCAAGGATCAACCAACTCGTGCGCCATGCGCTGATAGAGGCTGCTGTCCGTACAGCCGTACAGCGTGACCAGCAACAAGGCACGGGATTGCCCCGCTTTTATCACGGGGAGCATACTGCGCACCGTGGCATGCAAACGATCGAACTCATCCTCATCGCCCAAAAGTTTATAGGCAGGAAGGAGCAAAGAGTAAAGCTTGCAACGGATCACATCGGTCTCAGCACGGAGAGAGGCGTAGCCACGCAGGACCTCACGGGCCAGACAGGCATCCTCATCCACTACCACGCCGGAGGCATGGTAACGGCCCAAGGCATCGTGCAAGCCCTCCGACAGACGGTCGTTGTCCAAATGGGTATAGACGTGCTTGCCCCCCGTGTTCAGCTCGATCAACTCATACTCCCCAGCTCTCACCTCGAACAAGGGGACCCACAGACAGTCGAGGATACGCACCATCACGTCCTTATGACCACCGCCCGGCTGCACCACCACCTCCGCCTCCATGTCGGTAAAAGGGCCGGAGGTGATACGCACACGGTCGCCTTTCAACAAGCGGCCGCTATCTGGCACGTATACGGGAAGCTCGTTGGAGTAAGAAGCCGCGACCCAACGCAAGGTATCCATCTCACGATCCGAGAGGTACGGGAAATAAGACCGCCCGCCGGAGGAAACCCGGGGGAGGAAATTATACAGGGGAAGCGTACGCTTCAGGCGGAAGATCTCGTCCTCCGAGGCGTGGACGAACACGTAGTTGTACAACAGGGGCCGTTTCGTGTTGACCATCTTACCGCCCACCTTCCTCGCCTCGACATACGAGGGGGAGAAATACTCGAACAACGTCTCCCCACGACGCTCACGGCGGGAAAGCTCAGCGTCCAGTCCCTTCGAGGGG
>OJPQ01000994.1_pt1 | contig 9913 bp, 10 predicted proteins | sample 1598531 | NCBI WGS metagenome assembly OJPQ01 (sample SAMN03922491, study PRJEB24848) | human gut metagenome | isolation source: stool sample | host: Homo sapiens | place: Germany | collected 2011-05 | reverse complement strand
CTCTTAATCAGTGGGTCCTGGGTTCGAGTCCCCGATGGTGCACCATACCAAGCAAATCCGAACGTACTTCTTTTTGAAGGTGCGTTCGGATTTATTTTTTATATCCATACATATTGATAGATCTCCGTACAATAAGAAGACAAGTAAGAATAGTAATTTCGATTGTGTAACATGAATACTTACTTGTTCTTCAGAATAATCCCTTCAAACTCCTCCCAACCGATCTCCCCTAACTGGTACTTACTCAGTGCCATCTGCGCCTGCTTGCGCCAGGCGTTGTAATCATCCCGCATTTTCTGGTTGTCGGGGGCGCGGGCGCAGCGCATCTGGTAGCGGTTGCGCATCTTGTTGTAGAGTTCCTTGGCTTTGTTGGCCTTCAGTTCCTCGGCATAGGCCAGCTTGGCGGCAATGTCCTTACAGGTGGCGCCGGTTTCCGGGTCCAGCATTCGCTCACAATACTTGGCGCGGCTGGAGAAGGGAACAAACAGCCGGTGGCAGCTTTCACAGACGGCAACCGGCAGATCCTGGGCACACATCTGTATAAATTCCAAAAAGAGTAACGCGGGCAGCGTATCGCTCGCGTAGAACGTGGCGGCAGAAATGCCGCCTTTTTTGTTGTCTGCAGGCCGTTTGTAACGGGTCTGGATATGGATGTCGTCCTCCAGCTTGTGGTATTTCTGGTAGGTCGGATCGCCATTTTCGGCCAGTTCTACCAGCAGCTCCGAAGGTCGCTGGCTATGCTCCGTTCTGGGGCGGCCGTCCTCGTCTACCAGTGTAACCTCGATCAGATGGCGCAGATCTGTTTTGCCGTCAACCAACTGCTGCAGCAAGGTTACAAAGGATTCCAATACCGACAGCGCCGTCCGGCACAGGGAGGCGTCCCCGGTTTCACGTTGGATAAATACCTTCATCTGGTCGGTGTACTCCGGAAAGTTCCGGCAGAACCCTTCCATGATGTCACTGGTCAAGGTCAATTCGCCGAGGTGGGACATTCTGGCGCGCAATTCATCAAATGTATACGAACTGTCATTTTTTTTAGTCTGTATAAATCGCCACAGGCTATGTTGGGTAGCTTTCAGTTCCCGCTCATTGCGACGGAAGTTGGCAAGCGTGTAGCCTTCCACCAGATCAAACAGAGCAGGGGAAACCTGCCGCACAGCGGTGGAAAAATCATGGTAAAAGGAAGCCACATGGTAATACACACAGGTGTCGGGGGCTGCCAAACTCTGCTGCATGGTCTGATCTTCCGAGAATTCTACACCCCGGAATTTTTCCAGCAATGTGCGGCCCCGTTCCAGATAGGGGGCGGTATCCAGGTCCAGGACGCCGAACACCAGGGAGCCCAGCGGATACGTATGTTGGGGCGTGTCGTATCCTTGGACATATTCGGTGCGGCCTTCAAAGAAAAGGTACGTCTGGTAGTTCAAAATTTGTCACCATCCTGTGTTGGAGCATAGTTGGCGGAAAATGGCTCTGTGTTTTGCCGTGTTTCGGCTACAGTTTAGAGAAACGTGTGAATCATCCAACATGAAAACAGTCTAACACATCTTGAAACTGACTGCAAGCCGTTATATGCTGTATGTGTCGGAAAAATCTATAATGGAATAATCAAACATCTTTTAAGGACAAAACCAACCGGAAAAGAGGGATGCCAGAAGCCAAAGTCCGTCACCAACCCATAACCCAAGGAGGTGCCATCTGAACCATGAACTCGTTCCCGCAGAGGAAAACCTGAACCGTATCGATGGGTTCCTGATGATCCCGTCCAGCCTTCTGTCGGAAGAACCTTACCGGGAACTTCCCGGCGAAAGCAAGCTGCTGTACGGCCATTTGTTGGGGCTGCTGCGGTTGTCGGCCCAGGATACCACCGGGCACTGGAAAGCCAACGGCAGGCCCTGTGTGAGCCTTTCACGGGCCAGTGCCGGACGGCTTCTGCACTGCCAGCGGGAGAAGGCTGCCGGATTGTTTGCCGCTCTGGAACGCTGTGGTTTGCTGGAGCCGGTGCCGGGACAGCCAAACGGAAAGGCCCGGCGGTATTACCTCAACCTGCCCCGGCCCAAGGAACCTAACGAGCTGTAACCACCCGTCGGAATTTCCGCTCCGACCTGTCAGAAAAATGGACAGGCAGCTGACGGATTTGCCGACACCGACCCGTCGGAAAAACCGACACGATAAAGATAGAAGGATATATCTAACTAAAAGAGAGATAGAGAAAGAATTCCACACCCCGCGTTTTGCAAAAGGTGAGCAAAGGCTATGGTGAGTGGCTTCCAGAGGTAACCACAGACGTAGTAACCGCTACGACGGCGGCTCAACCGGGAAAAAATGGCACACCGATTTTGGTTGGCAGCCGTATCCCAATCCCTCCCGCCGCAGCGGGCCCACTGGCACTTTGCCGGCAGCGCCGGAAAGTGTCATAGTGGGTCAGATGCTTTCCAAAGCATCTGCGTACCCCATCCGCAGCAGAACCGTACCCAAGAAAGGAGTCGCCTATCAGCAAAATCCATCGGACCGTGGTGCGCAATGAGCGCTACCGTAAAAATGCCATCTCGGTGCGGGAGCGGCACAACGAACGCAAGAACGAAGTGTACTCCAACCCGGATGTGCTGCTGGCATACAGCCGCAACAATGTGACCTTCAAAACCTGCGAGGCAGCTACTTATGCCCAGCAATTTGACCGGATGGTGGAAGAAGGTGTCGTTTCCACCCGAGGTCTGAAACCGGATGCCTACGTCTTTGATGAGCTGGTGTTTGATGTGAACACCGACTATTTCGAGACCCACGGCGGCTATGAGTACGCCAAGCAATTCTACGCCGAGGTGTACGAGCTGGCCAAGGGGATCGCAGGCGGGGAACAGTACATCATCTCGGCAGTCATGCACGCCGACGAGCGCAACCGGGAAGCCAGTGACTGGCTGAGAAGGGATGTGTTCCACTATCACCTCCATGTTGTCTACCTGCCGGTGGTGGAAAAGCAGATCCGCTGGTCCAAACGGTGCAAGGACCCGGCGCTGCGGGGTACCGTGCGGGAGACGATCATGCAGGTGAGCCACAGCAAAAAGTGGCCGATGGTCCCCATGACCGACGAACAGGGACAGCCTGTGCTGAAAAAGAACGGCAAGCCCCGGTTGGTAAGTTCTTACAGCCTGCTGCAGACGCAATTCTTCGAGCATATGCGGCAGGCGGGGTTTACCGACTTTGAGCGTGGTGTACAGGGCAGCGATGTCGAACACCTGAACGTACTGGAATATAAGGTCCAGAAGGACCGCCAGACAGTGGCAGAACTGTTTGACCAGACCAAACATCTGCAAGGCCAGCGGAAGGAGCTTATCTCCCAGGTGAAGAACATTTCCGGGTCGATCCGCGATGTGGCGGACATCGAGCAGCGGGCCAAAACCAAAGGCGTGCTGGAAAAGCGGGTGGAGCTACCGGTGCAAGATTTTCAGACGCTGTGTGAGATGGCAAAAGCCAGCGGCAAACTGCAGGCAGAAAACCGCAGTCTGCAGATGCAGCTACAGCAAAGCACGATGAGGGAACAGGAAGTGCGTCAGCGCCTCCACCGCTGCGAGGAACAGCTGGATGCGGTGCTCAACGAGACACGGCCTTACCGGGAAGCTATGCGGGTGGCACCAGAGCAGGTGCAGGCGTTTGTGCTGGGCATCTGCCGCCGCCAACAGGAAGAAAAGCGGCTGAACCGTCAGCAGCGCCGCCAGAGGGCCAAGGGGCAGGATCGATGACAGAACACATCATAAGGCAGCAGGGGGCAGCCCTGCAGAAAGGAGCCGCTACGGAAGATCGGCAGGAGAAAAAAATAGCACAGGCAGCGGTGTCCGCCAAGCACCGGGAGGACGGTGTGCCCCAGCAGGAGCTGGAACGGTTTGCCCGGTTCCTGCTGCCAAAGATCCAGGCGTTTTACCAGTCGGAAGAGGGACAACGGCTGTTTGATGAGTGGAAAAACAGGAAAAACGCGGAAGAAAAAATGAGAAAGAGCAAGGAATCATAAAAATTTCCTGAAAGTTGGCGTGGTGCCGGAAACGAAAAAGCTAAAGAAAGGGTGAAGTTTGTGGGTCACAAGAGCCATCTGGCTCTTGTGGCATTTTTCTTGGAGATGCTTCTTTTGCCCCAAATACCTTGCATTGCAAAAATTTCCATTCCCAAATCGTTTTCTAAATAAATGGGCTTATATGAATGAAAGGGAGACGAAGAGCATGGAAGGATACGGAGAAGCGGTTTTTGCGACGGAATATCTTTGCAAGGAATACCGACATACGGTGGCGTTGCGGGATGTGAGCATCACAATCCCGCGCGGGCAGATCTACGGTCTGATCGGAGAAAACGGCGCGGGGAAAACCACCCTGCTGCGAATTTTATGCGGTCTGACTCGCCCCACACGGGGCAGACTGCTACTATTTGGTGCGGCAGACGCTGCCCGACAGTCAGAAATGCGGCGTCGGATGGGGTGCCTTGTGGACGGCCCTGCCTTGTACGCGGATCTGACCGCATGGCAAAACCTGAAAGTGCAGTGCCTGCAGCAAGGGTTAAATGAGGCGGATATTGCTCCCACCCTGCAACTGGTGGGTCTGAAAGACACTGGCAGCAAACCTGCCGGAAAATTCTCGCTGGGGATGCGCCAACGGCTGGGGCTGGCGGTTGCTCTCTTGGGGAAACCGGAATTTCTGGTACTGGACGAACCGCTCAATGGACTGGACCCGATGGGGATACAGGAACTGCGACATCTTCTGGAAAAACTGAACCGGGAACAGGGGATGACGATTCTGCTGTCCAGTCATATCCTCAGCGAGTTGCACCAGCTTGCGACAAGCTACGGTATTTTACATAATGGGCAGCTGCTGGAACAACTGACGGCAGAAGAACTGGACGCCCGCTGCAGCAAGTATCTGTTAGTCCGTACGGACAATGACCGACGGGCGGTAGACATCCTCCGCAAGATGTTTCCGGAAGCTATCTGTCAGGCAACAGTGGAGGGGCTGCGCTTGTCCCCGGTAGGAAACGAGGCAGCAGCGACAGCTTCCGGTGTGCTAATGGAGAATGGCTTGCATGTGCAGGAACTGGCAGTGCGCAGCGAAGGGCTGGAGGCATATTTCACGGCCTTGGTGGGAGGTGACAGCCATGCCGATGCAGGCTAAAGCGGAAGGAGTCAAACTGTTCCATGCAAAAGCACAGCTATGGGCTTTGCTGGGGTTTGTTCTGGTGCTGCTGTGGTTTGCCAACAGTGGGACCATGTATTTTATGGTGGCGGGTGATCTTCTGAACCCGCTTGACTCCATCGGATTTTTCAAGGATGTGGCGATGGGAAGTGGGCGGTCCGGCTTGCAGCTGGTGCGCAGCTCTCAGAGCCTGACAGTGTTCAGCTGGCTGATCCCCGTCAATCTGTGTGTGGCGCAATTCGCGTCGGAGCGCTGGGCACGCACCGATGAATTGTTCGTCAGTCATGGAGGACGGTTGTCCACTCTATACAGCGCCAAATTCGGGGTGGTCTGCGGTTTCTGCCTGCTTTTGCAGCTGGCCTTTTACGGAATCTGCTTTATCATCACAGCCATCCAGATGGGAATTGCGCCCGCGCTCGGAACAGTTCTGTTGTTCTGCGCAGTATCGGTGGGAAATCTTCTGGTGCTGGGGGCTTTCCTGGCATTGGCGTCGGTCCTTACACTCTGGCTGAAAAACCATGCTGCCGCGGCACTGGTGACCAGTATTCTGCCGTTGGCAGGAGTGCTGCTTTATCAGGTACAGTATGAAGATTTTTCTACTCAGCCTTTTCTGATACAACTGGCGGCTAAGGCTATGCCCACCTATTACTGGTCCCGGCTGTGTGCTTTGAACATCACGCCGCAGTTTTGTGTCGAATTTGTAGCTTGGGTGATTGTGGCCCTTGCTGTGGCGGCAGGGCTGGGATGGATGGCACTTCACCGTCCGGATGCCGGAAAGCAGCGCAGTGCCAGAAAGGCGCACGCAGTCCTGCGGCGTAGGGAAAAATCTGCCGCTCGACAGGGAATGCACCGGGCCAGCACTTTCTCCGCAGCTTTGTATGCCCTTCGCTGCACTCGCCTGCCAGGAATGCTGGCTCTGTTCAGTCTGCTGTGCATGGCGTTTGCTCTGGGAGTCAGTGAATCCCGCATTGTGGACGCTACTTGGGCAGACGGCAGGCGGGTAGGCATTTTTCCCGGCGGTTCGTTGCCAGTGGGAAGCGCGGCGGATGCTGCTCTCGGCACGGTGCTGTCAGTGGGCATCCTTGCGTGGATTGCAGTCATTCTCGTGGTGGTGATGGCATTCCACCAGAACAAAACAGCGGGCGCTGCCCGGTTGGCGGTCGCCCATGGCGTAAGCCGGGTCCGATATATGGTTGGAAGTTTTGCGGCGGAAACGATTATGCTCCAAGGGTGGTACATGGTGTTGTATTTCCTGCTGTCGGTTGTCACGGGAGCCCTCTCCCAGCCGGGACGCACGGCGTTTTTCTGGATGCAGAGCGCCTGGATTTTGCAGGCAAGCTATGCGGTGGTTTGGCTGGTATGCCGACTTTGCAGCAGTGAATTGGCGGGGGCTACTTTCTGCTTTGTGGTGACTCTGGCTGGAGTCATTGTGAGCGTTTCTGCCCCGGATCCGGCGGCAGTTTCTCCCTTGTCCGCGCTATTGTTTTATGCAACACCTATGCCCTATTGGCTGGCTCTGGGCGGGGGGTATTCGATTCCTTGGCAGGCTGTTGGTTATGGCGCAGGTGTTACCGCCTTGTGCTTGGCGGCAGCGCTGGCTATCACGACAGTGAGAGATGTGGAGTAAAAGTAGCTTCTGTGTATAGCGGAACAAAATACTTGCGAAAGACCTCTAATTCGATTATACTTGAATTAACGAATTTTGCAGGAGGTCTTTCCATGGATGTATCCGTAGGCACCCGCCTTCGCGTGCTGCGCAAGGACGCGGGACTGACCCAGGCCCAGCTGGCGGCGCTGGCAGGAACCAACCAGGCTGCCATCAACCGGTACGAGACTGACCGGGCGGCGGCGCCCTACCGTATCCTGGTCTGGTATGCCACTTATTTTAATGTATCGCTGGACTATATCTTCGGCCTGTGTGAGGACCCCCGCGGGCAGTATGTCTGCGTCACGCCGGAGGAGGCACAGGAAGTGGTGCAACGCAAACCGGATTGGAGCGAGTTCGTGGAAGCCTGCTTCACGCCGGGCAGCGAGCTGAACCGCCGCCTGAAACAGATGATCCTCAATATGGGAGAAGAGGAAAAGCACAAGTAAGGAGGTGCACGCCATGAATGCCGTGATCTATGCCCGTTACAGCAGCGACAACCAGCGGGAGGAATCCATCGAGGGCCAGCTGCGGGAATGCAAGGAATATGCCGACCAGAACGGCATCACCGTGGTGCGGACCTACATCGACCGGGCACTGTCCGCCAAGACCGACAGCCGCCCGCAGTTCCAGCAGATGATCCACGACAGCGCCACCCACACCTTTGAGGCGGTGCTGGTGTGGAAGCTGGACCGCTTTTCCCGCAACCGGTACGACTCGGCTCACTATAAACGCATCCTCAAAAATAACCGTGTCCATGTGGTGTCGGTGACAGAACCCATCTCCAACACGCCGGAAGGCATCATGCTGGAGAGTCTGCTGGAAGGCATGGCCGAGTACTATTCGGCGGAGCTGGCCGAGAAGGTCAGCCGCGGTCACAAGGAAAATGCCTTAAAGGCAAAGTTCAACGGCGGTCCGGTGCCGCTGGGCTATCGCATTGACAGCGAGCATCACTACCAGATCGATCCGAATACCGCGCCGGTGGTGCAGGAAGCCTTCCATCGGTACGCGGCGGGGGAGAGCATCCGCAGCATCATCGAATCGCTGAACGCACGCGGCATCCGCAACAGCCGGGGCAACCCGTTCACCAAGAACAGCTTCCAGACGCTGCTCAAGAACCGCCGGTATCTGGGCGAATACCGCTACAAGGATACCGTCATCCCGGACGCCATCCCGGCTATCATCGACCCGGATTGCTTCGATGCAGTGCAGCGCCGGTGCGAGATTCACCGTCAGGCACCGGCCCACAACAAGGCAGATATCCATTACCTGCTGACCACCAAGCTGTTCTGCGGCAAGTGCGGCACCATGATGGCAGGGGAGAGCGGCAGGAGCCACACGGGCACGGTCCACTGTTATTATAAATGTGGTACCCGAAAACGCAGCGGCAAGGAGGCTTGCAGCCTGAAGCCGGTGCGCAAGGAGCCGCTGGAACAGTTTGTGGTGCAGACGGCACTGGAAAAGGTGCTGAATGACCGGGTCATCGACTTGCTGGCGGACAAGCTGCTGGAATACCAGAGCAAGGAAAACACCCGTCTGCCGGTCTTGCAGGCCGAGCTGAAAGAGGTCAAGCGCCGCATCGACAATCTGGTGACGGCCATCGAGCAGGGCATCCTGACGCCCTCCACCAAGGCGCGGATGGAGGAGCTGGAACAGCAGCGGGAAGCGCTGGAAACCAGCATTCTGCAGGAGCAGATCGAGAAGCCGCCCATCACACGGGAGCAGATTCTGTTCTGGTTCGATCAGTTCCGCCACGGCGACCCGGCGGATATCGTCTTTCAGGAAAAGGTCATCGACTGTTTTGTGAACTCGATCTATCTGTTCGATGACCGTATCGTGGTGAATTTCAACTATCAGGAGGGCGGCCGCCCGGTATCTTTAGAAGAAGTACTTGGTTCGTTTTTGGATGGGAATGGTGCACCAAAAAAAGCCTTACGGAAACGTAAGGCTTTTTTCATAATGATTGCCGCTTTGTGTGAGTGCTTTCATTTGCCGCTGACTTCAACCCAAGTCAGCGGCTCTTTTTGTTTTGTAGGGGTGTAGGGGAGAAATTCATCCCTCCCGGGGATGCAACAACAGGCGCAAACGGCTCGGGAGGGTCATTCTTGTTGCCATGCACCGCGGCAATATGCTATACTAAAGAAAAAACAGAAGGGGAGGCACTGCGGATGACCCGCATTGCAATCGTAGAGGATGAGGCCGCCGTCCGGGAGCAGCTGGCGGGGTATGTGCAGCGCTACACGCGGCAGTATGGCACCCAGTTTGAGGTGACAATGTTCACCGACGGCGTCGAAATCCTTGAGGACTACCGCCCGGTCTACGACATAATTTTTCTTGACGTAGAGATGCTGCATCTGGACGGTATGGAGACTGCCCGCCGTATCCGCGAGCTGGACAGCGATGTGCTACTGATTTTTATTACGAACATGGCGCAGTATGCCATCAAGGGGTACGCCGTCGGTGCGTTGGACTACGTGCTCAAGCCTGTGCCGTACTTTGCGTTCTCGCAGCAGTTGCAAAAGGCTGTGAACCAGCTGGCCAAGCGGACGCGGCATTATCTGGCTGTGCCGGTGGACGGCGGCATGCGCCGATTGGACGCTGCTACGATTTATTATATCGAGAGTGAGGGCCACCGCGTCCATTTTTACACCGAGGACGGCGACTTCTCCGCACCCGGCGCGCTGAAGGCGCTGGAGGAAAAGCTGACGGGCCGTCTGTTTGCGCGGTGTAACAGCGGCTATCTTGTGAATCTTGCGCAGGTGTCGGGCGTGCAGCAGAACACGGTGCAGGTCGGCCCGCATGAGCTGCAGATCAGCCGCCCCAAGCGCAGGGCGTTTCTGGCCGCGCTGGCGGACTACATCGGGGGTGAGGGCGCATGATGACGCTGCCGGACATCCCGCGGCTGTACACGGCGCTGGCAGAGGTTCTTGCCGTGCTGGTCTACGCGCAGGCCGCGCCGCCCCGCGCTGCAAAGCCTGTGACCTATGCTGCCACGGCGGGGTGGGCCGCGGTGCTGGGCGTGTTTTTGCAGCTTACCGGCAGTGTGCCGCCTGTCTCTTATACACATCTGACGCTGCCGACGAAGAGGATAGTGTAGATC
>OJPQ01000986.1_pt1 | contig 9944 bp, 10 predicted proteins | sample 1598531 | NCBI WGS metagenome assembly OJPQ01 (sample SAMN03922491, study PRJEB24848) | human gut metagenome | isolation source: stool sample | host: Homo sapiens | place: Germany | collected 2011-05 | reverse complement strand
AGTTAAATGTTTATTCTTCAAACGGTTATATTAAACCGTTGAAAATCTAAAATAGTTCTTGAAGTTTTCGGGAACTCCTCCGCTATTGCGTGTACTATAACCGATAATTTTGTTTTCTTCTGGGATAATCTGAATAAAAGAACCTTTGTCAAATGCATCGACTGCGATATACGAATGTGCGTTTTCCGGGAAAGTGAACCGGAAGAGAACAGCACGTTCGGTCGGAGACATCTCCGTGACAATATCGTATTCGGCCAGATACACCTTGTAGTAATAAGGAGTTGCTTCTTCTCCTTTGTGTCCGAACCAGCTAGCCCGCTTTTCTTCGTCGAATTCAGGTTTACCCACCATCGGCATAATGGAGAACTGTCCGTAATCGTTTATCCATGGGCTGGGCTGATGAGTTTGTTTGAATCCACGGATTTTATTGGCTGTATAGACATATTGCCATCCGTCTCCCATTTTTCCGGTCTGTGGCGTCCAGAAATTCATTCCCCAAGGGCGGGCAATGGCAGGGTAGGTGTTACCTGTTGATAATTCAAAAGATGATTGTGTTCCCATTAACGGATTAACGTATTGTGTCCAGTCTTTGGACTGGGCAAGAAACGTGCAACTAAGCACTAAAAATAATAACCAACATTTCTTCATAATTTTCTTTTTGAGTTTATAGCTTGCGAAGTAATCACAGCGTTTTCATGTGTTGCCAATGTTGAATGTTCCAACGGGTTGAGACATGGCAAAGGTATAGCTTCGTGGTTAAGGTCGTGGTTAAAATCGTGGTTAATGCGATGGCTAATAGGCGCTTTTTTTATTAACCCCGCTAAAGAAACTATCGCAAAAGTGTTTTTTTACTATGTTATTCAACTATCTATGTGAAATAGACAAATATACCTTACTGTTATTATTTGTATTAGTGTTCTTTTTGGTCGAACCATTTATGTGCTCAAGACTTTATATTAGCAGGCATTGTGAATGATGCTGTACAGTTAGCCGTTTCCAATTAGAAACAGAAACTATCAGATTGCTTGGTGATTGGTAACTGAATAGCCTTTTTGTGCGCCCGCCTATTTATAGATTTGTATCGGCAATTCCCCCTTTAGTGCTCCTATGGCATTAAATGCTAACGACTCCATTTCATTCTCTCCGGGATAAACATAGATGGGAGCCAGGAAAGAGATTCTTTTTTTCAGTCTTGAAATCACATAGTCCGAATAGGCGATACCTCCTGTCAGAAGGATGGCATCTATCTTCCCACAAAGTACGGTGGCACTGGCTCCTATCGCTTTTGCAACATTGTAAATCATGGCATCCAGTATCAGTTCCGCTTTTTTATCTCCTTCTTCGATAGATTGTATAATGGCGGGAACATCGGTTGTACCTAGATGGGCGGTCAGTCCGGCGCGTCCGGAGATACGTTTTTTCAATTCGTCTTTGGTGAGTTGACCGCTAAAACATAGGTCGATCAGTTGACCGGCGGGAAGTGTACCGGCACGTTCCGGTGAGAAAGGACCTTCACCGTCCAATGCATTGTTGGCGTCAATGGCTCGTCCGTGGTGATGGACTGCGACAGAGATGCCACCTCCCAGATGGCAGATAATTAAATCCAGATTTTCGTATTGGGTTCCCTGCTCTTTGGCAAAGCGGCGGGCGATTGCTTTCTGGTTTAATGCATGCCAGATGGTGATCTTCGGCATTAAGGGAGAACCTGTAATGCGTGCTATATCTTCCAGTTCATCCACCACTCCCGGATCAGCAATGAAAGCCGGACAGTCGGGTAATGTGGAGGCCAGTTCGCTGGCAATCAATCCTCCTAAGTTACAAGCATGGGTACGCATAGCATGCACTGTATCACGTTTCATGGCCTCATTTACCTCATACACTCCGCCCGGTATCGGTTTCACTAAACCGCCGCGTCCGATGATTGCATCAAAAGAAAAAGGTATCTTATTGTTTTCCAATTCTTGTAACACCAGGTTTTTCCGGAATTCAAACTGGTCTATCACCTCGGGAAAAGCGGATAGTTCTTCTACAGAATGTTTTATATTACTGACAAACAGCGGAGTTTCATTTTCGTAAACTGCTATTTTAGTAGAAGTAGAACCGGGATTGATAACCAGAATTTTCATGAATAGTAGGCTTTTAGTGGTGAATTTAGAATGATGAGCCGGTGACTTGGCTGACTTGTTTTCTGCATTTGCAATCTCCTGACACTTGTAAGCATGCCATTGCAATGCTGTAATATTTGGACAAGCCGGAATCACTACGCGATGGAAGTACTACAGGGCAAATAGGACCTTGCAGCAATCCTGCCATTTCTGCCTGTGCAAACAAAGAGACGGATTTGTAGAATGCATTACCCGATTCAATGTTCGGGAATATCAAGACATCTGCCTGTCCGTTGATAGGAGATACAATCCCTTTAATATCACCACTTGCTTGTTCGCAGGCAGTACGTACATCCAGCGGGCCGTCAATAATCACATTTCCGAATTCTCCCGCTTCGGCAAGTTCTACGATATTCACATAATCTAGTGAATGAGGGAACTTGGCACTCACTTTTTCTGTGCAGTGAATCAATGCGACACGCGGTTGTTCGATACCAAAGTGACGGCAGGTGCAGATAGCATACCAAATCATTTCTATACGTTGCTGTAAAGTAGGACGCGGAATGACGGCGGCATCCGAGAAGAAAAGCAGTTTATGGTAAGTAGGAATTTCCATTACTGCCAGATGCGTGAGGATTTTCCCTTTCGGTAACAAACCTTTTTCTTTGTCGAGTATGGCATGCAGTAAGTTGTCCGTATTGATAATCCCTTTCATCAAAATATCCGCTCCTCCTTCACGCACAATGCGGACAGCTTCGCGCGCCGCTTCATCCGGATTTTCTATGTGGATGGTTTTTACGTATTCAGGATATTGTTTGAGCGTGGGATATTTCTTCAGAATGGTAGAATCTCCAATCATCAGAAATTCTGCAATCCCTTCTTCCAAAGCACGGGAGATGGCATATTCAGTGTTAGGATCGTTCGCACAGACCACGGCAATTCGTTTTCTATGGTTTAGTTTTTTAAGATGAGCCGTTAACTGGGCAAAATTTAGAATAGGTTCCATAACGTTAGATTTTTAGCAAATATCAGAAAAATGATTGGAAAAATAATGATTATAACCCGAAAAATTACATCCATTATGTAACATTTTGCTATATTTTATTTGTTTTGGCTGTTGGATGTGCATGGAACCGTTTTTTCCTGTATTTTTGCAAATAAATCCCCCAATAAAATAAAAGCACCATGAAACAGTTTAAAAATCTATTATTTCTTAGCTTAATTCTCCTTTGTTGGACGCTTGTTTCCTGTAAAAGCAGCAAGACGTCTTCCGGTTGGTCTTTGATCTGGGAAGAGAACTTTAATCAGAAAAAGAGTTTCGATTCACAGGTCTGGAGCAAGATTCCACGAGGTAAGTCAGACTGGAATAACTATATGACAGACTTTGATTCCTGCTATGCCATGCGTAAAGGCAAACTGGTGTTGAGAGGTATTGCCAATCATACCCAACGCAATGACACTGCCCCTTATTTGACAGGCGGTGTGTATACAAAAGGCAAAAAGGCTTTTACGAACGGGCGTATTGAGATTTGTGCCAAGTTGAATGCGGCGGGAGGAGCATGGCCTGCCATCTGGATGTTGCCTGAAGGAGCGGCATGGCCATCCGGCGGTGAGATTGATATCATGGAACGTTTGAATAACGATTCTATTGCTTATCAGACAGTTCATTCCCATTACACTTATACGCTGGGGATCAAGGATCATCCGGTATCACATTCTACGGGAGTGATTCACCCTGACCGCTACAATATTTTTGCAGTCGAAATGTATCCGGACAGTCTTTCATTTTATGTCAATGATGTACATACGTTTACTTACCCCCGCATACAAACGAAAGAAGAAGGACAATTCCCTTTTACTCAGCCCTTTTATCTGCTGATTGATATGCAGTTGGGAGGTTCGTGGGTGGGAGCAGTCTCTCCCGAGGATCTTCCGGTAGAAATGGAAGTGGACTGGGTGCGTTTTTATCAACGAAAGTCAATAAAATAAGAACATATATGGATATTCAATTTCCTCCCTTTTTGCAGAAAGGTGATAAAGTGGTTATTGTATCACCTTCGAGTAAGATAGACCAACAATTCCTAAAAGGAGCCAAGAAACGGATGGAATCATGGGGCTTGAAAGTGGCTATAGGAAAGCATGCCGGAAGTTCATCCGGAAGATATGCCGGGACAATCAAGCAGCGGCTGAAAGATTTGCAGGATGCGATGGACGACCCTAAAGTGAAGGCTATTCTTTGCAGCCGTGGAGGGTACGGGGCGGTACATTTGATCGATAAAATTGATTTTACGGCCTTTTGTGAACATCCGAAATGGTTACTGGGCTTTAGCGATATAACCGCTTTGCACAATCTGTTTCAGAAAAATGGATATGCTTCCCTTCATTCATTGATGGCACGTCATCTTACGGTGGAACCGGAAGACGATCTTTGTGCGAACTATCTGAAGGATATTCTATTGGGAAATATTCCTTCTTACATGTGCGAGAAGCATAAACTGAACAAGCAGGGGACGGCACAAGGCGTTTTGCATGGCGGTAACATGGCGGTAGCCTACGGTTTGCGTGGCACTCCTTATGATATTCCGGCGGAAGGCACTATACTGTTTATTGAAGATGTTAGCGAACGTCCGCATGCCATCGAACGTATGATGTATAATTTGAAACTGGGGGGCGTGTTAGAAAAACTGTCCGGATTGATTATCGGTCAATTTACAGAATATGAAGAAGACTGTTCGTTGGGCAAGGAACTGTATGCTACTTTGGCAGATTTAGTAAAAGAGTATGATTATCCCGTCTGTTTCAATTTCCCGGTGGGGCATGTGACTCATAATCTCCCGCTTATCAACGGTGCAAAAGTAGAGCTTGTGGTGGGAAAGAAAAATGTGGAACTAAAGTTTATATGTTAATAATCCATTCCATCTGAACGATGCTGTGGTGAAAATGACTAATTTTGAGGCTTTAATAGATAAAAGGACGATGAAAAAGAAAACTATGATAGTATTAATGAGTGCCTTTTTGTTATTATCAGCATTCTCTTGCGGTGGAGGTAACAAGGCAAATAGTACGAGTGAACAAGACGAAAAGACAGTTGTGAATGTACCTCAGTTTGATGCGGATAGTGCTTATTTGTATGTAAAGAATCAGGTAGATTTCGGACCTCGTGTTCCTAACACTAAAGAACATGTTGCCTGTGGCAATTACCTTGCCAGTCAATTAGAGGCTTTCGGTGCTCAAGTGACTAATCAATATGCTGATTTGATTGCTTATGACGGTACGCTGTTGAAAGCGAGAAACATTATCGGTTCTTATAAGCCGGAAAGTAAAAAGAGAATCGCTTTGTTTGCACATTGGGATACACGCCCATGGGCTGATAACGATCCTGACGAGAAGAACCATAAAACTCCGATTCTGGGTGCAAATGATGGTGCCAGTGGGGTAGGAGCTTTGCTCGAAATAGCTCGTCTGGTCAATCAGCAACAACCGGAATTGGGGATTGATATCATTCTGTTGGATGCAGAGGACTATGGTGCGCCACAGTTTTATACAGGAAAGCATAAGGAGGAATTCTGGTGTCTGGGATCGCAGTATTGGGCACGTAATCCTCATGTACAAGGATATAATGCACGTTTTGGTATCCTGCTCGATATGGTAGGAGGTGAAGGCAGTGTGTTTATGAAAGAAGGGTATTCGGAAGAATTTGCTCCGGACATAAATAAGAAGGTTTGGAAAGCGGCAAAGAAAGCGGGTTACGGAAAGACTTTCATGGATGGAAACGGAGGATTTGTAACAGACGACCATCTGTTCATAAATCGTCTGGCACGTATTAAAACGATCGATATCATTCCCTACAATCAGGAAGGTGATTTTACCCCGACATGGCATACTGTCAATGACAATATGAAACATATTGATAAGAATACGTTGAAAGCAGTCGGTCAGACGGTATTGGAAGTGATTTATAATGAGAAATAATAGAATTGAGAAATAATATAATAAGGTGTTGATAGATTGATATGCCGGTTTTAAATACGGCATCTGCTATTCGCACATTGGTATATTGTCTAATTAAATAATTACTATAATGTCAATTAATGAACTACAAGATGAAGTGATTGCGGAATTCAGTGACTTCGACGATTGGATGGACCGTTATCAATTACTTATTGATCTGGGGAATGAGCAGGAACCACTTGAAGAAAAATATAAGACGGAACAAAATCTGATTGAAGGATGCCAGAGCAGGGTATGGCTTCAAGCGGATGATGTGGATGGTAAAATCGTTTTTAAAGCAGAAAGCGATGCTTTGATTGTAAAGGGGATTATTGCCTTGTTGATTAAAGTCTTTTCCGGACATACTCCTGATGAAATCTTAAATGCAGATCTTTATTTTATAGACAAGATCGGACTGAAAGAGCATCTATCGCCAACGCGTAGCAACGGTTTGCTGTCGATGGTAAAACAAATACGAATGTATGCATTAGCATTCAAAGCGAAAGAGGGGAAGTAAAAACTTCCCTTTTTTATTGCTGCTTTTGGGAAGTCAGGTGGTTCATGGTCAGTATGATACCGATAAACAGGAGGATTGACCCGAATAGGACGATGAGATACGGGGTACCGTTAATCAGGTCGTCCATATTTTCTGCTTCGGGGTATTTGATACTAAGATATACTGCTAAGGAGTTATTCAATATATGCATGAGTATACAGGGAATCAGACTGCCGGTTTTATAGTATGTCCATGCCAGCAGGATACCAATCAGAAATGCCGGAAGTATCTGGGCCGGATTGATGTGAAAGACACCGAATAGAAGTGCTGAAATGAGGATGCCTTTCGTCGGGTTGTATTGTTGCAGCAAAGCTTTGGTAATGGCTCCGCGGAACAACAGTTCTTCAAGTACAGGACCGATGATAGCTATTGCAAGAATACCGCCCCAACCGGATTGGAGAATGTCGAAAGATTGCTCCATGATGTTGGGTATCCAGTCTAGCAGTCCCATCAGTGCGGATACCAGAAAACCACCGGTGAGAATAGCTAGTCCGCTACAAATTAGGAATGGAGCTGATACGGGTGACCATGTTGTCTTCTTTTTACTGATATAACCGGCTTTCCATAGATAAATACCCATCATAATCTGTCCGGCTAGTTGTGCCGGGATCATAATCATTTGCGTCAGAGTGACTTTATCCAGATTTCCCGTGGTGACGAACAAATAGATCGTACAGGGAATCATAATCAGGATAGGGGCGACAATCTGTGCAATGAGAAGGTCTATTAATACTAATTTGATAGCCGTTTTCATGGTTTTTTATTTAGTGGTAAAGAAACTATAGATAAACATAGCTAACATGGATATAGCTATTACCACCAAAGAGATGCTCATAAATGACTTTTGCATAAGAATCTATTTTTTAAGAATTGTTTCTGTCTCTTCAGCATCCTTATGGAGCTGTGTTATTAACTCGTCGATACTGGAGAATTTCAGTTCGGGACGTGTCCGTTTAACAAAAGTAAGCCGGATGAATTTATCATATATGTCAGAATGGAAGTGGAGGATATTCACCTCAATCGTCCGGTTCGGACCATTGTCAATCGTCGGGCGGACACCTATATTCAGCATCCCCATATACGTTTTCCCGTCAAATGTTACCCATACGGCATATACGCCATCGGCAGGAATCAGTTTATCGGGATCATCCACCCGTAAATTGGCCGTTGGGAAACCTATCTTTCTGCCTACCTGATAGCCGCCTACTACGATCCCGTCAAGGAAATATTCATATTTCAGACAATGGGCGGCCAGGCTAACTTCTCCTTCATGAAGAAGTTTGCGGATCAGGGAAGAGCTCACCGGAATGTTGGGTTCGTTCCCTATTTCTATATTGCTGGTATACGCTTTGGCGCGAATTACTTCTATGCCAATTTCTTTTCCATAACGTACATAATCCTCGAAACCTTCGCTGCGGTTATGTCCGAAACGATGGTCATAGCCGATAACCAGGTATTTTACCTGATAACGCTCTTTTAGCAACTGTGTCATAAACTCCCGGGCAGTGAGCCGGGAAATTTCCGGAGTGAAATCAAGCATCAGGCAGTAGTCTACCCCGATGTCTGCAAGCAGACTTATTTTTTCTTCGGGGGTAGTCAGAAGTTCCGGATGATACTCCACATTCATCACTTTTCGGGGATGAACGGGAAAAGTAACCAATGCAGAGCGTAGACCTTTGGCGGCGGCTATCTCTTTCACTTGCTGAATCAGATAGCGATGTCCTGCATGTACTCCATCAAAGAAACCGATGGTAGCTACGCAGGGTTCCGGGGTAATTGCCGATGTGTCACGTATAATCTGCATATCTCTAAAATTATTTGAGGTTGAAAAGATGGCTCCAGTCTTCGCCTACTTTCGCTGTATAGGTAGAAATTCCTAAATTTTGGGCTGTCTTACAGTTCATTTCAGAGTCATCAATAAAAAGCGTTTCTTTCGGCTCGATACCGGCATCCTCTATGATTGCCTTGAATATCTCCGGTTCGGGCTTGGCCATTTTCATTTCAAAAGAGAGGTACGTTTTTTCAAAATAATCTTCCACCTTAAAGGTGCGGTAAGGAAACAAATGAGCACATGTCCATTCCCAATGAATTTGGTTGGTATTGCTCAATAAATAGACGACATATTTCTCACGTAATTTTAATAATAAATCCAGTTTTTGTGTGGGTATATCTACCAGAAAACTATTCCAGGCTGCATCTATTTGTTTGTCGCTAACTGCTTTGCCTATCATTTTACGAACTCCGTCACGGAATTCGGCAGGTGTTATCAATCCTTTTTCCTGTTGCATCAGGAGTCCGTCCTGGTTCTGGATATCCAGCAATGCATCCACGTTTTGGAGCCCTAACTTCTGAAAGTGCTCAATGCAACGTTGGCGGTCGAGATTGATAAGTACACCACCCAAATCAATAAGAAGGTTTTTTATTCCTTTACTTTTCATTTCTGTCTTTTTTGTGAATAATACGTTGAACAAGGCGAACAAGTTCTCCAACCCATAACACCGTGGACGAAACGCCTATAATAAGAAGCCAGGTTTGCCAGTCGAGCGGTTCCGTGCGGAATACGGCTCCACCGAATTGTACGATGAGGAATTGTCCGGCAAGAATAGCCAGTACAATAAGCTCCATCCCATACGATTTGGAAAGTCCCTTGAATGCCGAATCGGTAGTACCGAATACACGGGCATTGAACAGATTCCAGAATTGCAGCATGACAAAGAAGGTGAAGAAAATAGTCAGGTTGTGTACATTCATTCCTTGCGTACTGTGGTCGAAATAATAAATCATTCCGAGCAATACGATGAGGAAGATAGAGCCCACACCTATTATATTAGACCGCATTGCCTTACTGATAATAAAATCGGTACTGCGACGAGGTTTCTCAAGCATCACCGTTTCGCTGGGTGGAATAGAGGCAAGAGCCAAAGCGGCAAAAGTATCCATAATCAGGTTCACCCATAACATTTGTGTTACAGTCAGCGGAAGTTCCGTACCGATTACGGAGCCTAGCAGAACGATAAGCAATGCCACAAAGTTAATCGTTAGCTGGAAAACGATGAAACGCTGGATATTCTTATACAGTGAACGTCCCCACATAACAGCGGTTCCGATACTGTTGAAAGAGTCGTCGAGCAATGTAATATCACTAGCCTCTTTGGCTACAGAAGTACCTGTACCCATCGATAAACCTACTTGGGCATGATTCAAAGCCGGAGCGTCATTCGTTCCGTCTCCGGTTACAGCTACCACTGCTCCTTTTTGTTGAAGCAGTTGTACCAGACGTTGTTTGTCTGTCG
>OJPQ01000984.1_pt1 | contig 9961 bp, 20 predicted proteins | sample 1598531 | NCBI WGS metagenome assembly OJPQ01 (sample SAMN03922491, study PRJEB24848) | human gut metagenome | isolation source: stool sample | host: Homo sapiens | place: Germany | collected 2011-05 | reverse complement strand
AACCTGTTCATCGAATGTACTAAAATCTACTGCCATAATTTTTCACCATTTAACCTTTCTTAAAATAAATTTATGATTGTAATTGCTATGATACAAGCAATACAAACCCTTGTATAATTATCCCTATTTTTCTGAATCCTGTCACCCACTGAACCGAATCCAAAGAATGCTGCCGTAACTGCGAGAAAAATATTTAACGCAATCATGATCTTGTTCTTCTTCGTCTTTGACCTCTAACGTGCTGTTCAGGTGGGTTCATAGCACCGTCTAAAGGTTCAGCCGGGGTCTGTGCGTCAGCAGGTACAGGATTGTTTTCCTGTGCAAGTCTTATAATTCCTGCATTAAATTCTTCTCTTGTGATCACCTTCATAGCCTCAACACCGTCAACAATCAGGTCAACAGATTCACCTGCATGTTTCATCACATAGTTGTTATTTTTGATGTCATAGAAATATGCATCTGCTTCCAGTGTGACAGATTCAGAATCAGCGTTTGTTGTACCGTCCTGAACAGCTTCAGACTTTTCAGCATTTCTTTCCTTACGTGTTCTTCTTGGTGGTTTCTGTAAATCCGGTTTCGATACTTTATCGGCAACATCCATTGCTTCATCAAATGATACTTCTTCCTGTCCCGGAAAAGCCTGATCAATAGCCTTATTAACTTCATCCATATGATCAGCAATCTTCTGTTCATTGTCTGCCTGAACTTCTGCCCTACTCTTACGTGTTCTTCCAGTCTTTTCTTCCGGTGCATCTGTTGGTGTTGCAGATTCAGCTTTTTTACCTCTTGTTCTTCTGCCTTTGCTGTCAGGTTTTTCAAGATCAGATGCAACCGCCTGATCAGCAGCATTCATTTCATCATCTGACTTGTAATCACCAAGTTCATAATAATTTCTGATCTTGTCAACAACATAATTCAGATCATTGTCAATAGCGTATGCGGTGAACATTCCAAGCGGTGATTTTACTGTATCTTTTCCGCTGTTCTGTGTGTAAAAGTAATACTTGGCTTCATTCACACCAGTTCTAAGTACAACGGTAAACAGTCCTTCAATGGTGATCTTCTCACGTAACAGTTTACCAATCAGCTTAACAGTTGTAAGACCATTATCCAAAGTTTCTAAATGGGTCATATAAACAACTACAACATCATCAGGAAGGTCTTTGCAACAGTCGATGATTTCAAAATAGTTTGCACCAAAGTCATTGTACTTGTCCCACCCTGTTTCTTTGATACGGTTCATGTACGGTACTGCAAGAATGTACTGGAAGTCATCAACCACCAACAACTTCTTACCTGCTGCACACTGTTCTTTCATGTACTTCACAATTTTTCTTGCATCTGTTTCATTGTTCAGCATTTCAAAGTGATTCTTGAACGGTAACGGTTTACCTACCGGATTGATAACCGCTGTTGTTGCCGGGCCACAATTTCTAAGGCTTGTACTCTTACCAGTACCGGATTCACCCATAATTAAAACTTTCTGTGCCATGATTATTTTTCCCCTTTCTTGAATAAGCCCATTAACTTAGTGAAAAGATTGCTTTTCTCTTTCATTGCTTTCTGCTGTGACACTTTCAAAATCTGTCTATTCTGAAAATGTTCAGCGGTTGCAACACTGTTTCTGTAACTTCTGTGACTTCTCTGTTTGTGTTTCTTTGCACTACTCATTGATTTCATCCTCACTTTCTTTGATAACAACCTGTAATCTTGTATTATTATGCAGTGGTGTAACCTCTACTGTATAACCGTTTGCCAACAGGATTCCTACTAAATCCTGATATGCTGATGTAATTCTTGTACCTTCGATTTCAATACAACCACACAATCTTGACATTTCACTGAAAAAGTCATCATTTGCAGCATCAACAACACTATGCATATCATTCAGCATATATTTCAGTTCGTCACGCTCGTCTGTCAAATGTCTATTTTCTTCTTTCAGCTTTGCAACTTCTGCTTCAAGAACTTCCTCATAACTGTTTTTATTCTTCATTATTTTCACCTTCCTCTTTTACTTCATCGGTTGTTTCTTCCGGCTTCACCTGATCATTGAATCTATCAAGTTTTCCGACTTCAAGAAACTGTGCTGACCAAAAATCTGCAAAGTGAACGATCACCTGTAAGGGTTCTTCATGGCCTTTCAGATCATATGCAAGACTACCATAAGCACCATCATGATAGAAAATAGCGTGTTCTTCTTCCTCTGTCAGATCAATATAACGTGCTGCCAGTTCAACAGACCTTAAAGGGTGGTCAATGTGGCACAAATCAGAACTGATCTTGTACGGTTTACTTTCTGATCTCTTATACTTCTGTTCAGGATTTTTTTTGGTCGGTCTGCCATCCTGCACCATGTTTTCAACATAATAAGGACTTCCGTAACGTCCACATTTACCAAGGTCATGTAGCGCTGATGTAATGATTACGCTGTTATGAATCTTGTTGTATGCTGCACTTCCAAGTAACGTAAGAGCAATCTTTTCAGCATATTGCATGACATTCACTGTATGCTCTAACAGTCCACCATCTTTACAACAATGATTTCCACCGGATGCAGGGGCATCATAAAAACCAAGTTCTTCTATGAAGTCAAGTAAAGTTTCCACACCCTCACGACCTGTTGCCATCAGGCAACCTTTGAAATACTCAATCTGTTTTTCTCTTGTCATTGTTAAATCTCCTTTTCTTCTAACTTTATTTTCCACCGCTTCTGTTCTTCAATATTGGAAAGATACCAAGCGCTAGATTTTGATTTGTGTTCATTGAACCATTTGAACTTTTCAAAGTCCTTTGGGAAAAGTAAAATCCCATACCCGCCTGATTCTCTGATTTTTTTGAGGTTGACCAACTGCAATAGTGACGGTTCACCGTTTGGTGCTTTGACTTCAATGCCAAGGAAACACCCGTCTGAACAAACCAACAGGTCAGGAATACCGCTTTTTGTATAAGCAGCACCGCCCCAGTATTTCAGCAGCCACGCCCCGGTGTCCTTCAGGAACGCTTTGACCTTATTTTCAAAATTCTTTTCTGCTGCCATCAATCCACCATGTACTGATATGTTCTGTATAATCTCTGAACTGCCAGTTTTTCCCTTTCTGTCAATCGGTCAGACTCACGCAATTCTTTCAAAATCTGTGAATCTTCAAAAGTAAATCTGTCATCTTCTGTCAATGGTTTTTCTTCACGGTATGCACTCACTTCTTATTCACTCCCTTCCAACTGTTCATTGAACTGTGTCTGATAGTTCAATATTTTTTCTGTATAGTCGGTTGAATAGATGCCCTTTTCCCATAACCGGGCAGCACCATCTTCACCCATGTTGTACGCCATCAAGACCATGTTGGTATCTTGATACCGTTCAAACAGTTTTCTAAGTACGAACACGCCCGCCCTGATGTTCTGATACGGGTCTGTGAAATCCGTAACACCAAGGGTATCTGTCAACCACTGATGATTGATCTGATTGATCTGCATATAACCGTAATCATTGGTTTCACTAACAACTTTCGGGTCAAAACTGCTTTCATTCTGAATCAGTGCCATGACAAGGGTAAAATCAATGTTGTATCCGGTACAAAGGTAATATGTAAATTCCTGTTGTTCTTCCGGCATCTTGCAGTCAAGCGGTGTGAAGTCCAAGTCACCCGCACCCCAGTCAAGGGAAATTTCCTGTGTAAAAGTTTTGTCATCATACGCCCCATATACAAGGGTTTTAGTGCTTGACCGTTCAAGTGTCTGTTCTTCTGTTTTCTGCTTGTCCTTGGCGGTTATATGAGTTTTCAGGGCATATCCTGACACATTACCAATCACCAAACCAACGCCAAGTGCAACACCAATCAGAATCAAGACCCTTTTGACCATTGCCGACTTTCTCATGCTCTTTGAATAGTTCAATTTTCATCACCCCTTTCCGTAATTTTCAAATAAATGATTCCGGGAATTATCAGAATCGCACCAATGATGTATTCTTTCAGGTGTGCAGTAAGTGGTTCATATATTCCCATTTCAACCGCATAGTCAGATGCACCGACTGCACCGATTATCAGGAATACACCGATAAATGCCATGATTCCAAATATCCAATTAAGTATTTTTGAATAATTCATCTGTCAGTTCCTTCCCTTCTTTCAACGCTGCAAGGTTTCTTTCTTCAACCGTACCCTTCACCAATAAGTAATAGTAAAAGCATGGTTTGGCTTGTCCTATGCGGTGAATACGCTTTTTTGACTGTTCCCACATATCACATGACCCTTTGCCAAGTGGCAAGGTGAAATAAATAATCTTGTTTGCTTTCTGATAATTACCACCCATTGCCCCGGCTTGATACTGTATGAATGTGATTGAATCATCTGCCTGATCGTATGCAGTCAAGTCCTTCTTTGACCCATTCACAACTGAATATGGTCTGTTTAGATCAGCAAGTTTTTTCTGCATTGCTTCAAGTTCTGCGGTAAAGTTGTAGAATATAATCAGCCTATCTTCTGTTGATTCAACCAAGTCCCGCAAACCTTCCAGTTTTTCCTTGTGCCACTGACCGCACAACTGCCGGGCATATAGCATCTTGGTCAGGCTGTTATCACCGACCAATTCAACCCGTGGTGTCGCATCCGTGCCGTAATAATCTGAATCATCCTTGAACTTGCACATATTCAGGGTATCAAGCATGATGTAACTATTTTTGATAAAATACTTATACGCCTGTGTTACCTTAAAGAATATCTTCTGTTCTGTCTGTTCCGGCAGTTCAATCACATCAGCAGTTTTCATAAAAATGCACCCATGATCCGCAAGTTTCTTTTTCAGGTGTTCCGTGTGCTTGTACCCGGTTATAACTTCCCGCTTGAATCCGTCCCCGTTCTCAACCCATTCAGTCTGAACGTATGATGACCAAAACGCCTTTTTTGTAATATTCCACCCAAGCAACTGAACCTGTGACCACAACCTTTCATACTTTCCGGCTGTTGGTGTTCCTGATAATAAAATCACGCTTTCCGGCTGCATTTTCAGAATGAACTTTGACCGTTTTGCCGTTTCATTGGTTATCAGGGAACTTTCATCAAGCATCAGTGTGAATCCTTTGAATTTCAGCAACCAATCCCGCCTGAAAGCAGTTTCATAATTGATAACACCTATAATCTGAACATCCTTGTTGTATAATTCTTTGGTATCAACAAATGTCCTGAAATTGATTGCTTCACTTTTCTTGGTCAGATTCATTACACGGTTACTTGGGTAATATTCTTTGAAGTGCTGAACCCAGTCATCTATCTTGGATTTCTGACAGATGACCACATTCACCGCATTGTTCAGCAAATACATTTTTTCAGCACCCACAAAGGTCTTACCCAGTCCCATATCAAGATAATAAGCACAACGGTTGAACTGTTCAGTTCTGTTCAGTGCATCTTCCTGATGGGGCATAAGGTGCAGATCATTCATCTACCCTGACACCCGTACACTGGAAGAATATTTCTGCATCAAAGTTTGGTATTGACCTAATGTAATTCTTCTGAGAGTCTGATAAGCTGCCCCACCATAACTGACCACATTCTGATTCATCAAGCACTTTGAGGTAACCGCCTGTTGTTTCATAGGTTGGATTTGCCACCTTTTCTTCATCAGTCATATCTTCTTCATACACCCATTCAACAACGTCTTTTGGTATCTGATTCAGTAAATATCTCGCATCTGATCTCAACCAATCGTTATAAGTCATATCTGACGGTTTATTGAACAGCATGATCTTCTGTTCTTCTGTATTAAAACAACCAGTATTGAAAGAAGATTTGTTCCAGTCCCCGGTGTTCCAGTCCCCGGTGTTCCAGTCCCCGGTGTTCCAGTCCCCGGTGTTCCAGTCCCCGGTGTTCCTGTTCCCGGTGTTGCAGTTCCCGGTGTTCCAGTCCCCGGTGTTGCAGTTCCCGGTGTTCCAGTCCCCGGTGTTGCAGAATCCTGTGCAATCCTTTCCAATATTTACGATTGTCAAAAGTTCTTGCCAAGGAATTTCACGCACGATCTGAATTTTGTTGGTGCATGATTTCTTACCGTCTGTATCTACTTCACCAAGTGCAATAACTTCTGCAACTTTATTTTTAGAATTAAAACTGTAATAGCTGAAACAGTCAGCAGCTTTTTTACAAAAATGAAAACCTCTATCACAACAGCTTGGCTTAACATCTTCTTCAAAGATTTTTCCTACCTCATACTGAAAACCTCTACAAGTCCAGTCAGGATTGAATACTTTATAACCTTTAACTTCACTCATTTTCTTTCACCTCTCTATACTGTAATTCCTTCGATTTCTGCAAAACGTCTTGCATTGATGAAGTACACCCATCTGTTGTCAGATGTATGAATACCGTAACCCCAAGGGAAAACCCCTTGCTGTAAGCCCTTACGAACTGTGTTGTGGTTCATCTGTAACAGCTTTGCAGCCTTTTCCACATCTAACCGGGGAATTACCCCATTTTTCAATTCAGCAGTTGGAAGTACAACCACCTGTTCATCAGATTTTGAAAAGTAATCTGATTCAAGTCCAAGTGCTACTGCAATAGCACTCTGAACATCATCTGACGGTATCTGTTTACCTGAAAGGTACTGACTGACAGAACCTTTACTTTTTCCAGTCATACCACACACCTGACGTTGATTCAGGTGTAATTCTTGCATAGCCTGTTTTAATTTTTCACTGAATATCATTTACTCACCTGCTTTCGGAAACTTATTATTGTTGTACTGTCTTAATAAATGAACTACAACTGAACCGTCTGAACACTTTTCTTCACTTACTACTTCATAAGCTTTCTTTCCATTTTTCAAATCATGGTAGAACGTCAGATACTCCATTTCGCTGTCAAACTTGATCTTTTGCTCAATCCATGCTTCTAAAATCTTTTTCATTGCATTTCTGCTCACTTTCTGCTACTATGTAGCTGAGTTATTTGCTATACCCTGTAAGAAGTACCAGTTCTTATGGGGTGTTTTTTTTTATATTCTTCTAACTCTCCTATTGTTATCAAAATATCCTACAGGCAAATTTAATGCCTCACACAATTTTCTTCTATTTCCCATTGAAGGCTTTACTCCATTCTGCCAATTAAATATTGATGATCGTCCAACCTTCATTGTTTTTGCTAACCACGCCTCTGATATTCCATTAGAAATCAAATAGTTATTAAATGCTTTGGTGTTGAAAGGTACGTTATAACGTCTATCCTCATGCGTCAAAACAACCTTTTCTGTTATTTCAGGAATACTTGCAGTATCATCAACACACTCTACTTCAATATCGTTAATTTGTGACTCTTCAATGTTCGGTACAATATGTTTTAAGATATTCAACACATACGGTCTGTTACCATCAAGGCACCCTGCCATGATTTCGGCACACTTGATTAACTTGTCCGTAGCAACTACTACCGTAGGTATGTTATTATCAATGATCTCCTGCATCGTCTGTTCTTCTGGTTCAGCTCTTGCCCTGAAATAACTGTCAACCAATTCTCTCTGGACTTTCCACGCAAGATCGTCTGTAAATGACTTCACCAACATCAGGTAACCTGTTTCTGTGATAAGTATTACTGTTCCACCAGCGTTGGGACTGATTCCGAACTGACTACGAATTTCGTTGTCAGTTACATTTATCCTGAAAAAATCAACATCTTCAATGAACCGGTTACGGTTCTGATTGAAGTTCCTAGATGCAGTGCCAGATTTCCTCTGATGCACTGCATCAATATCTTTGAGTGTGACAACTCTTTTACCCTGATACTCTTTAATCTGTATCTCTGTCCCCTGTATCTGCATCTGCTGCATCTACTGCATTTTTTTCTCCTTTCTTACTCATTGCCGCTGCCGTTGCAATAGTTCCTTCCAGATAACCTCTCTCACGTTCGGTCATTGCAGGTAACTTGTCTGCAAGATTTTTAAGGATCTCTTTCTGTTTCTCTGACATACATTTCACTTCCTTTCTGTATTGTGTTATACTCCCTATTAGAAAGGGGGTATTTAATGTGAATCAACAACAGTTACATGAAATAGCTACTGCATATGCTCAGGTAAAGTTGCAGGCTTATCAGGAAGAACACAAGGATGTTATTGATTACAGTCCATTATCCTGTGACTCTGATGAAATGCATTACTTTGCTAAGGCATATCGCTTTGCTTTAGATAATTTCGAACATGAATTTGACGAAATAGGCTAAAGCATCATCTCATTCATTTCTTTACGGCGGGCTTCAATTATCTCTCCTCTTGTCATGGCGAGTAGATTAGTAGCCTGCTGTACTGAAAGACCTTTTTCTTTTAACCAGTTGAAGAGTTCAAATCTCAGTTCCGCAACTTCTTCTGTGATGTCATACTTAACTGCCTTATCTGATAATTCCTTTGATAACTTCATTTTCTAGCACCTTCCTTTCTTTGACCTGCCATCATCAGTACCGGGTGGTCATTCCCGGCATCCGACAATCTTTTTCTTCTTACCTTATTCATACTTAAACCATCCTTTCATTCCTTTGGTTTTACCTGCTGCAACAGGTTGTTATATTACAGGCGGTTTCATTCGTTAGGTGCTTCACATGACCGCCTTGCAAGTCGGGGAACTTGCACACCTTCCGGCTACCCTGATCTGACCCCGGTTAATTATATGGGTGTTTCATTTTTATACTGGTTTCAGTTCCAGTTGTTGAACCGCCTCACTATCTCGGTGCAGATTCACGATACCCTTTGTTTTCGTCATCCCGCATCTTCCGATCCTGTTTACCCTCGGCTACTGGAAAAGATGATTACTTCCGTTCTCTCGTTGGCATCTGTTCAACTGAAACAAAGTGCTGTGTCATCTCGCTTTAACAGGCTTATTATTTCTCGCTTCCACTCTTGGGGTGTTCCCTGTCTGTTCCACGGCGATTGAACCATTTAGCAAACCGCCTGTGTTCCTGCTTGCTTTGTTGGTATATTGCAATTATATGTTGGTTAATATCTTTTGTCAATAGCTTTTTTGTAATTTACCAACTTTTTGTAATTTACCAACCTTTTTTATTGACGTTAAGGAATTTTAACTGTATAATTAGTAACAAGAAAAGAGGTGATTATATAATGAAAGACCGAATCAAGAAAATCAGAAAAGAACTTGATTTGACACAACAAGAATTTGCCGACAGAATAGGTATTGCACGTGGTAATATTGCAGCCTATGAGGTTGGAAAAAATGCACCAAGCGATTCTGTCATATCACTTATATGTCGGGAATTTAGCGTCAACGAAAACTGGTTGAGAACTGGTGAAGGTGATATGTTCATGGAACTGTCCAGAGACGAACAGATTGAAGAATTTATTGGAAACCTTTTACAAGGTGAAGAAGACTCTTTTAAAAGACGTTTGATTTCAGGACTGGCAGCTCTAGATGAAAATGGCTGGAAAGTATTGGAAGACTTTCTGGATTCTATCCAAAAGAAAAAGGGCTGATTATTTCAGCCCCAGAAGTGCTCTGATATGTACATAGATCAGGCGCAAGCGTCTATCATCCAACATGTCAAGCATTTCAATAATAAGTTTTTTATAGTCCATACTTTTCATCTCCTAAACACACGTTCTAAAGTAGCGATATCATTATTATAGAACAAATGTTCTGTTATTTCAAGTATATTAATGGAGGTATTTTGTGGGGATATTTAAACTATTTAAAAAGAAATCAAAAACCCCTAAAGATTTGTCTAAAAGTGAAAATTTAGAAGATATTACAAATACACTTTTGGAGAATAATATGATTTCTGTACCGAAAGATGACAACCATAACACCTTTGGGGGATCTCTTGATAAATTAGTTGACGGGGATTTACCTTGGGGGTGGGTTGCACATAAAAAGGATTTTATAGAACCTATCGAAAAAGAATATAGTTATTTCTTACAATCATGGTTAGATGCCAGAAATGGTTCACCAAAAGAATTGTACTCTGCTTTAAAG
>OJPQ01000980.1_pt1 | contig 10009 bp, 8 predicted proteins | sample 1598531 | NCBI WGS metagenome assembly OJPQ01 (sample SAMN03922491, study PRJEB24848) | human gut metagenome | isolation source: stool sample | host: Homo sapiens | place: Germany | collected 2011-05 | reverse complement strand
CATAGTCTATGTACATGGCTGAATAACCTGTGTCTTGTAAATAAGAAACAAGCCCCTTGACTTTTTCATTCAGATTAAATATGTCCATAATCGCATCTTGTTTGAAAGTTATTCTACAATTATAGACGAAATATAATCAGAACTAATTATGGTTCAAAACAAATGATTACCAAATAATTGAATAATTTTATCGGAAATCCACAAAAGTTCTGATAATGCGATTCATCGACAAAGAGGTGGTCGATGCCCATGCGCTTGAAGTCCGCCACGTCATCCTTGCGGGTCTCGATCTCGTGAAGCAGCTCCTTCAGCTTGACTTCAAGGTTCATCTTGCGCTTCTCCATACCCTTGATCTGTGCGTTGCTCACTTCCTCCCCCTGCTGGTAGAGGACTTCGAGGTTCTCCTCCACACTGTCCAGCTCTTGCTGCAAGATGTCACGCTGGATTTCAGGGGACTGCGGTATCATGCCGAACTGCTCGTGCGAGAGGATGATGGCATCCCAGTCGTTGTTCTTCATCCGGTGGAAAATCTCGACACGGCGTTCCGGCGTGAAGTCCTCCTTGCCGGGATAGAGCACTTTGGCGTTCGGGTAGGCGGTGGCAAAGGTCTGGGCGATCTCGTGGATATTCGCTTTCAGGCCGGTGATAAGGGGCTTGTTCGCCAATCCCAGACGTTTCATCTCGTAGGCGGCACAGCACATGATGAGCGTCTTGCCGCCTCCCACCTCGTGATCAGCGATCCCCCCTCCGTTCTGTTTGAGCATCCAGATGCAGTCCTACTGGCTGGGATACAGGTCAGGAATGCCCAGCCCCTTGAGGTCGAGGTCGGGAAAGTTCTGGTGCGAGCCGTCGTACTTGGGACGGACGAAACAGTTGAACTTGCGGTTGTACATGTCCGCCATTTTCCGCTTGAACTCCGGGGACTGTTCCATGAGCCAGTCGGAGAAGCCGTTACGGATCTCGTCAATCTTGCTGTTGGCAAGCAAGGTAATCTCCGGGTCACGTATCTTCATTTCCTTGCCCGTCTTGTCCAATACGGTCTTGGTGATGTTGGGCGTGGTGTTGTGGATGGTATGGCGCATGAGGGCGATGCCGTTGAAGATGCGGCTCTCCGAACGCACCGAATACTGGTTCATGATGCGTGGGGAGGTCATGTCGGCCTTGATGCTGTACTCGTCGTTGCTGGCGGTATAGCGGACGGACACGTCCGTGTCGAACAGCCATGAGGCATAGCGGCTGTACACTCCCGCCGGTATCCAACGCTCACCGAAATTGAAGTCCAGATCCTCGAAAGGTATGGGCGTGGGAAGCGACTGCCGCAGGGCTTCGAGAGAAATACGTGCCTCGCCGTTGTCGGGATGCGACTGCAAATATTCCTCGATATGTTCGGCTTTGGCCATGACATTGCCGGAAATAAAACGGTCGGCAATCTCGTAGTTCTTCGAGAGGGGATTGTAAAATATCCGTCCACGCAGTTCCTCCAACAGGTCAGATTGCGATTTATCGGTCAGGGACTCCATGTACGCCATGTCCACGTTGCCGTATTTGTTGAGTGAGGCGGTAAGTGCCTCGTGTACGTCGTCGGTATGGGTGATCTCGTTGATGTTGTACGAAACGGGATGGTCGAAGATGTCCGCCTTGACCGCTTGGCCGTCGATGTAACGCTCCAGTGACAAGATCTCACAGTTGCCCGCATCCATACGGAACAGGTCGATGTTCTTCTTGTCGTTCAGGTTACCGAACTGACGGATGAAATCATCGTAAAGGGTGTTGAGCATGGTGCGCAATGCCGGATTCCCAGTATGAGTAGCGGCCTCGTTCTCGTACAGGTGATGGTAGGTATCACGTATCTCGATGTAGAGCGACGCACGGCGGCGTTGGCGTTCGGGCAGTTCCAACGGGTTGAATACCGGTGCGCCCTCGCCGACGGCGGAAAGGTAACCTATCTGTCCGTCGTCATACGCAAGGGAGCCGTTACGGTGATGCTCCAGCAGATCAGCCGGATAAGGACGGGGCTTCATGCGTTCCTGTCGGGCGGTTTCTTCCTCCTGCCGGCGGCGTTCCAATTTCTGCCGTTCCTGTTCCTGCCGTTCTTTTTCTTGGGGAGTCGGTTCGGACGGGGCGGTCTGTATGGTGGAATCTTGTTCCAACGGAGGCATATCGAAAAGGGACAGCTGCCCGGAGTCCTCCTTCTTGCGCCTTGTTTTCCTTTTCCTGACTTGTGAACGTTCCTCTTGGGTGAAGCTGAAAAGGTCGTATAGGGACATGACCGGCTCCGGCGTGGTCTTTTCGGTGGCTTGCCGGGCATCTGCTGACGGTTGCCCCGGCGTGACAGTCCGACGATTCACCTGTACCGTCTGTTGATTCATGGAAGAGGAATGCCCGTCCATGTTCGCTGATTGACTGAGTTCCCGCACTTGTGCAATGCGTTGCCGCATGGTTTCTGCCGGACGGTTCACCAAATCACGTAATTCCTGTACAGGTGAATGGCGGAGATACAAGTCCAAGTCGAGCTGTTCCGAGAGATTGCGGTCAAGGAAATACTTCATGTCGGCGGCGATGGCTTCCATGCCCCCGTCATGCAGGTAGATGCGTGCCGGCTTACCGTAGGGATCGGTACCGACATGACCACGTGTATGCACAATAGCGGCGGTACGCTCGAAATACTCGTTCTGTGTTGTCCCGTCGGCCTGCGTGCCGACTTCTACGAAAGCGTGTTCGAGCGGGGTGTACTCCCTTTGGGAAAGCGTATCCTTCTGTAAAAGGATCAGGTCGCTGCCCACCTCCGTACCGGCATACTCTGTAAAAAGGTTGTTGGGCAGGCGGACAGCCGAGAGCAACCGGGACCGGTTCATCAGGTATTGCCTTATGGGATGAGCCATAGCGGAGTTCATCACCCCCTGCGAGGTGATGAAAGCAAGGATACCTCCCTCACGGACAGCGTCCAGCCCTTTGACAAAGAAATAGTTGTGCAGTGTGTTCAGCGCAAAACGTCTGGCCGTACCGTTGTCGAAGGAGGGATCGAAAATACGTATGTCACCGAAGGGGATGTTGCTGCTCACCACGTCGAAATAGCCGTTGCAGTGCGGGGGAAGTTCCTCGAAGCCCTTGATATTGACCTGCGCTTCGGGATGAAGCCGGGAAAGGATACGGCCGGTCAGCAAATCCTTTTCATAGGCGACCATTTCCGGCGAGTTGCCGGATGCGGAGTAGCATTGCGGTTGGAAGGCTGAAACAAAATTGCCGGTTCCCGATGAAGGATCGAGAAAACGGCCGGGCGATACCCCGTGTTCGCCCAAAGAAGAAGCAATGGCGTCGATAATGGCCGGCGGCGTGTAGAAAGCGGTGAAGGTGGATGCCTTCACGCTTTCCACCAACCGCTTGTACTCACGTTCGTCAGCGGCTCCGTCACGCAGGACGTTGTGAAGTTCCGTAATCAGGGGGAACAGCTCACGGTCGGCCTGTGTCCAGCGGAGTATGTCGGTGAGTTTCCCGAAAGGAGAAAGAACCGCCTTGATCCCTCCGAACCCGGAGTAGGCGGCGAGTATGCCCGCTTCCTCCGGGGTGGCGGTACGCTGTTCCTTCTCCAAACGGAACATCAGCCGGATTGCCTCTATATTGTCCCTGAGATGCGCCTTTTTATTATAAGCCATTCTCTTCCAACCAGATTGTAACCGTGTCGGTCAGTTCGTCATACAGCCGATCGAACTCCGGGCTGAACATGAAATCATCCGAGAGCGTATAGCCGGAGAAGACCATCCGGCATTCGGGCAGCAACTGCAAGGCCACGTTGCGTGCGTTACCTTCGGAGATTTCGGCGGCGAACTCGTTCCAGAGGACGGTGATCAGCGTGTCCAAAGGTGAGAAATGTAACCCTTGAAAAAGCAGGTCGTTCGCCTGCTGTGCCGCATCGTCGTAGGTCAGACCGGAACGGACGGCTGCGCTGAAGGCTTCGGTGGCATGGTTACTACGGGTGGCGACAAAAGACTCGTCATCCGCCAAATCCGGATGCGATTCACGCAGGAAAGACAACAGGGTAAGACGGTAATAAGATAATTCATCCGGCTCTTCCGCTACGGATACCGGCACGTTGGATTTATTCTGATTCATATAATTATCGGATTATTAAGTGATACAATTCGGTTTATTTCTTCCTGCCACCTTTCTTTTCCTGCGGTTTCTTGTCCGGAAAGGAATAGCCTACGGTAAAGTCAGGATTAAGCACCAGTGCGGCGTCGAAGCTCTTGCCCTCACGATTCTTGAAGCCTTTGACAAGAGAGGTACGACCTTTGGTCACCAGCTCAACGATCTGCTTATCGGTCAGTACCTTGCCTCCCTTGTTGCGAAACAGGGTGAAGTTGCAATCGACATCGGCACATTTGGCGACCTTATCAAAGAACAGGATACGGCATTTTCGGCACTTGGGACAGGTACATTGCTCCCCTGAAGGAGTCACATTGAGGGTGGTGGCCAGCAGTTCGGTCACGATCTGTGCGGTGTAGACCTCTATGTCCCGGTGGAAAGAGAGGGCATCGGCCTCTCCGGTTTCTATCCGGGCGAGGGTGTTCTCCCACGTCGCTGTCATTTCAACATCGGCAATCTTCTTGTCCTTTACCGTATCATAAACCGCCAGCCCTTTTTCGGTAGGCACCAGATTTTTCTTATCCCGGCGTACATAGCCACGGGCAAACAACGTCTCGATGACGGCTGCACGGGTAGCCGGAGTGCCGATACCGACCTCCCGGATTCCGGCACGCAACTGTTCATCGCTGATCTCTTTGCCGCAATGCTCCATAGCGGAAAGCAGGGAACTCTCGGTATGCAGCGGTTTGGGCTTGGTCTGCTTCTCCACCGTTTCAGAAGCGAGCAATGGCAGGGTTTCACCTGTTTGCAGCCCCGGCAACGTGGTCTCTTCCCCCTCTTCTTCCGGCTCGCCACGCACGGCACGCCAGCCAGCAGACTTGATGACCGTCCCTTTGAGGGTGAATATCCCACCGCCTTCGGACAAGGTCACGTCGGTCATTTCCTTGACGCAATGCGGGGAGAAGGCTTCGAGCAGGCGTGCGGCCATCATTTCGTAGATAGCCTGCTCGTCTTTCGACAACCCTTCAGGCAGGTTCTCGATGATGAGCAGCGCATGGTGGTCGGTGACTTTGGCATCATCGACCGAACGGCGGTTGAGCGGTGTGTCCCGTAGAACGGATACGATGGCGGCGAAGCATGGATATTGTTGCAAGAGCGTTATGCGTGAAGGGATTTCCTCAAAAACATCTTCGGATATATAACGGCGCCGGTACGTGGATAACTTAGTACCTTTTTCTCATATAGGCTTTGCGCAAGCGTGAGTGTCTTGTCTGCGGAGAAATCCAGTTTGCTGTTGGCCTCTTTCTGTAAGGCGGTCAGGTCATAGAGCAATGGCGGTTCCTGAACAGCCTCCCTGCACTCTACGGAAGTGACAACGAGCTTACCGCCGTTCTCCACCTCATGGAACTTGGCGGTGGCTGAGTCAAGGTCATCGAAGCGGTCTTGTGACCATGCGGAAAAGTCGATTCCGTCTTTGGCTGTCGAAACCTTTATCTGAAAATAGGTCCGAGGCTTGAACTGTTTGTTCTCCCGGTAGCGAGAGCAGATCATCGCCAATGTGGGTGTCTGCACCCGTCCTAACGAAAACACCCCCTGTCCGGCGGCAAGGCTGAGAGCCTGAGAACTGTTGATGCCCACGAGCCAGTCCGCCTCGCTGCGGGCTTTGGCAGAGAGGTAAAGGTTGTCATAAAGACTTCCCTCCCTGAGATTCTGCAACCCCTCACGGATGGCCTTGTCGGTGAGCGAAGAGATCCACAAACGGGCAAAGGGTTTGGTACAACCAAGATAGTTGTACACGTAACGGAAGATCAACTCACCCTCACGACCTGCGTCAGTGGCGACGATGATGGATTCGCATCTGTCGAACAGCTCCCGGATCACTCCCAACTGCCTGACGACGCCGGGATCATCCTTATAGACCTTGCCCTCCCGCACTTGACGGGGAATAAGTCTGAACTCCTTCGGCAATATGGGCAGATGTTCCCGGTGGAAGCTGGAGAAGCCGTTGCATTCGGGCATGGCAAGCCCGACCAGATGCCCGAATGCCCATGTCACGGCATACCCGTCCCCCATTAGATACCCGTCTTTCCGTTGGCGTGCGCCCACTATGGACGCTATGCCCTGTGCCACACTGGTTTTTTCAGCAATGATAACTTTCATATATATAATATTGTATAGTTCATGTGATGGTTAAATAGATACCCCTTTCTTATCGGCTTTCTGTACAGGGCGGTTCCGGCTGACGGTGTTTGCCGGCTTCGCGCCGTCCTGACGAACGGTCGTTTGCCGGGATTGTTCCTGTTTCTTGCTCTTATCCGGATTCCATTTGAAGAAATCCAACTTCGCCCGCTCGTGGTTGACACGGACGAAAGCACTGAACAAGTTCCCCTCGTTGTCGGTCATGCCCTTGATGTAAGTCGCCTTACCTTGCGCCAGTGATGCCCGCTGCTCTTCTGTAAGATCTTTCCCTTTCAGCCGTGTGGGGATTACCAGCTCACGCTCCTGCTGCCGGTTCTACTCCTGCCCTTGGGCAGCGGTCTGCCCCTGCCTGCGGGCGATTCCCTTGAAGTCATAGTCGAATCCACCCTTGCACACATTGAACTGCAAGCGTGCGTCGTAGTGGCGTTGCTTTTTCTCCGACCACATGTTCTCGACAAGGACAGACTCGCCGCTTGCGATACGTTTTCTCTGCTCGTCGGTCAACGCCGTGCCGTTTACCTCTGCCGGAATGGTTATCCCGCTGACCGGTACATGGTGGAGCTGGTTGGTCTTGGGATTGAGCGATACCAGACATGGCTCACGCACGCCCTCGGCCAGTTCGAGTTCCACCACGCACCCCGCATTGCCTTTTTCCTGTAGGTTCTGTTTCACTTCGGGGGTGAACTCTACATTAAAATACGGTGTATCCAGCTCCGGATAACGCTTGCAACACTCGATGTTGTTCCGAAGCGTACCATCGGGATTCTCCGTCAGCCGGATGCAGGCCGGAGTTTCAAACTCAATCCCCTCGAAAACGGTTTTCAGAGTAAGTACGGCGGATTCGTTGCCATTAAGCAACCGCCTGACACCCAGTTCGCCTAACGTTTCGGGTGTTACCCCCATGCGCTCCAGCTGTTGCCAGTCCACCTGTTCCATGCTCCAACGGGTGGATTGCTCCGTTCCGCTCCCGCCGGACTGCTGTTGTTCCTGCTGCTGGTTCTGTGTGAACTGTTCCGTATCAAGGCGATATTCGTCCAGCAAGGCAGCATTGCTTTCGGGCTACTTGAACAAGCCGACAAGCTCTTTGGCGGAGACCAGCAAGTCCATCGGAAGGTGATAGAAACGGAAGTCGGACGGTCGCTCGAACTGTCGTTTCATGTTGGAAAAGAATGCTTCGATGAGTGATTCGTTGCGGTCTATCCGCATGAACTGATCCGAGGGCTTTACCCCTGCCAGCGGTCTGGTCTTGAGTCCTCCTTCAGGTTCGATACCCTCCACCACATGCGGGGTGTTGCCTTCGGCGGCGTTGGTCACCACCAATACCTCGTCTTTCAGGTCTTTCAGTTTTTTGTCCATAAAATAAAAGAATTTAGTTGTGATACAATCCAGTTAATTGCGGCACGAAAGTAGAGGTAAGAGACTATGACGCAAAGGGAAAGAGAGGAATGGGGACTGAGTGGCTACGGGGTGGCGTGAAGTGGCCTGCCGGCAAGAAAGAATGACCTTCCGATGCAAAAAATTCAAGATAAAAAGCGTATCTTCGCAAAAAGAAACATAAAAGAGGATAACCCGATATGATTACCAACCGAGAAGAAGTAATAGACAAGGCATTCAAGGTGTTTTTGAGGATGAACTATGAGAAAGCGAGTATCAGCACGCTGGCGAAGGCCTGCGGAGTCGTAAAGACAGGGGTAGTATATTATTTCCCCCACAAACTCGATTTGTTCACGGCAGTAGCGGATAAGTACGCCATACAGATGCAGACCCCTGCCAACAAGTTTGCAGAACCGGCAGAAACCCTTGCGGAATTTATTGACCAGTATGTGGAGGGCGTGAAGGCAGCTATGAACCGTATTGTCACACAGGTGCAATGCTGTGCGGATGACAGTGATTGCTGCCCCAACTTCTACTACTTCCATTTCCTTTCCCAAGTGAGGATGTACTATCCCGGAGCTCGTAAAAAAATGGAGGATACATTCCAAAAGGAACATGAATTGTGGAGAAAGGTTATTCAGAAAGCCAAGGAAAACGGTGAAATAAAGCAAGATACGGACGTACAAAAGAGTGCTTCGCTGTTCCGTCAGGTATTCTTGGGGCTGTCTTACGAGCAATCATTCCTGAACGGTCTGAATGTAGAAGAATTGAAAGACAAATTCGATTATTTGTACTCGCTTCTGAAAGCCTGATAACCTTTTAGCAATATTTAAAAGGGTTCGATAAAAATATTTTTTGAACAATCGTTCAGATTTCAATACTTTGCTTTATCTTTGAGGCATGAAACAACTGCCATAGATATGGACAAAGTAAAAAAACAACGGTCTAACATCGTCCTGTACAGGGAAAAAAGGGACGGTGAACACTACATACGAATAGAGTATGCAGGTGATCCGGCAATAGCCTTGTTGCTTACCCAAGAGAGTGACATACGAATAGCAGGCGACGGTTCTGCCTATATAGCGGCTGCCACTTTCAGTTTGCCGGATTTCTACGACCGCTATTCTCCCTACACCTGCATTGATTACAGCCGGGTTTACGTTCGGCATCCCAAATCTAAAAGGGAATACACACTGCCGAAAGGCTACCTCGAACTGCTGGAACAAAAGCGTTACAGCCCCTCGACCGTGAAAACCTACCGTGCCTATTCCAACGACTTCATTGAATGCCACAAGGAACGGAACATTGACCGCCTGAAAGTGCCGGACGTCAATGATATAACAAGAATATCAATCAAGAGCATACGAATCTTCTGTATATGGATGTATGTATTTTTGTCGGGAGTTCATTTATACGCCTCAAATACAGCAGACTCTGTATATTTCCATGTGCAGTTGGACACGTTGGGAGGTCTCCGTGTCGGGCAGGTACTGAAATTGACGTATGCACTGGTCAATTCCCAATTTGATTCAGTGTCTTCTCCTGTGTTCAACCATAGCATTGAAGTAGTAAGTGGTCCGAAGCCACATAAAAGTGAGAGTTATGCTCTTGTAAATGGCGTGGGGCACAAGAGCCATGAAACCGGCTTCTACTATTTTGTACGGTTCAGGGAAAGCGGTGAGATTCAACTACCTACCGCATCCGTCAAAGTAGAGAATCAGATATATACCACATCGGAATGCCAAGTGACCGTACATCCTTCCAAAGTGGATGTGAGCAAATTGAAGTGCAATTTGAAGGTGGAACAATTGAAAGGCGATTACGCAAAATACCGTGCCAGCCTGACTTGCAACGCCCGTCCCGATCAGAATCCTCCGCTGTTGTCCATTAACGGAAAAGTAACCCGACCCACAAGCAATTCCTATTCGGGTTCTGACGACAAGGAAGAATATGTTTACAACTATTACTTTTCCAGCGAAGGCTATGAAGTAGCCTGCAAGGAACTGACTTTTGGCGGGATACCCTATTCCGTCAAGATAAAGAAGAACAAAATAGATGAAACGGACTTCCTTATTATAATGTTGATTGTACTCGCATTGTTTGAGTTGATATGGTGGCTTGCCAGCAGACATAGGTATCGTCAGGAGCAAGAAGCTGCGCTTGCCGAATTTGTGTTGGAAAATAGAACTTTGCCTTTAAACACAAGCTGGGCATATACCCACTATGGCGTATCCCATACATTGCTGCTGTTCTCCGTGCTGAGTTTTTCCACTATTTGCGTAAAACTTTATGCAAGCGAGGTGTTCATTACCATTTTTTTATGGATTGGAATCCTGCTTGTACCACTTGCTTA
>OJPQ01000974.1_pt1 | contig 10059 bp, 8 predicted proteins | sample 1598531 | NCBI WGS metagenome assembly OJPQ01 (sample SAMN03922491, study PRJEB24848) | human gut metagenome | isolation source: stool sample | host: Homo sapiens | place: Germany | collected 2011-05 | reverse complement strand
ACATCAGGCATAATCTCAGGAACAGGATTTGCCATGGCAAAAAGGATAGAGTCCTTGTTCATAGAAGAAACCATCTCGGCTGTGACGATATTTGGAGCGGAAACACCTACGAATATGTCAGCACCCTTTAAAGCATCTGCGAGAGTACCCTTTGCATTTTCAAGGTTTGTAACCTCTGTCATTTTCTGCTGCATCCAGTTGAGGTTTGGATAGTCCTTTCCTATGATGCCTAGACGGTCACACATGGTCACATGTGTAAAGCCGTATGTCAGAAGAAGTTTAGTGATGGCAACACCTGCTGAGCCTGCACCGTTTACAACAACCTTGCAGTCCTCTTTCTTTTTGCCGGTCAGGCGCAGAGAGTTGATGATACCGGCGAGTACAACGATTGCAGTTCCGTGCTGGTCATCGTGGAATACAGGAATATCGAGCATCTCTTTAAGTCTCTCCTCAATCTCAAAGCAGCGCGGAGCAGAAATATCCTCTAAGTTTATTCCGCCAAAGCCCGGTGCGATATTTTTGACTGCAGCAATAATCTCCTCAGTGTCCTGAGTGTCGAGACAGATAGGAACAGCGTTTACGTTGCCAAACTCCTTGAAAAGTACGCATTTACCCTCCATGACAGGCATGGCAGCGTAAGGACCGATGTTTCCAAGACCAAGCACAGCACTTCCGTCTGACACTACGGCAACAGTATTTGCCTTCCAGGTGTATTTGTATGCAGCTTCCTTATCCTCGGCTATGATCTTGCAAGGCTCAGCAACACCGGGGGTGTATGCAATTGCAAGGTCCTCTCTCGAATTAACCTTTGATTTGGCGATGGTTTCGAGTTTTCCGTTCCACTCTTCGTGGCATTTCAGTGCTTTTTCTTTATTATCCATGGTAATTCTCCCTCTAAAAATTCTTTTGAATAATCATAACATTGCAGGTGATTTAAATCAAGTAACTATGCAGATAACCGATTATATAAAAATATGATAAAAAATAAGAAATCGCTTTATATTTTTAAAGAAATGATGTATAATCAATAATTAATAATTCAAAAGTCAATTCAGGCGTTATTTCCCAATAGCTACACAGATATATTTGTTAAATAATATTGTTTAGACGAATTGAATAAATACTGTTATCAAATTTAAGGAGAAGACGAAATGGAACAGATGAGAGAAAAATATGAAAGTTTGTCGGCATTTGTGCTTAAGGATCTGGCGAAGGCAAGAGGAATTAAGGGCGTTTCATCACTGAAAAAGGGACAGATTATTGAAAGAATGCTCGAGGAGGATGCAAAAGAGGCTGAGGAGGCTGAGAAAAACGGTACAGCCGAGGAGCGCGCCAACTCTTTTAAAGAGGATTATGCAGCACTCGACAGTGGAGAAGAGGCAGAAGGCATACTTGAGGTAATGCCGGAGGGCTTTGGATTTATCCGCTGTGATAATTATATGCCGGGAGATCATGATATCTATGTGGCACCTGCGCAGATACGCCGCTTCAATTTAAAGACAGGTGATATCGTAAAGGGTAATATGAAGGTGAAGTCTGAGCGTGAGAAATTCCAGGCTCTTTTATACCTGACCACTGTCAACGGATATACACCGGATGTTGCACAGAAGCGTACAAGCTTTGAGGATCTTGTGCCTATATTCCCGAATGAGAGACTGCGTCTCGAGAGACCCGGAGCAAGTGTTGCGATGAGGGTTGTAGATCTCATCTCTCCAATAGGAAAGGGACAGCGAGGCATGATTGTTTCACAGCCTAAGGCCGGAAAGACCACATTACTTAAAGATGTTGCAAAGTCTGTCACTGTAAACAATCCTGAGATGCATCTTATTATTCTCCTTATTGATGAGAGACCGGAGGAGGTTACAGATATCAAGGAGGCTATAGAGGGGGACAATGTCGAGGTAATCTACTCTACATTTGATGAACTTCCTGAGCATCACAAGAGAGTGTCAGAGATGGTAATAGAGAGAGCAAAGCGCCTTGTAGAGCATGGTAAGGATGTCATGATACTCCTTGACAGCATAACAAGGCTTGCAAGAGCTTACAATGTGACAGTTCCACCATCAGGCCGTACACTTTCAGGAGGACTTGATCCTGTAGCGCTTCATATGCCAAAGAGATTTTTCGGAGCAGCACGTAATATGAGAAACGGCGGCAGTCTGACAATACTTGCAACAGCTCTTGTTGATACCGGAAGCAAGATGGATGATGTAGTATTTGAGGAGTTCAAGGGAACAGGAAACATGGAGCTTGTGCTCGACAGAAAGCTTTCCGAGAAGAGAATCTTCCCTGCTATAGATATAGTAAAATCAGGAACAAGGCGTGAGGATCTGCTCCTTGATGAGGATGAGCAGGCAGCAGTCGATAATATGCGTAAAGCCTTCAACGGCATGCGCTCTGATGAGGCTGTTGAGAACGTACTGAACATGTTTGCACACACAAAGAGCAACAAGGAATTTGTTAATCTTGTAAAGAAAAACAGAATTTTATAAAAATGTCTTGCAATTGACAGATTCATATGCTACAATAACTAAGCTGTTTATCGGGATGTAAACGGACGCAACGTGTCGCTCTTGCAGCAAGTATCATATGCGGATCGGGCATACGGGTATAAAGAGTGAAGCTAAAGAAATACGATAAGAATATAAAAGAGGTGAAAATCATGAGAGAAGGAATCCATCCAGATTATTATCAGGCAACTGTTACATGTAACTGTGGTAACACATTCGTTACAGGATCTACAAAGCCGGAGATCCACGTAGAGATTTGCTCAAAGTGCCATCCATTCTACACAGGTCAGCAGAAAGCTAACCAGGCTCGTGGACGTATTGAGCAGTTCAATAAGAAATATGGTATGAAATAGAATCATATAGTTACTTGAAAGGTTGAGGTTGCAATATACCTCAACCTTTTTTGGAATATAGAGAGGTTTTATGAAGTATTCAGGTATTGGCGGTCAGGCTGTCATGGAGGGCGTAATGATGCAGAACAAGGACACATACGCCGTAGCCGTGAGGAAGCCTGACCATGAAATAGATGTCAAGGTGTCAAAGCGTAAGAATTCAAAGACGCTTGATGCAGTTAGAAAGATTCCTATTTTAAGAGGTGTGGTGAGCTTTGTCGATTCGCTTTATCTGGGCATGAGCACACTGATGTATTCAGCGTCATTTTTCGAGGACGAAGATGATGAAGGTACCTTGGCTTCAAAGAAAAAGGAAAAGGAAGAAGAACTCACAGCGGAAGAAAAGAAAAAAAGGGCTGCCAAAGAAAAAAAACAGGAAAACGCCATGCTTGGAGGTACAGTGGTACTGTCAATTGTCATAGCACTCGCGCTGTTTTTTGCATTGCCGTATTTCCTTTCTGGGCTTTTTAAAAAGGTGATAAGCTCACAGATGCTCATAGCGTTCATAGAGGGTGTTATCAGACTGGCAATATTTCTGGGGTATATAGCAATTATATCGCTGACACCTGATATTAAGCGCACATTTATGTATCACGGCTCTGAGCATAAATGCATCAACTGCATAGAGCACGGGCTTCCGCTTACAGTGGAAAACGTGAGAAAAAGCTCAAAGCATCACAAGCGCTGCGGCACAAGCTTTCTGCTTATAGTAATGCTCATAAGCATATTATTTTTCATGTTTATCCGTGTGGATTCAAAGCCGCTGCAGTTATTGTTACGACTTGTGCTTATTCCTGTAATCGCAGGGGTATCTTATGAGTTTATCAGACTTGCAGGCAGATATGACAATCCGGTTGTCAACATGCTTAGTGTCCCGGGGCTTTTAATGCAGCGAATGACCACAAAGGAGCCGGATGATGAAATGATAGAGGTTGGCATCGCATCGGTTGAGGCCGTGTTTGACTGGAAGAAATGGCAGGAGGAAAACAATGTGTGTGCACATTGACCGCCGGATAGAAGGTATATATGACATATAGAGAAGCAATTTTACTTGGGGAAAGCATATTACAAAAAGCAAAGATAGTTGATGCAAAAAACGATGCATGGCTGCTTTTAGCAATGGCATGCAGGATAGATCACACATATTACTATGTGCATATGGATGAGGAAATGTCGCAGGAGCAGATAAGGGAATATCAAGCATTGCTGAGTAAGCGCGCTGAGCGTATTCCGCTCCAGTACATAGTCGGAGAGCAGGAGTTTATGGGACTCAAATTCCGTGTGAACAGCAATGTGCTCATACCGCGTCAGGATACAGAGACTCTTGTAGAGGAGGCACTCAAGGTGATAGAGCCGGGGATGAGAGTGCTTGATATGTGTACAGGAAGCGGCTGCATAATTATAAGCATCTTAAAGAACACGACTAATGTGGACGGTGCAGCCTGTGATATCTCAAAGCAGGCGCTCAATGTAGCAAAGGAAAACGCAAGGATTAACGGCGTGTTTGTTGATTTTGAGAGAAGCGATCTGTTTGAGCATGTCGATGAGATGTATGATGTGATAGTATCCAATCCACCATATATAAGAAGCGACGAGATACCGCATCTGATGCCGGAGGTGTCGGTATTTGAGCCGCATGAGGCTCTTGACGGCTCTGAGGATGGACTTTTATTTTACAGGCGCATCATAAAGGATTGCAGGGCAAATCTAAAGCCACAGGGCAGGCTGCTTTTTGAGATAGGCTGTGATCAGGGCAGACAGGTGTCGCAGATGATGCAGTTTGCCGGATTTAGCGATGTACATGTGATAAAGGACCTGGCGGGAAACGACAGGGTAGTATCGGGAGTGTATGACAGCAAGGAGGAAAAACATGTTTGATAAGTTAGAAGATCTTATACACCATTATGAAGAGCTGATGAATCTGCTCAGCGAGCCGGATGTGGCAAATGATGCAAACAGATTTAAAAAGCTTATGAAGGAGCAGAGTGACCTTGCTCCTATAGTTGAGACATATAAGAAATATAAAGAGTGCAAGCAGAATATCGAGGATTCACTGGCTATTTTGGATGAGGAATCAGATGAAGAGATGAGAGAGCTCGCAAAGGAAGAGCTTAAGGATTCAAAGGAGCAGGTGGAGGAGCTTGAGAAGGAACTTAAAATACTTCTTCTGCCAAAGGACCCTAACGATGACAAGAACGTAATCGTCGAAATCCGTGCCGGTGCAGGCGGAGAGGAAGCAGCACTTTTTGCAGCGGAAATCTACCGTATGTATGTGCACTACGCAGAGAACAGAGGCTGGAAGGTGGAGACACTTGATGCCGATGAGACAGGAATCGGCGGTATGAAGTCTGTCGAGTTCATGGTAAAGGGCTCAGGTGCATACTCTATCCTAAAGTATGAGTCGGGAGTACACCGTGTGCAGCGAGTGCCTGAGACAGAGTCGCAGGGACGTATCCAGACCTCTACATGCTCAGTTGCTGTAATGCCTGAGGCAGAGGATGTGGATGTCAAGATTGATGACAAGGATATCCGAATTGACGTAATGCGTGCTTCCGGAAACGGTGGACAGTGTGTCAACACAACAGATTCGGCAGTCCGACTGACACATTATCCATCAGGTATTGTCATCTACAGCCAGACTGAGAAGTCACAGATACAGAACAAGGAAAAGGCTTTTGCACTTCTTCGTACAAAGCTCTATGACATGGAGCTTCAGAAGAAGCAGGATGCAGAGGCAGAGGAGAGACGAAGTCAGATCGGTACAGGAGACCGTGCTGAGAAGATTCGTACCTACAACTTCCCACAGGGACGTGTGACAGATCACAGAATCAATCTGACACTCTATAAGCTTGACAAGATTCTTAACGGAGATATCCAGGAAATAATTGATGCCTGTATCGCAGCCGACCAGGCGAAGAAGTTAAGTAACATGGAGCATGATGCATAAATATTTGGTATAAAAGAGTCTGAGAAAATCAGGCTCTTTTATTTTATAAACTAATATGATATAATTGTGAATAAATATTTATACAGAAATGAGGAATAATATGAAATCCATTAAGAAAAAACCGATTATGATTTTGCTTATGGCAGCATTAATGGCCACATTCATTGTTGGCTTATGCGCATGCGGCAAAAGCGACAGCAAAAAGGTCGCTTGTGTGGACGATCTGGAGGGCGCAAAAATAGGTGTCCAGCTCGGTACCACAGGAGATATCTATGTATCTGATTATGAGAACGACGGTTCAGGCACCAAGGTAGAGAGATACAACAAGGGTGCTGATGCAGTCCAGGCATTAAAGGTCGGCAAGATTGACTGCGTAGTTATTGATGAGCAGCCGGCACTTGCCTTTGTAAAAGAAAACAAGGGACTTAAGATACTGGACGAGGAGTTTACCAACGAGGACTATGCATTCTGCCTGAAAAAGGGCAATACAGAGCTTCGCGACAAGGTAAACACTGCGCTTGAAAAGCTGCAGCAGGATGGAACAGTTCAGAGCATCATCGACAACTATATCGGCTCTGAGGATCAGGTGGGAAAGACTCCCTACGTGAAGAAGGACATTGACAGGTCAAACGGTACACTTAAGGTAGGAACCAATGCAGAGTTCCCACCATATGAGTACTATGAGGACAACAAGGTCACAGGAATTGATATGGATATCATGCAGGCCATAGCCGATGAGCTTGGCATGGATATGCAGGTAGAGGATATGCAGTTTGACTCAATCATTGCCGCTGTATCATCAGGCAAGGTGGATGTCGGGGCAGCAGGCTTTACAGTGACAGAGGACAGACAGAAAAATGTTGATTTTACCGATACATATATCACCACAAAGCAGGAGATTATCGTAAAAGACAGCCAGTCGGGTTCTTCAATCGGTATAAAGGAAAAGCTCTATGACAATTTTGTCAAGGACAATCGTTACATGTATATCGTAAAGGGTCTTGGCAATACAATAGTTATCACAATATTTGCCGTAATGCTTGGTATTGTGCTGGGATTTTTAATTGCGATAGTCAGAACCAGCCATGACAGAAACGGCGGTCTTGCCATATTAAACGGAATTTGCAAGGCATACCTGACCATCATCAGGGGAACACCTGTCATGATACAGCTTCTTATTATATACTATGTAGTGCTTGCATCTGTGACCAACAAGATACTTGTAGCAGTCATTGCTTTCGGCCTCAACTCAGCTGCATATGTGGCAGAGATTGTGCGTTCAGGAATCATGTCTGTAGATATAGGACAGTTTGAGGCAGGACGAAGCTTAGGACTCAACTACAGCCAGACCATGAAGCTTGTTATCATACCGCAGGCTGTCAAAAATATACTTCCGGCGCTGCTTAACGAGTTTATCAGCCTCCTAAAAGAGACATCGATCAGTGGTTATATTGGTATGATGGATCTGACAAAGGGTGGAGATATCATACGAAGCAACACATACGAGGCATTTATACCGCTTATTGCTGTAGCCCTTATTTATCTGGTTATAGTGATGCTTTTAAGCCACGGAGTAAGCAAACTTGAGAGGAGACTGAGAAGCAATGAAAGATAATAACGTGATACTAGAGGTAAAAGACCTGCACAAGAGTTTTGGAGAGCAGGAGGTATTAAAGGGCATAAGCACAGAGGTGAACAGAGGTGATGTAATTGCCATCATCGGACCGTCAGGCTGTGGAAAGTCTACATTTTTACGCTCACTCAATCTGCTCGAGACACCTACATCAGGACAAATCCTTTTTGAAGGAACAGACCTGACAGACAAGTCGACAGACATCAATGTGACCAGACAGAAAATCGGCATGGTTTTCCAGCAGTTCAATCTGTTTGCCAACATGACAATAAAAGCAAATATCATGCTCGCACCGGTGAAGCTTGGTGTGATGACGAAGGATGAGGCATCAAAGAAGGCAGATGAGCTTCTCGCCAGAATAGGTCTCCTCGATAAGGCAGATGCATATCCGGCGCAGCTTTCCGGAGGACAGAAGCAGAGAGTGGCAATTATCCGTTCACTTGCTATGAATCCTGATGTCATACTGTTTGATGAGCCTACATCGGCACTTGACCCTGAGATGGTAGGTGAGGTGCTTTCAGTAATGAAGGAGCTTGCAGAGGCAGGCATGACAATGGTAGTCGTGACACATGAGATGGGCTTTGCCAGAGAAGTGGCCAACAGAGTGATGTTCATCAATGAGGGTACCATAGCTGAGGAGGGCACACCTGAGGAAGTATTTGGCGCACCAAAGAGTGAGAGATTACAGGAATTTTTGTCAAGGGTGTTATAGGAGAAATAAAGCATGGCATCAAAATACTATGCAGTAAAAAAGGGAAAGGTTCCCGGGATATATTTGAACTGGAACGATTGCAAAGCAATGGTTGACGGATATCCTGGAGCAGTGTATAAAAGCTTTAAGACGATAGAAGAGGCAGAAAAATTTATTAACGGAGGGGAAATTATTGCCGGAGAGAAAACTATTACAGGTATGAAATCATCCGGCGAAAATAGTACATATGCGTTTGTGGATGGCTCCTTCAACAAGGATACACACACCTATGGCTATGGAGGCTTTCTTGTGACTGACCATGAAAAATACGTGCTGCAGGGGGCAGATAATGATGCCGAGATGGCCACAATGCGCAACGTAGCCGGAGAGATAAAGGGTGCGGAGGCTGCCGTAAAAAAGGCTATAGAGCTTGGAATTAAGGAACTGGTCATATACTATGACTACATGGGCATAGAGATGTGGGCCACAGGGGCCTGGAAGCGAAACAAGGCAGGCACTATAGCTTATCACGAATACATCATGTCAGTTAAGGATAAAATAAAGCTTACTTTTGTAAAGGTAAAAGGACACTCAGGAGTAGAGGGCAACGAAGAGGCAGATAAGCTCGCCAAGCAGGCTGTGGGGATACTGTAGCAGTTTCCCACATAAAAGAAACAAAAATATAGCATAACAGGAGAAAAAGATGAGCATATTCAATGTAGAACTCAAAAAAGTAGTAGATGACACATATGATATTGAGATAGGCTACAACCTCTCAGACACCCTTGTATCTGACCTGGAAAATGGTCTTGCGGGCAAGATAAAGAAATTTGCAGTGATTACAGATACAAATGTGCGTGATCCTTATGCTCTTCCAATCTGTGAGAAGATAAAGCATGCGGGATACTCAGTGGATTTGTTTGTTTTCCCGGCTGGGGAAAAGAGCAAGTCGCGTGAGACAAAGGCAAAGATAGAGGATGCCATGCTTAAAAAGGGGTACAGAAGAGACTGCTGTATCATTGCAGTCGGTGGCGGTGTGGTAACCGACTTATCAGGCTTTATTGCAGGAACCTACGGCAGAGGAGTGCCGTTTATCAACTATGCAACCACCCTTCTAGCGGCGGCAGATGCATCGGTAGGTGGAAAAACAGCAATTGATACACCTCTTGCTACCAACACCATAGGTCTGTTCAATCAGCCCCAAAAGGTATATATAGACATAGCAGCCTGGAAGACACTGCCACAGCGCCAGATGGCAAGCGGTATGGCAGAGACCATTAAGCACGCATGCTTAGGTAGCGAGGATATGTTTGAATTTATAGAGGAAAATCTGGATGATATATATTCATTCAAGAAATTTGCATGTGAGTATATCGCAGAAAATAACTGCCGTATCAAGTACAATGTGGTCATGAAGGATGAGCGAGAGGCGGGACTTCGCGAAACCTTAAATCTGGGCCACACAGTAGGCCGGGCAATCGAGACAGTCAGCGACTACAAGCTGTTGCATGGAGAGGCACTGTCGATTGGAATGGCAGCACAGGCACTTATGTCAGCACGGCTTGGCTATATGTCAGAGGAGCAGGCAGAGCGCGTGATAAAGCTCTATGAGAGAGCCGGTCTTCCGACACGCATACCTGACTATATAGACAGGGAAGAGCTTGTAAAGAAACTCTACACCGATAAAAAGGTGAGAGACGGCAAGCTGCGCTTCGTGCTACAAAAAGGCATAGGAGCCACTGTTGAGTTTGCACCGGGAGTGTATGCAAAGCCTATAGAGGAAAGTCTGGCACGAGAAATTATAATGGAACTGTAGATTAAATAATTACAACCCCATGTGTAAACTCATTTTGCTGTGAATGACACAGCCTGCCATACAAATCAGC
>OJPQ01000969.1_pt1 | contig 10081 bp, 6 predicted proteins | sample 1598531 | NCBI WGS metagenome assembly OJPQ01 (sample SAMN03922491, study PRJEB24848) | human gut metagenome | isolation source: stool sample | host: Homo sapiens | place: Germany | collected 2011-05 | reverse complement strand
TAATTCAGAAGTTGTGCTTTTACATGCTTATTTCAGTCCTATTTATGTGCCTACAATTCCTTATGGAACTGATAATTTCAATTTTCAGATCGAAAGAGAAGAATCTGTAAAAAGTATGATAGAAACAGTGCACAACGAGTTGAACAAACTTTCCGATACAATTAAAAAGAAAGTTGAGTCAGGAGAGTTTCCCAATATAAAATATACTTGTATTTTGCGTGATGGCATTCCCGAAGAAGAAATCTTACGATATGCTAAAGAATATAATCCTCAGATAATTATAATGGGAACAAGAGGAAGAAGTCAAAAAGATATAGACTTGATTGGCAGCGTTACGGCCGAAGTCATAGAAAGAAGCCAATCCTTTGTATATGCTATTCCAGAACATACACCATTAAAAACATTCAATGACATAAAAAAAGTAGCTTTTGTGACCAATTTTGACCAAAGGGATCTAATAGCTTTTGACTCCTTGATAAATGTTTTTAAATCGTTTCATTTTGCCGTTTCCTTCGTTCATTTAAGTACAGATAATGATGCATGGCATGAAATAAAACTAGCAGGTATTAAAGATTATTTTCAAAAACAATACTCAAAATTGGAACTACATTATAATGTAGTGAAAGAAGATAACATACTGAGCAATTTGGACAAATATGTAAAAGAAGAAAATATAGACGTAATTTGCATCACAAACTATAAACGAAACATATTTGCTAGATTGTTTAATCCTAGCATAGCAAGAAAAATGATATTTCATGCTAATACACCTATATTAGTAATAAAATAAAGAATCAAGAAGTTAACATATTAATATCTACCCAATAAAAAAGAGATCAATATAAATTAAACATAATATTGATTATATATCAAAAATGGCTCGCATAAACGGATGTAATGGGTACAGAGTTAAAGATACATAAAACTTTAGGTAATAACAAAACCCGGGCTTGGGAAAGTCTTTTGGCATAAAAAGAGAGGTTGTGCCAGAATTTTAACATATCCTCTTCGTCGACAGCGTCAGATGTGTATAAGAGACAGATCATATTCAGCTCTATTTAACTTCCAATAAATATTCAGCAAATAATTCCCCCACAAAGCCTTATTGTCAGGCTTTAATTCTTTTGCCTTCTCATAGTATGGTTTAGCTTTCTCATACAACTCTTTAATCTTACTTTCGTTTTCATTGTATTTGGGATCATCAATAGCTAGCTTCGCATTTTCCTCAACAATAATCTGAGCTGGGAAAAAATAACAGTCACCAATCTTTGAATATGCTTCAGCAACTAAATCTCCGTTATTTGAAATAATTTTATTAAATGTAGCAATTGCATCATCATACTGCTTTTTCTCATATAATAAGATACCTTTTACATAAAGATAGTACGGAGTTTCACTCGTAGCAAGCAATTTATTAATTTGAACCAGCCCCTCATCAACCATACCTTTTTGAATGTAATAATCCATAATATTACCAACAAAGTATTCTTGCTTAGGGAACAATTCAGTACCTTCTTTGATTACTTCAAGCCATTTTGCAGAATCACCACCTTCTTTCTGACCATATGTTTCAGCCAAGCACATTAATGCTCTATAACCTTCTTCTTTATGATTCTTACCTATATTACCATATTTGATGACAGCCTGATTATCTTTCAGCATATTAGCAGCTAAAGTTGCATAGCAAGCATATAATGCATTCAAAGTATCAGTCTTCAACTCATCATCATCAGCAAACATAGGTTCGTTTACTACATCAACAAATAACCCAAAATACTTTAAAGCATCAGCATAATCTCCTTTATTGTAAGCATCACCACCACCATTAACCAGGTTTAAACGCAAAGTCTTCAAAGCATCTGCATTCTTCTTTCTGAATTTGGGTTTCTTTAACTCGCCACTTTGAACTTTAGCCTGCTCTATTTCATCGCATTTCAAGTAGAAGTCATACATCTTAGCTAAGCTGTTATAAAGCTTAGTTGTATCTGCTTGGCCTCCAGGTAAATAAAGTTTCATGTTTTCTTCATCATAAATTGCTTTCTGAAAATCTCCTGCTAATTTCCATGTTTCCGGATCATTAGCAGTTTCAGGATTAGTTAAAGCCGGTTCGATAGCTTTTGCAGCTTCTTCAGGTTTGCTTTTCAAGGATTTAGCCTCCTTAACAACACTTACTTGTGCAGACACAAAGCAAGCTGTTAACAATAAAGCCACTGTAAATAATACTTTTCTCATGATTTTGTGGATTTAATAATACAATTTATTTTATTCTTCACTATTTGCTTCGGCAATTAAATCTGGATTAGTGATACTACCACCCTCTCCTTCAGTTATATTTTCAAAATCTGCATTTGAATTTTCATCTGTAATCTCCTCTTCTTCAGATGTCACCTTACATACAGAACCTATTTGGTCATTACGTTTCTCCAAATTTATCAATCGTACACCTTGCGTTGCACGTCCCATAATGCGGACCTCAGCGACTTTCAAACGAATTGTTATACCAGATTTATTAATAATCATCAAGTCATTCCCATCTGTAACAGACTTGATAGCCACCAATTTACCTGTTTTATCTGTAATATTCAACGTTTTTACACCCTTACCGCCACGATTGGTTTTACGATAATCTTCGATATCAGAACGTTTACCGTATCCTTGTTCAGAAACTACCATGATTGATTCAGCTTCAGGATCTTTTATACAAATCATACCGATAACTTCATCGCCACCATCTTCATCCAAAGTCATACCACGCACTCCTGTAGCCGTACGTCCCATAACACGAACCGCACTTTCGTGGAAGCGAATTGCACGACCATTACGGTTAGCAATAATGATTTCATTATCACCGTTAGTCATACGAACTTCGATCACTTTATCATCCTCACGAATAGTTATCGCATTAACACCATTCTGGCGAGGCCGTGAGTATTGTTCCAACAAAGTCTTTTTAATGACGCCATTCTTTGTACAGAACAGCACATAATGACTATTAATAAACTCGGTATCATTAAGGTTTTTCACACGTAAATATGCTGTAACCACATCATCGGAATCAATATTCAGCAAATTCTGAATAGCGCGTCCTTTGGCATTTTTAGTTCCTTCGGGAATTTCGTAAACTTTCAACCAATAGCACTTACCTTTCTGAGTGAAGAACATCATAGTATTGTGCATTGTAGCCGGATAAATATGCTCTACAAAGTCTTCATCACGGGTTTCACTTCCTTTTGATCCTACCCCACCTCTATTTTGGGCACGGAATTCTGATAAAGGAGTACGCTTGATATATCCCATATGGGATATCGTGATAACCATCTGATCATCAGCATAAAAATCTTCTGGATTAAATTCTTCTGAAGAATAAACTATTTCAGACCGACGGGCATCCCCGTATTTCTCTTTTACTTCTATCAACTCATCTTTGATTACTTTTTTACAAAGTTCATCATTTGAAAGAATTTCTTCATAATAAGCAATCTGTTTCATCACTTCTTCATATTCTGCGTGAAGCTGATCTTGCATCAGACCTGTTAATTGGCGCAAACGCATTTCTACAATAGCACGTGCCTGAATTTCACTCAGATTAAAAAGTTCTATTAACCCTGCTATAGCATCATTAGGGGTTTTTGCAGCACGAATAATACGGATAACTTCATCAATATTATCAGAAGCTATAATCAACCCTTCAAGAATATGAGCACGCTCCTGTGCCTTCCGTAAATCATACTGAGTACGACGAATTACCACATCATGACGATGTTCTACAAAATATCTGATTAAATCTTTCAGATTCAACATTTTGGGGCGACCATGGACCAAAGCGATATTATTTACGCCAAATGAAGTTTGCAAAGCTGTCATTTTGAACAATTTGTTCAGCACCACACTAGCATTTGCATCACGTTTAACATCAATAACGATGCGCATACCTTCACGGTCGGATTCATCATTTACATACGAAATACCATCAATCTTCTTGTCATTAACTAAAGATGCGATATTTTCAATCAATTCCTTCTTATTTACATTATAAGGAATTTCATTAACTATGATCTTATCATGTGTAGTATGAGTTTCTATCTCAGCCTTAGCACGCATCACCACTCTACCACGTCCGGTTTCGTAAGCATCACGTACCCCGCTTATACCATATATATATCCACCTGTAGGGAAATCCGGTGCTTTTACATATTGCATAAGTCCTTCAATATCAATATCATTATTGTCAATGTAAGCAATACATGCATCGATTACTTCAGAAAGATTATGAGTAGGCATATTGGTTGCCATACCTACTGCAATACCGGATGCTCCATTTACCAACAAGTTAGGAATCCGTGTCGGCATGACAGTAGGTTCCTGCAACGTGTCATCAAAATTATTCTGAAAATCAACAGTTTCCTTATAAAGATCCTGCATCATCTCTTCACCTATTTTCTTTAATCTTGCTTCCGTATAACGCATGGCAGCAGGGCTGTCACCATCAACAGAGCCGAAGTTACCTTGACCATCTACCAACGGATATCTCATAGCCCAGTCCTGAGCCATCCTGACCAAAGCTCCATACACGGAAGAGTCACCATGCGGGTGATATTTACCCAAAACTTCACCTACAATTCTTGCTGATTTCTTATAAGCTTTATCGGAGGTATTACCCAGCTCAATCATACCATATAAGATACGTCTATGAACCGGTTTAAAGCCGTCGCGAACATCCGGGAGGGCGCGCGCAACAATTACTGACATTGAGTAATCAATGTACGACGACTTCATTTCCTCTTCGATGTTAATCTTTATAATTCTGTCTTGTTCTAGCATTTAAACAAATATTAATTATACATCTTTTTGGTTTACCAAAAACCACGCTAAAGTACTACTTTTATACGACATACGAAACAAAACCCATAAAAAAGTTAAGTCCATTAAATGTTTTTACTTATATAAGTAAAAAGTATCCCTATACCTTATTCTATAGTATATAGTGATTATCACTCCCACTTCTCATTTACTTTGTGAATAGTTTGCTATAACCCTTATTTTTGTTTAATCCATTTAGTCTGTCAAAGCTTGGCATACATTTTGTTATGCTAATATAAATAAGAAAACAATGGTATGCATTGTTATTATGTGTATCTTTGCACACTGGGAAATAAACACTATACTTTAGGAGGACGATAAATTTATGAACAATCAATTTACACAAAGAGTGTCCGATATCATCATGTATAGCAAGGAAGAAGCCAACAGGCTGCGGAATAGCTATATTGGTCCCGAACACTTGTTGTTGGGACTGATACGTGAAGGTGAAGGAAAAGCTATCGAGATCTTATTTAATTTACAAATAAACTTACAGGACATAAAAAATCAGTTGGAGACCATTGTGAAAAACAATGTGGAAAATGACACCACCTATGACGAGAATATTAGCTTTAATGACAAAGCATCCAAAGTGTTAAAGTTATGTATTCTGGAAGCTAAGTTATTGAGAAACATTGCAGCTGACTCCGAACATATTTTATTAGCAATTATGAAGGTCAAGGATAATACAGCTTTCCACGTCTTGGAAAGCAATGGCGTAACATACGAAAAAATTAAACTCACTTTACAGCCAGATCCCCATGCAGGTCTGGGGTTCAGTGAGGACGAGGATGAAGACGAAGATATACGTCAGAATCCAAGTAGCAATAAATCAAATGCAGCACAACAACAGGCACGTCCGGCACAAAAAAAGCCAGCTAATGACACTCCTGTACTCGACAATTTTGGCACAGATATGACAAGAGCTGCCGAAGAAGGAAAACTGGATCCTGTAGTTGGCCGGGTGAAGGAAATAGAGCGACTGGCACAAATATTGAGCCGCCGCAAGAAGAACAACCCTATTTTGATTGGCGAACCGGGAGTCGGCAAATCTGCCATTGTTGAGGGACTTGCATTACGGATTGTGGAAAAGAAAGTATCACGTATTTTATTTGATAAACGCGTGATAGCTCTTGATATGACTGCCGTTGTCGCAGGCACTAAATATCGTGGACAATTCGAGGAACGTATTCGTTCCATTTTGAACGAGTTGAAGAAGAATCCTAACATCATTCTTTTCATCGATGAAATCCACACTATTGTGGGAGCAGGTTCTGCAGCAGGCTCAATGGATGCAGCCAATATGTTGAAACCTGCATTGGCCAGAGGTGAGATTCAATGCATCGGAGCGACGACATTGGACGAATACCGCCAAAATATTGAAAAAGACGGTGCATTGGAACGCCGGTTCCAAAAGGTTATTGTAGAACCAACAACTGCAGAAGAAACACTTCAGATTTTGAAAAATATCAAAGATAAATACGAGGATCATCATAATGTGAACTATACAGATGCGGCCCTTGAAGCCTGTGTAAAACTGACAGACCAATATATCACAGACCGTAACTTCCCTGATAAAGCGATAGATGCTTTAGATGAAGCCGGTTCGCGCGTACATCTTACTAATATCACTGCTCCCAAAGAAATTGAAGAACAGGAAAAACTGATTGATGAGATGAAATCTCTTAAAAATGAAGCTGTCAGGTTACAAAATTTCGAACTAGCCGCCAGTTATCGTGACAAAGAGAAAGAATATACGAACCAGCTTGATACTCTGAAGGAAGAATGGGAAAAAAGCCTGAAGGAAAATCGGGAAACGGTAGATGACGAACAAATAGCCGAAGTCGTTTCCATGATGTCAGGCGTACCTGTGCAAAGAATGGCACAGGCTGAAGGAATAAAATTATTAGGAATGAAAGACGATCTGCTTTCTAAAGTTATCGGTCAAGACAAAGCAATCGCCACACTGGTAAAAGCTATTCAAAGAAGCCGTGTAGGTCTGAAAGATCCTAATAAACCGATTGGTACATTCATGTTTCTAGGTCCGACAGGTGTCGGCAAGACTCATCTGGCTAAGGAGTTAGCGAAACTAATGTTCGGTTCGGCAGATGCACTTATCCGCATTGACATGAGTGAATATATGGAAAAATTCACCGTATCCCGTCTGGTAGGAGCACCTCCTGGATATGTAGGTTATGAAGAAGGCGGACAGCTGACGGAGAAAGTAAGACGTAAACCCTACTCCATCGTTTTATTGGATGAAATTGAAAAAGCGCATCCCGATGTATTCAACATACTGTTGCAAGTGATGGATGAAGGTCGGTTGACTGACAGTTATGGCAGAACTGTAGACTTTAAAAATACCATAGTTATCATGACATCCAATATTGGAACCCGCCAACTTAAAGAATTCGGAAAAGGAATCGGATTTGCCGCCCAAATCCGTACAGATGACAAAGAATACTCGCGCAGCGTGATTACAAAAGCTTTGAATAAGTCTTTTGCGCCCGAATTCATCAATCGTCTGGACGAAATAATAACTTTCGACCAACTCGACCTGAATGCACTGACTCGGATTATCGATATTGAACTTAAGGGTCTTTACAGTCGTGTGGAACACATTGGTTATAAGCTTGTTATCGACGAAGATGCCAAAAAGTTTGTAGCCACCAAAGGTTACGATGTACAGTTCGGAGCACGCCCATTAAAACGTGCCATCCAAAACAATTTGGAGGATGGAATCTCCGAGCTGATACTTGGATCAGAAATGGCGGCTGGTGACACGATCAAGGTAAGCTATGACAAAGAAAAAGACATCATTGTCATGACTGTGGAAAAGTAAAGAGTCCAAAGTTCTTCAAAAAATAACAGACAAAATGTCAGATATCATTGTATCTGGCATTTTTTTTGCCCATCATCCAACAAAAAGACGATTCAAACGTATATATAACATAATAACTTAAAACCATAAATAGTATGCAAAAAGGAAATATTGGGGTAACCACTGAGAACATTTTCCCCATCATCAAAAAGTTCTTATACAGTGATCATGAAATATTCCTCCGTGAATTAGTTTCTAATGCAGTAGATGCCACACAGAAACTGAAAACCCTTGCATCTAAAGGTGAATTCAAAGGAGAGATGGGAGATCTTACTATTAAAGTAAGTTTAGGAAAAGATACCATCACCATTTCCGACCGGGGTATCGGACTTACAGCCGAAGAGATCGACAAATATATCAATCAGATAGCTTTTTCAGGCGCTAACGACTTCCTTGAAAAATATAAAGATGATGCCAATGCCATCATCGGACACTTTGGTCTGGGATTCTATTCTGCCTTCATGGTAGCCAAAAAAGTGGAAATCATCACAAAATCCCACCAAGAAGGAGCACAAGCTGTGAAATGGACTTGCGACGGAAGCCCTGAGTTTACTATCGAAAATGTTGAAAAAGAAAGCCGCGGATCGGATATTATCCTTTATATAGATGATGACTGCAAAGAATTTCTGGAAGAAACACGTATTTCTTCATTGCTGACTAAATATTGCCGCTTCCTTCCTATCCCCATTGCATTCGGCAAAAAGAAAGAATGGAAAGATGGAAAGCAGGTTGAAACAAATGAAGACAATGTAATCAACGAAACCTATCCTTTATGGACACGCAAACCGGTAGAACTGAAAGACGAAGATTATAAGAAATTCTATCGGGAATTATATCCCATGGCAGACGAACCTTTGTTCTGGATCCATCTGAATGTGGATTATCCGTTCAATCTGACAGGTATTCTGTACTTTCCGAAAGTAAAGAGCAACATTGAATTACAAAAAAACAAAATCCAACTTTACTGTAACCAGGTCTATGTCACCGACTCGGTAGAAGGTATTGTTCCAGACTTCCTGACCCTGTTACACGGAGTGATTGACTCACCAGACATCCCGTTGAACGTATCCCGTTCTTACTTGCAGAGCGATTCCAACGTGAAGAAAATCTCCACTTATATTTCTAAGAAAGTATCAGACCGCCTGCAAGCCATTTTTAAGAATGACCGCAAAGAATTCGAGGAGAAATGGGATGATTTGAAAATTTTCATCAACTACGGCATGTTAACCCAAGAAGAGTTCTACGAAAAGGCTAATAAATTTGCTCTGCTGAAAGACACAGATGACAAATATTATACTTATGAAGAATACCAAAGCTTGATCAAAGATAATCAAACAGATAAGGACGGCAACTTGATTTATCTGTATGCTACCCATGCAGACGAACAATACAGCTACATTGATGCGGCCAAGAACAAAGGCTACAACGTATTGTTAATGGATGGTCAGCTGGATGTAGCTATGGTAAGTATGCTTGAGCAAAAATTTGAAAAGAGCCGCTTCACCCGTGTGGACAGTGATGTAATTGACCGCCTGATTGCTAAAGAAGAGCGCAAAGATGCCAGTCTGGAAGCCGGCCAACGCGATATTCTATCTTCCATATTCCGCAGTCAGTTGCCACAGATGAAGAAAGTGGAGTTCAATGTAGAAACACAATCTTTAGGCGAGACAGGAACTCCTATCATGATTACCCAAAGCGAATATATGCGCCGTATGAAAGAAATGGCCAATATCCAGGCAGGTATGAGTTTTTATGGAGAAATGCCGGATATGTTTAACTTGGTTCTGAATGTCGACCACAAACTGGTGAAACAAGTTTTGAATGATGCGGACAACTCTTGTAAAGCTGCTCTTGAACCTATCGAAACTGAAATGACCAGTCTGAATAAACGTCACGACGAACTTCACAAAGCACAGGAAGGTAAAAAAGCCGATGAAATACCTCAAGCAGAAAAAGATGAATTAAGTGATGTTGAGAAAAAGTTGGCCGATGAAAAGACCAAGAAAGAAGCTGTTTTAGGTGAATACGCAGGTGGTAACAAAGTAATCCGCCAATTGATTGACCTTGCTCTGTTACAAAATAATATGTTGAAAGGCGAAGCTTTGACAAACTTTGTAAAACGCAGTATCGAACTGATTTAACAAATCTATCACATTTTGCTATCAAAAGCGTCGGGAAGTTCATTTCCGGCGCTTTTTTATTCTAAAAAACGATTGGAAACGAAGATTTCTTTCTATATTTGGAGCAACACATACAAAGATTCGACATCCATGAAACATTATCTATATATACCTGTCTCTTATACACATCTGACGCTGCCGACGAAGAGGATAGTGTAGA
>OJPQ01000956.1_pt1 | contig 10180 bp, 8 predicted proteins | sample 1598531 | NCBI WGS metagenome assembly OJPQ01 (sample SAMN03922491, study PRJEB24848) | human gut metagenome | isolation source: stool sample | host: Homo sapiens | place: Germany | collected 2011-05 | reverse complement strand
ACTATGCGCAATCTGGAAACCGAAAAAAATATTGCCATGTTAAAAGAAGCGCGGGAATTTCTCGGAAACGGTGTTGTTGCCTGTGATCTGGCAGGGGATGAAAAGGCGTACCCGACAGCAGCGTTTGCGGACGTATTTGCCACTGCAAAAAAATATGGCATGCCATATACCATCCATGCAGGAGAATGTGGAAGCAGGGAAGAAATCCGTACGGCCATTGAACTGGGAACATCGCGGATCGGTCACGGAATTGCCATGAGCGGGGACGAGGAATTAAAGAAGGAAGTTGCAGAGAAAAAGATCGGAGTGGAACTGTGTCCGACGAGTAATCTGCAGACAAAGGCGGTCACGGATTTTACAGACTATCCGTTCCGGGAATTTTACGATGCCGGAATTTTGCTTTCCATCAATACGGACAACCGTACCGTCAGCGATACCAGCTGTACGGATGAATATATGCGTCTGGCAGAAGCCGGGATGTTTCAAGAGCCGATGTGTGAGAAAATTTATATGGCTTCGCTGCATTCGGCATTTGCGGACGATGATACCAAACAGGTATTATGGAAAAAGTGGATGTCAATGTTTGATTTATAGACATGTTTTCGGTATAATGTAACATTGCGTAGGTTCTATCAGCATCTGATGGACCGTACTTATCAAACGATAAATTATAGTAGAAAGAAAAAGAGGAATAAGATGTCAATCGATCAGAGCAAAATTCGTAATTTTTGTATTATTGCCCATATTGATCACGGTAAGTCTACACTTGCGGATCGAATCATAGAAAAAACAGGAACGCTGACCAGCCGTGAGATGCAGGCACAGGTTCTCGATAATATGGATCTGGAGCGTGAGAGGGGAATCACGATCAAATCCCAGGCAGTGCGCATCATTTATCAGGCAAAGGATGGAGAGGAATATATTTTTAACCTGATTGATACGCCGGGACACGTGGATTTTAATTATGAAGTATCCCGGAGTCTTGCAGCGTGTGATGGTGCCATCCTGGTTGTGGATGCCGCACAGGGGGTGGAAGCCCAGACACTTGCCAATGTCTATCTGGCACTGGATCATGATCTGGATGTGCTTCCGGTCATCAATAAGATTGATCTGCCGAGTGCACGCCCGGAAGAGGTCGCACAGGAAATCGAGGATGTGATCGGTATCGAGGCGATGGATGCTCCGCGTATTTCTGCAAAGACCGGACTGAATATTGAGGAAGTGCTTGAACAGATCGTGACAAAGATTCCGGCACCTGCCGGAGATCCGAAGGCACCGCTTAAGGCGTTGATCTTCGATGCGCTGTATGATTCCTATAAGGGGGTAATTGTTTTCTGCCGGATCAAGGAAGGTACCGTCAAAGTGGGAACCAAAATCAAAATGATGGCCACAGGAGCCGAGGATCTGGTGACAGAAGTGGGATATTTCGGTGCCGGGCAGTTTATTCCGTGTGACGAGCTTTCCGCAGGTATGGTTGGATATATCGCGGCGAGCATTAAAAATGTGCGCGATACACGTGTCGGAGACACTGTGACAGAGCTCGACCGCCCGTGTGCAGAACCGCTTCCGGGATATAAAAAGGTCAATCCGATGGTGTACTGCGGATTATATCCGGCAGACTCTGCCAAGTATCCGGATCTGCGGGATGCGCTTGAAAAACTGCAGGTCAATGATGCATCGTTACAGTATGAACCGGAGACATCCCTTGCCCTGGGATTTGGATTCCGCTGCGGATTCCTTGGATTACTGCATCTTGAGATTATTCAGGAGCGTTTAGAGCGTGAGTTTAATCTGGATCTTGTGACTACGGCACCCGGTGTTATTTATAAGGTGCACAAGACCAACGGAGAAGTGTTTGACCTGACCAATCCGTCCAATCTGCCGGACCCTTCGGAGATTGAATATATGGAGGAACCGTTTGTATCGGCAGAGATCATGGTAACCAGCGAGTATGTCGGGGCAATTATGAAGCTTTGTCAGGAACGCCGCGGTATTTATATCAGCATGGATTATATTGAAGCAACCCGTGCCGTGATCAAATATGATATGCCACTGAATGAGATTATTTATGATTTCTTTGATGCATTAAAGTCGCGGTCCCGCGGATATGCCTCTTTTGATTATGAAATGAAAGGATATGTCCGTTCCGACCTTGTCAAACTGGATATTCTTATTAATAAGGAGATGGTGGACGCCTTATCCTTTATTGTATTCAAAGACAGTGCATACGACAGAGGCCGTAAAATGTGTGAGCGTCTGAAAGAAGAGATTCCGAGACATCTGTTTGAAATCCCGATTCAGGCAGCCGTAAACGGAAAAGTCATCGCTCGTGAAACGGTTAAGGCCATGCGCAAGGATGTCCTGGCAAAATGTTACGGCGGTGATATTTCCCGTAAGAAAAAGCTTCTGGAGAAACAGAAGGAAGGAAAGAAGAGAATGCGTCAGGTCGGCAGCGTAGAAGTGCCGCAGGAGGCATTCATGAGTGTATTGAAACTGGATGAAGACTGATTCTATGAATGAAAAGAAACTGGAATTATATATTCATATCCCTTTTTGCGTGAAAAAGTGTGATTACTGTGATTTCCTGTCCTTTCCGGCAGACAGCAATACACAGATCAGATATGTGCATGCCCTGCTGCAGGAAATCCGTTATTACGGAAATCTGCTTGGGGATTATCATGTCCCGACAATTTATATCGGAGGGGGAACGCCGAGCTGGCTGGAGGAAAATCTGATTTACACCGTGCTGCAGCAGGTTGCTTCGAGTTTTCATGTGGAGGCGGATGCGGAGATCAGCATCGAGTGCAATCCGGGAACGGTGACGGCAAAGAAACTGAATGTCTATCAGAGTGCGGGGATCAACCGCCTCTCGATCGGACTGCAGTCAACAAACAATGAGGAGCTGAAAGCACTTGGAAGAATTCACACGTATGATCAGTTTTTAAAAACGTATGAGCTGGCGAGAAATGCAGGATTTGAAAATATCAATATTGATCTGATGAGCGGTCTGCCTTACCAGACGCTGGACAAATTTTTAGAATCCCTGCAGACGGTGATCCGCCTGAAACCGGAACATATTTCGGCATATTCCCTGATCATAGAAAAGGGGACACCGTTTTATGAACGGTATAAGTTTGACGCAGTGAAGCAGGAAGCGGGGATTCATACAGAGATTCTTCCGGACGAGGATGAGGTATACCGCATTTATAAGGCCACGCAGGATGTATTGAAACAGGCAGGATACCGGCAGTATGAAATCTCTAATTTTGCCCAGCCGGGGTATGCCTGCAGACATAACATCGGCTACTGGACCAGAGAAAATTATCTGGGGCTGGGGCTGGGGGCATCTTCCCTGGTGGAAAATGTCCGGTATACCAACACCCGGCAGCTGTATGCGTATGGAGAATTTTGTGACCACCTGCAGGAGAAGTCTCCGGCAGAGTTTTTAAAAGACGGGGAGCATGCCGTACCGGAGGATCTCTGGATTGGCAGCTGTGTACAGGAACAGGCACAGATTCTGACAAGAAAAGAGCAGATGGAGGAATTTATGTTTCTGGGGCTGCGGATGAATGAGGGAGTAACCAGAGCAGCGTTTGAGCAAAGCTTTGGGGTACCGATTGAGGCCGTGTATCTGGAAACACTTCGCAAGCTGAAAGAACAGGGACTTTTGCAGATGGTTGCTGGCAGGATTGCACTGACCGACAAGGGGATGGATCTGGCCAACTACGTGATGGCGAAGTTTCTTTTATAAAATATAATTATAAAATAAAAATAAAATAGCATCAGGGTGTTGACAAAAAAACACCTTGGTGCTATTTTAATAACAGAACGATATTAGCACTCTAAGTAAATGAGTGCTAACAAACCAAAAACAACCGGTGAAGGTTCAGGAACAGGAGACGGGAAAATGGCAGACGAGAATATGGAATTGGATGAAAGAAAAGTAAAAATTCTGGATGCAGTTATCCGTAATTATCTTGCAACCGGTGAACCTGTGGGATCACGAACCATTTCAAAATATACGGATCTGAATTTAAGTTCTGCAACCATCCGCAATGAGATGGCAGATCTTGAAGAACTTGGTTATATCGTGCAGCCACATACATCAGCAGGAAGAATTCCTTCAGACAAAGGCTATCGGTTTTATGTGGATCATCTGATGCAGGAAAAAGACCGGGAAGTCAAAGAAATGAAGGACTTCGTAATAGAAAAAACCCAGAAGATGGATGAGGTATTAAAAAAGGTTGCAAAGATGCTTGCAAACAACACCAATTATGCGACAATTGTTTCCGCACCGACTTACAGTGGAAACAAAGTAAAGTTTATGCAGCTGTCCAATGTAGATGAGAAACATATACTGGCAGTTATCGTAATGAACAGCAACATGGTAAAGAATCAGATGATCGACGTGGAAGAACCGCTCGACAACGAAACGTTACTGAAACTGAACATTCTGCTGAATACAGCATTGAATGGGTTGTCGCTGCAGGAAATCAATCTGGGAACGATTTCCAAACTGAAAGAGCAGGCAGGCGTGCACAGTGAGATTGTTTCCCATGTGCTGGATGCACTGGGACAGACACTGAGTGAAAACGAGGATCTGCAGATCTACACAAGCGGTGCAACCAATATTTTGAAATATCCGGAACTTTCTGATTCAGAGAGTGCGGCAGGTCTTCTTTCCACATTTGAGGAAAAAGATGAGCTGGTAAATCTGGTAACGGAATCCCTTTCTGAGGGGGAGAGCAAAGGAAATGAAATACAGGTTTATATCGGAAATGAAGCTCCGGTACAGACAATGAAAGATTGCAGTGTCGTTACCGCAACTTATGATCTGGGGGAGGGCGTCAAAGGAACGATCGGAATTGTTGGTCCGAAACGGATGGATTACGAGAATGTTGTTGACAACCTCAAAAACTTAAAGTCCCAGTTAGACGGTATTTTTGATAAAGAAAAAGGGCAATCCTAGAAAGGTGGTAAACATGGCAGAGAACAAAAAAGTCATGGAAGAAGAGGCAGTAGATACAAAAGAAACCAAGGCCGAACAGACATGTGAAGAAACAAAGGACACAAAGGAGACGGCGGCAGAGGAAGCAAAAGAAACTGCAGCCGAAGAAAAGGATACAAAGAAAGAAGAGAAATCCGAAAAAAAGGGTGCCTTTGGAAAGAAAAAGAAAGATAAAAAAGACGAACAGATCGAAGATTTAAACGACCGTCTGAAACGTCAGATGGCAGAGTTTGATAATTTCCGTAAACGTACGGAAAAAGAAAAAGCGCAGATGTTTGACATGGGAGCAAGAACAATCATTGAAAAGATTCTCCCGGTTATCGACAATTTCGAGCGTGGGCTTGCAGCTGTACCAGCGGAACAAAAGGATGATGCTTTTGTTACCGGTATGGATAAAGTATATAAGCAGATGCTGACAGAATTAGATGCCATCGGGGTGAAACCGATTGAGGCACTGGGAAAGGAATTTGATCCGGATCTCCACAATGCAGTTATGCAGGTGGAAAGCGAAGAGTATGAACCGGGAATAGTTGCCCAGGAATTACAAAAAGGTTACACCTACAAGGACAATGTGGTCCGCCACAGTATGGTCGCTGTAGTCAGCGAATAAAGGTATTTCCTATTTCGCATGGAGTAGTAAATCATAAATTAGCAAAACAATTTTATTTGATCATAATTTTAGCAGGAGGAAAAGAAAATGGGCAAGATCATTGGTATTGACTTAGGAACAACAAACAGCTGTGTAGCCGTTATGGAAGGTGGAAAACCTACCGTTATTGCAAACCAGGAAGGTGCAAGAACAACACCATCCGTTGTAGCATTTACAAAGACAGGAGAGCGTCTCATCGGTGAGCCGGCAAAGCGTCAGGCTGTTACAAACGCTGAGAAGACGATTTCTTCCATTAAGAGACATATGGGTACGGATTATAAAGTAGCCATTGATGACAAACAGTACAGTCCACAGCAGATTTCCGCTATGGTACTTCAGAAATTAAAGGCTGATGCAGAAGGATACCTTGGAGAAAAGGTTACAGAAGCTGTTATTACAGTTCCTGCATATTTCAACGATGCACAGCGTCAGGCAACAAAGGATGCCGGAAAGATTGCAGGTCTGGATGTAAAGCGTATCATCAACGAGCCTACTGCAGCAGCACTTGCATATGGCCTTGATAACGAAAAAGAACAGAAGATCATGGTATATGACCTTGGTGGTGGTACATTTGATGTATCTATCATTGAGATCGGTGACGGTGTCATCGAAGTATTATCTACCAACGGTGATACACATCTTGGTGGTGATGATTTTGATAACAAGATCACACAGTGGATGATCGATGAGTTTAAGAAGGCAGAGGGTGTTGATCTTTCTACCGACAAGATGGCTTTACAGAGATTAAAAGAAGCTGCCGAGAAAGCAAAGAAGGAACTTTCTTCCGCAACTACTACAAATATTAACTTACCATTCATCACAGCTACTGCTGAGGGACCAAAGCACTTTGATATGAACCTCACCAGAGCAAAATTTGATGAATTAACACATGATCTCGTAGAGAGAACTGCAGTACCGGTACAGAACGCTATGAAGGATGCAGGTCTTACAAATGCAGATTTAGGTCAGGTTCTTCTGGTTGGTGGTTCTACACGTATCCCGGCTGTACAGGATAAGGTAAGACAGATGACAGGCAAAGAGCCAAGCAAGTCCTTAAACCCGGATGAGTGTGTAGCAATCGGTGCTTCTATTCAGGGTGGTAAATTAGCAGGTGATGCAGGTGCCGGCGAGATCTTACTTCTCGATGTAACACCACTGTCACTTTCTATCGAGACCATGGGTGGTATTGCAACCCGTCTGATCGAGAGAAATACTACCATTCCTACGAAGAAGAGCCAGATCTTCTCTACCGCAGCAGATAACCAGACCGCTGTAGATATCAACGTTGTACAGGGTGAGCGTCAGTTCGCAAGAGATAACAAATCTCTCGGACAGTTCCGTCTGGATGGTATCCCGCCAGCACGTCGTGGTGTTCCACAGATCGAGGTTACATTCGATATCGATGCAAACGGTATTGTAAATGTATCTGCCAAGGATCTTGGAACAGGCAAAGAGCAGCATATCACAATCACAGCCGGATCTAACATGTCAGATGAAGAAATCGATAAGGCTGTTAAGGAAGCTGCTGAGTTTGAAGCGCAGGATAAGAAGAGAAAAGAAGCAATCGATGCCAGAAATGAAGCTGAGAGCTTTGTATTCCAGACAGAGGATGCATTAAAGCAGGTAGGAGATCAGGTTGATCCTGCAGACAAGTCAGCAGTAGAAGCTGATGTTGCAGCAGTAAAGGCTTTCCTGGATGCACACAAGGAAGCAGAGCAGATGACAGATGCAGATGTTGCGGAATTAAAGGCAGCACAGGAGAAACTGACACAGAGTGCACAGAAGGTATTTGCAAAGATGTATGAGCAGGCACAGGCAGCACAGGGTGCAACAGGCGCAGGCCCGAATCCGGGAGCAGGTCCTGATATGGGTTCTGCAGCAGGAGCAAACACCGGAGCAGGAGCAAATGGTGCAGATGATGATGTCATCGATGCAGATTTCAAAGAGGTTTAATTTAGAAAATAAATAGACAAAGCGTGGGGTTTCCGGTTTTCCGGAAACCCTATGCGTACTATAAGGGATTAATATTATGGCAGAGAAAAGAGATTATTACGAGGTCCTTGGAATTCCAAAGACCGCAACGGAAGCAGAAATAAAAAAAGCTTTCCGTACAACCGCCAAGAAGTATCATCCGGATATGCATCCGGGAGATAAAGAGTGTGAGGAAAAATTTAAGGAAGCGCAGGAGGCATATGCCGTTTTGAGCGATCCGGAAAAGCGCAGACAGTATGATCAGTTTGGTCATGCCGCGTTTGATGGAGGCGCCGGCGGTGCAGGCGGATTCGATTTTTCCGGCATGGATATGGGAGATATCTTTGGCGATATTTTCGGAGACTTTTTCGGTGGCGGAAGACGAAACAGTAACAATAACGGACCGGCGCAGGGCGCAAGTGTACGTCTTACCGTCCGTATTACGTTTGAAGAAGCTGTGTTTGGATGTTCTAAGGAACTTGAGTTCCCGTATAAAGAAGAATGTAAGACCTGTCACGGAACTGGGGCAAAACCGGGAACTTCACCGGAAACCTGCAGCAAGTGCGGGGGAAAAGGGAAAGTGGTATATTCCCAGCAGTCTTTGTTTGGCATGATGCAGAATGTGCAGACCTGTCCGGATTGCGGCGGTACCGGTAAGGTGATCCGTGAAAAATGTCCGGATTGCCGGGGAACGGGATATATCTCAAAGAAAGTACGAAAGACTGTAGAGATTCCGGCCGGAATTGATAATGGACAGTCTGTTCGTGTCAGAGGTTACGGAGAACCGGGACGAAACGGAGGTCCGAGAGGAGATCTTCTGGTAGAAGTTCTTGTTTCCAGAAGCAATGCGTTTGAACGTCAGGACATGAATATATTTTCCAATGCTTCGATTTCCTTTGGTATCGCAGCACTGGGCGGGGATATCCGTATCAGGACGGTGGACGGAGATATCATCTATACCGTTGCACCGGGTACCCAGAGCGGAACGAGAATCCGCCTGAAAGGCAAAGGAGTACCATCGATCCGAAACAAGGCAGTACGTGGAGACCATTATGTAACACTGATTGTCAACACGCCGACGGGCTTAAACAAAGAGGCAAAAGAGGCGTTGCGTAAATTTGATGAATTGACGGGAAATTCCCTGAATAAAGAGGGCGGAGCACAGACCGGAAAAGAAAAAAAGAAGGGTTTTATGGACAAAATCAAAGAATCTTTCGATGAACATTAGTACAAATCGCCTATAGTAATCTGGTACAAAGTATTGTATGATGAGTCTGTTAGTATTATTGGCAACATGTGTGTACGGATACGGAGGCATGTGGGGGATGACGCTGGAAGAAGAACGTAAAGCTTTGGAGGAGCAGCGCCGCACACTGGAGCGGGAGAAAAAAGAATTTGCGCGGCGGGTGGAGAATGAGGATCGCCGTCTGGAACAGCAGCAGAAGCTTTTTGATATGAAATTTAAAATACTCGAAGAAGAACTTGTAAAACTTGCAACAGAGAAAGAACATGTGAAGAAGCAGAAAGCTTTCTATCAGCGGGTAAGCGATTTTTCTGTGACAGCAGAGCAGCCTGTTATCCGGGGAGAAATGTTTTTCTCCGGAGTAGAGAGCAGACAGTCCCTTAAGAAACGTTATAAAGACCTGATCAAAATTTATCATCCGGATAATCTGGATGGGGATAAGAATACCGTTCAGGAAATTAACAGTGAGTATCATAAGCTTTGTGCTGTGTACAAAAATTAAAACAGCCATACGGTCTGTCCGCAGACCGTATGGCTGTTTTATGCATGTTTAACATGTTTAATGTCGTTCCTCATGAAGACGCTTAAAAATCTCCTCCTCTGACATGGCAGTGGCGGACGGAATGTTTTCTTCCATATTGTAGGTTCTCTGTTTTTTGATATAGAGAGTATTGGTGTTCTCTTTATATTCTACATCACTGGTATCAGAAGTATTTCGCTGCCGGTCATCGGTGTTGAATGCTTTCTGAAGTCCTTCTACAAGATTGCGTTTATCCATTTATTGTTTTCTCCTATAACTGTATAACTATCAACTTAACCCCTATATTATAACATGGGTTTTTTTGATGTACAATGTTTTCTTGAAATTTTATTGGAAATAAGGTATGATACATATAGTATGCCTTAGTGTAGAATTGAGAGGATGGTAACATGAAGTGGAAAAAATATACAATTGAGACAACGACCGCAGCAGAGGATTTTATGAGTTCCATGCTGATGGATCTGGGCATTGAGGGAATAGAGATTGAAGACAATATTCCGCTTACCAAAGAAGACCAGGCGGATATGTTTATTGATTTTCTGCCGGAACTTCCTCCGGATGAGGGCATCAGCCATGTGAGCTTTTATGTGGAAGAAGACGGCAGTGATCAGACGGAGATTTTAAAGCAGGTAAAGATCGGACTCGAGAAACTGCGTGACATGGTGGAAGTGGGAAGCGGTGTCATTACATCTTCCGAAACAGAAGATCTTGACTGGATCAATAACTGGAAAAAATATTTTACTTCTTTTACCATTGATGATATATCTG
>OJPQ01000948.1_pt1 | contig 10230 bp, 8 predicted proteins | sample 1598531 | NCBI WGS metagenome assembly OJPQ01 (sample SAMN03922491, study PRJEB24848) | human gut metagenome | isolation source: stool sample | host: Homo sapiens | place: Germany | collected 2011-05 | reverse complement strand
CCTCCGGAGGGCGCACATGTCGCGGCGGAAAACCGATTTGAATTTATTTCGTGCCGTGCGCGGCACCTGGGCAGCCGTTGGCAGCTTTGCTGCCTTACGGATGCTGCGTACCCCTTGCGGGTAAAAACTCTGCGAGGCTCTCTACCCTGAAAAGAATTCCGCGCCGTGGGTGCGGGATTCTTTTTGTTTTCAATTTCCGATCAGTGCGGACAGGCCGCCGGTTCTCAGCTCGTCTTTGTAGTAGTTGAGCTCATCGCCGATGAGCTCGTCGAGCACGCGCATGCCCAGCACCTCGACAGGGGCCTTGTCGTCCGTCAGGATGCAGCTTCCGCCCTCATAGGGCGTGAGCTTGGAGTAGACCGTGCGCATCATATCGGCATAGTCGCTGTCCTTGAGCTTTGCGATGCTGCACAGGAACGTCTCCTCCCAGTCATCCGCGTTCGTGCAGAAGACCTCGGTATTCGTGTTGCCCCTCACCGGCGCGGTGACGGTGTGCCGGAAGACACTCGCCATCGTGTCGCAGAGGTATTCGTTGATCGAGCCGTCCTCCGCGGACGTCATGTTGAGGTTCACGACCATCACGCCGTTCGGCTTCAAATGAGAGCGCACTTCATTGAAAAACTCGACGCTCGAGAGCTGGAACGGGATGGTGATATCCTGATAGGCGTCCACCATGATGACGTCAAACTTCTCCTTCGACGCGGCAAGGTACGCGCGCCCGTCCTCGACCGCGACGGTCACGCTGCCCGGAAGTCCGAAGTAGTCCGTCGCGATGCCGGCAATTTTTTTGTCGATCTCCGCGCCCTGCACACTCGCGCCGGGGAAATAGCGCGTGCAGTAGCTCGCGTACGTGCCAGAGCCCATGCCGAGGATCATCACGCTGCGGTTTTCGTTGTCCGTGCCGTCCATGCCCGCCATGCAGGGCGCGGCGAGCGCGTAGTCATAGTACATGCCCGTCAGCGCGTCGCCCTTGACCTGCACGCTCTGCACACCGAAGAGCACGTTCGTCGAGAGCGTCGTGCGCTTCGCGTCGTCCTGCACCTGCAAATAGTTGTAGATGGACTCGTCCTCAAGCGTGATGTCGCTCTGCCAGAAGGCGAAGCTGTAAGACGGCAGGGCAAAGCACAGTCCAGCGATCAAAAGGACGGAGACGATCCCCGGCACGCTCTTTTTCTTCTCGAACACGAAGTACGCGATGCCGATGGCCGCGAGCACACCGGAGAAGATCAAAAACGTTGCCGCCGTGCCGACGGCGGGGATCGTCACAAACGTCGGCACGAAGGTTCCGATGATGCTGCCGATGGTGTTGAGCGCGTTGAGCCTGCCCACGGTCTTGCCCGTGTCGTCGAGATTGTCGACCGTGAAGCGCGTGAGCGACGGCGTGACGATGCCGAGCAGCACGCACGGGAACGCGAAGATCACAAGGCACGCCGCGAGCGCCGCCCAGACGAGGAAGTTTTTCGTCACAAAAAGCGCCAGCAGCAGCGAGATGCCCGCGATCAGGTACCGTCCCACAAACGGGATGAGCGCGATCCAGATGGCCGCGATGATGAGGCGGCGGTAGAGCTTATCGGGCGTCGCGCTCCTGTCGGCGAGCTTGCCGCCCCAGACGTTGCCGATGGCCATCGCGATCATAATGACGCCGATGATAACGGTCCACACGATCTGCGACGAGCTGAAGTACGGGGCCATGAGCCTGCTCGCACCGAGCTCGACCGCCATGACGGACATACCGGCAAAAAATTCGGTCAGGTATAAAAAGTATTTGCTGCGGATGAGTTTATTTTCCATGCAGGACCTCCCTGTCGTTTCGTTTGTGCCGTCTTCGGTGCAGACAGAGAAATTATAACATGCCTGAACCGCTTTGCACAACGTTTTTGCCGCGTATTCATTCCCGATGCGCATATTCCCTCTCTGCACGCATATAGATGGAGCAACATGAGTCAGGAGTGTGCTGCATGAAGGGTAACATGGAAGAGCGCGCCTGCGCGCTGGCCGCCTACATCATCGAAAACCGCGCCACCGTGCGCGCCGCGGCAAAAAAGTTCGGCGTGAGCAAGTCCACCGTGCACAAGGACTTACAGGACCGCCTGCCGCAGTTCAACCGCAGCCTATACTTGCAGGTCAAGGAGGTGCTGGAGGTCAACAAGGCCCAGCGTCACATCCGCGGCGGCATGGCCACGCGAAAAAAATACAAGGGATTTTGAAACTTTTTTCGACTTTTTGCGTCTAACATAAGAGTGCGCCTCCCGCGCGGCAAAATTTCTCTTGCACAATTCCGCCGCGCAGGGTAGAATGCATTATTGTAAACCAAAAGAAAAATGATCGGAGCAACAAGATGAGAAAGCAGGACTATTACGAGCCAAGCATCGGCCGCGAAAGCGAGCCGCGCCGCAGGCCGAAGAAAAAGAAGAAACGCGCAAATCGCGGCGAGCGCGTCGTCGTCACGCTTCTGTCGCTTCTTTTCCTGACCGTGGCCGTCGTGGCGACGGTCAAGTACGTCGTGCGCGCGCCCGAGCCCGTCACGGACGGTGAAGACCAGCAGACACAGCAGGACGGCACGGCGGAGGACAGCGACGCCATTCAAACCATTTCTAACGGCAAAGAGCGCAAAAAATACTGCTATACGATCCTCGCCTACGGTGTGGACAACGACGCCGGCGGCAGCGACACGAACATGCTCGTGCGCTTTGACGCGGAGAACAAGAAGATCGACGTCGTCAGCCTGCCGCGCGACACGCTGATGAGCAACGGCCACAAGCTCAATTCTTCTTACAACAACGGCGGCACGGAAAAGCTGCGCAGCAACATTGAAGATATGCTCGGCATTCCCGTGGACTTCTACGTCTCCGTCGACTTAAAGGGGTTCATCGCGCTCATCGACCAGATCGGCGGCGTCGACTTCGACGTGCCCGAGGACATGGACTACGACGACCCCTATCAGGATCTGCACATTCACTTCAAAAAGGGATTGCAGCACCTCAGCGGCCAGCAGTCCATGGAGGTCGTGCGTTTCCGCCACAACAACGACAACACCGGCTACGGCGGGCGGCAGGATATCGGCCGCATCGGCACGCAGCAGGCGTTTTTGAAAACCGTGGCGCAAAAGCTCATGAAGCTCGAAAATGTTCCCGCGATGGCGGAAACGTTCTTAAAGTATGTCAAGACCGACCTGACGCTCGGCAACCTTGTGTGGCTCGCCAACCAGGCGCTCTCCATGGGCGGGACGGACGCCATCAGCTTTGCCACGCTCCCCGGCGACGGCGCGGGCTGGTACAATGGCAAGTCCTTCTACACGCTCTACCCCGAGCAGGTGCTCGAGATGACGAATTCGATGCTCAACCCCTATGTCGCCGACATCACCGCAGACGAACAGAACATTTTAGTCCCGTGATCCCCGTGAAATTTTGAGAATGTGAGAAAGAGAGAGCAAACGCCATGAAGTTCCGCTTTGCGCTGCTTGTCGCGGCGCTCGCGCTTGCGCTGAGCATCAGCGCCTCTGCTTACAGCGAGGAGCCCGCGCAGGACACTGCCGCTCCCGCACAGGAGGAAACGACGACAGACGACAGCGCCCCGTTCGTGCTGCTTCGCGTCTATGAGGGCCGGTTTGCCGACGTGAAAGACGGCGACTGGTTCGCCCCCCCGGTCGTCTCGGCCTATGAATACGGCTTGCTCAACGGCCGCGGCGAGAGTTCCTTTGCGCCAAGCGGCAACGTGACGATCGCCGAGCTTTTGACCATCGCCGCGCGGCTGCGCGCCATCTACACGACCGGCAGCGACGCGGTCATCCCCGCCGCGAAGGAAAACGAGGCGTGGTATGCGCCGTATGTCTCGTATTTGAAGAGCCAGAATTTGCTCGACAACAGCTTTGAGGGCTTCTACCTCCTGCCCGCGTCGCGCGCGCAGATGGCGGGCATTTTCGCCTTCGCCGTGCCGGAGGAATGGTACACCGAGCCCAACGCCTCGCTCGTCACCTCGGCCTACGCGAGCCGCGACTACATCGCCGACGTGACGGACAAAACGCCCTACCGCAGCGAAATACTGCTGATGTACCGCCGCGGGCTGCTCTCCGGCATGGACGCAAAGGGCAGCTTTTATCCCGACCGCAGCGTCAGCCGCGCGGAGATCGCGGCGCTTCTGACGCGCGTTGTCAAACCCGAAACGCGCCTGACGCTCACGTGGACGGTCGCGCCGTATCACTCCGTGAAAAACGCGACGCTCGCGAGCCTTGTCAAAGCGCCGGCAAGCACGTCGCTCCCGACGTCTGCCAAGGACACCGCCGTCATCGACGGTTTGGTTCGCAATATGCTCGCGCGCGGCGAGCACACGATCACGCTGAACTACTCCAAGGCCCTCACCACCGCCACCGCCAGCGCGCTGACGCAGGCGTTCACCTCCTGCGTCAAAACATACTGCGAGCAGATGTACAACGCCGTCTCCTGCCGCTCGTATTCGACGGGCAAGGTCGTACTCACGTTTTCGTCCACCGCCTGTACGGACAAAACGCTCGAATCGTACCGCGCCAAGGCGCTCGCCGCCGCGATCAAGGTCCACGACTCCCTTTGGGAGAGCGGCACGCTGAGCTACGACATGAGCCAGTATGAGATCGCGCGCACGTATTTTCAATGGCTGTGCGACCACTGCCGCTACGATAACGCCGCCGCAGACGATTCCGCGAGCCATCTTGCCTACGGCGCGCTTGTCAGCGGCCATGCCGTGTGCGACGGCTACACGGGCGCTTACAATCTGCTCTTGAAGCTCGAGGGCATCGAGTGCACCTCGCTTTTTAACGACAGCCACATCTGGACGCTCGCGACGCTGGACGGCACGCAGTACCACATCGACGTCACCTGGGGCGACCAGTACGGGCGCACGGACCTGCGCTACTTCGGCATGAGCGAGGAGCAGTCCTACCAGTGCCACCCGTGGGGCACAGCGGACAAAAAGAAATAAGGATCGACATATAGGGAGCCCTGAGACGGTATGTCTCGGGGCTCCCTTTTTTATCACCATTCGAGCTTTGTGCGCACGTGCGTCAATGGCAGGTGAAAGCTCTCCCGCAGGGCGTTGCGATGTTCCGGAGGAAAGTGCTCCTCTGAAAATTCATACAGCGGCAGAACCGAACCGTACTGCTGCGCGGTCTCGTAGAACCAGCAGCTGAATTCCAGACGTTCGAGCTTCGTTTGCAGCGCCGCGATCTGCGCGCGGACGTTGTCGCGCTCTTTGGCAAGGATGTCGCGGCGGGCGCTGAGTGTCTCTCCGCCGGGCCGGATGAGCGGCAGGAACGAGCGAATCTCCTTGAGCGGAAGACCGCAGAATTTCAGGTACTCGATGATTGAAAGCGTTGCAATATCGTCGTCTGTGTACGTTCGCTGCCCATTGCTGGCGCGCACACCGAGAGACAGCAGCCCCTCCTTTTCATAGTAGCGCAGGGTCGATGGGGCAATATTCATCATGCGTGCCACTTCTCCGATTGTATAAGGCATACGAAAATCTCCTTAAAAAACTGTTAAGATGACCGCGCGAAAACCTATTGACTTAAAGGCGACTTTAATAGTTACAGTTTACTTATCCAAATCGGTATTGTCAACAGGAATCAACGGGTAAATTTTCTTCCGTTTGTGCATGATGTTCCGATGCCGACAGTTTTTAAGAAGGAGAAAGAAGCTATGAGAAAAATGATGCAGCGATCCCTGAGCTGTCTGCTGACTCTCGCGATGGTCGTCACGATGCTGATGACCAGCACGCTCGCAGCAGAGAAAAGCGCAAAACTGGAATTTGACTATTCCGCCAACTACGACTCCTCCAAGGTCGTCAGTCTCGAAGTCTACAAGGGCTACCCCGCAGACAGCTATGCCAAGGAAGAAGAGATCTTCTCCCAGCTCGAAGCGATCACCCCGCAGGCTGACGGCAGCTACGTCGTCACCGCTCCCGGCACCTATGCCTACCATGTGCACGGCACCGGCTACTACAACATTCTCCAGCTCTTCAACGTGACCGAGGCCGACCTCACCGCCGGCGTGAAGAAGCTTTCCGTCATCGGCGGCAAGCTCGGCGGCAACGGCTTCGAGCCGACCATCAAGCCCGAAAAGGCCCCCGATTCTTACAAGATGGATGCCCGCGACAGTATGCTTATCTTCTGGCCTGAGGAGATCAACAAGCACTTCGCCCTCGAGCCGCAGAACTACACCACCCCCGCCTTCGACGGCAAGCACGCCGCCAACGAGTTCACCTCTCAGGAAGAACTGATGGCCTTCCTCAAGAAGATGGACGCCGCTTCCGGCACCATGCACCTCTACTCTGCCGGTACGACCCCGAACTACAAGTATGACCTCCCCCTGGCACTCTTCACCACCTCCGAGATTCCCGCGAACGCCACGCTCGCCGAGGCCGCCAAGATCGTCAAGGGCAACGGCAAGCTGAACGTCTGGTATCAGGCGCAGATTCACCCCAACGAGCCTGCCGCCGGTGAAGGCGCGCTCGTGATGATCGACAACTTTGTCAACGATCCCGCCTACAAGGCGCTGCTCGACAAGGTCAACATTGTCATCGTCCCCCGCATCAATCCCGACGGCTCCTATCTCTTCAGCCGCGCCACCTACGACGGCTTTGATATGAACCGCGACCATATGTCCCTCAAGGCAGCCGAGCTTGCCCAACTGCACACCGCCTACCGCCTGTTCATGAGCGAGGTTGTCCTCGACACGCATGAGTTCACCTTCTACGGCGCTTACAACGACGACTGGACGAGCGCCGGTGAATACATGGAGAATGCGGACGATCTTGAGACCACCCCCGCCACCAGCCTGAACAACAACCCCGCCGTGACGAAGATCGGTCTCGACATGGCCAAGCGCGCCTTCTCCGACGCTACGAACGCCGGCCTGCGCGTCAATCACTACGGCACCACCGTCAATAACCCCATCGGCCGCGCCTACTTCGGCCTGTTCAATGCGGTTTCCTTCCTCATTGAGACGCGCGGCATCGGCGCCGGCCGCCAGACCTTTGAGCGCCGCGTCTTCTCTCAGGAAGTTGCCGCCACCTCTTACATCACCTATGCCGCCGAGCACGCCGACGAGATTATGAAGGCGGTCGCCGCCGCCCGTGCCGATGTTGTCGCCAAGGGCAAGACCTATGAGGAAAGCGACGTTCTCGCCCTCTATCAGACCAAGTCCGGCAAGACTCTGACCGACTACACCGCCGCGACCGTGCAGTACAGCGTCGCCGACGGTAGTGAGAAGGTCAGCAAGGCGTCTCCCCTTTCCCTGAACGACACTCTGACCCGCAGCCGCGTCCGCCCGACCGCCTATGTCATTCCCGCGGACACCGCCAACATTGAGAAGATCCTCTACATCATGGACAATCAGGGCGCTGAGTACTACAAGCTCAACGCCGGTACCACCGCAAGCCTCCAGCAGTACTACTATGTCGGCGACTACATGGTGAACGGCAAGGCCAAGGGCATTGAGGCCGGCCTGCGCGACACCGCCGACGTGACCTTCGCCAGCGGCGCTTATGTCTTCCCGATGGATCAGGTCGCCAGCAACGTCATCGCCATGCTTTGCGAGCCCGACGTCACCGACTCCAACGGCTACGACGGCACGCTCTATCAGTACAAGCAGATCGACTACGACAAGTCGACCATGAACTTCCCGCTCTACCGCTACACGGGCAACGACCCGCGCACGACACTTGTGAGCAACGGCACCTCCGCCGAGCCCACCCAGCCCACGCAGCCTGAGAAGCCCTCCCAGCCCGCGAGCAGCGACACCTACACCGTCGTCTCCGGCGACAGCCTGTGGAAGATCGCCAGCAAGCAGCTCGGCAATGGCAACCGCTGGACTGAGATCTATGACCTGAATAAGGACACCGTCAAGTCCCCCTCGGTCATTTTCGTCGGTCAGATCCTCAAAATGCCTCTCACGGCAGTGAGCCAGTAAAAAATACGTCAGTGTTTTTTCTCCACAAATCCCCTTCGAACGGGAAAGCGCCTTCCGCGATGCGGAAGGCGCTTTCCTTTTTATTTTCAAATCTCGAATTGCTGACCGTCGCGCGTGATGCGCGCGATGATGCCCTTTTCGTCCGGGTGCGCGGCGATGTAGCGGTCGATGACCTCATACTTTTTCCACATGTGCATCGGGAAGATGTGCCGCACCGTCACATTCTTCAGCAGATACTCGATGCCGAGGCCCTCGCTGCCTTCACCAAGGCGCGGGTCAAGCGGCGCCATCGCCGCCGTGATCTCGGGCGCGATGTTGTTGTCCGTCGCCTCGTTGCGCACGGCGGAGGCGAGCTTTTCAATGGCCGCATGGTAGTGGACGGTCATGTTGTTGCAGTAAGCCTTGCCCTCGCTCTCCCAGTTCCACCAGTTGAGGTCGCCCCCGTGGTAGACCATCTTCCCCTCGCAGCGCAGAAGATAGGCGTTGCCGATGTCCGTCGACTTGATGGCGCGGATGCTCAAATCCTCGCCCGCGACGTCGGTGAGCAGGATGCTGTCGGGCCGCAGGACGGTCGTGCGGGCAAAGGCCTCGTCGGAGATGTTCAGCCATTGCCGCTTGCGCTCGGTGAGGCGCGTATCGCGCGAGACGAAAAAGCGCGTGTCGGGATACTTTTCCAAAAGTGTGAACACCTTGGCGTCGAAGTGGTCCTCGTGGCTGTGGCTCGCGAAGACGAGCAAGGGCTTTTCGGGGTTTAATTCCGGCAGCGCGCCCGTGTAGTCGGACTCGTAGGTGTAGTCAAAGAGCGTGTAAAACTTGTCCCATTCGACAAGATACGCGCTGTGGGCGATAAACGTGACGGTCATGCGGTTTCTCCTTTCGCTCTGGAGGATGGAAGTTTGCTTGTAGTATCATAGCAGACGCCGCGGCGCGGCGCAAGGGAAAAGGCTTTGCAAAATCGCGCGGATATGGTAAAATATTTAAATCTATCCCCCGACCTCACGAAAGGAGCCGCGCGATGCTGAAAAAAGCCTATGTCGAGATCACAAACCGCTGCAACCTCGCCTGCTCCTTCTGCCCCAAGACGAAGCGCGAGCCGCGCACGATGAGCGCACAGGAATTCGGCCTCGTCCTCTCGCGGCTCGAGGGGTATGTGCAGTACGTCTACCTGCATGTGATGGGCGAGCCGCTGCTGCACCCTGAGCTTACGACGCTCTTCGCCCTCGCCAAAGCGCGGGATATGAAGATCTGCATCACGACGAACGGCACGCTGCTCCAAAAGCGTTCCGATGAGCTGCTTGCCGCCGAGAGCCTGCACAAGATCAGCGTCTCGCTCCACAGTTTTGAGGGCAACGACGGCGCGGACGAGCAGGAGCTTTCTTACCTGACACAGGTCTGGAACTTTGCTGAAAAGGCCGCGAAAAAAGGCGTCATCGTCGCGCTGCGCCTCTGGAACGATGGCGGCGCGGACGCGCGCAACGGCGAAATTCTCGACTTTCTGCGCTCCCGCACAGGCGATCACTGGCCCGAGATGCGAAACGGCAGCTTTCTTCTGCGCGACCACCTGTATTTGGAGCGCGCGGGCAAATTCGACTGGCCTGATCTGAGCGCCGGCGAATCCGGCGCACAGTTCTGCTACGGCCTGCGCGACCAGCTCGGCGTGCTTGTCGACGGCACGGTCGTGCCCTGCTGCCTCGATCATGAGGGCGATGTGGCGCTGGGGAACCTCTTCACCCAGCCGCTTACCGAAATTCTGACCTCCCCGCGCGCGTGCACTCTGCGCGAGGGTTTCTCCCGGCGGAAGCCCGCCGAAGAGCTCTGCCGCCGCTGCGGCTTCGCCGCGCGCTTCAACAAATGATATGATGACAGAACATTGGGAAAACTTAACTGCCCTGACCGCGCCGCTGCTCACGTGGTATGACTTAAACGGCCGCACGCTGCCATGGCGCAGCGTCGTCACGCCGTACCGCACGTGGGTCTCGGAGATCATGCTCCAGCAGACGCGCGTGAGCGCGGTCATCCCGTACTTTGAGCGCTTCATGGCAGAGCTGCCCGACGCCGCGGCGTTAGCCACCGTGCCGGAGGAACGGCTCTTGAAGCTCTGGGAGGGGCTCGGCTACTACTCGCGGGCGCGGAATCTGCAAAAGGCGGCAAAGGTCATCGTCTCGGACTTTGGCGGCGAGTTGCCGCGCACTTGTGCAAGTCTCAAAATGCTCCCCGGCATCGGCGAATACACCGCCGCCGCCATCGCGTCCATCAACTTTTCTGAACCGGTCGCGGCGGTGGACGGGAA
>OJPQ01000940.1_pt1 | contig 10261 bp, 8 predicted proteins | sample 1598531 | NCBI WGS metagenome assembly OJPQ01 (sample SAMN03922491, study PRJEB24848) | human gut metagenome | isolation source: stool sample | host: Homo sapiens | place: Germany | collected 2011-05 | reverse complement strand
ATCCTCTTCGTCGGCAGCGTCAGATGTGTATAAGAGACAGCAAAGAGATTGTTTATAGCTTTACTTCCAATATGTCGCTCATGACACGCGAAATCGCCACCTATCTGGCTCAAGTTCCGAACTTATATATTATGGCCAGTATCGACGGCCCACGCACTGTCCACGACGCATATCGTGTGTACGCAAATGATGCCCCCACGTTTGAAGACAGCATTGGCGGTCTTCGAATTTTGGCGGATGCCTACGCAGGTTCCCACATGCCGGTTAATATAAACGCTGTGTTGACACCTCCATTTGGATTTGAAAAGTTGGAGCAGGTAAATGCATACTTCGAATCGCTGGACTGGCTTCCGGCAACCTGCCATGTAAATATTACTTATCCATCGTATGGAACTTGTCCTGGCTTGGATGAGTATTACGACAAAATCACCGGCAATCCCAAGTATGCTCTTCATGGTATGTGCAACCCCCTTATGATATGGCAACAGCGCAAGGCAGAAACCGACGGGCTTGACGCCTACAAAGCCAGAAACATATATTACCATTCGATCTTTGACGACTTGGTTAAAATCAACAATCGCATTATCGTTGATGAACCTACACTGCGCCGGGGATTAAATGGATGCTGCGTGCCAGGAAAGAAAAGACTGTATGTCACGGCAACCGGAGAATATAAAGCCTGCGAACGGATCGGCTCCAGCCCTTCGATTGGTAATGTGGACGAAGGTGTTGATCGAGAACTGATCGTGAAAAAGTATGTTGAGGAATTTGCGGCGCAGTCAAAAGACATCTGCGATAAGTGTTGGGCTTACAATCTGTGCAGGGTATGCTATGCAGGCGTTTGCAATGAAAACGGGTTGGATACGGGGCTGAAAAACGAGGCATGCCGCGCTTCAAGGTCAGTTGCACTAAATAATCTGGCTCTCTACCATGAACTGATGGAAGAAAATCCAGAAGCGCTCAACTGCTTAAAAGATGCAGTGATTGAGTAACTGCGGTACAATAGGCATTTTGCCTGTTTGTATAGATTCTAAGAGAGAGGAGGAGCTATTATGAGCGTCGTAGATCCCATCTTTGGTCGTACTGCAGTTAATGCGGCGAGCAGCTGCGGATGCACTTGCACGCAAACTACCCCGACTGCGCCCAGCTTCAATAGCGTTTGGACTGGCCAGCGCGATTCTGGCGGTGGTTGCGCTTGCACCTGCAACACCACAATCGAGTACAACCTGTCCATCAACTACGATGGCGCCCACAACGCGGTTTCGTAATTCATCATTACATCGCGTCCAATCAACGGAAGGAGGGAAAGCTATCCGGCTTTCCCTCCTTCTGGTGTCAGAAAAATGATCGAGGAATGTATCCATGGAAAAAAGTACGTTATCTATTAAAGAGACGCTTTCCATCACATTTAGAACTCTAAAAATACTTTTTCATGCAGCTCCAGGGGGGATTGCTTTTTTAGGGATCCTTAGCACAATAGCGGGCGTATGCCCTTTTCTAACCCTGATACTGTCCAGAGCTTTTCTGGATAGCCTGGCAAGAGCGTGTGGCCAGCAGGCGTTTGAAATGGAAATCATCTGGCTTTTGTTTTTCCTTTTCTTAACAAACATGATGCTGTCTGTTGTGAATAACCTCAGTATCTTACTAAAAAGTGATGTGAGTGGTCGGATATCTTTATTGGTGAACGCACAGGTGTTAGAAAAATGTGTTCACTTGCCGATGAGTCAGTATGATAATGAAACAACTTATAATCGAATCCGCTTCACTTCAGAACAAACGTCGATCCGTTGTACAAACTTAATCAACACCTTTTTCTCGATCGTGCAATGCTTAATTTCTTTTGCGAGCGTGGTATGCGTACTTGTTTCATTTAATGGCATTATTGTAATTGCCAGTGTGGTGGCCAGCATTCCTCTTTTTTTCGTCAATAAGTATGTGAGCAGTTTTTGGTATAAGATATCGGTCGGACGGGTAGAAAAACAACGCTATTCCGATGTTCTCCGCGATCTCATGCTGCGCAATGACAATATAAAAGAATTAAAACTTTTTGGCTCTCTATCGTATTTGAAAAGCCGCATTTTGAATCAGCAAACAGATTTTTTTCGTGAAGATCAGATGAACCGCAAAAAATTTTGCAAAATTGATACGGCCCAAAAAGCCGCCAATGATTTCGTGATTTTGCTGCTTAAGCTTTGGATCATTATTTTGGGGATTAAGCAACGGGCTACGCTTGGTACGATCAACTTGTACACAAGCTCCTTGGATCAAATACAAAGCGCCATTTTCTCGTTTTGCACCCAATTGAATACTTTCTATGAGCAGGCACTTTATTTGGAATCACTGTTTGATTTATTTGATATGCAGACGGAAGACGAAAACTGCGGAACGCCATTGACGGAACCAATTCGCACGATAGAATTTCGGCACGTTTACTTTTCCTACCCTGCTACCAATGTATATGCCTTGAAGAATGTAAGCTTCGTCCTGGATGACCGGCACACTTATGCCCTTATCGGCCTAAACGGCAGTGGAAAGACAACCCTGCTAAAACTGTTAATGAAGTTATATAAGCCAACACTAGGAACCATATTGATCAACGGACAAGATATCGAAGAGATTGATACAGCCGGTTTGCGAAAAAGGATATCAGCAATATTTCAAGATTTTATTAAGTATCCGTTTACTGCGGAAGAAAATATAACGATCAGTGATTTGGAAAATGCCAACGATCTTCACCGTCTTTCAAAAGTGATTGATGATGCCGGGGCAGCAGAAGTGATCGATGGGTTACCACACCGCTTACAAACCCAACTCCAAAAGGGGTGGAATGGGGGAACAGAACTCTCACAAGGACAATGGCAAAAAATTGCAATTGCCCGGTGCCTTTTTAAGCAAAGTGATGTGTACCTGTTTGATGAACCTTTTTCGGCGTTAGATGCTATTTCAGAGCAGCACATTATTAAGCGGCTTAACTTGAAAACAAAAATGTCTATTACCATTTTTATAACACATCGATACTCCAGCCTTCGATTGGCGGATTTCATTCTGGTATTAAAAGATGGCGAATTAGTCGAATCCGGTTCCCATCAGGAACTGCAGAAAGCTGGGAAGTATTATTCAGAATTAATCAAAGCGCAGATCGAACCAATCGACCATTTGGCGCAATTGGATGAGACCTAAAAGCTGTTTTGGCAGAAAGGTATTCAGGTTTTTTTCAGGTTCCCTGTGCTACAGTGTAGGCAAGGAGGTGAAGGCGATGAAACGGCCAAAGGTCACTGGCCTGCGCCGGAGGGAGAGCTGGCAGGCACTGCCTTTTCTGCTGCCCAGCCTGTTGGGGCTGTGCCTGTTCTATCTGTTCCCACTGGCCGAAACGGTTCGGGCCAGCTTTATGGACCCGCTGCGCAGCCGGGCCGTCGGGTGGGGGAACTACCGGGCGCTCTTTCAAAATACTGCGTTCCGTCTGGCTGTCCGCAACACCTGCCGCTTTCTCTGCATCTGCATCCCGGCGCTGCTGGCCGTCAGCCTGCTCTGTGCGGTGCTGCTTGGCGCGGCAAAACGGCGGGCGGTCTTTTTCAAAAGCGTCCTCCTGCTCCCCTATGCGATCCCTGTTGCCAGCATCGTTGTGTTATGGAGGGCACTTTTCTCCGGCAAGGGGCTGGTCAACGGCTTGCTGGTGGGGCTGGGGTGCCGGCCCGTGGACTTTATGGGCAGCAGCGCGGCCTTTTGGGTGCTGATTTTCACCTACCTTTGGCGAAACAACGGGTACGATATGCTGCTGTGGCTGGCGGGTCTGGAGACCATCCCCCGGCCCTTGTATGAAGCGGCAGCGGTGGATGGAGCCACCCCTTTTCAGACCTTTGTCTTTATCACGCTGCCCAATCTGCTGCCAACGGTGGTGCTGACCACCATACTGAGCCTGGTCAACTCCTTTAAGGTCTTTCGGGAGGCCTACTTGGTGGCAGGCAACTACCCGCAGGAAAGCATATATCTGCTGCAGCACCTCTTCAACAACTGGTTCCTGTCGCTGGACATCGGCAAGCTGTCTGCCGCCGCCGTGCTGCTGGCGCTGGGGCTTGGCTGCGTCGTGTATCTACTGTATCACTTTTGGGGTGGTGGGCAGGAATGAGAAAAAAGGAGCCTCTTTTGCCGGTGCTGATCCTTGGCCTGCTGGCCTTCACCGTCCTTTGGCCGCTGTGGTTTACCGTCGACGGTGCGCTGATGGCGTCGGACGAATTGACAGCCGCCCTGGGGCCGGCCCTGTTGGACACAGCAGACGGCGGGTATGCGGTGTGGACGATCCTGCCTTCCTGGCCGACGCTCCAACCGCTGGCGGAGCTGCTGCTGGACACCCCGCAGTTTTTTTCGGTCTTCTGGAACACCTGCCTGCTGGCCTTTGCACAGATCGCCGGTCAGCTGGTGGTCGCCGCCCCCGCATCGTGGGCGTTTGCCAAGCTGCGCTTTGCGGGCAGGCGTTTCCTGCTGCTCGGGTACATTGCGCTGATGGTGCTGCCCTTTCAGGTACTGATGGTACCCAACTACCTGATCGCCACACGCCTTGGAATCTACGATACGCCGCTGTCCGTCATCCTGCCAGGGGTGTTTTCGGCGTTCCCGGTTTTTATCATGACCCGCAGCTTTCAGGATGTTCCCAATGAACTCCTCGAGGCGGCCAAGCTGGACGGCGCAACGGCCTGGCAGATCTTTTGGAAGATCGGCGTTCCGCTGGGATATGCCGGAATCTTTGCCGCCTTGGTGCTGAATTTTATCGAAGGGTGGAACGCGGTGGAGCAGCCGCTGCTCTTTCTGAAATCCCAATCCAACTGGCCGCTTTCCATGTATATGAACGATATTGTGACAGACAACCTGGGGATCGCCATGGCGGCCAGCCTGCTCTCGCTGATTCCGGCGATGCTGGTGTTCCTGTATGGGCAAACCTATCTGGAACTGGGCATCCAGGCCGGAGGCATCAAGGCATAAGGAAGGAGACATTTTCTGTGAAAATCGTCAGGGATTCTGCCGTTCGTCAGGAACCGGCGCAGCCGCAGGCCGTATCGCCGGAGGAAAACAGGTTTTCGATTCGCCCCCGGCAGATCGCGCTTTTCTTTTTGTGGATGCTGGCTTTTACGCTGCTTGCCCGCGGAACATCCGGCGCGCTGCTGCCAGAGGTGCAGCTCTCCACGCCGGCGCCCAATACCATCACCCAGAGCCTAACGGCGACAGGAACCATTCAGTGGGCGGCGGGCAGCCTGTTCTATCTGCCCGAAGGGCTGCTGGTGGAGGCGGTTTTTGTCTCGGAGGGGGAGGCTGTACAGGAAGGAGACAAAATAGCGGCCCTCCGCCGGGAGGATGTGGAACAGAAGCTGCGGAGCCTTCAGGCAGAACTTGCGCAGAAACAGACGGAATATGCCCGGCTTACCAAACCGGTGGCGGCGGACAGCTATGATCTGGAAAAAGCCCAGCAGGCCCTGCAGGCCGCCTACCAGGCAGCGGAGAACAGCGCGGCAGTCTGGGCGGAGAAAGAAGCGAACGCCGGCAGCGAGCGGGATGCCCTGCAGCGCGAACTGAACGAACGGCAGGAAAAGGCCGCCCAATATGCCCGCGAGATCGCAGAGAAGCAGGCACAGCGGGAGTTGCTGCAGCAGGAAGAATCGCCGGACGAGGAAATCATCAGCCGGATCGAAGCGGAGCTGACGCAGCTTACGGCAGAGGAAACGCAAAACCGGGAGGCACTGGCCGAAGCGGAAGCCCGGCTCAACGAGGCGGACGCAGCGCTGGAAAGCGTCCAAAGCCAACGGGAAGAAGCGGCTCGCACGGCTGCGCAGGCCGCCGAACAGGCGGAGCAGGCCCGAAACGACGCCCGGCACGCCTACGAGAAAAGCGTGGAAGCCGCCAGTGAAACAGCCGCCGCCAATGCGGCCAGTGCCACGGTTCTGGCGGAACAGATCCGGGAAATGGAAAGTAGCGTGGAGACGCTGAAAAAATTGGACGAGCAGGAGGGCGTCTTCTGTGCGCCGCAGACGGGTACCGTGGAATCTCTGCAGCTTATGCAGGGGCAGACCAGCGGCCAGGTGGGCGGGAGCATTTCCGACCCCGAAAGAGGGTATCAGATCCGATTTGCGCTGGAGGCCGAGGACGCGGTGCAGGATACCGCCGGCGTTACGGTGACGGTCATGCAGGGAGCAAAGTCCGAAAGCGTGAAAATCAATTCGTCCGTTTCTCAGCAGGATGGAGGCGTGGTGCTTTCCGCTGCGCTGACCGGGTCGGATTGGCAGGTGGGAAAAGCGGAACTCACAATCCGGCTTTCCGAGACGGAATATGACTGCTGCCTGCCGGTCAGCGCCCTTCACAGTGATAACGGCGGGGATTTCGTCTATTCGGTGGAGGAGCGCAACACTATTTTGGGGCTGCAAAACATCGTGCGCAAGGTTTATGTGGAGGTCGTGGAGCGCAACAACGAGCTGGCGGCCCTGCGGAATTATACGACCGGTGCGCCGGTGGTGGCCGCCACAACGAAGAGCTTGCAGGAGGGCGCACGTGTGCGTACAGCGGGATGAAGATTCGAAAGGCGGTGCTGCTTTTGGCATGCGCGGTTTCCTGGGGGATCGCTGTTTGGTTTGCGGGGAGGCTGTGGGCAGCCTATCCGCTGGTTTCGGTGCGCTCCGACGTGCCGGTCACGGGGCGGCAGCTGGAAGCGCTGCGGTCTGCTTTGCGGCAGGAGGATGGGGCGAGCGCGCTTGTTCCCGCTTTTTGGAGCCAGGCAGAGGGATCGGCGGAAAGCCGCTGGGAAACCTGCGGGATCACTGCCATTCTATATTGCGGCGAGTATGACGCGGTGTATCCTGCCGTGCTTCTGGAGGGGCGGTTCCCCGCTGCGCAGGAGAATGGCAAATGCGCGGTCTCAACCGCTGCCGCGTGGCAGCTCTGGGGCAGCGAGGACGTGCTGGGGCAGGAATTGGAGATAGAAGGAGACATCTACCGCGTGTGCGGGCTCTTTCGCAGCAGCGCCAGCCTGGCCCTGTGCGGGGAAAGCCTTGACCATGGCTTTTCCAACATCGAGTTTTGGGGCGGCTACGCTGCGCCGCCGGTGGAGACGGTGCAGCAGCTTTTGCGTGCGGCGGGGATCGCACAGCAGGTGACCCTCTATTTCCCTTTCCCCTGGATGGCCGCCCTGACGGCCTATGCCCTCTGCCCGGCGGGGCTGGTGCTGCTGGCCGCCGCCCGCACCCTGGGCGGCCGGGTGCGCAGGGGGTGCCCAAAGGAAACGTGCTGGTTTGTTTTGGGCGGCGCTTTTCTGCTTGCGCTCGTCCTGCCCGCCCTGCTACGGTTGCTCCCGCCCTGGATCACCCCCGCCCGGTGGAGCGACTTTTCCTACTGGGGCGGCTTGCTGCCCGCAGTGGGCAAAGCCATAGAAACCGGCTTTTCCCTGAACCCCTGTGCCAAGGATGTCCTCGCCAAATGGAACACGCTGGGGCTTCTCATTGCCGCAACGCTCGCCAATGCTGCGGCCGGAAAGCTGATGCTCAGCAGGCAGCAAAAAAACTCCACAAATTTATGAAACCAATCCACCTTATCTTACGGATAATATTTGTAAGATAAGGTGGATTTTTATGATAATCGCAGTTTGTGACCCGAAAGGGATTGCTATCGAAGCGATAAAGACGATATTGTACCATGATAAAGGACTTTCAGACCGTATCAGTCGTATTTATGAGTTTTGGAATATGGAACAGTTGCTGGATGCCAGCAGAGATAGTTCTTTCGACTGCATTGTTTTTCCCAATTACTGCAATTCCCACAATAGTGTAGTGTGCAGTTTATCCTGCGGATATAATCGGTTCCCGCTTGTTGAACATGATCCGAGGTACACTCTCATTGTACGGGATATTCTCTATTGGGAAACGGCACGTTCCCTTTGGACGCAGTACTTGAAGGCAATTCCTGGCAAGGAGGAAAAAGTAAAGAGAGCCATCAGAGGGATACTGGCGGACTACGAAAAGGAAGAACGTGACATCATCTATTTGGAAAGCAAAAACCATTGTGTCCTTGTCCATTTGGATGGCATACGCCAAACGCCGGAAGGCTCTCCGTCGTTCTATGCTACATTGGACGAAGCGGAACATGAATTTGCTTCATCTGCATTCTTACGAATCCATAAAAGTTACCTTATAAACGGCGATCATATTCTACAAATGTCTAATTACAAGGTCCTTCTGGATACAGGAATGACATTGAAAGGATCAAGGAAATATTTCAGCAAGGCAAAATTGGAATTTTACCGAGGCCGTTAACTATATGGCAAAGCATAAGTATTCGAACTTCAAGAGGCTATACCGAAATCAACAATATTTTTGTGTTAGGTGTCGAACGATTTAAGTAAAATAGCACGCGCCCGGTGTATACGGGTTTTAACGTTTGATTCACTCGAATTTGTGATTTGCGCGATCTCGCGGATAGAGTAACCCTTTACGCGCAGGACTAAAGTTCGGCGGTAAATTGAAGGCATATCGGAAAGAATGCTGACTGCTTTGTTTAGCTGCAGATTTGTCAATGCGATTTCTTCCGGCTCTTTAAAATTGTCAAAGCTGGCGGAGCGATTTTCATAGTCAGTCAGAACACCTCGTCGGCGCTCCCACTTTCGAAGAAAGTCAATGGTTCGCTCACGAGTTAGGATATATAAATAGGATTGGAGAGACTTTTCATTGTCGATTCTTAGTGAATCGATTTCCTTGAGAAGTTGGACAAAGGTCTCGTGTACTGCATCCTCCGCAAGAGCGGAATCCCGAATGATTGATGATGCGGTCCGTAGCATAAACCGATAATATTTGTGGTATATGTATTCGAATTTGTTTTTGTTTTCATCGCTATCGATTGCGGCAAGATAGAAAACCAGCACGAATTTTCCTCCTGTGAAATAATCATTTGGCTTTGAAGTACACTGTAATCCGTTTGCAATCGACATTTGGTTACAGAACAAACAAAAAAATCCTCGGCTGCAGGAGCCGAGGATTCTAAGAGGTTCTCATTTTGATGTTATGATGTGGGAATTAGCACTTCTTTTCGAAGGTGTTGCTAACGGTTTCACTAGAGCCATTGCGTGTGACAATTGCAGTAGTCACCAGCTTGTAAGTGGTACCAGATTTAATATTAGCTGTACCAGAAAACTCATGTGTATGCCCATAATAGGTGGAGGAAGAACGAGAAACTTCAGAATATGTTCCGAATAACCCTTTTTCATAAAGAACAAGGGTGCAATCAATTTTGGTTGTGCCAGAGAGACAACTGATTTCACATGTGTAGCTGTTGTCACCTGCGGAGATGCCAGGGTAGATAGATGCGACATTACGCCACCGTACTGCGGCAAATGCGGATGTGGCAAAAACAGTAAGCGCAACAAACGCAACAAGAACTGCCCAAAGTTTCTTTTTCATTTCGACTTGCTCCTTTATTTTATACGAACCTCTTATAAAGGTATTCGTATGGGTAAGGAGAAAGGTTACATAAAAAGAAAAAATTATTGAACTTCTATTCCTTCAGATATTTTGATGAGTTCAGTAATATTTAGATTCCCGCGCACTTGAAATGCTAAGAAATTGCTCTCCCACAGCAGAGTATTGGAACCATCGTCCATGATACCCCAGATGGCTTGATTGCTATCAAAACTTATAGAATAGTAAGAGGAAAACTCGTTATCCCAAGAAATTGTTTGTGTATTTTCCACAGGAAAAACTCGCAAGGAAAACCAATCTCCAGCAGAGTTTTGAAATTGTCCGTAGTAACGTCCGGTAGATTCACCGGAAGATTCTATTTGAGAAAACCCTGATGGAATATATGATGGCGTAATATGGAATGTGGAGACAGGAGATTCTTCATTTACATATATAATCGATACAAACTTATCGTGCCACTCAATAAGCGTTGTGATAACAGCCTCGCGCACAGCCTTGACGGGGAGCATGGTACATGAAAAAATGGAAATAGCAGCCGTAAGTGTGATGAAGAAACGTTTGATGTCCAAAAGACGCTTCTTCCGCTCGGCTTTACGCTTTGTGTCATGAACAAGGGCTTCCATTTTTCGCTGGAATTTTTCTGAGGGCTGGAAGTCTTCGTTCATCTCTTCCAGACTCGGCATCTGCGCAAGTTCTCGATCCTGTGCCTCAGTTACGATCATTGCGATAAGAGCGTCAGGGGAAATACGGATTTTGTCATCATTCTGTCTCTTATACACATCTGACGCTGCCGACGAAGAGGATAGTGTAGATCT
>OJPQ01000938.1_pt1 | contig 10270 bp, 9 predicted proteins | sample 1598531 | NCBI WGS metagenome assembly OJPQ01 (sample SAMN03922491, study PRJEB24848) | human gut metagenome | isolation source: stool sample | host: Homo sapiens | place: Germany | collected 2011-05 | reverse complement strand
TACGAGATCAGCCTCGGTCTCGTGGGCTCGGAGATGTGTATAAGAGACAGCTTTCCAGGCGTGCCTCTTCAACCACTCGAGCATCTCTCCCTCTGTGTTTTCAGCATTTTCAGCTACAAATGTATTCTTTTTTTTCTTTTCAAGAAGCATTCTCCCCCTTTTATCTTGAATAAATACTGCAAATTAATATAATTTAAAACCTTTCGAACCTTATTTGCGGATTCCGAACACTTTTAACGCATTCACAGAAGTGACCTGTGCCACATACTCCGGATCCCTCTGATAAATATCCGCCACCTTCATGAGTGTGTCTCTCACATTGGCACTTTCATTCCTCTTTCCCCTGTTCGGCACGGGAGCCAAATAGGGAGAATCGGTTTCAAGCACAATGCGCTCTAAAGGAACAGTCGTCAATGCCTCCGGCAAAGTCGATTTCTTGAAAGTTACAACTCCATTGATACCTAACATAAATCCTTCAAATTCCAACAATTTCGCCGCTTCTTCCGATGTCCCGGTAAAACTATGAAAAATGCCGGTTAATGGGGTATTTTTATAGGGTTCCATTACCTTATATATATATTCAAACGCTTCTCTTGAATGGATTACAATGGGAAGACCATATTCCAGCGCCCATTCTATTTGCTTTTCAAAAACCAAGATTTGCTCTTTCAGAAAAGTCTTGTCCCAATAAAGATCAAGACCTATTTCTCCGATAGCCACAAACTCACGGGAAGTCGACAAGTATTTGTGAACAATCGCTAATTCCTGTTCATACGATTCATTGACAGAAGTAGGGTGCAGTCCGATCATCGGATAGCAAAATCCCGGATAATCCCTACAAACCGACAACATAGCATCAATGGTCGTACTGTCTATATTGGGCATAAAAATATAGGAAACTCCCGCTTTCTGCGCACGTTCCATCACCAATGGCAGGTCTTCGGTAAATTCTTCAACAAAAAGATGAGAATGAGTATCGATCAACATGATATTTCTTTTTCTTCTTTTATTTTTTCGCTGGAGCGATAATAATATATCAGTCCATAGTCGCGGCATTTTTCTAATCGGGTATCATTGGGAGTGACATCCTGGTATTTGGCTTCTACCTGATTCCAGATATCCAAAATCAATTCATCGGCACGGTCACGCATAGACGCCAGTTCATCAAGACTACGATTGGTTAATGCCTGATAGTTCTTCTGCCGTTCATAGCTTTCCAGAAAAATATCATAATGCACTTTTACGCGTGCAATAGTCGGATTATAAATAGGTATGCCACCTTGAGTGGTCCTTAATTGTTCGCCTTCGATTATTTTCTTCCCCCACTCTACCAGAGAGGCTTCACTCAACAGGTCCGGTACGGTATTGGAAGCAGGCAAGCCATATAACTCTTTATGTGCCACCTTGATTTCATCACGAAGCACTGCCAAATTGAGCACCTGAATAAAATGAGAGATATACAGCCGGGCAGTCTTCACATTCATCTGGTGTTTACGGCTGGCACGCGACTGATTATCGTAGCACTGGGTATAATAAATTTGCGCTGCCTCAAACCGATGCAAAAAGTTACGCGCTTCAAATAATGTCTTCAATGTAATAGCCAAGTCACGCACATTATACATCTCTCCCTTTTCGACAGCCGCTTTCAGCGCCCGAACTCTTGCTTGATCTGTATTTGGTAGTCGTCTATAAGGCATATCTCCGATACTTAACTACATTTCACGATACATTAATAATTTCACCAGATTCTTCAGTTCTTTTTTTCTGTCTTCCGCAACAGCTACCGCCGCTAGACTTTCCATAGCGAACGTATAATATTCACGCATTTTGCTTTCACAAATATTGCGGATATTCAACTGATTATAGATTTCAGTTACCGCTTCGATTTTTTCAGAAGGTTGAAAAGCCTCCGCATTCAACCAACGATTCAATTCAGCATGCTGCTTTTCATCCGCACGGTTCAGTGCTTTGATAAGCATATATGTTTTTTTATTGCAGAGGATGTCTCCACCTATCTTCTTCCCGAACACTTCCGGATCACCATATACATCCAACAAATCATCCTGTAACTGGAATGCTACTCCAATATGCATTCCAAAATTATATAGATTTTCTGCATCTTCAGCAGTCGCTCCTGCCAGAATTGCACCTATTTTAAGACTACCCGCAAGCAACACGGCTGTTTTCAAACGAATCATTTCAATGTATTCGTCTTCTGTAACGTCACAGCGAGATTCAAATTCCATATCCAGTTGCTGTCCTTCACAGATTTCGAGTGTAGTCAAACTGAATAAATCCATCACTTCTTTCAGGTGTTCCGGTGGACAACCCGTCATATACCGAAATGCCAGAATCAACATAGCATCTCCCGAAAGTACAGCAGTATTATCATTCCAGACCTTGTGCACGGTAGGTTTCCCTCTGCGCACATCCGAACGATCCATCAAATCATCATGCAACAAGGTGTGATTGTGGTAAACTTCAATCGCAGTGGCAGGATCGTATATAGACGCAACATCCTCCCGATACAAGTTATATCCCATCAACATTAATACAGGACGTATCCGCTTCCCACCCAGAGAAAGGATATATTCAATCGGTTCATAAAGTCCTTTCGGCGTCCGGGTAAACTGGATTTCAGAAATATGATTATTTATCTTATCGAGTAATTGAGAAGCTGTAAACATGATGAATAAAAAAATTAATGAATAAAAAGAGGCTGCCGAAAGCAGCCTCTCCATTTATAGTGTTACAAATTACTGCAATCTAAACATCACAGGAACTGTAAATTTAACACGTACCGGTTTTCCGCGCTGCATACCTGGTTTCCACTTCGGCATGGTATTAATCACACGGAGGGCTTCTTTATCCAGATACGGGTCGACGCTACGTACAACCTTCGCATCTACGATACTACCGTCTCTGTTAACAACGAACTGTACGATAACACGTCCTTGAGTTCCGTTTTCCTGTGCGATAGTCGGATATTTAATATTTTTTGCCAGATACTGCATCAAAGCTGCTTGTCCGCCCGGGAAGTCCGGCATATTTTCTACAACCTCGAAAATAGTCTGTTCTTCCGGTTCTTCTTCAACCACTTGTACAGGCACATATTTTACTTCTACACGAGCTTGATTATCTTCATTGATAATAGTTGTTGTTTCCTCAATATCAGCTTTATCATCCACAATCTCCAGCAATTCTGCTACCTTTGGAGCTTCAGGTGGTGGTGGAGCTGCTTGTTCAGGGGTTTCGGTAATAGGAATAATTTCCTCTTCAAACACGACATCGGCTACTGCCTGGCTTGTATCTATCTTCACGTCACGCTGGGTCCATTCGAACGCCACGAACATGAAAGCTAGAACTACCACGTAACCAACGAGCAACCATGTAGACTTCTTGCCTTCCAGGTCTGCCTTGGGTGATTTTTTTACTTCCATAAATTTATTAATATAATGATTAAAAAAAGTGTCCTTTCATGTGTCTCCGGGCAAATATAGTACATTTTCATGTATTCGTTCCCCTCTTTGCCTCTTTTTATCCGGCTTTTTAACTTTTTTAATTCTTTCGTACTTGTCTTGCTCCTTTTAACGGCAAACTTATGGTTGATTTTCAAATTTACCGTATCTTTGGCGAACAAATCAGATGAACTGAATATGAAAAAGATAACAATTGCAATCGATGGCTTTTCCTCTTGTGGAAAAAGTACAATGGCCAAAGATCTTGCCCGCGAAGTGGGTTACATTTACATTGACAGTGGAGCCATGTATCGTGCGGTCACTTTATATAGTATAGAGAACGGGATTTTCAATGGAGACGTGATCGATACGGAGAAACTGAAAAAAGAAATCAAGAACATTCGTATATCTTTCCAGCTGAATAAAGAAACCGGACGTCCCGACACGTATCTGAACGGCGTGAATGTGGAGAATAAAATCCGTTCAATGGAGGTTTCTTCCAAAGTGAGCCCTATCAGTACGCTTGACTTCGTACGTGAAGAAATGGTGGCGCAGCAACAAGCAATGGGAAAGGAAAAGGGCATCGTCATGGATGGCCGGGATATAGGAACTACCGTTTTCCCGGATGCGGAACTGAAAATATTTGTAACCGCCACTCCCGAAATCCGTGCTCAACGCCGTTATGACGAGCTGAAAGCAAAAGGACAGGAAGCCAGCTTCGACGAAATTCTGGAAAACGTGAAACAACGGGATTATATCGACCAGAACCGGGAAGTAAGTCCACTTCGCAAAGCTGAAGATGCTCTGCTTCTGGATAACACCCACTTATCGATTGAAGAGCAAAAGGAATGGCTTTTCGGACAATTTAATAAGGTAAGTAAATAATTTGCTTTATGATCAAGGTAGAGATAGACGAAGATTCCGGCTTCTGCTTTGGTGTGGTGACAGCCATTCATAAGGCAGAAGAGGAGTTGGCAAAGGGAGAGACTCTCTATTGTCTCGGAGATATTGTACACAATAGCCGGGAAGTGGAAAGGCTTAAAACGATGGGATTAATCACGATCAACCGGGAAGAATTCAAACAACTGAAGAATGCCAAAGTATTGCTTCGCGCACACGGAGAGCCACCGGAAACTTACATGATTGCCCGTGAAAATAATATAGAAATTATCGATGCGACCTGTCCGGTAGTATTACGTTTGCAAAAACGTATCAGACAAGGGGATCTGGCAGACAGGGACAAAGAAAAACAAATTGTCATATACGGCAAAAGCGGTCATGCTGAAGTGCTGGGATTGGTGGGTCAAACAGATGGAAAAGCAATTGTCATCGAAAAGGCAGAAGAAGCCAAAAAGTTGGATTTAAACAAAAGCATCCGTCTTTTCTCACAGACTACCAAGTCACTGGACGAGTTTCAGGAAATTGTGGAATACTTCAAGCAACATATTTCACCGGAGGCGACTTTCGAATATTATGATACTATCTGTCGTCAGGTTGCCAACCGGATGCCTAAGCTTCGGGAATTTGCGGCTACACACGATTTGATATTTTTCGTCAGCGGCAAAAAGAGTTCAAACGGAAAAATGCTGTTCGAGGAGTGTTTGAAGGTGAACACCAATTCACATTTGATAGATAACGAGAAAGAAATAGATCCTTCTCTCCTTCAAAACGTAAATTCAATTGGCGTATGTGGTGCGACTTCTACTCCTAAATGGTTGATGGAGAAGATTTACAATCACATTCGGACGCTCATCAAAGAATAACAGCTTTATTCTGACAAAGAATAATAGCAAAGCAACATAAGGAAACGGCAAAGTAACATGAACGAATAAAAGGAAAGCGAAAAAAGGTCATTTGAACATTTTTAATGTTTTCTTCTTACGAAAAAAAACTTCATAACCACTGCTTTCAACTTTTTGTTGTACATTTGCCGCGTCAAACTAATTAATGAGAGATTGTTATATGGGAACAGTTAAGTGTATCGGAATTTTGACCTCCGGAGGTGATGCTCCGGGAATGAACGCTGCTATACGTGCAGTGACACGTGCAGCCATCTACAATGGATTGCAAGTTAAAGGTATATACAGAGGATATAAAGGTCTGGTTACAGGTGAAATCAAAGAATTCAAGAGTCAGAATGTGAGTAACATCATCCAGTTGGGTGGTACTATCCTGAAAACGGCACGTTGTAAAGAGTTCACGACTCCGGAAGGTCGTCAGTTGGCTTATGACAACATGAAAAAAGAAGGCATCGATGCTTTGGTTATCATTGGTGGAGACGGCTCACTGACAGGTGCGCGTATCTTTGCACAGGAATTTGATGTTCCATGTATCGGACTGCCGGGAACTATTGACAACGACCTTTATGGTACAGATACGACCATCGGATATGATACTGCATTGAATACCATATTGGATGCCGTAGATAAGATTCGCGACACAGCCACTTCACATGAACGTTTGTTCTTCGTTGAAGTTATGGGACGTGATGCCGGTTTCCTTGCGTTGAACGGAGCTATCGCTTCGGGTGCGGAAGCTGCCATTATTCCGGAATTCAGTACGGAAGTCGACCAACTGGAAGAGTTTATCAAAAACGGATTCCGCAAATCAAAAAACAGTAGCATTGTATTGGTAGCCGAAAGCGAACTGACAGGAGGAGCCATGCATTATGCCGAACGTGTGAAAAACGAATATCCGCAATATGATGTACGTGTGACGATTTTAGGTCACCTGCAACGTGGTGGTAGCCCAACTGCCCACGACCGTATCCTGGCAAGCCGCCTCGGTGCTGCTGCTATCGATGCTATTATGGAAGATCAACGTAACGTAATGATCGGAATCGAACATGATGAAATCGTTTACGTACCGTTCAGCAAGGCTATTAAGAATGACAAACCAATCAAGAGAGATCTTGTCACTGTATTGAAAGAGCTTTCAATCTAATCTTTTTATTTTTAGGAGTTCAGCTTATATCAGTATATAAGATAAAGAGCGGTGGATGAACGGGAGATTTCCTTATCATTCACCGCTCTTCTTTCATTTATTCAATGCTTCTTTTCACCACAGAGGACACGGAGGACACAGAGGTGAATTTGTTTTATGACTTACGGTTGCGACCCTAATTTTGATGCGTAATCCTCCTACTATAAAGTTGAAAAAACATGAAAACATCTGCCACCTGCAACCAAACGCGTGTAATACACTAGTTAATAGATAGTTGTAACGTTGCGGATACTGTTGCAGATAGGTTGCAGATCAAAGTATCTGCCACACAGTATAAGCCTTGCAAAGCCAATTCTCCATGGGTGCAAAAGTTTATTGTATACATTAACTTCCCGTTTCCAGGCGGGGAACTGTCGTTTCCGGCATTAGAAATTACAGTTTCCACGGCAGGAAACGAGAGTTTCTAAGGCGGGACACTACAGTTTCTACGTAAGGATACTGTCGTTTCCCCGTAGAGACACCACAAATTATCCATAGAGTCACCCCAATTATCCCATAGCTTTGCATAAAGGAATCAAGGCTTTTTCTTTGATTATATAACGTGTTGCAGATACTTTATCTGCAACCTATCTGCCACAGGTATCTGCAACGTTACAACTATCTATTAACTAGTGTATTACACGCTTTTCGTTGCAGGTGGCAGATGTTTTTATGTTTTTCAACTTTATAGTAGGAAAAAATTTCATTCATTTCCGTACCTTTATGAGTCTTTTTATCCATAAATAATATCCAGTCAGTGGTAGTGCAGACCCCAATAAGGCAGCAATAAAGGTAAGTATGCGAGTAAACATTCCTCCCCAGTTACCAACATGCACAGAATAAATCCAACCACGAATCTTTCCCGACTTGTCTTGATGTTGATAAAGACTTGTTTCTGTAAATTCACCATTATCCGTATTGAAAGAATAACGGTCAGATGCCCGCTGATTACCGAAACGGTTGAAAGACACGCTTGCCGTACCAGAAGAAATACTGATTTGCTTATACTCCGGATTCTGACGTCTTAGTTTATCATAAATCTCCTGCCAATAAACGAAGGGTGAAGTTACCGAGTACATATCACTATGATTGTTTTCCGGACGTCTGCTTCTTTCACCCTTTCGAACCTCATTTCCTTCTCTTTTCTTTTCCCGATGGGCTGCCAGTTTGGTATTTCTCTTTTGAGCATCACTTTTCTGTTCATGTCCTTGGGCGGCACGTTGCTGTACTTCTACCCCGAAGACCTTATAGAAAGCCGTCCGATACCACGGAAAAGACCAGGTCAACCCCGTCAGTGCCATAGCCAGTAGAAAGATCAGAGCATACATTCCACCTGCCACATGCAAGTCATACCAAAACCTTCTCCAACCTTTTGTTGCTGTTATTTTCAGGCTATTCTTCAATGCTTTACGTGTACGCGGCCACCAAATGACAATTCCCGAAATCAGTACAAAAACAAGTAAAAGCGTACTGACACCTACAATCATTTTGCCCCAAAAGATTCCTTCATTTCCCGGATTCATACTATCCAGAAGCCAGCGATGCATTCGGAACATAAACATAAAAAAGCCGCTACGCTCGCTTTTTCCTTTTACTTCGCCCGTATACTGGTCTACATACAAAGATGCACGACGTGGTTTGGAAAGACTAACCTGATACGCACGTCCGGGATCAGAAGATATGCTGACACCGGTCACCGCTACACTGTCAGGCAATGTCGTCGCCACTTTTTCAAGCAACTTATCCATAGGAAGAGGAGACCCCTTTACCGTTTCTACGTAGTAAAGGTCGCGTCGAAACCACTCATTCGCCTCATTTTCAAATACCAGCATGGCACCGGAGAAGCAGACAAGAGTTATTATCAGTCCGAAAGGGACGGAAAGCCACAAATGTATCTTTCTGAATATTTTTTTCATGTTTTCATTACTATTTCTTGAAAAAGCCTGCAAAGCTTTCCGCTCGGCAGGCTTTTATCTACAAAAGATTCTCTATTTAACCGACTGTATTATTTTGAAAGATATTCCATCTTACCTACCGTAGTGATAGCGTCAGCCTCTACCGTTAAACCTTTGACTGCCTTGCCTGTTTTTGCGTCTATTTTATAGAAGGCCGGTTTCTCGCCCGTAGTCACAGTGACAGCCATATAAGCATACCCTTTTTCTCCATAAGGCTCGCCACCAAACTTTCCGTCAGCCGGCAGACCTGTAACAGGCATAATCGTCTGATCTTCCGCCTTGAAAACAGCTAATTCGCTAACATCTGCACTTGTACCACCATTAATCATATCTTCCGCTCCATTTTTATACAATTGAAGCAGGAAGTAATCTTCAGAGATGTGCCAGCAACGGAAAATAGGATGTTTAGTGCCTATCTCTTCAAAGTTCACATAGTAATCCGGATCGAAATCTGTTGCGCCTGCTTTGATACGCATTGCGCCCGAAGGCTTCTGTCCTGTTACCTTCTTCAAATCTGAAGATGAAACTGCCGTACGTCCATATCCGGGAGAGAACACATAGACGTCACCATTATCAGCGGCCCAAATAGTCTGATAATATTGTGAACGCATACGACCGCATGCATAGCCTATTTTATCAGTCTTGGCAATCACCGGAGTCTCATTGAAGTTCGTGCCACTATAAATTGCCACATAAGCATTATCCGGGTATTGTGTAGAAGGAATGACACCGGCTGTATATGCACCGCTGCCGCTACCACCGTCAGTCTTAGTCACAAGTTCCTGATCTGTCACAGCTTCCGGCCATTTTTTAATACCGTACTTACTCATTCCCATTAGGATGACAGATGTATAAATCTTATTGTTAGCTTCAACCAGACCTGCCCATGAAACTTTTTCACCATTACCCAAGTAATTTTCGGCAAGCAAGGTACCCTCTTCCTGACTGCCATCGGTCGCATCCAAATAGTTGAACAACAATGCTTGAGCCACATTCTGATCCTCATCTGTTATTTTCGAGTCCCCGGTGGAAACAGTCACCACTTTATCCCTCCAGGTTCCATAAGACGTGATACGATTATAAGTGTATGTGTACTTTTCTTTCATTTTACCATCTGCCCCCAGATAATAGGAAGCTCCTGTACCTGCGCCACCTTTATTATAAACTAAAGCAAACACATAATCCAATCCTTTATATACCCAATAGGTACCGCCAATCACTTCGGTTCCATTCCCTTGGGTCGACACTGTTCCTTCATCCAAAGAATTGGCTACTACCAAATAACTTGCTTCACCAGTTGTGGCAGCCACCACATAAGCTGTTTCTCCATCAATTGGCGGGTTATCCACCGGATTATTATCATCGTCGCAAGATGCCACAAACACACCGCTACTCAAGCAAAAAGCTACGGCAAAAGCCTGTAATAAAAACTTCCTCATATATTCTTCATTATTGATTGATACTAAAAACTTACTCTTATTATTTACCGAAAAATACTCTGAACTTTCCATAGAATGCGCGCCCCGCTTTTTGCAGGCTAAAATTGTCAAACAGTTGGGCATCGGTGAAATTCCGACATTCAAATGATACATTATAACGTCCATTCTTCATGGTGTAGGACAAAGACAGATTATGAGAAAACTGTTCCGGCACCATATTCTTTGAATCTTTATCTCCGAGATTTTCCCAGTAAAGAGGAAAATCGTGCTGCCAGTAGCTATCATAGCCGATGCTCAATACATTTCCTTTGACAAACAGGTCATTCCAATAAAAATTTGCATTGATATTAGCATAACGATAGGGCAGATTCGGCATACGCACTTTATAGCTGTCTCTTATACACATCTGACGCTGCCGACGAAGAGGATAGTGTAG
>OJPQ01000932.1_pt1 | contig 10303 bp, 8 predicted proteins | sample 1598531 | NCBI WGS metagenome assembly OJPQ01 (sample SAMN03922491, study PRJEB24848) | human gut metagenome | isolation source: stool sample | host: Homo sapiens | place: Germany | collected 2011-05 | reverse complement strand
ACGAGATCAGCCTCGGTCTCGTGGGCTCGGAGATGTGTATAAGAGACAGGCCCTCTTCAAAGGAATAACAGCCATCGTAGACGGCCAGCGCCATATCCCACAGCGGGATGGCGGCCACCGCGCCGGTGCCTTCGCCCAGATGTAGGCCCGCCGTGATGAGGGCTTTTTTGTTCAGAGCATCCAGCACCAGTTTTGCGGCCGGTTCAGTGGAGCAGTGGCTTGCAAAAACAGCCTTGGCCGCCGCCGGGCAGAGCCGGACAGCGCAGAGCGCCGCCACACAGCTGATGAAGCCGTCGGCCAGCACCGGCACACCTTCCAGCGCACCGCCGAGGAAGACGCCGCAGAGCCCGGCAATATCGAAACCGCCCAGCTTTGCCAGCACGTCCAGTGCATCGGCAGAGTCGGGCTGATTTTTTGCGATGCCGCGATGGATGGCGTCGATCTTCCGGGCAAGTCCCTCGTCCGAAAGGCCCGCGCCCCGGCCCGTCATCACTTCGACGGGCTGGCCCAGCAGCACAGCGGCCACGGCGCTGGACGTCGTGGTGTTGCCGATGCCCATCTCACCGGTAGCCAGCAGGCCGACGCCCGCCTTCTTCTGCTCCTGCACCAGCCGGATGCCCCTGCCGATGGCCTCCACAGCCTCAGCCCTGCTCATAGCCGGGCCGAAGGTGAAGTCCGCTGTGCCGGGGGCGATGCGGCAGTCGAGGACGCCCGGGACCGGTTCGCCCGCGATGCCCATATCCACCGGCACCACCTCGCACCGGGCGGTCTGTGCCATCCGGCAGACGCTGGTGCGGCGGGCGGCGAGGTTCTCAGCCACGGCGCGGGTCACGCTGCTGTCGGTCTGGCTGACGCCCTGGGCCACCACACCGTTATCGGCGCAGAGCACCAGCACCGCCCGGCGGGAAATATCCAGCTTTGCGCTGCCGGTGAGGGCGGCGGCGTCCTCGAGGGTCGTTTCCAATCCGCCCAGCCCGCCCAGCGGCTTTGCAAGGCTGGCCCAGTGGGCGTGCGCCGCCGCCCGGGCGGCTTCGTCCGGCGGCGTGATGGCCGCACAGAGGGCGGCGAGTTCTGTCTCAGTCATGGTCTCTCCTGTAATTTTCAGCTGCGGCGGCAAAGCGCTGCGGCAGGGGCGTACCCGCCCAGTACAAATGCGGGAAGCCCGCATAGAAATGCTCGTCTATAAATCCGCACCGCCACTCTGCGCCGCCCACCGGCTTTTTTGCCGCGAGAGCCGCGCCGTTGGCGGTAGAATCCCAATGGTGGAATTCGTGGATGGGAAAGCTCTCCCCGGCCCGGAAGAGCATACTGTCCGAGTCTGCGCTCAGCGCGGCGTAGCCGAAGCGGACGAGACGTCCGGCATCTTTTGCTTCGCCCGGCAGAACGCCCACCATCGGCCAGCTCTGCCCCTCGGCGTCCGTGAGGCTCTGCCCCAGATAGAGGAAGCCCCCGCACTCGGCCGCTGTGGGCAGACCGAACTCGATTTTTCGCTTTATCTCGCGCAGAAGCGAGGTATTTTCACTCAATTCTCTTGCGTGAAGTTCCGGGTAGCCGCCGGGCAGATACAGCCCGCCGATGTTTTCCGGCAGAGCCGTGTCGCGGAGGGGGCTGAAAAAGACCACCTCTGCCCCGGCGTCCCGGAAGGCTTCCAGCGTCTCGGCGTAGGTAAAGCAGAACGCCTCGTCCTGCGCCACGGCGATGCGGACGCGGGCCGGAGGGGTCTCCGGCTGCACCGGCAGGGCGGGCGGCTCCTTTTCGCAGAGGGCCAGCAGACGGGGCCAGTCGATGTGCTCCTCTGCCGCGTCGGCCAGAAGGGCCAGCTTCTGCTGTAAATTTTCCACTTCCGCCGCCGTGTAGAGGCCCAGATGGCGGGAACCGATGACGGCCTCCGGGAGTTTCGGCAGAAAGCCCAGCACCGGCAGACCCGTCTCTTTTTCCAGCATCGGGGCCAGCAGAGCGTGCATCCGGGCCGTGCAGTTGTTCAGCAGGATGCCTGCGATGTGGCTGGGAGTGCGGAAGCTTTTCAGCCCGCTCAGCTCTGCGGCCAGCGTCAGGCTCTGACCCTTCGGCTCCACCACCAGCAGCACCGGCAGGTCCAGCGTGTCGGCCAGATGCCACGCGCTGGCCCTGTCGCTCACGCCCCCGAGGCCGTCATAAAAGCCCATGGCCCCCTCGCACACCGCCGCACCGTGTCCGGCGGCACCCTTCGCGTAGAGGGTGCGCACCGTCTCGGGCGCAGAAAAAAAGAGGTCGAGGCTGCGGCTCTCCACCCCCAGCACGGCCCGGTGGAACATGGGGTCGATGTAGTCCGGCCCGCTCTTGAAGGCGCAGGGCGCACAGCCCCGCCGCTTCAGCGCCATGAGCAGGGCGCAGGTCATGGTGGTCTTGCCGCTGCCCGAGCGGGGTGCCGCCAGCAGAAACTGTATCATGTCATTCTCCTGTGATGAGGTAGATGGGGTTCTGGGCCATCATCAGATGCAGCCCGCCCACGACCTTGGCCCGGCTGACGGCGATCTGGCTCACCTGCACGGTCCGGCCTTTGGCCGTCAGCGCGGCCACCGCCGCCGAAAGGGTCTCGAGGGCGATGGCCGACGCACAGATGCGGGCGTCGGGGTTCTTATCCAGCGCTGCGTCCACGATGGCGGCAAGGCTGCCCTTGCTGCCGCCGATAAAGACAGCGTCCGGCGCGGGCAGGTCCGAAAGCGCGGCGGGGGCAAGCCCCTCCACGAGGACGAGGTTCCGGGTCCTGAATTTTTCGCGGTTGGCTTTGATGAGCGCACAGCCCTCCGGCCTGCACTCCACTGCGTAGACCCGGCCCCGGGGCGCGGCCAATGCCAGCTCCACGCTGACGCTGCCCGTCCCGGCCCCCACGTCCCACAGGATGTCTTCCGGGCGGACGGCCAGCTTCGCCAGCACAGCGGCCCGGACTTCCTGCTTGGTCATGGGAACGTCGCCCCGCTCGAAGGCTTCGTCCGGCAGGCCCGGGGCGCGGCGGGGCAGTCCCTCCACCGCCTCCACGAGAAGGACGCTCAGGCTGTTGAACCGGCCTGCGGCCAGCTCTTTGACGCTGCTGCGGAAGAGCTTCTCTTCCGGCGTGCCGAGGCACTGGCCCACGACGCCCTGCACGTCCCCGAAGCCCTCTGCCGCCAGCTGGGCGCAGAGGGTGGCGGGGTCTTCGCTGCCGCCGGTGAGGAAGAAGGTGGGTCTGCCCTGCATACACTCGGCCACCGGGTCGCAGGTGCGGCCATGGGCCGAAACAAGGTTCCACCCCTGCCACGGACGGCCCAGCGCCGCCGCCAGCAGCTGGATGCTGGAAAGGCCGGGCAGCACCCGGGCGCGGACGCCGAGGGCCTCCAGCTTTTCCATCATGGAGGACGCGCCGGAGTAAAAGCCGGTGTCGCCGCTGTAGACCAGCACGGCGTTCTCTGCGCCGGAGGTCTGCAGCAGCTCTGCCACCTCGTCGGGGCGGTAGGCGGCGGCGCGGTTCTCGGTGCAGCCGGCAGGCAGAACTGCCAGCAGACGCCGTGCGCCCAGGATGAGGTCGGCCTGCCGCAGTGCGGCCAGGCCCTGAAGGGTCAGGTTCTCCGGCTGGCCGGAGCCCATGCCGATGAGTGTCACGTTCATCTTATCATCTCCTTGCAGCGTTTCAGCACCTCGGAAGCCGTCTCGCCCTGCTCGGGCGGGCGGCGGATGACCACCAGCTGCGCCCCGGCAGCAGAGGCGGCAGCGGCTTTTTCGTCGAAGCCTCCGGCTGCGCCGCCGTCCTTTGTGACGAGCCAGCGGATATGGAACTGCTCCATCATGGCCTGATTGAGGGCAAAGCTGAAGGGTCCCTGCATGGCGATGATGTTGCGGTGGGGGATGTTCGCCGCCTCGCAGGCCGTGATGCTTTCCAGCGTGGGCAGGACGCGGGGGTAGAGCCGCTCGGGCGGGATGGCCGCGAACTGCGCCAGCTCCTTGGCCCCGGTGGCCAATAGAAGGTTGCCCTCTTTTGCGGCCAATGCTTCTGCCGCCTGCTTTGCGCTCTCAAAGACGAGACAGTTTTCCGGCAGCGGACTGGCCGGGCGCAGCAGGCGGAGGTATCCTACCCCGGCCTTCTCTGCCGCTGCTTTGATGTTTTTGGTCGCCTCCACTGCGTAGGGGTGGGTGGCGTCGATGCAGAGGGCGGCATCCCCCAAGAGCGCGGCCATCTCATCGGGCAGGAGCCGCCCGCACCGGACGGTGACGCCGGGGCTGCTCCCCTGCTCTTCCTGCCCCAGCGGGGTGGCCACGCTGACGGTGACTTCGATGCCCAGCGCCGCCAGCTGGCGGGAAAGCTCCCGCCCCTCGGTGGTGCCGCTGAAAACGACGACGTTCATCGGCGGTACCCCCGCGGCGTGACCATCCGCCCGCTCAGCGCGCGGGTGGCGGCGTTGCCCACAAAGACGGTGGTGAACATATCCACCTCAGTGTCCCGGAGCTGGCTGAGGGTCAGGATGTGCTTTTCCTGCCCTTCCCGGCCGATGTTCCGCACAGAACCGCAGAGGGTGTCCGGGGCTTTGCCGTTCGCCAGCAGGACGTCCACGGCCCGGCGCAGATAGTCCGGGCGGCCCTTGGAGGAGGGATTGTACAGCGCCAGCGCGAAATCGCCCTGGGCGGCGCAGGCCAGACGCTTTTCGATGACCTCCCACGGCGTGAGGCGGTCCGACAGCGAGATGACGCAGAAATCGTGGGCCAGCGGGGCGCCCAGCACGGCCCCGCCGCTGAGGGCGGCGGTCAGGCCGGGGACGACCTCCACATTGACGTCCGGGTACTCTTCGGCCAGCTCCAGCAGCGGGCTGGCCATGCCGTAGACCCCGGCGTCGCCGGAGCAGACCAGCGCCACGTCCCGACCCGCCCGGGCGGTGTCCAGCGCCCAGCGGCAGCGGTCGATCTCCCGGGTCATGCCGGTGGTGTAGCACTCTTTTTCCGGGTAGAGGGGGCGCACAAGGTCGATGTAGACCGTATAGCCGCACAGCACCTCGGCCTGCTGCAAGGCGCTCTGCGCCTGCACGGTCAGAAACTGTCCGCCGCCGGGGCCAAGCCCCACGACGAACACGGTCTTTTTACTCTCACTCATTGCTCTGTTCTCCAATCGGGTGCAAAGGGGCGGACGGCCAGCGCCAGCGTCACGCCGCCGCCTGCCGTTTTGGGCAGAAGGAGCATCCCGCCCGAGGCTTTTACCGCCGAGCGCTCACAGACGTTGTCCACGCCGGTGACACTTGCCACAAAGGCCGACGGGGTGAACTGTCCCGGCACGGCCCGCAGTTCGTCGGCCGGATAGAACGTGATGGGCCAGCCGTGGGCTTTGCAGAACTCTGCAAGCCCCGGCTCATCTTTTTTCAGGTCGATGCTGGCGGCGGCGCAGACCGCCGCCGGGCTGAGGCCGGACGCAGCACAGAACGCCGCAAAGGCTTCTTCCAGCTGCTGGTCCGTCGTGCCGCGGCGGCACCCCACCCCCAGTACCCCGATGCGGGGGACGAGGTGGAGCGCCCCGCCCTGCGGCGTGAGGGTCAGGGCGAAGTCGGCGGCTTCAGGTGCGTCAGTTTTTTCCACGCCGGCGGGAGTCTCCCCCGCCACCGGCCACGGCGACCAGTACCGGACAGTCTGCCCGGCCAGCAGGGCGCCGCTGACGCGCTTGATGCGCTCCGGTTCAAGGACAGCGCAATTCTGGGCCTTGGCCCAGAGGTCCACGGCGAAGAGGCCGTTGACGTCGGTGGCCGTCGTGATGACCGGCACCGCGCCGCACGCTTTTGCCAGCGCCCGGGCCAGCGCGTTGGCACCGCCCAGATGACCCGACAGGAGCGGCACGGCGAAGTTCCCGCCCTCGTCCACGACCACCACCGCCGGGTCGGCGGCCTTGCTCCTGCAGTGGGGCGCGATGGCCCGTACCGCGATGCCCACAGCTCCCACAAAAATCAGGGCCTCATCCTGTGCAAAATGCTCCGCCGTCCAGCCTTTCAGGGTCACGTCTCCGCCGCAGCGGCTCACGCTGCCGGGCAGAGCTTCCGCCAGCCGATGGGCCAGCGCCTCGCCCTTTGCGGTGAAGGCCAGATATGCCCGGCTCACTGCCCGGCCTCCGTCCCCTGCCGGAACTCGGTGGTAAAGGCAGGGTCGTAAAGCTTGCTGCGCTCGTAGTTTTCGCCCAGAAAGTCGCCTACGACGATGAGGGCGGTCTTTGTGATGCCGTTTTTGCGGGTCTCCTCGGCCAGTGTGGAGACGGTGCAGCGCACCACCTTCTGCTCGGGCCAGGTGGCCTTATAGACCACAGCGGCAGGGGTGCCGGGGCGGTAGCCGCCGCTCTCGAGAAGGGCCTGCCGGACTTTGTCCACCAGCCCGATGGAGAGGAAGATGACCATGGTAGCCCCGTGAGCGGCCAGCTTTGCCAGCTGTTCGGCCTCAGGAACAGGAGTGCGGCCCTCCATCCGGGTGATGATGACGGTCTGGCTCACGTTGGGCAGGGTGTACTCGGCACAGAGCGCCGCCGCCGCGCCGCAGAAGCTGGACACGCCCGGGGTGTCGTCATAGGGGATGCCGTCGGCGTCCAGCGCGTCCATCTGCTCCCGGATGGCCCCGTAGAGGCAGGGGTCGCCGGTGTGGAGGCGGACCGTGGTGCCTCCGGCCTTTTCGGCGGCGCGGATGGTGTCCAGCACCTGTTCCAGCGTCATCTCGGCGCTGTTATAGATGGCACAGCCGGGCTTCGCTAGCCCCAGCAGGGCCGGGTTGACGAGACTGCCCGCGTAGATGATGCAGTCGGCATCGGCCAGCAGAGCCGCGCCCCGCCGGGTGATGAGGTCGGGCGCACCCGGCCCGGCTCCTACAAAATGGACCATATCTTACCCCTCCTTCACCAAAATCGTTGCGAAATAGCCCGCCGACCGGGCCGGGTCGTAATCGGTCAGGTCGGGCCAGACCTCCTCGTTCGGCAGGCCGCAGTTACAGACCATCGCGCTCCGGCTCAAAAGCCCGGCGTCGGCCAGCGCGGCCAGCGTCTCGGGCAGCTGACGGCCCGATTTCATCAGCACTTTCGCACCCGGTGCGGCCAGCACCTCAGCGGCGCAGCGTCCCGGGGCGATGGTCAGCGGCTGCTCCATGCCGCCCGTCAGGGACTGGCCCAGCCGGGCCGCAGCGGCGCAGAAGCTCGTCACGCCGGGGAGCATCACGGTCTTGCAGCCCTCGGCCTCCAAGATCTCCTGTAAATAACCGAACGTGGCGTAGACGGACACGTCGCCGAGGTTGAGCATGGCGACATCCTGCCCGGCGTCGAGATATTCTTTCACGGCCCGGGCCGCCTCGATGTGGGCGGCTTTCTGTACCGCCGGGTCAAGGCTCATGGCGAAGCGCAGCGGCAGGATGGTCTTGCCGCTCAGATCCACCGCACCTTTTGCGATGTCCAGCGCCAGCATCCCGCCCTTCGGGGTCCGGGGCGCGGCGATGACCGGACAGTTTTCGAGGCGGCGGACAGCCTGCAGGCTCATGAGCTCGGGATCGCCCGGGCCGACGCTGACGCCGTAAAAAGTGCCTATCCGTTTTTCCATTCGTCCAGCAGCTCCTTTGCAGTTCTGGTCTGGCCCAGCGGGCCGTATTGGTTCGAGAAGAGCACCGCTCCCACCCGGAACGCCCCGGCGGCGCGGCGGTCGAGGTGGAGCTGGATGGCGTCCAGCAGACTGGACAGCACCGGTTCTCTCAGCTCTGCTTTGTCTAAGATCTCCATGCAGGCGTCGGTGGTAGCCGCGTTCATCAGGGCCGCGCAGACGTCCCGGGATGCACCGCAGAGGGCGGCGTGGGCGCAGAGCAGCTCGGTGCGGCAGTCGGCCGTGTGGGAGTGGGTGTTCATGACGCCGCCCGCCAGTTTGACCAGCTTGCCGATGTGGCCCACCAGCACCACCTGCTCGAATTTTGATGCCGCCGCCATATCCATCGTATCCCCGATGAAGTTCGAGGTCTTGACCACCGGGATATTCTTTAGGGCGGGCATCTTCTCGTGGAGATAGTCGAGGCCGTAATTTCCCGGGGCAAGGATGAGCCGCCGGGGGCTGACCGCCCGAAGCGCCGCCTGCCCCATTTCCAGCTGGATGGTGTCGAGGATGGCCTGCTGGCTCATGGGCTCGACGATGCCGCTGGTGCCGAGGACGCTGAGTCCCCCTTCCACGCCCATGTGGGGGTTGAAGGTGCGCTTCGCCGTTTCGGCCCCGCCCTCGATGGAGATGGTGACGTCAAAGCCGCCCGCGTACCCGGCAGATTCGGCCTCTTTTTCCAGCGCTTCCTTTATCATGGCCCGGGGGACGTGGTTGATGGCAGCTTCGCCCACGGGCTGGTCGAGACCGGGCTTTGTCACCCGGCCCACGCCCTCACCTCCGTGGATGCGCACCTCGCCGGACAGCTCGGGCCGGAGGGCGACACTGGCGATGACCGGCAGACCGGTGGTCACGTCCACATCGTCGCCGCCGTCCTTCCGGATGGCGCACTCGGCCCCCTCGCCGGACAGGCGGCAGAAGATAGGTTCCACCTCCACCACGATGCCCTTCGGGGTGCGGAGGGCCACCGTCTCGGGGGTGCGGCCGGTGAGCAGCAACCGTGCCGCGCCCGCCGCGCCCAGCGCCGCACAGGTGCCGGTGGTGTAGCCGCAGCGCAGGAGCTTCTGGCCGCTGCGGACGTAGTGCTCAAAGAGCGGGCGCTTTTCCTCCGGCGCTTTTTCTTCGCCGTAGAGGAATGCGTACTGCTCATCAGTCAGAGCATAAATTTTGCAGATGTTTTCCCGGGCAAAGGCCTTTTCCGGCGTCATGACGTCCGAGACGCCCGCCGCCGAGACGCAGACGACCTTGTCGGAAACTTTCTGCGCCAGCTCCAGCTCGTGGAGGCTCAGGATGACGGCCATCTTCTTGTCGCGGGCGAGGCTTTTCAGGATGGCCAGCAATTCGGCCTTGCCCTTGATATCGAGGAAGGACGTAGGCTCGTCCAATAATATCAGCTCCGGCTGCTGGCAGATGGCCCGAGCCAGCAGGACGCGCTGGCGCTGGCCGTCGCTGATGCGGTTGAAGTCCCGGCCCGCCAGCGCCTCGGCCCCCACGAGAGCCAGCGCGGCATGGACCTGGCGCTTATCTTCTGCCGAGAGGACGCCCAGCCGCCCCGTGTAGGGGTAGCGCCCGGCGGACGCCATCTCGAAGCAGGTGGTCAGCTCGGTGCGGCGGGTGTGAGGCACCATCAAGGCCATTTTGCGGGCGCGCTCCGGGCCGGAGCAGTCCGCGAGATTTTTGCCGTCCAGCAGGACAGCGCCCCCCTGGGGGGCCAGCTGCGCTGCCAGCGTCTTGAGCAGGGTGGATTTTCCCGCGCCGTTGGGACCGATGAGGGTGAGGATGGTCCCCTTCCCGACGCCGAGGCCGATGTGCTCCATCAGGGGCGTTTTGCCGTAGCCGATGGCAAGGTCCTCGGCGCGGCAGTAGAATTTCGGATCGCTCATTCCCGGCCCTCCTGTGTCTGGCGGCGCACCAGCAGCCAGATGACCACCGGCGCACCGAAAACCGCCGTCACCGAGCTGATGGACAGCTCAGTGGGCGCGAACAGGCTGCGGGCGATGAGGTCGCAGAGCAGACAGAACGCTGCCCCGCCCAGACAGCAGCCCGGCAGGACATAAAGGGGCTTTGCGCTGCCCAACAGGTTCTTGACCAGATGCGGCACCGCGATGCCCACAAAGGAGATGGGGCCTGCAAAGGCCGTCACGCAGGCGGAAAGCAGGCTGGAAAGCAGCACGAGGGCCGTCGAGAAAGCCCGCACCGGCACGCCGACGCTCCTGGCGTAGCTCTCGCCCATCTGGTAGGCCGCCATGGGCTTCGAGAGCAGGAACGCCGCCGCCAGCGCGGGCAGCACCACGCAGGCCGCTGCACCCACGTTGGCCCAGGTCATGCCGGAAAAGCTGCCCATCGACCAGTTGTGGAGATTGACGATGTTGGAGTCCTGAGCGAAAGTCACCACGATGTCGGTGACAGCCGAGCAGATATAACCGATCATGATGCCGCAGATGACGAGGATGCTCATCCGCGGCACCCGCCGGGCCACCACCAGCACAAAGGCCATCGCCGCCATCGAGCCTGCAAAGGCGGCGATGATGAGGGTGGCCGAGCCGGTGAGCAGCCCCTGCTGTAAAAACACCACCATCGTCAGGGCCACCGCCAGCTTTGCGCCGCTGGACACGCCCATGACGAAGGGGCCGGCGATGGGGTTGGCGAAGAAGGTCTGCAGGAGGTAGCCCGCCGCCGAGCTGTCTCTTATACACATCTCCGAGCCC
>OJPQ01000894.1_pt1 | contig 10653 bp, 9 predicted proteins | sample 1598531 | NCBI WGS metagenome assembly OJPQ01 (sample SAMN03922491, study PRJEB24848) | human gut metagenome | isolation source: stool sample | host: Homo sapiens | place: Germany | collected 2011-05 | reverse complement strand
GTTTTTCCGCGTCGGTTTCAAAACTCTTTTTGCGGCTTCGCCGAATATGGATTCCCTTATTGCCATTGGCGCGTCGGCTTCGCTTGTTTACGGCGTGTACGCGCTTTATAAAATTGCTTACGGCTTTGGGCACGGCGATTTGGCACTGGTGCACCGGTTCTCGATGGACTTGTATTTTGAATCCGCCGGTATGATTTTAACGCTGATTACCTTCGGCAAGTTTCTGGAAGCGCGTGCCAAAGGCAGAACGAGCGATGCCATTACAAAACTGATGGATTTGGCGCCGAAAACAGCCATTGTTGAGCGTGACGGCGCAGAGCTGGAGGTGCCCGTTGAAGAAGTTGAAAAAGGCGATATTCTTGTGGTACGCAGCGGCATGAGCGTGCCGGTGGACGGTATTTTAACCGAAGGGCATGCAGCGGTTGACGAATCGGCAATTACCGGCGAGAGCATTCCTGTGGAAAAGGAAACCGGCAGCAAGGTTACCGGGGCAACGGTTGTAAAATCGGGCTTTTTTAAAATGCGTGCCGACAGGGTTGGCGAAGATACCACGCTGGCGCAGATTGTGCGGCTTGTAGATGACGCTACAAGTTCCAAACCGCCCATTGCCAAAATGGCGGACAAGGTAAGCGGCGTGTTTGTGCCTGCCGTTATCGGCATTGCGCTCGTGACGGCGGCAGTATGGCTTTTGCTCGGCGAAAGCTTTGAGTTTGCACTCTCCAACGCTATTGCGGTGCTTGTAATATCGTGCCCGTGCGCGCTGGGGCTGGCAACGCCTACGGCAATCATGGTGGGCACCGGGCGCGGTGCGGCCAGCGGCGTTTTGATTAAATCGGCGGAAGCGTTGGAAACGGTGCACGAAGTTAACACCATAGTGCTTGATAAAACCGGTACCATAACGCAGGGCGAGCCCGGAGTGACGGATGTTTTATACAGCAAAAGCGCCGGTGAAGCGCAGCTTGTTAAAACGGCGGCGTCGTTGGAAAAATATTCCGAACACCCGCTGGCGCAGGCGATTGTAAAATATGCGGAACAAAAAAACGTGCAGCTTGTGCCGGTAACAGGCTTTGCGCAGCAGGCCGGGCGCGGCATTAAAGGCGTAATGGAAGGCAAGGGCTGTTTTGGCGGCAACCGCAGAATGCTGGAAGAAGCCGGGCTTTATGATGATAACGTAAAAATGCTGGAAGAAAAACTGGCGGCCGAAGGCAAAACACCGCTGTTTTTTGCCCGTGACGGCGTACTGCTCGGCATTATTGCCCTGGCAGACAGGGTAAAGCCGACAAGCCGCGCGGCCATAGAAGAAATGAAGCGCATGGGGCTGGAGGTAGTAATGCTTACCGGCGACAACGCGCGCACGGCGCAGGCCATACAGAAAGAGGTAGGCGCTGACCGCGTGGTGGCAGAGGTTTTGCCGCAGGATAAGGAAACGGAAATACGCCGTTTGCAGCAGCAGGGCAAAAAAGTTGCCATGGTTGGCGACGGCATTAACGATGCACCTGCACTGGCGCGTGCCGATGTGGGCATTGCCATTGGCGCCGGTACGGATATAGCCATTGAATCGGCAGATCTGGTGCTGATGAAAAATGACCTGCTGGATGTTGCCGGTGCTGTTCAGCTTGGGCACGCGGTAATACGCAACATTAAGCAGAATTTGTTCTGGGCGCTGTTTTACAATGCTATCTGTATTCCTGTGGCTGCGGGCGTGTTCTATCCGTGGATAGGCATTAAGCTCAGTCCCATGCTGGGCGCGCTGGCCATGAGCTTCAGTTCCGTTTTTGTTGTAACCAATGCCCTGCGTTTAAGGTTCTTTAACCCTGTGTATGCGGCAGATACCGGCGCGGATATGCCCGGCGCTGCTGCGCACGAATGCAGGGTTGAGGCAGTAGATATATTAAACACCAACAAAAAAGAAAGGGTTGATACCATGAAAAAAGTACTTGATATTGAAGGCATGATGTGCCAGCACTGCGTAGCGCACGTAAACAAAGCCTTAAGCGGCATTGAAGGCGTGGAAGCCGTGGAAGTTTCGCTGGAGAACAAAAACGCAGCCGTTACGCTTGCCGCTGATGTTAGCGATGAGACGCTTGTTAAAGCCGTTGTTGACGCAGGCTACGAAGTAAAAGGCGTTAAAACCTTATAAAAAACAGCCCTTTGGTGCGGAAGGGCTGCAAAGAAGCAGTGCCGGGCGGTGTGTTCCGGCGCTGTTTTTTTATGCTGTTTTATGGTGGTTTAAGTTATGGCAGCTTAAACTTTGCCGTTTAAGCGTGCTTGCCCATGTTTGTTAAAAATTCAACCGTGGCAGGGTCGTAATGAGAGAAGAACAGGCTCCTGCCGGTATCGAGCGCACGGATTTTTGCCATATCGTCATCAGAAAGTTTAAAATCGAAAATATCAAAGTTCTGCACCATGCGGTCTTTGTGTACGGATTTGGGTATAACAACCACGCCGCACTGAATTAAAAAGCGCAGGGCAACCTGTGCTGCCGATTTATTGTATTTGGCACCGATGCAGTTTAACACGCTGTTGTTAAAAAAGCCGTTGCGCCCTTCGGCAAACGGGCCCCAGGACTGGTGCTGCACGCCGTATTTCTGCATAATGGCGTGGGCGGTTTGCTGCTGCTGGAACATATGGGTTTCAACCTGGTTTACCATCGGCGCAATTTCGGCAAACTGGCACAGGTCAATCAGCCTGTCGGGGTAAAAATTGGCAACGCCGATAGCGCGCAGCTGCCCGTTTTTGTAGGCTTCTTCCATGGCGCGCCAGGTGCCGTAATAATCGCTGAACGGCTGGTGAATTAAAAGCAGGTCAATGTAGCTTGTTTTCAGTTTGTACAGCGATTCGGCAATAGAGGCCTTTGCTTTTTCGTAACCGGCATTGGCAATCCAGATTTTGGTGGTAATAAAAAGTTCTTCGCGCGGCACGCCGGATTTTTCAATTGCATTGCCGACGCCTTCTTCGTTGTGGTAGGCCTGCGCGGTATCAATGGAGCGGTAGCCGCAGCTGATGGCATCAAGCACGCAGCGTTCGGTATCTGCTTCCGGTATCTGGTAAACGCCGTAGCCCAGCATGGGCATTTTAATTCCGTTGCTTAAAGTTGCATATTCCATGGTTCTTCCTCCTGTTTTAACGTTTTATGACGCGGGTGCCGCCAAACACATTGCTCATTGTCATATTGTCCAGTGCTTCGTCAATGGCGGCAACCTCTCCGGCGCTCAGCACAATATCTGCGGCGCCGAGGTTTTCGGCAAGGCGGTTTAATTTGCGTGTGCCGGGAATGGGTACAATGTAAGGCTTTTTATTAAGCATCCACGCCAGTGAAATTTGCCCCGGCGCGGCGTTTTTGGCTTTGGCGGTTTCTTCAAGCAGTGCCAGCAGGTTTCCGTTCTGCGCAAAGGCTTCTTTTTTAAACTGCGGCATGGCGCTGCGGTAATCTTCTTTGGGGTCAAATTTGCTTTCTGCCGTGTATCTGACGGTTAAAAAGCCGTTAGCCAGCGGGCTGAAAGCCACAAGGCCGATGTTTAATTCCTCCAGCACGCCAAAAAGAGCTTCGTAATTGCGGAACATCATGGAGTAGCGGTTTTGAATGGCCGTTACCGGGCAGATTTTATGCGCGCGGCGGATTGTGTCTTCCGTTACTTTGGAAAGGCCCCAGTGGGTGATTTTGCCTTCTTCGATAAGCCTGCTCATTACGCCTGCCACTTCCTCCACAGGAACGGAAGGGTCCTGGCGGTGCTGGTAGTAAAGGTCGATATGGTCGGTCTGCAGGCGTTTCAGCGAACCTTCAACGGTTTTGCGGATGCTTTCGGGGCGCGAATCGGGAATAACCGGTTTGTTTACGTCGGGGTCATTCCAGTCGAAGGTAATGCCAAACTTGGTGGCAAGTACAATTTTATCGCGGTAAGGCTTTAAGGCAGGCCCCAGCAGTTCTTCGTTGTCGTGCGGGTTTTCCGGTGTGCCGTACAGTTCTGCGGTGTCAAAAAAGGTGCAGCCCATATCAACGGCACGGGCCAAAAGCTCCGTCATTTCTTTTTTATCCGCGGGAGCGCCGTAAGCATGGCTCATGCCCATGCAGCCAAGTCCGACGGCACTGACGGTTAAGTCTTTTCCTAAAGTTCTGTATTGCATAGTCTGTTCTCCTTGTTTTTTGCAGGCGTCCGGTTTCTCTTTGCCACGCCTGCCAGCATGCCAAGCGGCAGCGTCCATTTTTTGGCAAAGGCAATCAGTTTTGCTGTCATAACCAATCAGGGCTTTGTGCTATATTGCTGCAAGTTTTAAGCTGCATTTTTAAAACCATAATAAAACCTCCATAATCAATTGCTTTTTTGTTTATCTATCTGCCGCTGCCAGAACGCTGCGGCATTGCCAGCCCTCCTTTACCCATATTATAAAAAAACAGGGGCTTCATAAGAAGTCCCTGTTTGTCAGTGAGCTTAAACCCTATGGTTATGCCCGGTTTTCCCTGTAAATTCTGGTAATGGCATTAATGCATTTCTGCACGTGCGGCGCAGGCTGCGGCGAATGCAGAAGCCCGAAGGGCATGGTAAAATCCCAGTCCACCGGAATTATTTTAAGCAGCGGATGCACGTCGCGCCAGGTTGGCACTGCCATTAAAAGGTTGTTGCCGTTTTCGCAGCTGTTAAAAACCTCGGTGTTGTAAAAATCAAAATCAATAATATTTACCTGCGGGTGTTTTACTGTCAGCCAGTCGCGCAGCGCGTCGGCTTCGCCCATCTGCCCGCGCGTAATCAGCATCAGGTTTTGCCCGTACAAATCGCTTACGCTGAGCTTGTCTTTCTGCGCCAGCGGATGGTTAATGCCTGCGGCGCAGCACAGCGGTTCGCGGCACAGCTCCAGCCCGGCGCACTGGCGGTAATTGAGCAGCGTGGCGTCGAAAATACCGGCAACCATGTCAATGTTCTGCCCCAGGTTCAGTAGTATTTCGCGTGCGTTTTGCGGTGTGTTGTCAAACGGCACCAGCTTAAAATGTATTTCGGGGCACATGGCGTGGATTTTGGGCCACAGCTGCACCAGAATCTGCGCAGGCGTCATGGGTGATGTTCCGATGCGGATAATGCCGTTTTCTTTCTGCATGGCGTTTTTGGCGCGTTCCAGCGATTCGTGCGAGTAACGAATAATATATTTAGCGTCGCTGTAAAGCGATTTGCCTGCTGCTGTAAGGGTAAGGCCGCGGTGCGTGCGGTTAAACAGCTTTATATCAAGGTTGCTTTCAAGAATGTTGATTTGCTTGATAACCGCGGTAGGCGAAATATAAAGCTTGTCGGCGGCTTTGGCAAAGCTGCCGCTTTCGGCAACGGTAATAAATGTTTCAAGCTGAGGGTTGTACAAAATAAATCTCTTCTTTTAAATGCACTCGCAGCCCATGTTGTTGCTGCGGAATGAGCCCTGTTCGTAAAGTTCAATTTTATGGTTCAGGCGGCCAAGGGTTTCCTGCATGTGCTGCAATCTGTTTTCCAGCCTGTCGCGCTCGGCAATTAAAAGGTCTTCGCGTTCTTTTAAGGTGCTGTCGCCTTCTAAAAACAAATGCATGTACCGGGTCAGTACTTCAATGGAAAGCCCAGCTTCGCGCATACATTTAATAAATTCAATGCGTTCGCAGTCAATGCTGCTGTAATCGCGGTTGCCGCTTTTGTTGCGCGCTACGGCCGGCAGCAGGCCAATGCGTTCGTAATAGCGCAGCGTGTCGGCCGTAAGGCCAAATTTTTTGCTTACTTCTGCAATGTTCATGTTTGGTCACCTCGTGTAAATTAGCCGCGCTTTAAGCGGACAGGATTTTATAGGCGCTGCATACGGCTACGCGCCCGCTGATGTTGATAATGGTGTAAATAACGGCAAGAATTGCTGCACCTTGCAGTAAAACCTTCATAAATTATTCCCCCTCTTTGGTGATGGTTACGGTATCGAATTCGGTGCCGTCCGGCAAAAATGCCTTAAAGGTTAATGTTTGCGGAGTTTTGCTGAGCGTTATGTAGTTGGCGTCCTCGGGCTGCGGCGCAAGTGCTGCGTCGGCAGGGTTTTTCTGCCACAGGTTGGCGTAGCGCACGCTGCCTGCCACGCCGGTTAAAATGTAGGTTATGCCGGTGTTATCAGGTTTAAAGGCTTTTAAAGGCACGCGGCGGCGGTAGGTATGCAGGTGCGCCGTAAGCACGGCGTCTACATTATATTCTTCAAAAACGGGCATCAGCTGCTGCGCCCAGGGCGTAAACTGAATGCTTGCCGGGTCAAAGTTGTTGGGGCGGTCGGTAAAGGCATAACGCAGAATGTCTTTGTGCATCAGCACAATTTTCCATTTGCTCTGCGTACCGGCAAGGTCGCTGCGCAGCCAGCTTAACTGCTGCTGCATTAAATCGGGGTTAAAGTCTGCCATTTCGTCGGTCTGCGTGTTCAGCACAACAAAATGCACATCGCCGTAGTCAAAGCTGTAATACTGGTTTTTATTGGCGCCGGTGCCGTTTTCCGGCAGGTTAAACAGCGTTAAATACGGTGTCGGCGGGGCAATCTGCCAGTCCATATTGTAGGTTTCGTGGTTGCCCATTACCGGCGCAAACGGAATGTTTTCAATCATTGACGCAACGGAGTTAAACCAGGCGCGCCACTGCGAAAAATCGTAGCCGTTGTCAACCAAATCGCCCATGTTGATAAAAAAGTCGGCGTCTTCATTTTTGCTGTAGGCAGTTTGTGCCAGCTTGCGCCAGCCGCTGTAATCGGATGACTGCGAGTCTGGAAATATCAGCGCTTTAAAGCTGTCAGGCTGCGCGGCCGGAAGTTTGTGCCAGCCGGTGCGGCTGCCTTCGTAGCCTGCGCGGTATTCGTAGGCGCTGCCGGGTTCAAGCCCTGTCAGCGCGGCGGTGTAAACGTAAAGGGTGCCGCTGCCGGTATTAATCTCCTGCACGGAGGCAGGCACGGCTGTTATTTGCCCTGCGGCGTTTTTATATTCGGCCGCCGGGTTTTCAAGTTTTTCATCAGCTTGCCACATAATGGTGCGGCTTGTTGAAGCATCGGCGGTAATCAGCTGGCGCAGAAAGCTTATTTTATCCGCGTTGGCGTAATTTTCGACCTGCCCGGTTGCAGGTGCCGTATATACGGCGCAGCCTGCTGCCAAAAATACTGCCAGTACAATAATGTATTTAAGATATTTTTTCATAGGCATTACTCCTTTAAAACAGCGTAATTTTGTGGCTAATATTAATATATCAGTTATAGTGAACTTCAAGTCAAGCGGTTTTCAAAAATTTTTTACTTGACTTAAAGTGCACTCCAAAGTATATATTATATAAAACGGACAATAAAGGAGAATGCCGATGAACCTTTTTATGATTGTTATGTATTCGTATCTGGCCGCCATGGGCATCGCCGTATGGTTTTATTACCGCACTCTTATTCCGGGGCTTACGTCATGGCTGTGGCCGCTTGCCGTAGTTGGCTGCACTGTAAGCTACCTTGTAAGCCACAGCGGCTATATCGTTCACCCGGAGCCCCTTGCACGCGCACTGGCGTGGATTGGCAATGTATGGATTCTGTTCGGTTTTTACAGCCTTTTGCTGATGCTGTTAAACGGTATTTTAATTATACCGGCCAAAATTTTCGGCGTGCATTACCGTTTCAGCACACCGCTGGCCGTGATTGGTCTTGTTGTTATAAGTGCTTCCATTATTTTTGGCATTTATAAAGCCATGAACCCAATAGTGCGTACGGAAACGGTGGCTGCCTCCAAAAATATTGAAGCCGATACCAAAATAGTGCTGGTAACGGATTTGCACCTTGGGCATATTAACGCCCTTGGTGCAGCGCAGGACGTTGTGCAGCGCATAAACGCCCAAAAGCCGGATCTGGTTTTGATAGGCGGCGATATTGTTGACGAAAAGCTCAGCTATGTGCTGGATAACGGCTCGCTGGAAGCATTGAAATTTGATGCGCCGCTGGGAACTTATGCCGTTTACGGCAACCACGATTACCTTGACGGCGAAATGAAGGAAATCCGCAGGATTTTAGGGGCAAACGGCATTACGCTGCTGGAAAATGAAAGTGCTGTGCTGCCGCAGGGCATAAAACTTACCGGCCTGCGAGATTACAGCCGCGACCGCGGTACGGAAGCTCTGGAACGCCTGGCAGAAGGCAATGCTGATTATTTCAGCATTTTAATCGACCATCAGCCGCGGCGTTTGTTTGAAGCCGCCAAGGCAGGATATGACTTGAGCGTTTCCGGGCATACGCATGCCGGGCAGGTATGGCCGTTCCGCTATATTACCCAAAGCATGTATCTGCTTGACTACGGCATGACCTATGTTGACGGCATGGCGGCAATAGTAAGCAACGGCAACGGCTTCTGGGGTCCGCCGGTGCGCATGGGCCCGTACCCCGAAATTGTTGTTATCAACGTTAAAAAAGCAGGTTAAAATTCAGCACCGCTCAAACGGGCGGTGTTTTTCTTTGTAAGAAACATATTAAGCAAACCGTTAAACTGTAATTTTTTTAACAATGTATATTTAAAATTACGTTTTGTACACAAAAATCCTTACAAAAATAACAAAATACTTGCCTGTAAAACGCTAAAGTGCTACAATTTATAATTATAAAAGTACACCATAATTTGCATTGTACTGATTTTAAAAAGTATTTGGAGGGAAAGAAAAATGAAATTTGCCAAACGTATGGAAAGGATGCAGGCATCCGAAATCCGTGAACTCTTAAAACTTACCGCACAGCCGGATATTATCTCTTTTGCAGGCGGCCTGCCCGCACCGGAACTGTTCCCGGTTGAAGAAATTGCCAAAGTTTCCCATGACCTGGTAGAAAAAGAAGGCCGTCAGCTGCTGCAATACGCTACTACCGAAGGCCGCCCGACCCTGCGCGCTAAAATTGCCAAACGCATGAAAGATAAATACCATACCGAAGTTGACCCAGACGATATTCTTATTACCACCGGCAGCCAGCAGTGCCTTGATTTTGCAGGCAAACTGTTCCTTGACCCCGGCGACGTTGTTCTGTGCGAAAGCCCGTCCTACCTCGGCGCGCTGAACGCTTTCAATGCTTACGAGCCTAAATTTGTAGAAGTTCCGACCGATGACGGCGGCCTGATTCCGGAAGAACTGGATAAAATTCTTGCCACTACCCCGAACTGCAAATTCATTTATGTAATTCCTGATTTCCAGAACCCGACCGGCCGTACCTGGAGCCTTGAACGCCGCCATAAATTTATGGAAGTTGTCAACAAATATAACCTGCCGGTACTGGAAGACAATCCGTACGGCGAACTCCGCTACGAAGGCGAAATTCTTCCTTCCCTTAAATCCATGGATACCAAAGGCCTTGTTATGTTCCTCGGTACTTTCTCCAAAATCTTCTGCCCGGGCCTGCGCTTAGGCTGGGTTGCCGCAGAACATTCCGTACTGGAAGAATTTGTTAAAATTAAACAAAGCGCCGACCTGCATACTTCCAACTTCGACCAGGGCGTTGCCGACGCTTACATTGAAAACTACGACCTTGACAAACACGTTGAAGAAATTAAAGCGCTGTACAAAAAACGCCGCGACCTTATCCTGAAAACCATGGAAGAAGAATTCCCCGAAGGCGTTGAATGGACTCGTCCTGAAGGCGGCCTTTTCCTGTGGGTAACCGTTCCGGAAGGCGTAAGCGCTAAAGAAGTATTCCATAAATGCATTGAAATGAAAGTTGCTGCCGTTATCGGCGATGCGTTCTATCCGAATGACAAAACCGACCGCAGCATGCGCGTAAACTACTCCAATATGACCGAAGACAGAATTGTTGAAGGCGTTAAACGTATGGCCAAAGCCATTAAAGAATGCATGAAATAACTGTATAAAAAATTATCCCTCTGCCGTAAGGCGGAGGGATTTTTTAATAGCCGAACAGTGAAGCGGCGCAGTAAACCAAAAGCAGCGCCATTATGGTGTTGACGCTTTTGGTATGGCGGCTGAACAAAAGGCGGAATGCAGAACCAAACGCCGACCAGCACAGCGTAAATACAAAACCGATAAAGGCAAGCAGCGGCGCAAACAAGGTTAGTTTAAAAGGCTCGCCCGTGTAAAACGGCAGAATGTAGGCCTGCATGGACATAATGCAGTAAATGTAAATTTTAGGGTTGATAAACTGCAAAATAAGGCCGGAATAAAAGCCGCTGCGCGAGTGGTCTTCGGTAATAACGCCGTCGCTTTTATAAGTTGCCCATGCCAGATGAAGCATATAGGCAGCGCCGTCAATAAGCATCGGCGTTTTAACCGCAGGTATAAGCTCTGTAAGGGTGCTGCAAAAAGCGGTGCAGATAAGCATTACCGCAGCAAAGCCTGCCAGAATGCCAAAGTTAAAGGGCAGCGCTCCCTTAAAACCCAGCCTGCCGCCGTTGCTCATGGACATAATATTATTAGGCCCCGGTGTTGCGGCTGTTATAACAGCGTAGGTTAAAAATGCAAACCAGTTGAACATAAAACGGTATCCTTTCGACAATATAATAATGTGTTACTTTTATATTGTAAGTTGCCTTTTTAATGTTGTCAAAAGAAGTGTATATCAATATGCAGGCAGTAAACCAAAAATCCCGGCGTAAACCGGGATTTTTTGCGTTATGCGCTTTAGCGATGGTTCTGAGCGACGAAGGAGCGAAAGAACAACAACCAC
>OJPQ01000891.1_pt1 | contig 10691 bp, 7 predicted proteins | sample 1598531 | NCBI WGS metagenome assembly OJPQ01 (sample SAMN03922491, study PRJEB24848) | human gut metagenome | isolation source: stool sample | host: Homo sapiens | place: Germany | collected 2011-05 | reverse complement strand
GCGTCAGATGTGTATAAGAGACAGGCCTTCCGCGACGCCGATGTCGCGCTGCTTGTCGGCGCCCGCCCTCGCTCCAAAGGGATGGAGCGTGCTGATCTGCTTAATGCCAATGCTGAGATTTTTGTCGCTCAAGGCCGTGCGCTCAACGAAGCCGCCTCGCGCGACTGCAAGGTGCTCGTGGTCGGCAACCCCTGCAATACCAATGCCTGGATCGCCATGAAGAGCGCTCCGGATCTCAAGCCCGAAAACTTCACCTCCATGCTGCGTCTTGATCAGAACCGCCTGATGGCTCAGACGGCAACGCAGGCCAAGGTGTCGGTAAACGACATCACGCACGCTGCCGTTTGGGGCAACCACTCCCCGGCGATGTTCCCGGATCTCGACCATGCGCTCATCAAGGGACGCCCTGCGCTCGAACTCGTCGACCGCAGCTACTATCAGGAAACGATGACCCCGATCGTCGCCAAGCGCGGCTCAGCCATCATTGAAGCGCGCGGCGCAAGCTCAGCGGCCTCTGCCGCTTCCGCCGCCATTGACCACATCCGTGACTGGGTCCTCGGTTCGGGGGACCGCTGGGTAACGATGGGGGTTCCCTCCGACGGTTCTTACGGCATTCCCGAGGGGCTCCTCTTCGGGTTCCCCTGCACGACGAAGGACGGCCGCTGGGAAATCGTTCAGGGACTTGAACTCTCTGACTTTGCTCGCGCGACGATCGCCAAGTCCGTCGCGGAGCTTGAAAGCGAACGCGCTCACGTAGCAGCGCTCCTCGGCTGAGGACTGACGGCGAAAGACTCAGAATTGCCGCAGGCAGACTGGAGTCCTCTCGCTTCGCCTGCCAAAGGCTTCGACCGATACGGCCGAAGCCTTTTCCTTCTTTTGACGTTTCGCACCCCTCACCCGCACCATGTTTCCTCCCGAGCTTTACGCCGCGGTCAAGCGGATCGAAGCCTCTGCGGCGCCGCTCCTGCGCAGCTCCGCAGAACGCATTGTCATCCTTGACACGCACGTCGTTCTTGAATGCACGCTCTGGCGGGATGAGAGCGAAGCGGATTCGCCGCTCGGCTGCGCACTCAAAGCTGGGCGGATCGTGCCGGCTGCTTCCCATGAAACGCTCTTGGAACTTGCGGGCGTCGCCGCTCGTCCGGTCAAACAAATGCTCGAAGCAGAAGCGGCCGTCGATCCAGTTGATCGAGCGTTCGGCCGAGGGGCAGTCGGTCAGGCGCATGGCGTGCGTCCGGGTGTCGAAAACCAGCTGCTGCGCGGGGTGCAGGCGCACCGAGGCCTGCTCGCGTCCCGAAGCATAGGCCTTGACGGCGCCTTCGAGCAGGACGGTGGTGACACGATGCTCGTTGTCGTCGTTGCGGATGTTGAAACGCGTGCCGAGGACTTCGATGTCCAGGCCGTTGGTCGACACGACGAACGGCGCCCGGCGGTCGTGCTCGACCTCGAAATAGGCTTCACCCTCCATCTTCACGCGGCGCTGGCGCGAAAAGAAGGGGGCGACGTACTCCACGCTGCTCGACGAATTGAGCCACACCTTCGTCCCGTCGGGCAGCACCACCTGCGACCGCTCGCCCAGCTGGGTGACGACGGTCACGGGCTGCGCCAGGCGCTTGGAAAGCAACACGGTCGTGAGCCCGCCGGCCAGGAGCACCGCGGCGATCACGGCCGCAGCGGCTATACGCACCGCGCTCCGGCGCAGGGAGATACGGCGTCCGGCGTGCATGCGGCGCTTGAACTGCCGGAGCGAACGCTCGACGTCGATACCGGCCGCGTCGTTGATACGGTCGCTGACATATAATATATAATAGACCTGGCCGAGCATCCTGCGGTTTGCGGCCGAGCGGTCGTACCACGCCTCTACGGCCGCCGCCTGCGCTGCGTCCAGCTCGCCCTTGAGGAAGGCTACCAATACCTCTTCGTCGATTTCGAAATTTGCCATGCTGTTTGCTTGTCTATAAAGTAATACAATCCGTCAGCAAAGGATGCTAACGGAACGGCGAAAAAAAATTCAGATTTCCTTATCAGGAGAGGTCAGGCCACAGCAACAGCACGAGCAGCGGCCAGTAATCGCTGAGCTCTTCGCGCAGCAGGCGAACCGTCTGCCCGATACGGTAATTGACCGTCTGCGGGGAGACGTTGAGGCGGACGGCTATTTCTTTGTGGGTCATACCTTCCAGGCGGTGCATACGGAAGGTCTGCCGGAATTCAGGAGGCATTTTGCGCAGAGCTTCGGTCAGCCGCTGCACCAGTTCGCCCTCGAGGTAGAAATCGGGGTCGTCGAACGTCTCTTCGTAGCGTTCGGCCAGCTGGCGGATGATGCGGTTCTTGAGCGTGTCGCGCAAGGCGCTGTTTAGCGACTTGTTCTTTACGATGGTGAACAGCAGCGATTTGAGCGGCATCTCGGGGATCAGCGAGGTGCGGTTTTCCCACACCCACATCAGGGTGTCCTGGACGAGTTCCTCGGCGCGTACCGGCGGCACGAAGCGCGTGGCATAGGTGCAGAGCGGTTTGTAATAGCGGCGGAAAAGCGCATCGAAACATTTTTCATCCCCCGCACGGAGCAATCCGACAACCGTGCGGTTGTCGTGTATGTCGATCGTATGCGCGTTATCTGCCATCGGCCGGTATATTCTTCGGGCCCGCCGCCCCGAAGAACGGCGGAGGGACAAAGCAAAAATACAACTTTATCCAATATTTGCAAAAAAGATTCCGTACGGGGCATACGGTGTGTCCGGACGGAGTATGCCGAAAGGGAACGGGGGATACGGCGCAGGCAGCGCCGTATCCGGCGACAGGGAAAAGGCGGAAGCCGGGGACGGCGGCGTATTGCCGCCGCCTCGGGGAGCACCCTGCCGCCCGGCGGGAATGCGTCACGGCACAGGCCGGGAGCCCGGGCACGGCATGGACGCGAATACCATGGCGGCAAGCCGGGATATTCCCGGCTTATGTCCGGAAATCGCAACCGCGGAGCGGGAATCCGCCGAATTTTATTACCTTTGCGGGGCAGGCCCGCCCTGTCGCTGCCGGCCGAGGCCGGGAGAGGAAAGTCCGGGCAACACAGAGCACCGCGCAAGCTAACGACTTGATATCCGTGAGGGTATAGGAGCGTAACAGAGAACGACCGCCCGCAGGGGATTTTCGTAATCCCGGCGGGTAAGGGTGAAAAGGCGGGGTAAGAGCCCACCGCGGGGGCAGCGATGCCGCCCGGCAGTACGTCTCGCGGGTTGCAAGACCGTGTATACCGGCAATTAAGGGTTGCTCGCCCGATGCCGGGGGGTAGGTTGCTTGAGACGGCAGGAGACTGCCGCCCTAGATAAATGACAGGGGCCCGGGGTTCGCCCCGGGAACAGAACCCGGCTTACAGGGCCTGCACGTACGGGGATGCCGCCAAAAAGCGGCATCCCCTTTTTCGGGCCGCTACCGCAACGGGACGGACGGCGGGAGCGGGAGCAGTACCCGGGGAAGCAGAGAAGCCCGGGAAAGAAAAACGCAGAAGGACGGGCATTCCATGCGGCAGGCATCGGCAGCATGGCATTTTTTTTGACGTATCGCCCGCCGATGGCGACCCTCGGCGAACATATCCGGCAAAGCAACGCTTACAAATGGTGGATCCTGGGCATGATCATGCTCGGGACGTTCATGGCCGTGCTGGACGTGACGGTAGTCAACGTCGGGCTGCCGGCCATCATGTCGGCTTTCGGCATCGGCATCTCGACGGCCGAATGGGTCATCACCGCCTACATGATCACCATGACCGTCATGCTCCCCTCGGCGGGTTGGTTCGCCGACCGCTTCGGGAACAAACGCATCTATATTCTGGGGCTGGCGCTCTTCACGCTCGGGTCGTGGCTCTGCGGCAAAGCCCCGGGCGACCTGTTTCTGATCGGGGCACGCGCCCTGCAAGGCGTCGGCAGCGGCATCATCCAGTCACTGGGACTGGCGATCGTGACCCGCGAATTCCGCCCCGAGCAGCTCGGCCTGGCGCTCGGCCTGTGGGCAATGGCCGCCGCCGCGTCGATCTCGTTCGGCCCCCTGCTGGGCGGCTACCTGGTCGACGCATACAGCTGGCACAGAATCTTCGACGTGAACGTCCCCGTGGGAGTGTTCGCCATCCTGCTCTCGGCCTTTATCCAGAAAGAATGGAAAAGCCCGGCGCGGCACCCGTTCGACTGGCGGGGATTCGTGGCCATCGCGCTCTTCATGCCGCTGGCGATCTATGCGCTGGCGCGGGGCAACTCGCCGACCAACCACGACGGCTGGGCCTCGCCCACGGTGATCGGCTGTTTCGCCGTGGCGGCCGTGGCGCTCGCCTACTTCGTCCGCACGGAGCTGCGCAGCCCGGCGCCGCTGCTGCAGCTGCGCCTGCTCGGGGAGCGCAACTTCGGGGTTTCGATGGCCGTGCTGACGCTCTTCTCGATCGGTATGCTGGGCGGCACCTACCTGCTGCCGCTCTACATGCAGCGCGGGCTGGGCTACACGGCGCTGATGGCCGGGAGCGTATTCCTGCCCGTGGGGCTCATACAAGGAGTGCTGTCGGCCGTATCGGGTTACCTCACGCGCTATGTCAAACCCCTGCTGCTCGCGGCGGCGGGCATCCTGCTGCTGGCGACGAGCTTTTGGCTGGCCAGCCGTTTCACGCTCCACACCACCCACCGGCACATCCTCTTCGTGCTCTACATCCGCGGGCTGGGCATGGGGCTCACGTTCGCCCCGCTGAACTTCTTTTCGCTGCGGAACCTCACGCAGCACGACATGGCCGCTGCGGCGGGTATCTCGAACAGCATCAAACAGTTGGCTGGAAGCGTCGGCATCGCCATCCTGACAGCCGTTTACTCGGCCCGGACGGCTTTCCATGCGGCGCACGAAACGGTATCGGCCTCCCAAACCTATGTCGAGGGGGTGACCGACGCGCTGGGCGTAGTGACATGGCTGACCCTCGCGGCCGGGCTGCCGCTGCTGTGGGTATTCCGCAAAAAACGAAAGAAAACGCCGGCAGGAAACCCGGGAGCAGCCGGGGAGGCCGGGGAAAGTTAAACCGGGAAAGCTGGGACGGCCGAACCGAAGAACCGGGTAAGCCAAGCCAACGCGCCGGGAGCCAAAACGGGAAGCCGGGAGAGGCACAAAGCCGGGAGGAGCAGAACCGGGAAGGCGGGGAAGGCCGGACAGGTGTATGCCGGGGCGCCGGATCGGCAACGGACGGCTACATCAGCCCCATGCGCCTGCGGGCGAAAGGCATGACCCAGGCCGGGGACTGTTGCCGCGCGAGCAGGTCGCGCATGTATTCCATATAGGGTTCGACGTGGCGGAAATAACGTTTCAGCCCCTCGCAGAGTGAATTCTTGGGGCTGCCGTCGGCCCCGCGGGCGAAACGGTGCTTGGGACATTCGCCCCGGCAGGCGAAATAGTAGTTGCACCGCAGACATTCGGCGGGCAGCGTGTTGCGTTTATCCAGCCCGAATTCGCGGCGTTTCTGCGAGCGGTAGAGCTCGGCAAGGGGCGTCTCACGGATATTGCCCAGCCTGTACCCGGGGTAGACGAAATGGTCGCACGGGTAGACGTCGCCGTTGTGCTCGACGACCAGCGCGTCGCCGCACGTCTCACCCATCGAGCAGACGCCCGGCCGCACACCGCACCACTGCGCCAGCGAGGCGTCGAACAACTGCACGAAACAGCGCCCCACGTCGCTTACGACCCACTCATCGAACACATCGCACAGGAAATGCCCGTAGCCTTCGGCCGAGACCGACCAGCCGGCCAGCCGCGCTCCTTCATGTCCGGGCGGGACGATCAGCGGACGGTGGTGTCCCGGTTTGCCGACGACGTGTTCGACGGCGGGCAGGAACTGCATGAAGCGGCTGTGCACCTCGTCGCGGAAGAAGCGGTAGATCTCCCCGCCGCGCCCCTCGCAGCACCGGTTCACGACGCTCAGCGTATTGAATTCCACGCCGCTGCGCCCGAACATCCCGACCGTCCGCATCACGCGCTCGAAGGTCGGTTTGCCGCCCCTGGTCAGGCGGAAGGCGTCATGGATATCCCCGGGCCCGTCGAGCGAGAGGCCGACCAGGAAATTGTTGGCGGCGAAGAGGTCGCACCACGCCTCGTCGACCAGCGTACCGTTGGTCTGCAACGTGTTCTCGATCCGTTTGCCGTCGGCGTACCTGCGCTGCAGCTCCATCGCCCGGCGGTAGAAATCCAGTCCCAGCAGCAACGGCTCGCCGCCGTGCCAGCAGAACTGCACGGTGTCGACCTCATTGGCCCGGATGTACTGTTTTATGCAGAGCTCCAGCAGCTGGTCGTCCATCACGGCCTGGCGGCCGCCGTACTGCACCGCCTTGTCGAGGTAGTAGCAGTAGTGGCAGTCGAGGTTGCAGGCCGAGCCCGCCGGTTTGAGCATGATCGAAAAGGCCGCGGGGGCGACCTGTTTCTCCGCGTCGCGGAACGTAAATATCTGCTTCTGTTTCATGGAGCGGGCTGATGTCCCGGACAAAAATAGCAAAATCCCTCCAATATACGCCGCAAATGTCCGAAAGCGTGCCGAAACCGTACGGGCTCCGGCAAAAAACCGGGCCGCAGCGCACGTTTTTCGCCAGAATCGTATAACTTTACGTGCTGAAAAAACTTAAAAAAACCGAAACCGATGAAAAAATCGCTTATCCTACTCGGCATGTCGCTGCTGGCTGCGTGCGGCGTGCAGAAAACGGAACTCCCGCTGCTGCCCGAAGAGGCATTCCAGACCACCGTCGACGGCAAACCCGTCGCACTCTACACGCTCCATGCGGGCGACATCACCATGCAGGTCACCAATTACGGCGCCCGCGTCGTATCGCTCTGGACACCCGACCGCGAAGGCCGCTACGAGGACATCGTACTGGGCTACGAAAACATCGGCCGCTACATAGACAACACGGGCGAACGGTTCCTCGGCGCCGTGGTAGGCCCCTACGCCAACCGCATCGCAAAGGGGCACTTCACGCTCGACGGCGCGGAATACACCCTGCCGGTGAACAATAACGGGCAGACGCTGCACGGCGGGCTCCTGGGCGTAGACCGCGTGGTATGGGACGTGGTATCGGCCTCGGACGACAAACTCGTGCTGCATTACCTCCATCCCGACGGACAGGACGGGTTCCCGGGCAACCTGGATATCGAGATGACCTACTCGCTCACGCCCGACAACGAGTTCCGCATCGACTACAAGGCCACTACCGACAAACCGACCGTGGTGAACATGTCGAACCACCCGTTCTTCAACCTCAAGGGCGAAGGCAACGGCACGGTGCTCGACAACGTGATGACGATCAACGCCAGCCACACCACCCCGGTGGACTCGGTGCTGATCCCCACGGGCCAGATTGCCCCGGTAGAGGGTACGCCGTTCGACTTCCGTGAGCCGCACGCCATCGGCGAGCGCATCGGAGCGGACAACCAGCAGCTGCGCAACGGCGGCGGCTACGACCACAACTGGGTGATCGACCGCAAGACCGAAAGCGGCATCGAGCAGGTCGCCACGGTCTGGGAACCCGCCTCGGGACGTACCATCGAGGTGCTGAGCGACCAGCCCGGACTGCAGGTTTACAGCGGCAACTTCTTCGACGGCAAGAGCATCGGCAAATACGGCAAGCCGCAGCGCTACCGCGAGTCGCTGGCGCTCGAAACGCAGAAGTTCCCCGACAGCCCCAACCACGACAATTTCCCCTCGACGGTACTGCGCCCCGGGGAGACCTATACGCAGGTCTGCATCTACAAGTTCGGCGTGAAATAACACGCAGGATATGCCTTGGCGGCGGAGGGCACCCGATGGTGCCCTCCGCTGTTTTTCCGGGGCACGGATGCCGCCCGCAGCCTTAGGCGCCCGGACGCATCGTCCGACGATATAAACAAAAAAACAAACTTATAAATATTTATTGAGATAGTTTTTGTAATTTTGGAGCCATAAATCGGCTCAAAAAATGCTACGTTCGAACCTAAATACCATAAACGCCCGGATTTTCAACAAGACCGCAATACGGATCGACGACCAGGCGCTGCGCGAAGTGGAGGCGTGTTACCGTTTCCTGGAGAAATTCGAGCAGGGAAAGGTCATCTACGGCATCAACACGGGGTTCGGCCCCATGGCGCAGTACCGGATCGGCGACGCCGACCTGAACAGCCTCCAGTACAACATCATCCGTTCGCACAGCTGCGGCGCGGGCGAGGCACTGCCCGACATCTGCGTGCGGGCGGCGATGCTGGCGCGGCTGCAAACGTTCCTCAACGCCAAGTCGGGCGTACACCCCGACGTGGTGCGGATACTGGCCGATTTCCTCAACAACGAAATTTACCCGCTCGTGCCGCGCCACGGCAGCGTGGGCGCAAGCGGCGACCTGGTGCAGCTGGCGCATATCGCACTGGCGCTGATCGGCGAAGCGGAGGTCTCGTTCCGGGGCGAAACCGTCCCGGCAGCAGAGGCGATGGCGGCATGCGGCATAACGCCCCTCAGGCTTCGCATCCGCGACGGGCTGGCGCTCACGAACGGCACGGCCGTGATGACGGGCATCGGACTGGTGAACCTGGCCCAGGCGCGCCGCCTGCTGGGGTGGGCGGTGAAGGCATCGGTGATGCTCAACGAAATCGTAGAGTCGTACGACGACTTCATGGCCGGGGCGCTCAACGAATACAAACTCCACGCGGGGCAGATCGAGATCGCCCGGCAGATGCGCGCCATATGCGCCACGAGCCGCCGGCTGCGCAAGCGCGAAGCGGAACTTTACAGCGGCGACACGGGCGCGGCACCCACCTTCAGGCACAAGGTGCAGCCCTACTACTCGCTGCGGTGCATCCCCCAGATCCTGGGGCCGGTGCTCGAAACGATCTCCCAGGCCGAGAAAATCCTCGTCGAGGAGTTCAACGCGGTGGACGACAACCCGGTGGTAGACCCCGCGGCGGGGACGATCTACCACGGCGGGAATTTCCACGGCGACTACGTGTCGCTGGAGATGGACAAGCTCAAGATCGCCGTGACGAAGATGACGATGCTCGCCGAACGGCAGCTGAACTACCTTTTCCACGACCGGATCAACGAGACGCTGCCGCCGTTCGTAAACCTCGGCAAATTGGGGCTCAACTACGGGTTGCAGGCAGCGCAGTTCACGGCGACCTCGACCACGGCCGAGTCGCAAACGCTCTCCAACCCGATGTACGTCCACTCGATCCCCAACAACAACGACAACCAGGACATCGTGAGCATGGGAACCAACGCGGCGATGCTCACGCGGCAGGTCGTGGAGAACGGCTACCAGGTCGCCGCGATCGAGATGCTGGCGCTGGTGCAGGCCGCCGACTACCTGCAATGCGCCGGGGAGCTCTCCGACGCCACGCGGCAGTTGTATGCCGACATCCGGGGCATCGTGCCGCGCTTTGCCGACGACACGCCCAAGCACAGGGAGATCGCCGCCATCGAAAATTTCCTGAAAAACAATTCCGCTTCCCTATGAAAAAGCTCCTGACCACCCTGACCGCGACATTGTGCTGTCTTTCCGGCGCTTTCGCCGCTCGCTGGGCGAGGAGTTGCAGCAAGCTATAACCGCAGAAAATGGCAAAAACGAATAAATACGCACTCGTGACCGGCGGCAGCCGGGGCATAGGCCGCGAAATCTGCCTCAAACTGGGCGGGTGCGGCTACCACGTGCTCGTCAACTACAAGTCGAACGCCGCCGAGGCCGAAAAGACCCTGTCGGGCATCCGCGCCGCAGGCGGCGACGGCGAGGCACTGCAATTCGACGTGGCCTCGGGCGAAGAGAGCACGGCGGCCATCGAGGCATGGCAGAAAGCGCACGAAGGCGCCTGCATCGAGGTGGTGGTGAACAACGCGGGCATCCGCGACGACGTGCTGATGATGTGGATGGAACCGCAGCAGTGGCACTCGGTGATCGGCACCAGCCTCGACGGGTTCTACAACGTCACGCGGCCGCTGCTCAAGGGGATGCTCGTGAACCGGTTCGGGCGCATCGTCAACATCGTCTCGCTCTCGGGCATCAAGGGGCTGCCCGGGCAGGCCAATTACGCCGCGGCCAAGGGCGGCGTGATCGCCGCGACCAAGGCGCTGGCGCAGGAGGTGGCCAGGAAGGGGGTGACGGTGAACGCCATCGCCCCGGGGTTCGTGCGCACGGACATGACCGCCGACATCGACGAGGCGGAGCTCCGCAAACAGATACCTGCCGGACGCTTCTGCGAACCGGCCGAAGTCGCCGACCTGGCGATGTTCCTCATCTCGGAACAAGCCTCCTATATCACGGGAGAGGTCATTTCGATCAACGGGGGCTTATATACCTGAGACCATGGAGAAGAGAGTAGTCATCACCGGAATGGGCATCTGGGCCTGCATCGGAAAAAATACGGAAGAAGTCACGCAATCGCTCCGCGAAGGACGCTCGGGCATCGGGCTCGACCCGGCGCGCAGGGAGCTGGGATACATCTCGTCGCTGACGGGGATCGTGGAACAACCGAACCTGAAAGGGGTGCTCGACCGCCGCAAGCGGCTGTGTCTGCCCCAGCAGGGCGAATATGCCTACATGGCCACCGCCGAGGCGATGCGCAACGCCGGAATGGACGAGGCCTACCTGGCGGCGAACGAGGTGGGAATCATCTACGGCAACGACAGCCTGTCTCTTATACACATCTCCGAGCCCACGAGACCGAGGCTGATCTCG
>OJPQ01000869.1_pt1 | contig 10899 bp, 7 predicted proteins | sample 1598531 | NCBI WGS metagenome assembly OJPQ01 (sample SAMN03922491, study PRJEB24848) | human gut metagenome | isolation source: stool sample | host: Homo sapiens | place: Germany | collected 2011-05 | reverse complement strand
GAACAGCAGCAACCGCACGTCGTGCACTTCGTCGGCGGCTCCGCCGAACAGCCTCATGCCGGCTTCGACGAGCGCGTAGATGCCGACGATCAGGAGCACGAGCGCGCCGACCGCGGCGGTGAGCACTTCGAGTCGCGCCCATCCCCAGGTGCGTTTGTTGCTAGGTTTGCGTTGCATGAGCACCGCGGTGACGGTAGAGGCGATCAGCACCGACATGTCGGTGAGCATGTGGCCGGCGTCGACCAGCAGCGCCAGCGATCCGGTGACGATGGCGCTGACCACTTCGGCGATGAACACCGTGGAAGTCAGCCCCAATGACATCATGAGTCTTTTCTGGTGTTCGGCCCCGCTTGCGGCGGTCGTGGCGTCCACACCCGCATGGTTGTGTGCCATGATGGGTTTCCTTTCGTCGTCTTTGGTTCGATCCGCGGCTATTGAAACCGCTTCTCAATACCATTTTCATTCGTCTCAAAACGCAGGAAACCCCAGTCCGAAGGCTGGGGTTTCCAAGTTCTGCTGACAGTCTAGCGGCTCACCGCTCCCCTGTCAATAAAGTCAAACCGTCAATTAAAAACCGAACTGGGCGGCGGTTTCCTTCAGCGTCTCCGCGGAGCGCTTCAGGGCCGCGAGCTCACGGTCGGACACCGGGGTGTTGATGGCGGTATTGACGCCGGAACGGTTGAGCAGGGTCGGCACGGACATGCACACGTCGGAGATGCCGTGGAAGTCGTGCAGCATGGAGCTGACTGGCAGGATGCGGTTGGAGTCGCGCATGACGGCTTCGATGATGTCCACGCCGGACATGCCGATGGCGTAGTTGGTAGCGCCCTTGCCGTTGATGATCTTGTAGGCGGCGTTCTTGACTTCCTGGTGGATCTGCTCACGCACTTCGGCGTCCAGCGGATCGTGGCCCGGCAGCGGGGTCCAGTCGCACATCGGGACGCCGCCGATGGTGGCGGAGGCCCACAGCGGGACTTCGGAATCACCGTGTTCGCCGGCGATGTAGGCGTGCACGTTCTTGACGTTGACGCCGGTCTGCTGCGCGATCAGGAAGCGCAGACGGGCGGAGTCGAGGTTGGTGCCGGAGCCGAAGACCTGGTTGGCCGGCAGGCCGGAGATCTTCTGGGCCACGTGGGTGGCGATGTCGACCGGGTTGGTGATGAGCATGTAGATGGCGTTCGGAGCGACCTTCACGAGGCCCGGAATGATGGCCTTGAGGATGTTGATGGTGGCACCGACCAGCTCGAGGCGGGACTGGCCCGGCTTCTGGCGCGGGCCTGCGGTGATGACGATCATGTCGGCGTCACGGCAGATCTCCGGATCGTCGGAGCCGTCGATGGTCACGGTCGGATAGAAGCTGGAGCCGTGCTGCATGTCGAGCACTTCGGCCTCGACGCGTTCCTTGGCGATGTCTTCGAGCACGATCTCACGTGCGACGCCACGCTGAGCAGCAGCGAAAGCGAGAGTGGAGCCGACTGCGCCGGCACCGATGATAGCGAGCTTTGTGGGCTTGATTGGTGAATCCACCATGTGCTTTACCTCTCTTTGAGCAAGAAGAACGTCCCGCGTTGTGGCAGGGTATTTTCTTTCGATTTCAACCCTACTTTATCCATACAGCATGACGTTTCGCCGTGAATCCGCATGATTTGCAACCACTGAAAAGTGATTTTCGTCACAGCTTTTGTGAGCGCTCACATACACTGCGCCCGTTGAAATGCAGCTGTTGCAATCCGTTGCAGCGTTTGCACGGCCGCTCCGGTAAACGTCATCGGGAACGGCTTGCGCGGAAGCTCAGTCGATGGCCTGCTCCACGATCTGCGCGGCCAGCTGGTCGTCGACCTCCGCTTCGAGCATCATGCCGTCGTCGCGGTATTCGACGTTGATCACCTTGCCGTATTCGCGCACGCGGGACATGAGCGAGCCGGCTGTGTACGGCAGCAGCGCCTCGACGTGCACGTTCGGCGTGGGCAGCATCGATTCCACGTGCTCGCGCAGTGCGTCGACGCCCTCCCCTGAAAACGCGGAGACGATGTGCGCTTCCGGCATCAGCGCCTCGATACGTTCGCGTGCGGCCTCGTCCATACGGTCGGCTTTGTTGAACGCCACGATCGTGGGGATCGTCTCGACGCCGTCGATGTCGGACAGCACGTCGTTGACGGCGTCGATCTGGGAGAACGGGTCGGGATGCGAGCCGTCGACCACGTGCACGATCAGGTCGGCGTCGGCGACTTCCTCCAACGTGGATTTGAACGCTTCGATGAGCTGCGTTGGCAGGCGGCGCACGAAACCGACGGTGTCCACATACGCGTACAGTCGCCCGTCCTTGGCTTTCGCACGGCGTACGGCGGTATCCAAAGTGGCGAACAGCGCGTTCTCCACCAGTTCCGCGGAACCGGTCAGCCGGTTGGTCAACGACGATTTGCCGGCGTTCGTATAGCCGACCACGGCGACGGTCGGCAGGCCGAAGCGACGGCGCGCGCCACGTTTGACGTCACGCGCGGGCGCCATCTGTGCGATCTGCCGGCGTAGTTTGGCGATTCTGCTGCGGATCACGCGACGGTCCATTTCGATTTTCGTCTCCCCCGGACCACGCGAGCCGATGCCCGCGTCGCCTGCCGCGCGGCCGCCCGCCTGACGCGACAGCGACCCGCCCCAGCCGCGCAGTCGCGGCAGCATGTATTCGAGCTGCGCCAGCTCCACCTGCGCCTTGCCTTCGCGCGAAGTCGCATGCTGTGCGAAGATGTCGAGGATGACGGCGGTGCGGTCGATCACCTTCACTTTGGTGGCGTCTTCCAATGCGCGTCGTTGGCTCGGCGGCAGATCATCGTCGACGACGATGGTGTCCGCCTCGTCCTGCGCCACGATGCCGGCCAGTTCGCGCGCCTTGCCGGAACCCACGTATGTGGCCGCATCCGGCTTGATGCGATGCTGCAGCAGACCGTCGCACACCACGGCGCCCGCGGTTTCGGCGAGCGCGGCGAGTTCTCGGAGCGATTCCTCGGCCGCGGCCTGCGTGGTCTCGCGGCTGGACCATACGCCTACGAGCACGACGCGTTCGAGCCTGACTTTACGGTATTCGACTTCGGTGACGTCCTGGATCTCGCCCAGACCCGCCACATGCTTCAATGCGTTGCGGGATTCGCGTTCCTGCCACTGTTCGTCGTGGGTTTCGCGAAAGTGTTCCCCGCCGTCGGTATCAAGCAGCACGTCGGATTGGTCGGCGAGCACTCCCCCGACGTCGCCTGCGGTCATGCTCTGCTCGATATCGTTCTCTTGGCTCAATGGCACCTCTCACGGTTAAACTATGGTGTCTTTATTATCATCATTGTCTAGAGACATGGGCATCACCGTTTTCGCCACGTGGACGCGATTACCGCGCGGATGCCGGAGGACGAACGTTTGCAAGGAGAGAGCATGGCACAGGCCGAGCAGTATTTCGCGGCGGAACCGCAGTCGAAGGACGTGCGCAGGAAGCTGCATGTCACGTTGCGTGGCAATGAGGCGGATGTGGAAGTGTCGAACGGCGTGTTTTCCGGCAATCGTGTGGATTTGGGCACGTCGGTGCTGCTTCGCCAGGCGCCGGAACCGCCGGAGGAGGGCACGTTCCTTGATCTGGGCTGCGGTTGGGGTCCGATCGCGCTGACGTTGGGTTTCGAATCGCCCAAGGCCGATATCTGGGCGTTGGATGTGAACGAACGCGCGCTTGAGCTCACGCGCCGCAACGCCGAGTTGAACGGCATGGGCAATATCCATGCCGTCACCGCCGAGCAGGTTCCGGCCGTTCTCACGTTCGATCTGATCTGGTCGAATCCGCCGATCCGCGTCGGCAAGGAGGCTCTGCACGAGCTGCTGATGACGTGGCTGCCGCGGCTTAACGCGGGCGGTGCCGCCTATCTGGTGGTGCAGAGGAATCTGGGTTCCGATTCGCTGATTCCGTGGCTCGCCACGCAGTTGGGCGACGGGTTTGAAGTGGGCAAGTACGCGAGTTCGAAGGGCTTCCGCGTCATCGAGGTTGTGAAGGCATGAAATTCGAATATCCTTCCGAACTGCCGGTTTCCGCGGCTCGCAGCGACATCGCCGAAGCCGTCAGGTCAAGCCAGGTGGTGATCGTCTCCGGCCAGACGGGCTCCGGCAAAACCACGCAGCTGCCGAAGATTCTGCTGGAACTGGGCCGTGGATCGCACGGCAGGCAGATCGTGCACACGCAGCCGCGCAGGCTTGCCGCACGTACCGTCGCCGAACGAATCGCCAGCGAAATGGGCGTGACGTTGGGTGAGGAAGTCGGCTATCAGGTGCGGTTCACGGACGAAAGCTCGCCGAAGACGCGCCTGCGCGTGGTGACGGACGGTATTCTGCTGGCACAGATCCAACGCGATCCGAAGCTCATGCAGTACGACACGATCATCATCGACGAGGCACATGAGCGCAGTCTGAACATCGATTTCCTGCTCGGCTATCTGACGGCGCTGCTGCCCAAGCGGCGCGACCTGAAGCTCGTCATCACGTCCGCGACAATCGATTCGGTGAAGTTCCAGGAGCATTTCGAACACGCGCTGCACACGAAGGTGCCGGTCATCGAAGTGTCGGGACGCACGTATCCGGTGCAGATCGTGTATGAGCCGTTGGGCACCGCGCCGGCGCTGATGCGTTCCGTGCCGGGTTTCGAAACGGGCGCGATGCCCGGCGACGCGGATTACGAGGCGCTGTCGGCCGCGCCGGATGGCAGGGACGGCCGCGATTCGCGCGACACGAACGTGGACATGCCCACCGCGGTGGCGCGCGCCTGCGCCGAATTGGTGATCCATTCCACGCACGACCGTGGTCCGCGCGACATTCTCGTGTTCGCTTCCGGCGAGCGCGACATCCACGATTTCGAGAACGCGCTGCGCCGCCATTACGGTCCGCGCGCGGCGGATATGCGCAGGCCGGATGCGATCGAGATCGTGCCGTTGTTCGCACGGTTGTCTTCGAAGGAACAGCATAAGGTGTTCGAACCGCATACGCATCAGCGTATTGTGATCGCCACGAATGTCGCCGAAACGTCGTTGACGGTGCCGGGCATCCGATATGTGGTCGATCCGGGCACGGCGCGCATCTCCCGCTATTCGAAGACGGCGAAGGTGCAGCGTCTGCCGATCGAGCCGATCAGCCAGGCGAGCGCGAACCAGCGTTCGGGCCGCTGCGGCCGTATCGCCGACGGCATCGCAATCCGTCTGTATTCACGTGAGGATTTCGAGACACGTCCCGAATTCACGGAGCCTGAGATCCTGCGCACGTCCCTGGGCGCGGTCGTCCTGCACATGCTGTCGGTGGGTGTGGCGCGCACCGCGAAGGATGTGACGGATTTCGGTTTCATCGACCCTCCGGACATGAAGGCCGTGTCGGATGGCTTCAACGAGCTGACCGAATTGAAGGCGGTGGCGCGCAGACACGGCGAGGTGGTGTTGACACATACCGGCCGCCTGCTGGCGCGTATACCGATCGACGTGCGTCTGGGACGCATGGTCATCGAAGCCGCGAAGTCGACCACGCCGAACACTCTGGCGGCGGTGCTGGTAGTAGTCGCGTTCCTGAGCCTGCAGGATCCGCGCGAACGTCCCGACGAGAACCGTGAGGAGGCGGATCGGATCCACAACCGGTATGCGGACCCGACCAGTGACTTTCTGACCGCGTTGAACCTGTGGGACCGCGTGTTCCAAGCGGATGGCGAGCCGAGCAATTCCGCGCTGCGCCGCATCTGCAAGACCGAGTACTTGAGTTGGCTGCGCATGCGCCAATGGAAGGATTTGGTCGCCCAGCTGCGCGAAATGTGCCAGGAGTTCAAATTCAAGCTTGGCGAGCCGATTCCCGTGTCCCGTCCACCGTTGGAGATCCGCCAGCTGCCGCTTAACCAGCAGGCAGCGCATTCGCTGTGCTGCTCATGGGACGCGCAGGGCATCCACACGTCCATGCTTTCCGGCCTGCTGTCCATGATGGGCATGCAGGTCACGCGCGAGCCGAAGGCATCCGATTTCGCTGGTTTGAAGGGTGCGGCACGCGCTCGTGCGATGAAACGCGCGCAGAAGATGGCGAAGAACGACTATCAGGGCGCGCGCGGCACGCATTTCGCCCTGTTCCCCGCCTCCGCCGTAGCCAAATCGACACCGCAATGGGTGATGAGCACCGAACTGGTGGAGACAAGCCGGCTGTGGGCGCGGTACTCCGCCCAGATCGACCCCGCATGGGCCGAACCGCTCGCCGGAGCACTCACCCGTACCACCTACGCCGACCCGCACTGGTCCGGTTCGCGCGGCTCGGCCGTGGCGAGCGCGAAGGTGCTCCTGTACGGCCTGCCGATCGTGCAGGACCGCACCGTGCAATGGGGGCGCATCAACCCGCTCGAGGCACGCGACTTCCTCATCCGCCAAGGCCTGGTGGAAGGCGACATCCAGCAACGGTTCTCCTACGACGATTTCGTCATGCGGAACCGCGACATCCTCGAAGACGCGGCCGACGACGCGAGCCGCACCCGCCAGGTGGCGCAGACCGTCGGCGACGAGGACCTGTTCGACTTCTACAACGCCATCATCCCCAACACCGTCACCAGCGTGGCCGACCTGGCGAAATGGTGGAAGACAAGGCACGACGAGCAGCCCGACCTGCTGGATTTCGACCCGGACAAGGTGGAACGCCTCGCCGACTCCGATTCGGTATCCTTGGACGACTATCCCGACCATTGGCATACGCTCGGCACCGACGGCTCCCCCATCGACCTAAGGTTGAGCTACATCTACGATCCGCACGACCCGAACGACGGCGTCACCGTGCACGTGCCGTTGAAGGCGCTGTCGCGGCTGACCCCGGAACAGTTCACATGGAACGTGCCGGGACTGCTGGACGAGCTCATCATCGGCATGATCAAATCATTGCCGAAAACCCTGCGCGTACAGTTCGTACCCGCCCCGGACACGGCACGCAGGATCCGCGCCTGGATCGACGAACGCTACCCCGACCTTCCCGGCTCCGGAAGCCAGCAAAAACCAAACCTGGCCCCCGAAAACGAGGATGGCGTCGCCACATGGCCCGACCTGCCACACGCGTTCACCCAAGCGGCCATCAGCATCGTCGGCGCGCAAATCCACCCGGAAGTCCTCACCGGAGAACTATGGAACAAGCTCGCACCATACCTGCGCATGACCTTCGCCGTGGAACAGCAGCTGCCACCCAACCGCAAGAACCAGCACGGCAGACGGCACGCGCGAGGCCCCGTCAAAACACTCGGCACCGGCAAATCACTCGTCGACCTGCAACGCAAATTCGCAGAACAAGCCAAAGCCTCCGCACGCCACATGGTCGAGAAACAAGCCCGAAACGCCGGAGACCAAGGCAAAATCGTCGAAAAAGCCAACCTGCTCAACAAAGCGGGAGCAACCACCGAAGCACGCGCCACCATGCTCTGGCAAGGTGCACTCGACACACTGCGCCTGCCCGGTGAACGCATCTCCTCACGCTGGCTCGGCACGGAAGCGCTCATGCTCGCCTCCGCCCCCTACAAATCCACGAAGGAACTCACCGAAGACCTGCAATTGGCCGCCGTCAAACGACTCCTGCCCAACGTCGACCAGCTGCCCGACGACGAAGCGCTCGCCAACGCAGTGCTCGACGTGCGCGAAGTGTACGAGGACACCGTGTATGCGGTGGCGCACGACGTGATCGCCATACTGAAACGGTATGCGGAAGTCGACAAAGCCGTGTCCGGCAAAGCGGACCTGCCACTGCTGAGCGTGCTGCAGTCGATCCGCGAGCACATCGCCACGCTCGTCTTCCCCGGTTTCATCGGCAAGACGCCACCGGACGCATTGCCGTCCATCGAACGATACCTGCACGCCGACCTGCTGCGCCTCACCAAGGCGAAAAACGACAAGAACCGCGACGTGCGATGGGCTTGGGAAGCCGACGAAGCCAAACAACTCGCCGACAACACCATGGCGAAAGCACAACGCGAACCAGCCGGCCCACGCCATGAAACACTCATGAAACAGGCCGAGACCTTGCGCTGGATGCTCGAGGAATTCTACGTATCCCTTTGGGCGCAGGAACTCGGCACGCCGAAACCGATCAGCCTGCAACGCATCAAAAAGGCCATCGCCTAGCCACCGACCAAACAACCCAACGGATTGTTCCGTTTCCTCAAACCAGTCAACGCTTCTTGAAGAAACGGAACAACTGCGATTCCCGAATCAACAACCCCGCAAACAGGCTCGCCACCATCACACCGGCGAACACAGCCAACGGCGTACGCACCGCAGCCGCCAACACCGCCACCCAATGCGCCACGATGAGCGATGCCATGAGCACCGCGTGCGCGCAGTAGATCGGACGGATGTGCGTCAGCGGCTCCACTCCCCTGCCCCGGTCCGCGAGCTTGCCGCCATACAGGTTGCTCCACAGGCAGGCCGCGCCGAAGATCACCAGTCCGACATCAGATATTGCTCCGGCACATGCACTTCATCGCGCATGATCGGAGTCAGGTACGTGTAGAACACGTAGCTTGCGGCCGCGCCGCACACCACGTCGAGCACGCCCAGCTGGATGCGGCGGTCGAAGAACAGGCGGAACTGGGACAGGAAGCCGATTTTTGCCGCATGGCTGTTGCGCGGCAGCACGGCGACCATGCCGATGATGAGCACGACGGTAAGCGCGTTGACCAGATGGAACGCCCAACGCCAGCCGAACGCGTTGGCCACCCAAGTGCCGACCGGCACACCCACCACGGAGGCGATGGAGAAGCCGGAGAACACCCATGCGATGAATTTCGTGCGGAAGGTGTCGGTGGTCACATCGGGCGCGTAGGTCATGGCGATGGCCACCAGTGTGCCGGACACCAGCGCGATCAGGATGCGTCCGGCCATCAGCACCGCGTAGTTGGGCGCGAAGGCGCACAGCAGGTTGCCCGCCAGGAACACGCCGATCAGCGTCATATGCGTGGCGAACCGCGGGAAGCGCGCGGACAGGGCCGAACCGAGCGGCGTGACCGGCGCGTACACGAACGCGAACAGCGACACCAGATTGCCGACCGTCACCTCCGACACCTTCAATCCGACGGCGATGTCCGGCAGGATGCCGACCATGATGAATTCGCTCATGCCGAGCATGAAGCTCGAGGCGATCAGGATAAGCACCGGAAGATTGAAGAACCGTTCCTTTGCCATGCCGCATCTCCCTTCCACACCGGGACATCAATCGATTGACGTAACCAATCCGAGGCAACACTATGCCATGCGCGATACAATATGACGCACGATGACACGCAAGACGAACAGCACGCGCAAAGCACGGAAAACCCGCAATCGCAAGCCCCTCAATCTCAAGAATCTCCGCACCATGTGGCGGAAGGCGAATCCCATCGCACGCATCGGCATGGTCGCCACCGCGACCGTGGCAGCGATCGCGGCGATCGCCATCATCGTGGGGGCGGTGCGCTTCATCGGCTGGCGCGTGCAGGTGAACGAGGCGCTCACCGCGCAAAGCCAGTCGCAGTCGCAATACGACTTCAATCCCGGCAACATCATTTCCGACGGCACGTTCTTCAACGGCAATGCGTTGAGCGAGCAGCAGGTCAGCACCATCATCGAACAGCAGGGCGTGGCCTGCAGTGGCGAACGATGCCTGAAGTCCATGACGTTCAGCACCGAATCGCAGTCCGCGGACGAATATTGCCAGGCTTATGATGGTGGCCCGAACGAAAGCGCGGCGGCGATTGTCTACAAGGCGGGCAAGGCATGCGGCATCAGCCAGAAGGTGCTGCTCACCGTGTTGCAAAAGGAGCAGCATCTGCTCACGGCCACCAATCCAAACGATTTCCAATTCAAAGCGGCGATGGGCCTGAGCTGCCCGGATGATGCGAACTGCGACCCCACCTATGCCGGCTTCTTCAAACAGGTGTACGGCGCGGCCAAACGGTACCAGTACTATCTTCGGCACGAGGGACGCTACGGCTACCATGCCGGACGGCTCAATTACATCCAGTACAATCCAAATGCCAGCTGCGGCGGCAGCAACGTGTACATCGAGAACCGGGCGACCGCGCTGCTGTACATATACACCCCGTATCAGCCGAATGCCGCGGCGCTCGAAGCGGGGGCCGGTGAAGGCGATTCCTGCTCGTCATACGGCAACCGCAATTTCGCGATTATCTACCATTCGATGTTCGGCAGCCCGCGAGGCTGATGCATCCCAATGAGGATATGCCGTTCGAGCATATCCTCGACCAGTCCGACACCGATTCCCCGTGGCCTTTCCGCCATAGACGTGTGCGAAACGCACGAGCAAGGCCGCCGCCCGGTTTATGTTCCGGACGGCGGCCTCGTGTATGACGTTTTTTCTATCGATGGTCCGCGATCACAGCTTCGGCAGATACTTCTTCAGCTCGAACGGGGTGACCTGCTTGCGGTACTCATCCCATTCCTGATGCTTGTTGCGCAGGAAGTATTCGAACGCATGCTCGCCGAGCACATCCGCCACGAAGTCGGACTTCTCCATGATCTTCAGAGCCTCGTCAAGCGATTCCGGCAGCGGCTGGATGCCCATGGCCTGGCGTTCGGCGTCGGTGAGCTCCCACACGTCGTCACTGGTCGGCTCCCCCAGCTGCATCTGCTTGTCGATGCCATCGAGTCCGGCGGCCAGCAGCACGGAGTATGCGAGGTACGGATTGGCGACCGGGTCCAACGCGCGGAATTCCATACGGGCGGAGTTGCCCTTACCTGGCTTGTACTGCGGGATGCGCAGCAACGCGGAACGGTTGTTATGGCCCCAGCAGATGTAGCTCGGCGCTTCGGCACCGCCCCACAGCCTCTTGTAGGAGTTGACGTACTGGTCGGTGACCGCGCAGATCTCGGCCGCGTGGTACAGGATGCCGGC
>OJPQ01000866.1_pt1 | contig 10924 bp, 9 predicted proteins | sample 1598531 | NCBI WGS metagenome assembly OJPQ01 (sample SAMN03922491, study PRJEB24848) | human gut metagenome | isolation source: stool sample | host: Homo sapiens | place: Germany | collected 2011-05 | reverse complement strand
GATCTACACTATCCTCTTCGTCGGCAGCGTCAGATGTGTATAAGAGACAGACTTCGATCTTGCCGAATTCCTCTTTCATCAGCTTCACAACTGCATCGTTTTTCGTCGCCGTCTGGACAAACTCGAGCAGCAGGCTGTCTTTTCCGTAGTCGATGACCTTCGCCTTGAACGTCTCAGCGATCTGGAACAGCTCGACTTTGTCAGCTGCGCTGCAGTTGAATACCTTGATATACAGAATCTCTTTCATGCGCACAAACACGTCGGTAAAGTCGATGACTTTGATGACCTCGACCATGCGGTTCAGCTGTTTTTTGATCTGCTCAAACGTCTCATCGTCACTGACCGTGGCGATCGTCATACGCGATACGGTCGGGTCCTCGGTCGTTCCGACGGTCAGGCTGTCCAAGTTATAGCTTTTTGCGGAAAAAAGCCCGGAAATCTTGGAAAGGACACCAACCTGGTTTTCTACGTACAGTGAAATCCATCTTTTTTTCATTCCCTTATTCATCGCGCTCTCCTCCTAACAGTCCATAATCATATCTTCGAGCGTTCCGCCCGGCTTGATCATCGGGTAAACCATCTCCTCCGGATCGATGATAAATTCGATGATCGTCGGAGTCTTGGTGTTTTTCTTCGCCTCTTCAAACGCGGCCGCGATATCCTCTTTCTTCATGACACGGATGCCTTTTGCGCCGTAACTCTCAGCCAATTTGATAAAATTCGGCGTGTATTCCGGGTACTCTTCTCCGTCTGTTCTGCGGGAAAGTGCACCGGCGCGCAGATTTGTCATGCTGTACCGTTTGCCGTAAAACAGCTTCTGCCACTGGCGTACCATGCCGAGGTATTCATTATTGAAGATACACAGGATGACCGGCAGCTCCTCGAGAACGGCAGTCGCCAGCTCCTGAATATTCATCTGCATACCGCCGTCACCGGAAATCGCGATGACCGGTTTGTCCGGGTTGCCGATTTTTGCTCCGATCGCGCCCGGAAGGCCGTATCCCATCGTTCCAAGGCCGCCGGACATGATGATCTGGCGGTTTTCGGTAATGTCGACGTACTGACTTGTCAGCATCTGGTGCTGTCCGACGTCGGTGACGATAATCGCATCGTCAAACTGCTCGTTGATCGCGTTGAAAATATCGAGCGGTCCCATCACGCCGTTCTGGCGCATCGTCAGCGGATGCTCGTTCTTCCAGGCATCGATCTGGGCAAGCCATTTCGATGTAGAGCATGGCTCTACGTACTCTGCCATCTTCGTGATCGCCTCTTTTGCATCGGCTACGATCGGAATATCGACGTGGATGTTTCGGGAGATCGAAGCTGTGTCGATGTCGATGTGGACAATCTGCGCGTGCGGGGCAAATTCATGCAGCTTTCCGGTGATACGGTCATTGAAACGTGTTCCGATCGAGAACAGCAGATCGCACTCGCTGACTGCCATATTCGCCGCATACGCGCCGTGCATGCCAAGGTTTCCGATGAACAGCGGATGTTTCGTGGAGATCGCGCCGCGTCCCATAACGGTTGTGACAACCGGCACCTGTGTTTTCTCGACCACTTCGCGGAACACTTCCTGCGCATGTGCGATGTTGACGCCGCCGCCGGCAAGGAACAGCGGGCGTTTTGCTTTTGCGAGCATTTTCAGCGCACGTTTTAACTGGCCGATGTGTACGCTGGTGTTCGGTTTGTAGCCGCGGATGTTGACGTTTTTCGGATACTCTGCGCTGCCGAACTCTGCCATGACATCTTTTGGAAGGTCAATGAGAACCGGGCCCGGTTTTCCGGTGCGTGCGATGTAGAATGCCTCTTTGATGATGCGTCCGAGATCTTCACGGTTTCTTACCGTCACGCCGTATTTCGTGATGCTGCGGGTGATACCGACAATATCAACCTCCTGGAATGCATCGTTTCCGATGAGGTGGCGGGCTACCTGTCCGGTGAAGCAGACAAGCGGAACGCTGTCGTAGTTTGCCGTTGCAAGACCGGTGACCAGGTTGGTTGCGCCAGGGCCGCTGGTAACGAGGCATACGCCGACTTTTCCTGTCGTTCTCGCATAGGCATCCGCCTCATGCACCAGCGCCTGCTCGTGGCGCGGCAGAACGATTTTGATTTCATCCTGTTTGTAAAGCTCATCGCTGATATCAATGGTGCAGGCTCCCGGATAACCGAAGAGATACTCGACACCCTCCTCCTTCAGAGCCTTTACCAGAAGTTTGTTTCCTGTAATCTGTTTCATATGAAAACCTCCTGTTCTAAATTTGCTGCATAAAAAATCCCCGAACATAAAACACCTTTTCTGTGCCTTACGTTCAGGGAGAATGTTTCCATCCACGGTACCACCTGAATTCCAGAAGAATACACTTCTGCTCATTCCGTACAGGATTTAACTTTTTTCATCCGATACGGCGTCCCGGTAACGTGGGAACTACGTTGGAGCCTACTTGGAAAACATTGCTGTCCGCTTTTTCTGTTCAGTCCACTGCTCGAGGGCTACTTCCGCAGGCACGCTCACGGAGATTCTCACCAGCCATCTCCTCTCTTTGCTTTGCGCCGCCAGGTACTCCTCCCTGTCACTGCATTTTAGGTTTTGTTTTTTCTTAAATTACTGTCTATTATAGTCGGAAATGCCGCTCGTTGTCAATCGTTTCGCGCCCTTTTCTTGACTTTTCGCCCTGCGCGTGCTTTACTTAATCAGGTTTGTCTAATTAAAATAAGGAGTTTATACCCATGATGATTACATACACACAGGAAGAACTCTCTTCCATTGTCCACGCATTTGCTTTCCCGGGAACGATTACAGATTGGACACCGCACGGGAACGGCCATATCAACGATACGTTTCTGGTGCGCTCCACCGAAAACGGCGTCCTCCACAAATCGATTCTGCAGCGCATGAACCGCACCGTTTTCCACAATCCAACGGAGCTGATGCAGAATATTGCACAGGTAACATCATTTCTGCGGAAAAAAATCACAGCCGCAGGAGGAGATCCATTCCGCGAGACGCTGAACCTGATTCCGACGACAGACGATGCCTTGTTTTTCGTCGATGAGCGCGGAGAATTCTGGCGCGCATTTCTCTTTATTTCCGATGCGTCCTGCTATGATGCCGTGACAGATCCAAAGCTGTTTTACGAGACCGGTAATGCTTTCGGCCGCTTCCAGCAGATGCTCTCCGATTTTCCGTCCGCCTCTCTTTTCGAGACGATCCCGGATTTCCACAACACACCGCTCCGCTACCAGGCGCTTTTACAGGCGGCACAGGCGGATCCGAAAGGACGGCTGAAAAACGTTTCGGATGAGATGGCGTTTCTCCTCGACCACGCAGACGATTACGGCGTAGCCGAGCGCATGAAGGCCTCGGGCGAGCTGCCGCTCCGCGTAACGCACAACGATACGAAGCTGAACAACATTATGATTGATGACAAAACTGGCGAGGGCATCTGCGTCATCGACCTAGACACCATTATGCCGGGACTGTCGATCTTTGACTTCGGCGATTCCATCCGCTTCGGCGCGAATACGGCCGCTGAGGACGAACAGGATGTCTCGAAGGTGTCTCTTTCCCTTACTCTCTTTGAGAGCTATACAAAGGGCTTTCTCGCAGGCTGCGCAGGCTCTTTGACCCGCGCGGAAGTCGAAATGCTGCCGATGGGTGCAAAATTAATGACCCTCGAATGCGGCATCCGTTTTCTCGCCGATTACCTGATGGGCGATACCTACTTCAAAACCGCTTACCCGGAGCACAACCTCGTACGGGCGCGGACACAGATCGCGCTTGTAGCAGATATGGAGGAGAAATGGGGCGAGATGGAGAACATCGTCGCACGGGCTTCGTTTTCCCACTAAGCACCCGCATAAATTCACAGCATCAAAAAGACACAGCTGGAAGTATCTTTCTGCCTCCTGCTGTGTCTTTTTTGTTAATATGTTTTATATTATGCTCTCGGAACGCTGACAATCCGCAGATCGTATTTCTTCAGCATCTCACCGCCCTGTACTTTCTCGCCGGTCAGGATATCTTCTTTTCCGTCGAAGACTGCCGGAAGCGGAATCTCCTCATCTTTGAAGTTGATGATAAAGTACAGATCCTCGCCGTCTGCCTGGCGTTTTGTGATCTCGAGTGCTGTTGCTTCTCCAATCACCGGCTGGATGGCTGCGCCGTCTGCTGCCATAGCAAGAACTTTTGCAAGGCCGCTCTCAGAAAGGTCGGTTCCGACATAATATACGGTTCCTTTTCCGAACTGATTTTTTGCAACAGCAGTCATGCCTGCATAGAAATTGCTCTCATACTGTGCGATTTCTTCAGCTCCTTCGAGGTGCATCAGGTCGCATACGAGACGGCACTCTTCCTCGGTTCCGTCTGCGAAACAGATCTTGTTTCTCTGCTCCGGTGCAAGAGCGTCGATCTCTTCTACCCATACGCCTGCCATTTTTCTGAGCGGTCCCGGGTATCCGCCGAGATGAACGTTGTCCGACTGTCCGACGATACCGCTCATGTAGGTGGTGATGAGGGTTCCGCCTGCCTGTACATAAGCCTCCAGGCTCTCTGCCACACCGTCTTTTACCATGTAGAGAACCGGTGCTGCAACGAGGTCATATTTGGAGAAGTCCGCGTCGATCGGGATCATATCGACAGCGATGTTCTTGTTATAGAAGTAATTGTACATCTGCTCGATCTGGTCTACGTAACGTAAATCGCAGTTCGGTCCGCTGGTGTACTCCAGTGCCCAGTAGTTTTCCCAGTCGAAGATGATGCCGACTTTTGCGTGGTTCTCGGAGCCCATCACACGGCTTCCGATTTTCTCCAGTTCTTTTCCGAGCTGGGTTACCTCACGGAAGACACGGGTATCTGCGGTTCCTGCGTGTGCGATAACAGCACCATGGAATTTCTCGCATCCGCCGACGCTTCTTCTCAGCTGGAAGAACTGAATCGTGTCTGCGCCGTGTGCAACGGTCTGATAGCTCTGTGCGCGCATCTGGCCCGGTTTCTTTAAGGAGTTGTACGGCTGCCAGTTCTGCTGGCTCGGAGTCTGCTCCATCAGCATGAACGGTGCGTCTTTGAGGCCGCGCATCAGGTCGTGGGTCATAGCTACGTGGCTCCATGGTGTATTGTAACTCGGGTAGTTGTCCCAGGATACGATATCCATTTCTTTTGCCCACTTGAAGTAGTCGAGGCCTTTGTACGTTCCCATCAGGTTTGTGGTGATCGGGGTTTCTTTGTCGTATTTGCGGATCGCGTCACGCTCCATTTTGTAGTTGTTCAGCATGCCGTCGGAGTTGAAACGCATGTAGTCGAGGGACATTCCTGCAAATGCAGTGCCGCTTCCCCATGGCATTCCGTCTCCCAGATCGTTCGGCGGTACAATCTCGTCCCAGTCGTAGATGGTGTGGCCCCAGAACTCCATGTTCCATGCCTTGTTGACTTCATCGAGTGTTTTGTATTTGTCTTTCAGCCATACGCGGAACGCTTTTGCACAGTTCTCGCAGTAGCACTCGCCGCCGTACTCATTGCTGATGTGCCAGCAGACGATGTTTTTGTTGTCGCCGTAACGCTCTGCCAGTTTTTCTGCCAGGCGTTTTGCATATTTCTGGAAAACCGGGCTGTTCGGGCAGGCATTGTGGCGATGACCGAATTTGTGATGGCGTCCTTCGAAATCGGTTCTTGCCACTTCCGGATAACGGTGTACCATCCATGCCGGGAGTGCGCCGGTGGATGTTGCCATGACGATCTGGACGTCCTCTTTTGTCAGGGTGTCTACGATCTCATCGAGCTCTGTAAAGTCGTACTCATTCTCGGACGGCTGGATTTTTGCCCAGGAAAATACGTTGATCGTGGTGCTGTTGATGCCGGCCTGATGGAAAAGTTTCATATCCTCATCCCAGATCTCTTTTGGCCACTGGTTTGGGTTGTAGTCTCCTCCGTATAACATTTTTTTGAATTTTGGCTGCATTTTTTTGATTCCTCCTGTGTTTGGATATCTCGTTTTGATGGCTCTATTATATACTGGTCTTTGTGAGAAAAGTATGATATGCTTGTCTAAAAAGTATGAATTTTCGAAACTCATTCCGGAATCTTATTTTAGACTTTTCTTTCAGAAAGGAACTGACTGTTATGCCTATTTTCTTTAAACCATCCGCCTCCGATTTTTCTCTCTCCGCTGACAGCATCGGCAACCGCTGGCTGCAGGAGCCCGTTGTGCGCCCGAACGGATTCCCCTTATATCACTGGATTCAAACGGAACGCGGCGAAGGGCTGCTGACCCTCGAAGGTCAGGAACTTTTGCTGAAACCAGGTGACGGTGTTCTGATTGCTCCGCATGTGCCGCATGAATACCGCGAAAACGACGGCAGCGGGATGTGGTTTACATCCTTTCTGACCTTTGACGGAAAGCTCTCCGATGATCTCTATAAAATCTGTGCCGTCTCGCCGTATCTTTTCGTTCCGGCCTCAGAGGGCGCGTGGTTTCAGGAATGGATTGACCGCATAATCGACTCACATTTTCTGAAAAATGACATCGACGATGCTGCGCTCTCCGTCGGATGCTTTGAGTTCCTGACACGCCTTTCCCAGCTCCGCACCGGCCTTTCCCGGACGGAGCATCCGCTGTATCTCCAGTATGTCCGCCCGGCAATGCAGGAAATCGAAAGTCATCTTTCCGACCCGCTCAATGTGGATGATCTCGCGGAACAGCTCCATATCACGCCGCAGTATCTGACACGCCTGTTCCAGCGTTTTGTCGGCAGCTCTGTCCGCTCGTACATCAGCGTTCTGCGCATCAGCCGCGCCAAGGAACTTCTCATCAGCCGTCCCTACACTACGCTCGACGGCATCGCCGCCCTCTGCGGCTACCGCGATGTCAGCTACTTTATCTCGGTTTTCCGCCAGCAGACCGGGACAACGCCGAAGCTGTTCCGGAAGCTGTACGGCATATAATCTGAAACACCCCTCTTTCCGGCGCCAAAAAAGATCCTCCGTCTCATTTCACAGACGAAGGATCTTTTTTCGTTCTCTCTTATTTCATGCTTTTCAGAATGCTTCTCGCAACCGACAGTCCGTTTGCGCTTGCCTGCTGGAGGCCGCGGGTTACGGATGCGCCGTCGCCGATGGCGCGGAGGCCTTTGACGCTGGTGCAGAAGTCTTTGTCTACGACAACTTTGTTGGAATAGAATTTGACTTCTACGCCGTACAGCAGTGTCTCATCGCTGGCGATACCCGGTGTTACTTTGTCGAGGGCTTCGATCATCTCGGCAATGTCGACCATGATACGGTGCGGGAATACCAGGGAAAGGTCGCCCGGAACGGCATCTTTTAAGGTCGGGATCAGGTTATTGCGGCAGAGACGCTCTTCTGTCGTTCTTCTTCCGCGTTTGAAATCGCCGTACGTCTGAACGAGGATCTTGCCGTCGCAGAGCATGTTGGAAAGCTGTGCGATCTGTTTGCCGTACTCGATCGGGGTTTTAAATGGTTTCGTAAAGTTCTTGGATACCAGGAGGGCAAAGTTCGTGTTGTTTGTCTTGAACTCCTGGGATTTGTAGGCGTGACCGTTTACAACTGCCAGACCGTTTTCATAATACTCAGTAGCAACCTCACCGGACGGGTTCGTACAGAAGGTACGCACTTTGTCGTCAAAAGTCGGGGTATAGTAAACGAGTTTTGCCTCGTACAGGTTCTTGTTCAGGAACTCCATGACCTCGTCGCGGACTTCCACGCGGACACCGATATCGACGGTTCCGACCTCAGTCTCGATGCCGTGGCCGTTGCAGATATGTGAGAACCAGTCGGCTCCCTCGCGGCCTACTGCGGAGACAATCTCATCTGCCTCGTAAACCGTTCCGTCCTCAAGTGTTACAGCTGTCGCACAGCCGTCCTCGATCGTAATATCATTGACCATCGTGTTGAATTTCATTTCCACGCCGATCTCTTTTAAGTGATCCTCGAGGCGGCTGTAAATCTTGTAACCCTCCTCAGTTCCGAGATGGCGGATTGGACATTCGATCAGCTTCAGGTTGGCGTTGATCGCTCTGCGGCGGATCTCACGGATCTCTTTTTCTTTATCGACACCGTAAACATTCTTGTCTGCGCCGAAATCCAGATAGATCTGGTCGGACTCATGGATCAGCTCAACCGTCTTTTCATATCCTAAAATCTCCGGCAGATTTCCACCGACATCCGGGGAAAGAGAAAGCTTTCCGTCGGAGAATGCGCCTGCTCCGGCAAATCCCGTTGTGATCGAGCACGGTTTGCAGTTCACGCATTTTTTCGTTTTTCTCTTTGGACACTGACGGCTCTCGATCGAACGTCCTTTTTCGATCATCAGCACCTTCAGATCCGGTTTTTCTTTCAGCAGTTCATAGGCACAGAAAATACCTGACGGGCCTGCGCCGATAATAATGACATCATATTTCATTCTTTTTTAATTTCCTCTTGTTTTTTATCCCATCACGATCAGATACTGACCGTCCGGCAGGGCAAAGACTTCGCTCTGCTCTTCTAATTCTGCATCCGACATTTCTTCCACGTCCATGCCCTCTTCTTCCATGTAGGCGCGCACGTCGTCCAGATTGTCGGCAACGACTGCAAAGCAGTCCTCCAGAAAGGCCTCTGCCTCATCGTAATTTTCAGCCACCGGCTCGTCGAATAACTGGCCCTGATTCATTAAAAATGTGTTGATGCATTCTTCAGTATATTCTCCCATTCTGGTTTTCTCCTCTGTTCATTTTATTTTTCCTGATTCTTTCTGTGAAAAAGCGTTAAGATTTCCTCCGGCCGGTCGAGCAGCTCCATCGCATGGTTGTCGATCAGCTCCTGGCGCGGGCGGAATCCCCACGTCACACCAACGGTAAACATGCCTGCGGCGTTTCCGGTCTGCATATCCGTATTGGTATCGCCAAAGTACAGGCACTCTTCCGGTCTGGCACCGAGTGCGTCTGCAATCGCGAGCGCACCGATCGGAGACGGCTTTCTCGGGATTTCTGCGGTCTGCCCCTGAATCCGGTTGAAAAAGCCCGGTCCGTACACGCTCTCCACGACGTGGATGGCCGCCTCGTGCGGCTTGTTGGAACATACGGCAATCGGAACTTCTTCCCGCAGCGCGGTCAGGGTTTCCCGCATATTAGGATACGGTTTTACGTGATACAGCGGGTCCTCGTTGAACCACGCGCGGCCAAGGCGGATGCCCTCCTGCAGATAGTTGAGCTCTGCATCTCCGGCGTCTTTTAAAGCGCGCTCCACTGCCAGATCGAAACCGTCTCCGGCGTAAAAGTTGAAGGCTTCTACCGGGCGCTGCACAAGTCCAAAATGTTCCAGAACGCGGTTGACTGCGTGCGCAATCGACTCTACAGTGTCTGCGATGGTGCCGTCCAGGTCAAAGATACAAGCTTTTATCATATTCTGACTTCCCTTCTTTGTCTCTTTTGTTCTTCGATTTTCTTTCTTCTCTCTTCTTGTCCGCAATCATTATATCCTGTATTTTTTCCCTGCGCAACCATATTTTCTTTTCCGGCACTTTATGCTAAAATGAAACTGTTTTTCAGATTCTTGGAAAGGAAAAAAAGAGAATATGAATCAGACTGTGAAAATATTTTTTACCGATATGGATGATACCCTGCTGAATTCCGAAAAGCAGGTGACAAAAGAAAACATGGATGCCATTTCAGAGGCACTTGCTGCCGGCCACAAAATTGTGTTCAACACCGGCCGCCCGCTCTCCGGCTTTCTGTCGATCTTAAAAGAGCTCGGACTCGACCGCGAAGGCTGCTATGCCATCGCATTCAACGGCGGACTGATTTACGACTGCGCGGCAAAGAAAACGCTGTACCGCCGCACGATTCCGCTCGAATATGCACGCGTGATCTTTGAAAAAACGCAGGAGGCAGGCCTCTACTGCCACACCTACTCCGACACCTCCCTTCTCTGCCGCCATGCAGGCGAGGAAACGCGCGTTTACACACAGGCAATCCACATTCCCGTTGTGGAAGATCCGCTTCTGCCGGAGCACCTCGCCGAGGAACCATGCAAGATGATCGTGATTGATCTCCACGACCGTGCAAAAATGGACGCTTACCGCGCTGCCATGGAGCCGTGGGCAAAAGGAAAAATTTCGATGTTCTACTCCAGCCCGCATTACCTCGAGCATGTCCCGGAACACGTTTCCAAGGGCCATGCCGTGAAAAAACTCTGCGAGCTTCTTCATATTCCGCTTGCCAACACCGTGGCTGCCGGAGATCAGGAAAATGATATTTCGATGATCGAGGCAGCTGCCGTCGGTGCCGCCATGAAAAATGCGACCGATGCCGTAAAGGCGAGTGCCGATTATATCACGGAAAACGACTGCAATCACAGCGGCGTGGCGGAGATTCTTCGTAAGTTTATCCTTGCCTGATGCTGTTTCTGTGTCAGGAAACCTTCTTTTTCTTGTTTCCTTTGGCACTTTTTCCGAATTCTGTAAGATTTTACTTTCTTTTTTGTTGAAACTGTATTACAATAGTTTCAAAGGACGGCATTTGAAAGGAGACTTGAATCGAGATGTCACGGAAATCAAAACGTATTCTGCTTACTCTGGCTTCTGCCGCTGTCGGCGCAGCCTGCGGTGCGGCAGTCAATTTTATCCGGAAAGGAAAAGCAGATCTTGAAACAGATTTTGACGATTTTAAAGACGAATTTGAAGAGGAAGAGCCTGCTCCTGCTGAACGTACTTATACGACCCTTCCGAAAACGAAAGGTGCGGAGGATGCTGCACCGGATCCGGAATCTGCAGCTTGCAATGAAGGTTCCGAAACAGCTGATGCAGAAGCTGAAAGCGAAACCGCAGAGTCCGAAGAAGAAGACGCTGAAAAAGAAAGCTGTGCGGATCGTGAAGTTTCTCCACAGGAAGAAAGCGAAGTAACCACAGAATAAAACCCAAAAACAGAATATAGA
>OJPQ01000861.1_pt1 | contig 10946 bp, 4 predicted proteins | sample 1598531 | NCBI WGS metagenome assembly OJPQ01 (sample SAMN03922491, study PRJEB24848) | human gut metagenome | isolation source: stool sample | host: Homo sapiens | place: Germany | collected 2011-05 | reverse complement strand
TCGTGTCCTTCCTCAACGGCTCCCAATTGCAGGTGTTGGAGACATCGCGGCAATGGCTGAAGGACAATGAGGCGAACATCGCCTCCTGCGCCTCGCAATCCGTGGCGGAAGCATACCGGGAGGCGAAACGACTCGCAGACGATTCGAACATCTTCCGCGGATCCAAGGCCAGCACGCTCAAAAAAACCGTGGACACGCTTCGCAGCCAGATGGACTCCATAGTCCAAACGGAACGTGAGAAAGCCCTCGGAAAGGCCAAGGGAATCAGAGCCAGGATCGAAGCATCCGACGAATACCGGGATGCGACCGCGCAGGCCCAGGCGGAGGCCTTGGCCACGATGGATCGGATCGAGGAACGTGTCCGCACCGCATCGTTGATCCTCGCCATGGGCAGAATCACGGATGAACTGGACTCCGACACCTATCCTCGGCTGATCAACATGCTTGCCGGTTCGAAGCCCAAACCGAAGCCTGCCGTGGAATCAACCACTCCGACAGGAGAGACCACGGAAGCGCATGCTCCCGAACCACAGCAGACGTCCGCGCCCGTGCGCATGGCGGTGTCCCTGAGCAAAATCGAGCCGCCTCACATCAAGGACTCGCTGGAAACCGCCGACGATGTAGACGATTTCCTCGACGCGTACCGTCGTGAGCTTATGGCCGCCATCGAAAACGGAAAGAAGATCCTGCTATGAACACGTCGAAGCTGCAGAAATTCGCCACGGACGCGCGACGCCAATTGGTGAACGCGGTCGGAGCGCGCCTCGACGCCGTATTGGCACCGGATTCCGCCGCACGCGTGGACCAGCCTGCCGCGTTCGAGTATTTGGAGAATGAGATCCGCCATGCCGGCGGCGGCGAGCAGGGACGAAGGCATGTGGTGGAACGGTACGCGTACCGGTGGTTCAACCGCATCATCGCATTCCGTTACATGGACGTGCATGGATTCACCAGAACGCCGGTGGTGTCCCCGGCGGATATGACCAGCACGAACGCGCTTCCCGAGGTGCTCGCCGCCGCGAAACGTGGCGAATACGATGAAAACACGGTGTTCGAACAGCGAGTGAACCAACGTGCCAAGGACGAGATCGAAGGCCTGTTCAACGGATCCATCCAGGCGGACGACCCGCAGGGACGCGCGTACGGACTGCTGCTGCAGTCGGAATGCAGGTATTGGAGCGGCATCCTGCCGTCCATGTTCGACAGGATCGGCGGCAATCAAGGCAAGATCGACGAGATGCTCATGCCCGCAGACCTGCTCGCCGACGGTTCCGTGGTCCGCAACGCGGTCGAGGCCATGACCCCGGAGGATTGCGGCGCGGACGACCCATCCGGCAACGTGGAGATCATCGGCTGGCTGTACCAGTACTACATTTCGGAACGCAAGAACGAGGTGATGGACGGGTTCAAGAAGAACCATAAGGCCGGTGCCGATGAAATCCCCGCCGCCACCCAGCTGTTCACCCCCGACTGGATCGTGCGCTACCTCGTGCAGAACACGGTCGGCAGACTCTGGATGCAATCCCATCCCGACAGCCAACTGTACAGGAACTGGGAATACTACATCCAACCTTCCGATAAGGATTCCGCGGGCAATGAGGATATCCTCAAAATCCGGACCCCGGAGGATCTGACCGTCTGCGATCCGGCATGCGGTTCCGGCCACATGCTCACATACGCGTTCGATCTGCTGTACGAGATCTATGAGGAAGAAGGCTACGCGCCGGGTGATATTCCCGGCCTAATCCTCGAACACAACCTGTACGGCATGGAAATCGACGAGCGTGCGGCGGACCTCGCCTCGTTCGCATTGACCATGAAGGCCCGTTCCCGTTCGCGCAGATTCTTCCGCAAACGCGTGGAACCGCATATCCAACGCATCGCTCCCATCCGCTTCACGGATGACGAGGTCACGGAACTGAACCGTTCTTGCGAAGCGGATTTGGACGCCGCGGTATGGAACACGTTCGAGAAGGCGGACGTGTACGGTTCGCTCATCCAGCCGCCGACCGAGCTTGCCAAGCTTGCCGAGAGCATGCTTGAGAATTGGAGCGAGGCAGCCCCGTTCGACCTGTTGCTGGAGGATCGCGTCAAGGACGTGTTCGACCAAGCCGTCTGCCTGTCGCGCAGATACGCGGCGGTGGTGGCGAACCCGCCATACATGGGCGCGAAGAACATGAGCGACGAGCTCAAAAAGTTCGTGCAGGACCATTACAAGGACGGCAAAGCCGATCTCTTCGCCGCATTCATTATGCGTAACCAACAATTCATACAGCATGGTGCAATGCTGGGCATGATCACCATGCAATCGTGGATGTTCCTTTCTTCATTCGAAGATTTGAGACGTAAGATACTCTTTTCTTCATCTATCAAAACGATGGCGCATCTTGGAGCTGGAGCGTTCGACAGCATCGGAGGCGAGGTGGTTTCCACCGTTGCTTTCACGTTGAAGAATGAATCCAGTGGCGGGAAAGGCGTCTATATTCGACTCGTTGATGTTTTCGGTGATGGAAACCAGTCGGATGCCTATACCAAGGCGACTAGAAACGTTACGGATTATCGTTTCGAAGTGGACCAGCGTGAATTCTCGCAAGTTCCCGGTCTATCGATTATTTATTGGCTTAATCCTGCATTGTTGAACACATTTAAGTCAGAGAAACACTTTGTAGACTATGGTGATGCAAGAAGAGGAGAAAGTACGGGGGATAATGCGCGTTTTGTGCGATTGTGGTATGAGATAGCACAAAATGGAATTGCTTTTGGAAAGAAATCTGAAAAAGAATATAGGCTCTCAAGAGAGAAATGGGTTCCTTTTATTCGGGGTGGAAGTTTCAGAAAATGGTACGGAAATCAAGATGCTGTACTTCCTTATGACAAAAAATCGTATATTGTTTTACACTCAATGGGCAATCATTTACCGTCGCAAAATTTATATTTCAAATCTTGCATTATCTATTCAAAAGTTACTAGTGGTGAGCCTTCATTTAGGTTTTTCCCGGAAGGTTTTATCTTCAGTGATTCAGGGTCGGCGATTTTTTCAGAGGTTAAGAATCAAAAAATAATTTTAAGTATTGCTAATTCTTCAACATTTAAAAAGCTTCTGGCTGCAGTTGCCCCTACGCTAAATATTGAAACAGGCCAACTTAATGGGTTACCTTTTCATGATATCGATGAAAAAGGATTTCTGAATGTTTCAGAGTTGGTGAAATGGTCTCAGGAAGATTGGGATTCGTTTGAGACGTCATGGGATTTCCGGAAGTTTGCGTTACTTGATTCTAATCAGGGCGCACAACCGAGTGATTCGCTTGAAAAAGCGGTAACGCACCTGCGTGGGTATTGGGATCGCGTGTCCGAGAAACAGCGCCAGCGTGAGATTCGTAACAACGAATTGGTGGCGGACGCATACGGCGTACGCGATGATGTTCCGTGCGATGTTCCGTTGGAACGTGTGTCGCTGAAACGCAATGTCGCATTCGCATATCCGAAAGACACTCCGGACATGCGTGACGAGAAGTTCGCCCAAGATGTGATCAAGGAGCTCATCTCGTATGCGGTGGGCTGCATGTTCGGTAGGTATTCGCTTGACAAGACGGGGCTGATTCTCGCCTCGCAGGGCGAGACGCTCGACGACTATCATGCACAGATTCCGGAACCGTCGTTCGAACCAGATGAGGATAACGTGATCCCGATGGCGGAGACGGACTGCTTCGAGGACGACATCGTCACCCGGTTCCGCCGCTTCCTTGCGGTCGCGTTCGGAGAGGACCATCTGAAGGAGAACCTCGCATACATCGAGCGCGTGCTCGGCAAGGATCTGCGTTCGTATTTCGTGAACGACTTCTACGACGACCATGTGAAGATGTATTCGAATAGACCCATCTACTGGCAGTATTCCAGCCAGCCCAGCAAGAAGGGCTCGTTCAAGGCACTCATTTACATGCACAGGTACACGCCGACCACCACAAACGTAGTGCTGAACTACCTGCGTGACTACGTCGGCAGAATTTCGGACATCGCCGACGGTCTGGAACAATCCGACCGCACAAAGGACCAGAAAATGGTGGCGAAGCTGCGCAAGGCTGTCGTCGAATGCAAGGACTACGAGGACCAGACCCTGTATCCATTGGCTACGCGCAACCTCGAGATGGACCTGGACGACGGTGTGCTCGTCAACTACCTGCGCATGGGCAAAGCCCTGCGCACCATCACCTCCATCGAAAAGAAACGCAAAGACGTCTCCACCTGGACCTGGCCCACCCACCCGTTAAAGGAGAATTGTTGATGGCGGCAAGCGAAAAGAGACCACCAGTGTTTGTTGAACATGAAGGTACAGATAAGTGTTGGCTTGCTCTTTGTCGTGAAGCTTGTACTGCCGCCGGTATGCTTGAAGTGGGTATCAAGGCATTGTCTCATGCCGATTTTAATAGGCAGGATTTGTACTATGCAGGATTTTTCAATGTCACCATTGCTATGGAGAGAATCTGCAAATTAGTGTTAGATTCTCAAAGATTCTATGAGAAAGGCGAATTTTTAAAAGGTGGTGAGCTATCCAAACTTGGACATTCGCTTACAAATTTGTATAGGAAAGTTCAAAATATTGAAGAATCTTTCTCAGAAGGAATTTCTTCAAGAAGAGTTGACATTCCCTTGGATGAGCTAGAAGATATTCTGAATTTTCTTACTGATTTCGCGAAAAAAGATAGATATTATAATTTGGAATCTCTTACCAAAAATGGTGGTGCTGATCCAATTAAAAGATGGAGAAAGCTCGTAACGCAACATCATCCAATGCCCGCACTGACAGAGGAGCAAAGGGACGAGATGTGGAAAGCGGACATGTGCGGAGAAGAAGGCGTGTATTTTGACATGCTTTTTCCTAGCGTAAATGGGAATAATATAGAGCGCCCCTCAGAATACTTACGGGAAAAATGGGAAGACCGGCATGTTCAAATCGAGGGCGTATCGGTTTTGTATTCACTTTTCCGATATCTGTCAAAGGTTCTGGGTCATTTTTCAGGAGCTTGGCCGGTACAAGTTCGTGACGCAGAGGAAAAGCTCGATAAACAATCTGCGGGCCAAACTCTCATGATGGAGAAGATGAAAATACGAGAGGGCAGCTTACAGTTACCCTGGTATTCGGATTTTTTCGATTTTTTCGAACATGATGCTTCTTGGTTGAAGAACAAGCTTATGCGAGAATCTTGAAATGTTGATTGCAATCCGAACCGAGAAGAAGGATTGATAATGCCGTATAAGTTGAAAACATTGTTGAACGGTGAATCAAAGAATGTGGAGTACAAGCTGCTGCCTCCTTCCAAGAGCATCAACTACACCAAGACCGCGGTGGCGCTCGCCAATGGACAGGGCGGATGCTTAGTATTCGGCATCGAAGACCAGACGCTGCGTGTGGCTGGCATCGCCGAAGACAGGGTGTTCACTGTGATGGACGCCATTTCCGATGCCATCGTTGACAGTTGCGAGCCGTTGATCGTCCCCGACATCACCATGCATGACGTGGACGGCAAGACCGTTATCGTGGCCGAGATAGCTCCTGGTCTGCAGCGTCCTTACTTCATCAAGTCACTTGGACGGGAGCGAGGAACGTTCGTGCGTGTGGCGGGCACCACGCGCCAGGCGGACCAGCCCACTATCCGGGAACTTACCATCGAGGGCGGCAACCGTAGCTTCGACCAGGTGCGTTGCCTCGGCCTGTCCGTGACGGACGAGGATATCGCGACTCTATGCGCGAAACTGACCGAGACCGCGAAAACCAATGCCGAAAATCCTGCGGCAGTCAAAACGGTCACAGAGAAGCAACTGCTGCAATGGGGCGTGCTATGCGAGCAGGACGGGAAGCTTGAGCCGACGAACGCATACGCGATCCTGACCGGCAGCGGCGTGGTCCGATCAGTGGTGCAGTGTGGCGTGTTCAAAGGTTCCACGAAGGCCGTGTTCGTGGACCGCCGCGAATTCACGGGCACTCCTCAGGAGCTTATAGAAGCGTCGTACCAGTACGTGCTGCGCAACATCCATATGGGCGCGCGGTTCAAAGGCGTGTACAGGCAGGACGTGTACGAGATCCCGCCCGAAGCCATTCGTGAGCTGATCGTCAACGCGGTGGTGCATCGCAGCTATATCGACCATTCCAGTATCCAGATCGCCATTTATGACGATCGTCTCGAAATCACCTCTCCGGGACGTCTTCCCATGGGGCAGACCATCGAACGCATGAAGCAGGGGTATTCGAAAATCCGCAACGAGGCCTTGGCATTGGCATTCGAGTACATGGGCTATATCGAGCATTGGGGCAGTGGCATTCTGCGTGTAATGCAGCAAGTGCGTGATGCGGGATTGCCGGAACCGGAGTTTCTCGGTGGAGACACGGACCTGCGTATCAATATCTATCGTACGAATGTAAATTTGTCTTCTGATGACGCGATTACGACGCGATTACGACGCGATTCGTCTTCTGATGACGCGATTGCAGAGAAAGAATTCGCAAATGAGCAGGACTCTAGAAAGCTGATTCTTGATGAGATTCGGAATAGGGAATGGATAACCACTGCGGATGCCGTGCGCATACTAGGCATTCAAAAGAGACAAGTTCAGAGAATGCTGAAGGACCTCATAGATGAGGGGTTCGTCGCACGCTTGGGATCAGGTCCCAGCACCCGCTACGTTGCGCTAAGCAAAAAGGAAGAGACGCATGAGTGAGAACAATCAGGTGGTAAAACTGCTCGCCGAGCGTTTCAACCGTGCCGGCGAACATGGCCGTATCGTGTTCTGGCGTGATGTCAAAGGAGAGTTCGAGGACAGTCTGGAAACATTCGTGGGGGAGAACGCTTCTGACGAGACATTGCGCGGGGTTGAGCTTCTGAAACCAGAACATGAGCCGTTCAATGCCCGGTACCGTATGTTCCGCGAGGCGCCGGAACGGAAGTTCCTCGTGTACATGACCGGCGAGGCTCCGGCCCTTGAAGACGACTGGCTGCTGGACCTAGAACTGGCGTACGGTCCGATATTCAGCGCGGACAAGCTCACCATGGTGCTCGTCGGGCAACTGCCCGAGCCCGACGCGGGAGTCCGCGGCGAGTGGGTGGACGTGATGAGAAGGACCCCGAAGTTCTTCGACAACGCCGACCGTGTGGACCGTTTCGCGAAGCGGCTCACCCCGCGCGACAATGCGGAGGTCTTCCAGGCCAAAATGGTCGCCACGCTGCTCAGGCTGAAGGACGACCGGCACAGCATGCAGAGCATATGGGCCGAACTGCTCACGGAGTACGCGGACGGCGACGAATCCGGCATCGACGAGATCGAAAAGATGGGACTGGGGGAGTTCCACTGGTCCGGCACGCGCAAAATCTACCATTTCGACGTCGAGACCGATGACGAGCCGACCTTGAGGGATTTCGTGCTGTGGCTGTTCCAGTTGGCATGGAACGGCTTCGCCGGCGAATCGGGTACCGCGCCCTACGCCGGCATCAGACGCGACTGGGAGGATTGGTACGGCAACGTGGACATGAGACGCGTGCTGCGCGACCTGTCCATAGACGTGGTGGACGATTTGCGTCTCAACACCAGCATCATGGATATGGGCGTCGATGAGCTTGCCGGCAAGAATCTGTTCCGAGAAGTCGATAACACGCTGGTCTCCAGGCTGTTTGAGCGGTTGGGATACGATTCCATCACGGATGACGAGATACAGAGGATTGTCGCCGCCCGCAGGGGCGGACTGTGGTACGAGGAATACGAGCCCCTGTACGCGTGCATCGCCGCGGCCAGCAGACTCCGCGCCACTCTGAACGAGTGCAGCGGATTGCTGATTTCCGTCGATTCGCCCGAACGGGGAATCGAACTGTACGCCAGCGAACTGTACAAGGCCGACCGCGCATACCGCGAGTACGTGACCGCGTGGAGGCGCGCCCATCCCGAAGCAAGGTCCGTGGACACGGACCTGCAGGAGTCGTACCGGTCGTACCAGCATGCTCTGGGCCAGGCGTGGCAGATGCAGGTGGACAAGCTGGAACGTTGGAGCTTCAAGGGCGTGGACGCGCAATCGGACTTCTACGAGCGTGAGATCAGTCCGGTGGTCGGGGCCAAAAAGAAGATCGCCGTGATCGTTTCCGACGCGCTGCGCTATGAGGCCGCGCAGGAGCTTGCGGAACGGATTAATCGGGAAAACCGTTTCAGCACGGACTTGAAAAAGCAGTACGGCGTGCTGCCCTCATACACGCAGCTCGGCATGGCCGCGCTCCTGCCGCACGATCCGTCTTCCGCGCATGATTCGCTCGCCTTCGGCAAGGACCATTACGGCGTGCTGGTCGACGGCCGCAGCGCGACCGGCACCGAGAACCGCGACGCGATACTTGGCGATGTCGGAGGCAAGGCAATCCAGGCCGGCGAGCTGCTGAAGATGAAGTCCATCGACGTGAAGGCGCTGTACAGGTCGTGCAATGTGCTGTACGTGTACCACAACGTCATCGACGCGCACGGCGACTCCGACAAGACCGAGGATGAGGTGTTCGACTCGTGCGAGACCGCGTTCCGCGAGCTGACCGATGTGGTCAAGAAGCTCGCCGGCGGCAACGTGAACAACATGATCATCACCTCGGACCACGGCTTCCTGTACCAGGGCTTCGATCTGGACGATTCCGAATGGCTCAGCACGCAGCCGCAGGGAGACGAGGTATGGGTCAAGAAGAGGCGTTTCACCATCGGCTCGCGGCTCGCGCCGGATCGCGCGTTCATCACGTTCACCGCCGCACAGGCGGGATTGGACGATTCGGACGGCGAGGGCGTAACCATCCAGATCCCAAATTCCATCATGCGTCTACGCAAGCAGGGGACCGGCTCGCATTACGTGCATGGCGGCTCCGCGCTGCCGGAGATCGTCGTGCCGGTCCTGCACGTCAGCAAGGGCCGTTCCGCCGCCGGAGACGCCCGGCCGGTCGAATTCAGGATCATGCAGGGCACGGACCGCATCACCGGCAGGCAGCTGACCGTGGAGTTCTTCCAGGAGGAGCCGGTGGAAGGCAAGGTCCAGGCCCGCACCGTGTTCGCCGGACTGTGGGGCCGCGAGCCGGACGGGCGGGCCGTGCTCGTTTCGAACGAGACGCCGGTCGCGTTCGACATGACCTCGAAGGAGAACAGCGGACGGCACGTCACGGCGACGCTCATGCTGACCTCAGACGCGGACCGGTTCAACGGACGCACCCTCGAACTGAGGCTGCGCGAGAACACCGCCGGCTCGAACGTGAGGGTCACGCTCGACCAGTGCGCCCGGTACGCGTTCAAGCAGGGCATGGGCGACGACGTCGACGATTTCTTCGGCTGAGCCGAAACACGTCGTTGAAGCATATGGGACAGAAGACCGATGGAGGAACGGATGGCAGACGAGGAATATCTGAACGACGGCGCTGAAGCCTCGGCGGATGGGCCGCGGCTGAACGCGCTCGACCGCAAGATCACGGACGTGTTCCCGGGATTCACCGTCCGCAAGGACCTGGTCAGCAAGGTCAAGGGCAACGCGCTCGTGCCGACGTACGTGCTGGAATACCTGCTCAGCTCGTATGCCGCCAGCACCGACCGGCTCAACATCGAGGCCGGAGTGGAACGCGTGCGCGGCATCCTCGCGGACAATTACGTGCACCGCGAGGAGGCGAACCTCATCCAGTCGAAGATACGTGAGAAAGGCAGCCACAGCGTCATCGACCGTGTCCAGGTGACGCTCAACGACAAGACCGACACGTACGAGGCCACGTTCTCCAATCTCGGCATCGGCCAGGTGGTCGTGGATCCGGCGATCGTGAAAGCGAATCCGAAACTGCTCGTGACGGGCGTGTGGTGCATGTGCCGCGTGGGCTACGCGTATTCCGGCGACCCGCGCGAAGTGCCGTGGAAGCTGCTCCAGCTCAAACCCGTGCAGATGTCCCGCGACGACCGCGATAACTACATGTCGCAGCGCGCCAGGTTCACGGACGGCGAGTGGATCGACCTGCTCATGCAGTCCATCGGGTTCAATCCGGACCTGTTCTCCGACCGCGCGAAGCTCCTCCACCTGGTGCGCATGGTCCCGTTCGTGGAACGCAACTACAATCTCGTCGAACTCGGCCCGAAGGGCACGGGCAAGTCGCACATCTACTCCGAGTTCTCCCCGCACGGCATGCTCATCTCCGGCGGCGAGGTCACGGTGGCGAAACTGTTCGTCAACAACTCGACCGGCAAGCTTGGCCTCGTGGGCTATTGGGACACGGTCGCGTTCGACGAGTTCGCCGGCAAGGCCAAGAAGGCCGGCCGCGACCTGGTCGACATCATGAAGAACTACATGGCCAACAAGTCGTTCTCCCGCGGCGTGGACACGTTCCAGGGCGAGGCGAGCATGGTGTTCGTCGGCAACACGTCGCACAACGTGCCGTACATGCTGAAGAACTCCGACCTGTTCGAGGAGCTGCCGAGCCAGTACCACGATCCCGCGTTCCTCGACCGCGTCCACTTCTACCTGCCCGGATGGGAGTTCGAGCAGATCCGGTCCGAGATGTTCACCACGGGCTTCGGTTTCGTGGTCGACTATCTGGCGGAGATCCTGCACAACCTGCGCGACGTGGACTACAGCGACCGGTTCGAGAAGTATTTCGAACTGTCGTCCACCCTGTCCACGCGAGACAAGGACGGCATCAGGAAAACGTTCTCCGGACTGATGAAGCTCATCTATCCGACCGGGGAGGCCACCGCCGAGCAGATGGAGCCGCTGCTGCGCTGCGCCATAGAAGGTCGCAAACGCGTCAAGGACCAGCTGTGCCGCATCGACCAGACCATGGAGGAGGTCGAATTCACGTACAGGCGTGTGGACGGGGACGGCTCTGTCGGGCCGGACGCCATCGCCGTGCGCACCTTGGAGGCTGTCTCTTATACACATCTCCGAGCCCACGAGACCGAGGCTGATCTCG
>OJPQ01000859.1_pt1 | contig 10957 bp, 7 predicted proteins | sample 1598531 | NCBI WGS metagenome assembly OJPQ01 (sample SAMN03922491, study PRJEB24848) | human gut metagenome | isolation source: stool sample | host: Homo sapiens | place: Germany | collected 2011-05 | reverse complement strand
CGGCAGCGTCAGATGTGTATAAGAGACAGTCCTAATATCATGATACCGATCATAACCAACGCCAGAATGAACAGAGGCAATACTTGTCCTTTCGTTATCTCCCAGCTTTTATGCAAAGACTCGATAATCCCCGCGTTTTCCTCGATAATAAAGGCTTGGAAGAACTGAAGGCGCAATGCCAGATAAATACCGGGGATGATAAAAAATAAGAAACCCGCCAATACGACAAATCCCGTGATAAGACTCGCTAGAAAGTAGGTGATGATATTCTTTGTCTGTTGTCCATATGCGGAAAACTGAGGTTCTTCCCCATCCAACGCCTGAAATATATTTTTCATATATCCTAAGGAGAAAATAATGGAGAATAATGCGCTGATCACGTTTACGACGATTTTACCGATAATAGAACTTTGCATGGGCATCGCGAACGCTGTCAGCGTGAAAGACAAGATACAATATCCGATTAATAATCCGGCTAATATCCATAGCTGCGACTTCGTTCCCTTCCATGCGGTACTGAATACTTCTGATATTATAAATTTAGGCTCCATAATATATAATATTTGTTTATTGTGTGTGGACACAAATGTAAAATATATTGTTGAAAAAAACAATTTTATTTTCGTTTGAAACCAAAAGAGATGTATTTCAACAGGCGCTTCCTTTTAAGTGCTATTAATTTAGGTGAAAAAGATAAGTAGGAAACAGAAATCGTGTAAAAAGTTTCTACATTTGTAGGATGAAACGACGAGTAAAGACCCTGTTGTGTGAATAGATGTGGAAAATCTCCACTTGGGTTAGAAAGAGAAGGTAACTGAAAAACAGCCTTGAATATATAATTATATACAAATATGGATAAACGAATGCTGAAAATTACGATTACTCAGTTAAGGCAGATCGCATTGTTTGCGGTTGGTATGTCTTTATTAACTGCCTGTGGAAACAGTCAGAGTGGTATGAAATTAGGGGATGCTGAGTTCGCTGTGATGGCGGTCAATTCAACGACTAGCGACCAAACAACATCCTATCCGGCTACCATCAAAGGTACGCAGGATATCGAAGTCCGTCCTCAAGTTTCTGGATTTATCGTGAAATTATGTGTGGATGAGGGAGCTACGGTTCGTAAAGGACAGGCGTTGTTCCAAATTGATCCTACGCAGTACGCTGCCGCGGTAGGTCAGGCTAAGGCCGCGGTAGAGATGGCGAAGGCAAACGTAAGTACTTTGACATTGACCGAGAAGAATAAGAAAACTTTGTTTGATCAGAAAATCATCAGTGATTTCGAGTATCAAACTGCCGTGAACCAGCTGATGTCGGCAAAAGCGAGCTTGGCGCAGGCAGAGGCTCAATTGGTGAGCGCTAACCAGAACTTATCTTTCTGTACGGTTACAAGTCCCTCGAACGGTGTTGTCGGTACATTCCCGTATCGTGTAGGTAGCTTGGTAAGCGCTTCGATCGCTCAACCGTTGACTACCGTATCTGAGATCGGTGATATGTATGTGTATTTCTCTATGACGGAAAAGGAGTTATTGGCATTGACGAAAGCCGGTGGTACCTTGAAAGAGCAATTAGAGAAGATGCCGGCCGTAAGACTGCAATTGGCGGATGGTTCTACGTACCATCATGAGGGTAAGATTGATGCCGTGAGCGGTGTCATCGATCAATCTACCGGTTCTGTAAGCATGCGTGCTATTTTCTCTAACGAGGGAAATGTCTTGCGAAGCGGTGGTACCGGTAATATTATCTTCCCGTATACGATGAACGATATCATTACGATCCCTCAATCGGCTACCGTGGAGATCCAGGATAAGAAGTTCGTATTTGTATTGCAGTCTGATAATACGGTGAAGAATACGGAGATCAAGGTTTCCAATTTGGATGATGGTAAGAACTATTTAGTAACAAATGGCTTGAAGTCTGGCGATAAGATTGTCGTGGAAGGCGTACAGATCTTGAAAGACGGTCAAGAGATCCAGCCGATTACTCGTGAGCAACAAAAAGCAAAGTACGATCAGGCCTTGAAAGACCAGCATGACGGTAATTTGCAGACCGCTTTTAATTAATATGTAATCATAGAATAAGACAAATATTCGCTTTTGTCGAGTAAAAACGAAAAATATGAAATTAGATAGATTTATAAACCGCCCGGTGCTCTCCACGGTGATTTCCATCTTGATTGTCATCTTGGGTTTCCTAGGCTTGATTTCCTTGCCGGTTACCCAATATCCGGATATCGCCCCTCCAACCGTATCGGTGAGAGCCACTTATACGGGTGCTAACGCGCAAACCGTATTGAATAGTGTGATCGCGCCTTTGGAGGACCAGATCAATGGTGTTGAGAACATGATGTACATGAGTTCTACCGCCTCGAATAACGGTTCCGCGGAAATTTCCATTTATTTTACGCAGGGAACAGACCCGGATATGGCGGCTGTAAACGTGCAGAACCGTGTGTCTATGGCTCAAGGTTTGTTGCCCGCCGAGGTAACGCAGATTGGTGTGACTACCCAGAAACGCCAGAACTCTATGTTGTTGGTATTCTCTGTATTTGCCGAGGACGATCGTTATGACTCTGAGTTCTTGGAGAATTACGCGAAGATTAACTTGATCCCGGAAGTGCAGCGTGTACATGGTGTAGGTGATGCGAACGTGTTGGGTACGGATTACTCCATGCGTATTTGGTTGAAGCCGGATGTGATGGCTCAATATAAATTAAGTCCGAGCGATGTGACCGTAGCTTTGTCTGAACAAAACGTAGAGGCGGCTCCGGGTTCGTTTGGCGAAAGGGGTAATCAGTCCTTTCAATATACGATTCGCTACAAAGGACGTTTGCAGGAGGCGAATGAGTTTGAGCAGATCGTTGTAAAGGCGTTGCCGGATGGTGAGGTCTTGCGATTGAAAGATATAGCTGATATCGAGTTGGGGCGTCTGACTTACAACTTTATCAACCGTGTAAATGGTCATGACGCCGTTACCTGTATCGTTTACCAGATGCCGGGAACCAACGCTACGGAAACAATTAGTAACATTGAAACCTTGCTGGAGGAAACCCAGTTGACAATGCCTCCCGGAATGAAGGTGAATATTTCCATGAATGCCAATGACTTCTTGTTCGCTTCTATCCATGAGGTAATCAAGACTTTGTTGGAGGCGTTCGTATTGGTGTTTATCGTGGTATATGTGTTCTTGCAGGATTTGCGTTCTACGTTGATTCCGGCTATCGCTATCCCGGTTGCCTTGATCGGTACCTTCTTTATGCTATCCTTGATCGGATTTAGTATCAACTTGTTGACTCTTTGTGCTATGGTGCTTGCCATTGCGATTGTGGTCGATGATGCGATCGTCGTCGTCGAGGGTGTCCATGCCAAGTTGGACCAAGGATACAAGTCGGCGAAACTCGCTTCTATCGATGCCATGAGTGAGTTGGGTGGCGCTATCGTCTCCATTACGTTGGTCATGATGTCCGTGTTTATCCCTGTAAGTTTCATGGGAGGTACGGCCGGTACGTTCTATCGCCAGTTCGGTCTGACGATGGCGATCGCTATCGGTTTGTCCGCTTTGAACGCCTTGACATTGAGTCCCGCCTTGTGTGCGATATTCCTGAAACCACACGATACGGAACATAAGGAAAAGAAAACGACCTTCGTTTCCCGATTCCATACTTCGTTTAATGCGGCTTATGATTCTTTGTTGGCTAAATACAAGAAAAGTATCGTATTCTTCATCCAGAAGAAATGGCTTTCATTCGGTATTGTTGCCGCATGTATCGCGTTATTGGTGTTCTTGATGCAGGTTACTCCTACGGGTATGGTGCCGAACGAGGACACGGGTACGATTATGGGTGCCGTAACCTTGCCGCCGGGAACTTCGCAGGAGCGTACCTATGAGGTAATGAATAAGGTGGATAGCTTGATCGCTGCCGATCCGGCTGTTGAGTCTCGTACGGCGGTTGTCGGTTTCAGCTTTATCGGTGGTCAGGGACCTTCTTACGGTTCATTCATCATCAAGCTGAAAGATTGGGAGGAACGTTCCATGATGCAAAACTCCGATATCGTATATGGTAGCTTGTTTATGCGTGCCCAAAAGATCGTGAAAGACGCTCAGGTATTGTTCTTTACGCCGCCTATGATCCCGGGTTACTCCGCGTCTAGTGATATCGAGTTGAATATGCAGGATAAGACCGGTGGTGAGTTGGATCGTTTCTTTGATATCTCCAAGGAATATATGGCCGCTCTGACGGCACGTCCGGAGATCAAGTCCGCTCAATCTACGTTTAACCCGAACTTCCCGCAATATGAGATCGATATCGACGCTGCCGCCTGTAAGAAAGCCGGTATTAGTCCAGCTGATATCTTGTCTACCTTGCAAGGATATTATGGCGGTTTGTATGCCTCTAACTTTAACCGCTTCGGTAAGATGTACCGTGTAATGGTGCAGGCGGATCCTGATTTGCGTAAGAATATGGAATCTTTGAAAAACATCAAGGTAAAGAGTGGTAACGATATGGCTCCGATTTCCCAGTTCATTACGATGAAGAAGGTGTACGGCCCGGATATCATCAGTCGTTTCAATATGTACACTTCTATCAAGGTGATGGTTGCTCCGGCGGATGGTTATACCAGTGGTCAGGCGTTGAAGGCGATTGACGAGGTGGCTAAGGTAACGCTTCCGGCAGGCTTTGGTTATGAGTTAGGAGGTATGGCGCGTGAGGAAGCAAGTACGAGTGGTAGTACGACGGCTTTGATCTTCTTGCTGTGTTTCGTATTCGTTTACTTGCTGTTGAGCGCGCAGTATGAGAGTTACATCCTTCCTTTGTCCGTATTGCTCTCCGTGCCGTTCGGTTTGATGGGTAGCTTCTTGTTCGTCCAAGGTTGGGCCGCTTTGGGAAATATCCCGGCGTTGAAGATGATCGTAGGAACCATGTCTAACAATATCTATATGCAGATCGCCTTGATCATGTTGGTAGGTTTGTTGGCGAAGAACGCTATCTTGATCGTAGAGTTCGCTTTGGAACGTCGTCGTATGGGTATGAGTATCACATGGGCTGCCGTATTAGGAGCCGCCGCCCGTTTGCGTCCGATCTTGATGACCTCATTGGCGATGGTGGTCGGATTGTTGCCTATGATGTTCGCGTTCGGAGTAGGAGCGCACGGTAACCGTACATTGGGTACAGCGGCTATCGGCGGTATGTTCATCGGTATGATCTTCCAGATCTTTATTGTTCCGGTTTTGTTCGTGGTATTCCAGTACTTACAGGAGAAATTCAAGCCGATCGAATGGGAAGATTTGGATAACAGCGATATGAGTACGGAAATAGAACAGTACGCTAAAATAAAATAAGAGATGACAATGAAGAAACAAATTATATATATGCTATGTGCGACTGCTTTGTTAAGCAGTTGCCATATCTATAAGGCATACGAGCGTCCGGATTCCATCGATGCGACGGGAATTTATCGTGATCCGGTTTCCGAGACTGATACATTAGCCTCCGCGGATACGACCAATATGGGAAACCTTCCTTGGAAGGAAGTTTTTCGTGATCCGAAGTTACAGGCGTTAATTGAGGAGGGATTAGCTAATAACGTAGATATGCAGGCAGCCGTTCTTCGGGTAGAGGAAGCGAAAGTATTGTTGACTTCCGCCCGTCTGTCTTTCTTGCCTTCTATAAACCTTGCTCCCCAAGGTACGATTACGAAGATGGAAAGCAGTGGGTATGTAAAAGCTTACACGGCTCCTGCGGCCGCTAGCTGGGAGGTTGACCTATTCGGAAAGCTCTTGAACGCGAGCCGTGGCCAAAAAGCCTCCTACTTACAGAGCCAGTATTCAAGACAGGCCGTGCGCTCTCAATTGATCGGTGGTATAGCGAATACTTATTATACCTTGCTGATGCTTGATCGGCAGGTGGAAATTACCGCTAAGACGGTTGATATCTATAAAGAGAATGTTCGTGTCATGGAGGCTATGAAGATAGCGGGTATGGCTACCGAGGCTGCCGTGACGCAAATGCGTGCCGCTTACCATCAGGTTTCCGGCTCGTTGATCGAGCTGGAGAGCCAGGTGCGTAGCGTGGAAAACTCATTGTCCGTGTTATTGGCTAAGGCCCCTCAACAGATCGATCGGGGTACTTTGGAGGAACAAGTAATGCCGGAGGATATCATGGTGGGTGTACCTTTGCAATTGTTGGAGAATCGTCCGGACGTAAAGATCGCGGAGATGACACTTGCCAGCGCTTATTATACGACGAACCAAGCCCGTGCCGCTTTTTATCCGGGATTGAATATCACGGCTACGGCTGGTTGGACGAACGGTTCAGGCATACAGGTCGCTAATCCGGGTCAATTCATGTTTCAAGCTTTGGCTTCGTTGGCTCAACCCATTTTCAACAATGGTAAGTTGGTCGCTAACTTGAAGGTATCGAAGGCAGAAGAGAAGATCGCTCAAATGAATTATCAGCAGACAATTCTGGAAGCTGGTAAGGAGGTGAGTGATGCTTTACATCAGTATGATGCCACGAGCAAGAAGCTTGTCCAAGATAGAGCGCAGATCGAGCAGCTAGAGAAAGCGGTGGCTTATACCAGCGCCTTGTTCCAGTCGGCTCAATCTACTTATTTGGAAATCCTTTCCGCACAGCAGAGCCTCTTGAGCGCTCAGTTGACGGAAGTGTCCGACAATGTGCAACGTATGCAAGCGGTTGTCAGTTTATACAGTGCCATCGGTGGTGGTAGAGAATAATAACCTTTAAATGTAGTAAAGTTATGATTAGTCCATTAGCATATGTAGATTCAAGCGCGAAGATCGGGAAGAACGTTACGATTCATCCTTTTGCGTACATTGATAAGAACGTGGAGATCGGGGATGATTGCGAGATCATGCCTCATGCCAGCTTGATGAGCGGTACACGCATGGGAAATCGCAACCGTGTATTTAACGGGGCTGTTATCGCCGCTGAGCCTCAGGATTTCTTTTATAAGGGAGGTGATACGATCGCCGTAATCGGAGATGACAACGTGATTCGTGAGAATGTGGTGATTAACCGTTCCTCGACAGCGGAAGGACGTACTAGTATCGGTAATGGTAATTTCTTGCATGAGGGGGTACATGTTTCTCATGATACGCAGATCGGAAACTGTAGTGTATTCGGCTATGGTAGTAAGATTTCCGGAAATTGTATCTTGGAAGATTATGTGATCTTCGGAGGCAATGTATTGATGAGCCAAGGATCCCGGGTTGGGGCTTGGGCGATGATTCAAACTGGCTGTCGTTTCCGTAAGGATATACCTCCTTTTATCGTAGCGGCTCAAGAGCCTACCACGTATTATGGCGTGAACTCTTTCATCATGTCTCATGAGGGATTCAGTGAAAAGGTAATTAAGCACATCAGTCATGCGTACCGGATCATCTTCCAAGGAAACAGCAGCCTTACGGATGCCTTGTTAATGATAAAGGATCAGGTTCCGATGAGTAAGGAGATTCAACATATTATAGATTTCGTTGGTGAGTCTAAATTAGGTATTGTCAAATAAATACCAATAACAAACGATAGGTAAAAGCCGAAGGAAATCATTTCCTCCGGCTTTTTTTATATAATGGAAGGACGGTTTGGTTAATAATGTTTGTTAAATAATGGTAAACGTGCAGCATTTGTCTCTTTTTAAGTGTCTTACTAATAAGACAACACGCAATGAAATCCAATAAAGGAGGTTTAATATGAAAAAGTCATTTTTATTATATCTTATCATGTCTGTATTTCTCATCGGTTATTGCGCTTGCGATAATGATGAGGAAAATTTTGATACGGCTACTACCGGACAAGTGATCAAAGTCCCGGATGATATCAAATCTTTTAATTCAGTTACAAAAGAAATCGTTTTCGAGAAGAATATTTCTATCAAGCAAGACGTGCGAGGCAATGAGAAGGTTGAATTCCGGATAGCTGGAAACGGTCACTTCACGGTAGGCAGTATCTCTTCGATAAGTTCCGTTATCTATAATGCCCCAGTCTTATTAGGGGATTATCAGAGATATTATTTATATGATGGATATCCTGTTGTAGATGTTCTACAAAATGAGGTAAGGAACCAAGAGGAAAGGGACGAAAACATGCAAAAGATAGAGAAAGCTTGGAGCAACTTCCTGAAAGTATTGAATGAGGCTGGAAAGTTGAAGTAGTGATTACCGGTTTGGGATGAAACGAATAAACTTAGTGAAGCTCGTATTGAACTAGTGAAGGCTTTTCATATTCAAACAAAAACTGTACTTTTGTCATAAATGCTTTACCGTGATCTTTTGAAATAAATCAATGGAGATACGTATGTATCTTCAGAGATTGAAAAACACGAATATTATCTTCGTTCCGTCGTAATTGTCCGTATCCACATAAAAAGAAAGAGACTAACCCCGAAGGATCAGCCTCTTTTATCGCTTTAATAGAAATTCAAATTAAAGTGCACCCACTTCTTTCAAAGCCTCGTTAGTCTTATGAACAGCGGCAGCGCTCTTAGCGAACAACTCTTTCTCCTCAGTTGTCAATTCCAACTCAACGATCTTCTCGATACCGTTCTTGCCTAGGATAACAGGAACACCGATGCAAAGATCAGATTCACCGTACTCACCTTCCAAGTAAACAGAGCAAGGAACCATCTTACCTTGGTTGTGAATGATAGACTCAACAACAAATGCTCCAGCAGCACCCGGTGCATACCAAGCAGAAGTACCTAACAATTTAGTTAATGTAGCGCCACCAACCATTGTGGAAGCAACAACCTCTTGCAATTTCTCTGCGCTTAACAATTTGCTAACAGGGATACCTTTGTAAGTAGCCAAGCGAGCCAACGGAATCATTGTAGTGTCACCATGACCACCGATTACCATACCCTCAACCTCGTTAGCGTTACAGCCTAGAGCCTGAGACAAGAAATATTTGAAACGAGAGCTATCCAGAGCACCACCCATACCGATGATACGGTTCTTCGGCAAGCCTAAAGACTTCAATGCCAAATAAGTCATTGTGTCCATCGGGTTAGAGATAACTACCAAGATTGCGTTCGGAGAGTATTTCAAGATGTTTTGAGCTACGCTCTTAACGATACCAGCGTTAACACCGATCAGTTCTTCGCGAGTCATACCCGGTTTACGAGGAATACCAGAAGTGATAACTACAACGTCAGAGTTAGCTGTCTTCTCATAATTGTTTGTGCAACCTACAACCTTAGTATCGAAACCTAGCAATTGAGCGGTCTGCATCATATCCATCGCTTTACCTTCGGATACGCCTTCCTTTACGTCTAGCATTACAACTTCGTCTGCCACTTCATTGAAGGCAAGAACATTTGCGCAAGTAGCGCCTACATTTCCGGCACCAACAACTGTTACTTTTGACATAATAAATAAGTTTTAGTATGTTATTACTTAATAATACGCTATGTTTTTAACGATGGCAAAGGTACAATCTATTACGGAATAAAGAAATATTTCCGTATATATTTTTGAGGGACATTATTAAATATCGCTAAAGCCTTGTCGAGGCTTCTTGACAACTTGGTACGCTTTTATTTTTAAGATCTTGAGGAAATGTTGTATCTTGGGTGCGAACAAAACTTAACCGAGGGAAGTTTTATTTATATGGGTTATTAATCTTAAATCCAACGTACTTATGAAAGTTCTTATATATATCCGAAAAGTCCTGTTTTTGTTTCTCTGCGGGGCCTTGTCTTTCTCTTACGGCTACGGTCAGGAGCTGCCGCTTCTGCCGGATACGATCAAGCCTCTCTTGTCGGACTCCAATTTGATAGATGAGTTGATCACTGTCGGATATGCTACGGGCAATCGCAGTACTTTATCCGGTTCTGTAAACCGGGTGAATGAAGGGGGAATGAATGAGGGATTGATCTCTACACCCTTGGACGCTCTTAGGGGAAGGGTGTCCGGCGTTAGTATCCCGGTTGGAGGAAATAGCGCCGCAGCCTTGGCTGCCGTCCGGGTACGGGGTACAACTTCCTTGACGGGAGGTAATGATCCGTTGGTGATTATTGATGGGGTTTTTGCCGATCTTAATTTGCTTAGCTCGATCTATCCGGCGGATATCGAGAACTTCACGATCTTGAAAGATGCCTCTGAGACTGCTCAATATGGTTCTCGTGGTGCTTCCGGTGTTATCGAGGTAACGACAAAGAAAGGGCGGCAGGGAGCTTTTAGTATCAGTTATGATGGGAGTTTCGGTGTGGAGGCGGCTTATAAAAGTTTGGATATGTTATCGGCGAATGGTTTCCGGAAACTGGCGGAGGAACGTAATATCGGTATTTTAGATTTAGGGAATAATACGGACTTTCAGGATGAGGTCACCCGGTTGGGGTTGGTGCAGAATCATCATATCGCTTTTGGGGGTGGTTCGGAGACTTCCAGTTATCGTGCCTCCTTGGGATTTGTGGAAAGGGAAGGGGTTATCCGAAATACGAACTCACGTAATTTTACGACCAAGTTGAATATTACACAGCATGCGTTCAATGATCTTCTAGTCTTTGATTTAGGCATATTTGGTTCCTTGCTGAAAAATGCTTATTTAAATGACGTACAGAAGATGTTCTATTCCGCCGCTACTTTCAACCCGACATTTCCGAATCATAAGAATATGGAGACGGGTAGCTGGGATCAAATAACTAACGCTAGCCAGATCACGAATCCTTTGGCTTGGTTGGAGGTGAAGGATGATGATTCGAATGCTCATATAAATACGCACTTAAAACTGGTTTTTAACTTGAGTAAGCATTTAATGTTTACGGCTTTCGGTTCGTATACCTATAATGTAATAGATAACGCCCAATACCTCCCTACTTCGGTTTGGGCACATGGGCAGGCTTATCGGGGGGAGCGGAAAACAGAATCTTTATTGGGAGATTTCATGTTGGCCTATAAAAAAGACTTTGGTTTGCATCAACTAAATGCTGTCTCTTATACA
>OJPQ01000833.1_pt1 | contig 11205 bp, 9 predicted proteins | sample 1598531 | NCBI WGS metagenome assembly OJPQ01 (sample SAMN03922491, study PRJEB24848) | human gut metagenome | isolation source: stool sample | host: Homo sapiens | place: Germany | collected 2011-05 | reverse complement strand
TAGAGCCGGATGTTTTTGCCCAGCTCTCTGGGGATCTGGTGGGCGATGTGGGGGTAGCCTGCAAAGGCATCGTGGAGCCACCAGAGCACCGGCACCCGCGCACCGCTCAGGGCGCGGACGGCCCGGGCCTCCACGACGGTGTTGGCCAGAACGAGGTCGGCGCAAAGGGCCAGCCCCCAGAGCAGGGGAGACTGGACACAGCCCTTGCGGGTGATGACGGTAGCTCCCGCCTCGAGGAAAAGCGGCATGGAGCCGCCGTCCTCAGGGCCGAGGACGACCACTTCGTAGCCCATGCTGCGCAGCACCGGCACGGCGCTCACCAGCACGATGGGCGCACCGGTCATGTCCAGCAGGTGGCTCATGATAAAGACGCGCTTCCCCTTTACAGACCAGACGTCTTCGGCGCAGATGTCCCGCTCATAGTGGGCCAGCGCCAGCGGGAGGCAGACATGGCTGCGGCTGAGCTTCGCCGCCAGCGTCAGCAGTTCGACGGGATTTTCCGGGTCGCGGGCTTCCGCCTGACAGCGGCGCAGCAGCTCCCGGGAGACGAGGGCGCAGCCCGGGCAGGCTGCAAAGCCCTGACTGTGGTAGAGGGTGGTGACGCCTGAGTAGCCGAAGACAGCGTCGCTGGTGACGTAGTCTGCGCCGCTGCGCAGTGCGTCCGCAAAGCAGGAAAGGGCCGTGGGCATCAGAAAAAGGTCTTCCCTGACCAGAAGCACACCGACGGCGCTGCCGAGGGCTTCGGGGCGGAGGCTGTCCGTCAATAAAAATTTGCGGTGGAGCTGGTCCTGCAGGGAAGCTTTCAGGGCGGCGTTCCGCCCCGGCGCATAGACGCCGAGAAAAACTTCCTGGGTGTCGAGATATTCCTGTTTGGCGAGCTGAACCCGCTGCAGAGTGGTATAACTGCTGTACATCGTATCCTCCTCTCCGCAGGCAGGCTCAATGGCTGCGATGGAACAGCCCCAGCAGGCGGCGCAGGGGCTGCGTGAGTTTCCAGCTGCTGGAAGAGAGGACGTTTTCCAGCGAGCTCTCGTAGGCTTTGCTCCGGGCGTTCAGCTCGGCGTTGGCCTGATGCAGCTCGGAGAGATTCTTCTGCAGGGCCTCGATGGTCTGCTTCTGGTCAGCCGTAGTCTTTTCCAGCTGGTCGAGGTGCTTCTGCTCGCAGACGCGGGTCTTCTGGAAATACTGTACGCCCTCGAGAACGGCGGCGAACAATGGGTCGTCCGCCAGCGGCTCCAGCGGGAAGTAACAGTAGCTCACGCCCAGCTCCATCCCGGCGGGGAAACGGTTCAGACCTTCCAGCATGAAATTCGGGTCGTCGTTGAGGAACAGGATGCCGTCGCCGTGGAGCGGCACACCGTTCACCGGGCGGCAGAGGATGCGGTCATCCGAGAAGACGAAATCAGTGATGCAGCAGGGCAGTTCGCCGGGGTCGAAACGGAGATTGAACGCGGTCTCCGGCAGCTCGAAGGTCGCTGTCACCATGCCGTTCAGCTCGTCGTATTCGTAGTCCGGGGCTTTGACGGTGTCTTTCTGGGAAAAGCCGAACCCGGCATCATAGTAAAGCAGCGGCTGCACCAGAGCAGGCGAGTCGGTCTGCCTCTCTTTCTGGGGGTGGGCAGCATAGAAGGTCTGCAGCTGCTTTTCCAGCTCGAGGCAGCGCTGGGCCAGCCGCGAAGTGCCTTCGTCTGCAAGTTTGAGCTGTTGTTCAAGGTCCGCAATGCGGCTGCGCAGAGCCGCTTCAGGAGTTTCGTTCATCATTACCGGGGCCTCCTCCGATTTATCGCAAGGCGTACAACCCGCGCTGCAAGCCCATGCATCAAAAGTAACTATAGTCTGCCCTCAAAATGGCGGGATACCAAAGCGCAGGAATTTCAGTGTTTTGCCGCATAGCGGCGGGTCTTGCTCCGCTGCCGGGGATTGTCCGCAGGCTTGCCGCCCCGAAGCTTCCGGCCAAGCTCTTTGCGGCGCATCAGAAGTTCGGTGACGGCGAAGATGGACACAAGCGAGAACACGAACTGCAGCAGCATCCCCTGCACCGGATGGTCAGCATACTTTGCCGCCATCAGATACCACGGGATGGCCGTCAGCTCCACAGTGTGGATGCAGAAGATGAAGAGCGAGCGCCGGCCCACCCACTCGATGGCATGGGAGATGGGGCCGTCCACTCGGCGCTGCCATTTCAAAAAGAGCCGGATGATGCCGTAGCCCACTGCGCCATCCAGCAGGATGCTCAGCGGGCCCATCGTCCACTCACCCATCGAAACGCAGTCGGTGCTCTGGGTCAGCAAAACGCCCGCAACGACGCCCAGCGCGGACACGATAAGTCCGGCTTTGGCTCTGCCGGAAAGGGGAGTTTCGAAAAGGCGGCGCTTCTTGGCCAGATAGCCGATGTAAAGGTAGGGCAGCGACACCATGCCCTGTGCGATGCAGAAAGGAGCCTCCCACACCAGCGTGACGCCCCAGCCAAGCAGGGTGACGCCGACGACTGCGGGGGTTATGTACCGCTCGGGGAAGATCTCGAGCAGCACGTCCAGAAGCACCCACGCCAGCATCAGGGCCACTAAGTACCACATGGGTCCGCAGGAGAAAAACGGATGCCCGAAGTAAGTGGCCGTGTGGGGCAGGCCTAACAGGAAACCGCCTAAGACCTTAGCCGATTCTGAGATGGCGGCATCCCACGAGCCGAAAGCTGCGTGGTGAATGAAAGCGTGGAGCACCGTGGTGGCCAGTGCAGTATAAAGGTAAGGCTTGAGCAGGGTCTTGAGCTGCTGCTCGATGCATTTGTGGATGGAGCGCTTGCGGAAGCCGTAGCCGCTGGCAATAAAAAAGGCGGCCATCAGCGCTTCGCGGTAAGCGAACAGCGCGAACGCGAAAGGGGTGACGTCGTTGGTGCCGAGGGGGTAAAGCTCTGCCGTGTGGGCAAAGACAATGGCCAGCATTCCGATGCCTTTCAGCAGGTCGAACATGCCAAGGCTGCTTACAGTGCGGGGCTTGGTGCCTTCCATGAAAAGGGTCCTCCTTGTGCGCCATTCGTCCCGGAGGCCCCGGAAGGCCGTGTTTTAGGCGCGATAAATAAAAATATGAAGCTCGGCGGGGAGCTTTTTTGCCAAATGATATAAACAGTATAATGCTTTTTGGGCTTGCTGTCAATTTGATAAGGACTCGACCTCCGGGTGAAGTTTCGTCCTGACGAAAAAAAGTGTATCACAGCTTTTCGCGCATCGCAACAAAAGGAAAGAATTACATCTGCCTGCACAAATCAAATGCAAGCTTAAGTTGCATATTTGTGCAATTAAATCTTGCGTTTGCGCTCTGCTTGCGGTATACTGTTGCCATGAGGAGCCGTGCCAAAGTTTTCCTCGAAATGCCAGAGATTCGGAATGACTCTGGAAGGTAAATAAAAAAGTGCAGAGCTGAAAATTTGACAAAAAAGGAGAAAGACCGATGGCTGAATACATCAAAGTACCCGCAGGCGTATACGACATGGTGACCCGCTGCATGGAGCAGGAGTTCCCCGATCATGTGGCCATCCGCTATGTGGCCGAGGACGGCAAGACTGTTGTGGAGAAGAAGTACCGCGAGTATGCGCAGGACATCCGCCGGATGACGGCCTATCTCAAGGCCGAAGTGCCGGACATCAAGGGCCGGCGCATCGTTCTGCTGAGCCGGAACTGCTATGAATTCTGCGTGGCATCCTTCGGCATCATCCTCGCCGGAGGCGTCCTCGTGACCCTGAACCAGAAAAAGACCTGGGACGAGCTGGAATATGAGCTGGGCCTCGTGGAGCCTGCCCTCATCCTGAACGACGGCATCGACTACGGCTGCCGCGCCGAGCTGGAAGCCGCCTACGGCCCGAAGCTCCGCCCCATGGACTGCTATAAGGATACTGCCCCCGGCGAGCTGACCAACTGCGTGGGCCACGATGATCTGATGATGCTGATGTTCACCTCCGGCACCACCGGCCGCAGCAAGGGCGTCATGCTCTCGGAGCGGAATATGTGCGCCAGCCTGCACACCTATTCGGAGGTGGCAGAGAACTGGATCACCAACCGCCTCCCGGCAGGCCAGAAGCTGCCGCTGAGCCATATGACTCTGCTGCCCCTCTTCCACATGGCCTGCTTCGTCTGTGTCATGTCCTACCCGCCTGCCGGCTGGGCCCTGAACCTCTGCGGCGACATCCGCGACTTCTACCGCGACCTGGGCCTGATGCACAGCGACGTCATGGCCTCGGCCCCCATGCTGGTGGAGACCATCTACAATGACATGAAGCGTGGCCGCGTCAGCCGCCTGAACGGCCTGTGGGACCTGTGCTGCTCTTCCGCTGCCCTCGACCCCAGGATGCTGCTGGAGCTGGCCCAGAACGGCTTCGTCGTCAACCAGTGCTACGGTATGACCGAGACCTTCGGCGACGGCATCCTGAACTTTACGCAGGTCGAAAAGCAGATGAGTGCCGTGGGCAAGCCCGACGACCACGTTCAGTATAAGCTGGACGAGACCGGAGAAATTTGCATCAAGGGCGACTGCGTGATGCTGGGCTACTACAAGGACCCCGAGGCCACGGCAGAGGTCATCGACGCCGACGGCTGGTTCCACACCGGCGACCTGGCCCGGATGGATGAGGAAGGCTTCTATTACATCACCGGCCGCAAGAAGAACCTTATCATCCTCGCCAGCGGCGAGAACGTCAGCCCCGAAGAGCTGGAAAAGAAGCTGGCCCTCTGCCCGGCCATCACCGAGTGCATCGTGAAGGAGAAGAGCCAGAAAATTTGTGCCGTCATCTACTGCCCTGAGGATAAGCAGGAAGAGGTCAGAGCCTTCGTCACCGAGGTGAACCGCAGCCTGCCGCTGTATAAGCGCATCAGTGCTGTGGAGTTCACCGCTGAGCCCCTGCCCCGCAACGCGCTGGGGAAGCTGCTGCGCAAGTAACAAGGAAGAAGAAACAGTGAAAAGGATACGCCGCGTGGTTGCATTTCTCTGTCGAAACAGGTATTATTACTCTGAGGCAGAAAATGTCAGCTGCCGGCGTTTCGCTGCAATAAAGAAAAACAGCAAGGAGCGACAAAAATGATAAATACTGTATATGAGCTCATCACAGACGTCATGGCGAAGCAGTACCCCGACCGGGTGGCTTTCCGCTATGTGGCCGCCGATGGCAAGACTGTGGTGGAAAAGACCTACGCCCAGTATGTGCAGGACATCCGCAGGGCCGTTACTTATTTTAAGGAGAATATCCCCGACATCAAGGGCAAGCGTGTCGGCATCATGAGCCGCAACTGCTATGAGTACGGCGTCAACAGCTTCGGCGCGATCCTCGCCGGGGCCGTCGTCGTGACCATCAACCAGAAAAAGACCTGGCCCGAGCTGGAATATGAGCTGGGCCTTGTCGAGCCTTCCCTCATCGTCAACGACGGCATCGACTATGGCTGCCGCCCCGACATCGAGGCCGCCTACGGCGATAAACTCCGCCCGATGGACGCCTTCAAGGACAGCGCGCCTGCAGAGCTTGTTGACTGCGTGGGCCATGATGATTTGATGGTGCTGATGTTCACTTCCGGCACCACCGGCCGCAGCAAGGCCGTCATGCTCTCGGAGCGCAACTTTTTTACCACTGTGGAGTGCCAGGTCAAATTCGGCGGCGCCATGCTGGACTATAAGCACGAGCATATGCCCGAGGACAAAAACGACGTCCTGAGCAACTTCGCCATCCTGCCCCTGTTCCATCTGGGTACGTTCATCTGCCTCTTCGTTTGGGCCTGCAAGGGCTGGGCGCTGAACCTCTCCGCCGACATCCGCGACTTCTACCGCGACCTCGGCCTGATGCACAGCGATGCCATCGCTGTGGCTCCCATGCTGATGGAGGCCATCTACAAAGACGTCAAGCGGGGCCGCCGCGCCCGCCTGAACGGCGTCTGGAACCCCTGCGGCTCCTCTGCCATGTTTGACGGCGCCATGCTGGCCGAGCTGGCACAGCAGGGCATGATGATCACTCAGGTGTACGGCATGACCGAGACCTGCGGCGACGGCATCATCAACTACGAGCAGGACGAAAAGCACATCCGCGCCGTGGGCAGGCCCGACGACCACGCCGAGTACAAGCTGGACGAGACGGGCGAAATCTGCATCCGCGGCGGCTGCGTCATGCTGGGCTATTACAAGGACCCCGAGGCCACCGCAGAAGTCCTCGACGCCGACGGCTGGTTCCACACCGGAGACCTGGCCCGTGTGGACGAGGACGGTTTCTATTACATCACCGGACGCAAGAAGAATATCATCATCCTCGACAACGGTGAGAACGTCAGCCCCGAAGAACTGGAAAATCTGCTGTCCAAGTGCGAGGCCGTCAAGGAATGCATCGTCAGGGAGAAGGGCAAGAAGATCTGTGCCGTCATCTACTGCGAGGAAGCAAAGCAGGAGGAAGTACGGGAGTACATCACCGCCACCAACCGCACCCTGCCGCTGTATCAGCGGATGAGCGCCGTGGAGTTCAGCACCGAGCCTCTGCCCCGCACCGGCACCGGCAAGCTGCTGCGCAAGTAAGAATAAACCGGGCAGGCTGCGGAATACTGGAAAAGAGCCGCAGCCGCCTTTAATGGAACTACGAAAGGAAGATTCAAACTATGGAAAGAACCGAGATCGTGTCCCAGATCCTTGCAATTCTGGAAGATGTTGCAGAAATTTCCCCCGAGGATGTCAACGAGAACAGCGTCCTGATGGACGATCTGGACCTGTCGTCCATGGAGATCCTGACCGTCGTCGCCGACCTGGAGGAGACTTTCGGCCTGCGCATCCCCGAAAAGGAGCTGCGCAACTTCGTCACCGTCAGCGATCTGGCCGACTATCTGGCCGCACACGCGGGGGAATAAGGAATGGATGCCGAACAGCGCTCTGTTTTTCAGGGTATCGTTTACTATTACCGCGAAAACATGGTCAACTGCCGCTATCAGGTCACGCTGAAAGATGCCGTGGACGGTGCGCTTTTGCAGCAGGCTCTGGATGCGGCCCGGGTAAAGGCCCCCTACTATTTCCAGAAGCCGGTGTGGGAGAAAAAGCTGCTCCACCTCGAGCCGTCGGACGCCCCCTGCCCGGTGCGGCAGGGCAGCGCAAAGCCCGAATTTCCGGACGAGAACGGCTTTACGGTTGCCCTGAGCTATGAGGGGAAGGTCGTCTGCTTCGACTGGTTCCACTTCCTGGCCGATGGCCGGGGCATAGCACCCTTCATGACCATGGTGCTGCAGTTCTACTGCAACCTGCGGTACGGCACGGCTTTCGAGGGCCGGACCCTTGAGACGGACCCTGCCTACGACATCGAGGACATCCTTGCAAAGTACCCCGAGAGTCAGGTGGCCAACGATATGCAGCGCCCCGTGGTGCAGACCTTTGAAGAGACGCCCACCTGCTGCCGCGTCCGGCTGGAAAAGGCGGGGCTTGTGGACGCCGCCCTCCGCTGCGGCGTCAAGCCCTTCAGTACCCTTACGGCTCTGCTCTGTAAGGCGGTGCGGACGTATCTGGACAAGGACGAGGTGCTCTACAGCTACTCGACAGACGCCCGCGACGCGCTGGGTGCGCCGAACGCCCTCTACAACTGCGTGGCATCCTTCCAGCGCAAGCTGCCGCTGACGGCAGATGCCCCGCTGGCCGAAGTGGCCGTGGGCGTGGACGCTGACCTGAAAGAGAACCTTTCCGCTGAGCGAAAACTGTTCCGTATCGCGGAGCAGATGGGCTGGGTCTACCGGGTCTACCAGCAGAAAGCCAGCCTCAGCATCAAAAAGCGCATCTTCCAGATGGGCGAGTACATCAGCGGCTTCCCGGCGGACTTCTGGGTGAGCTATCTGGGCGACCCCTTCGCCCCGTCCAGCCCGGAGCTGACCCGGTACATCGAGGACTTCCAGACCTGGGTGCCGGCGGACGGCGCTTCCATCGGTCTGGAATGCACCAGCCTGCATGGCATCATCACCCTCTGCGTCAAGAACAAGGTGCCGCGCCCCGGCTTTGCCGAGGCTCTGCGCGCCGCGTTCGAGGCCGAAGGCATCAAGGTGCTGGAAGCCGCAGAGCTGGGCGCAGACAATACATAAGATCAAACCTCACCGTCACGCCGTAGGCGTGACGGTGAGGTTTTCTTTTGACATTTTATCCAGAACGTAATTTTTACATCAAATTTTCATGCATCATACTTTTGCGAAAAAATCGCCTGAAAAGCCGATTTTTCTCTTGCGTCCAATAGTTTGCCGTGGTAGGATAGATCGAATGTGACCGAAACACACTGGGAAATGGACAAAAGTGAGGAAAATCGTATGGAAAAAAAATAAGAACAGCGGCGCGGCACTGGCAAGAAAGATGGCGGTGTCTCTGGTTTGCGGTCTGGCGGCAGGCTTTGCCTTTATGATGCTGCGCGAAAAGCTCGTGGCTTCCGGCAACAGCGGCATCTGGCAGACCATCAACGACCTGCTCTTCCAGGACATCACCACAGAGGGCGCGGAACGTGCGCTCGGCCTCTTCTACATCATCGGACAGCTCTTCATCAAAGCACTGCAGCTGGTCATCATCCCGATGGTCTTCACCTCCATCGCGCTGGCCATCGGCAGCATCGCCGATACCCGCACCATGGGCCGCATCTCGGCCAAGACCCTCTTCTGGTTCCTGCTCTGCTCCTTTATGGCGCTGGCACTGGCCGGATGCGTGGGCTACGCCACCTACTCCATGGGCCTCTTCAACGCTCACATCGAGGGCCTGACGGAAGCCGCCGGCTCCACCGGTTCCAACCCCCTGAACGTGGTGCTGAATGTCATCCCCTCCAACATCGTCACGGCTTTCGGCAGCAACAACGCTGTTCTTTCCTCCGTCTTCCTCGCGGTGGCTGTGGGCCTGAGCATGAATGTGCTGGGTGAGAGCCGTACTTCCACCCTCCGCCGCCTGCTGGGCGAGGTGAACGACGTGGTGGTGGTCTTCCTGAACTTCGTCGTCACAAACTTCGCGCCCTTTGCAGTCTTCGTGCTGCTGACCCGCACCTTCGCCATCTACGGCATTGATTACCTCAAGCCCGCTCTGGTGTATGTGGTGGTCACGGTGGTCCTGCTCTTCGTCTTCCTGCTGGTGGCCTATCCTCTGGTGGTGGCGCTGGGCGCAAAGCAGAACCCCATCACCTTCATTAAGAAGATCGCCAACGTGGCCGTCTTCGGTTTCTCCACCTCTTCCAGCGCAGCCACTCTCCCCCTGAACATCAGGGTCAGCACCGAGGATTTCGGCGTCGATGAGTCCATCGCCTCCTTCGTCCTGCCTCTGGGCATGACCATCAACATGGACGGCACCGCCATCATGCAGGTGGTGGCCACCGTCTTCATCGCAGGCTGTGCCGGTTATACTGTCACCCCGGCCCAGCTGGTCGTAGTCGCGCTGCTGGCTCTGCTGGCCTCGGTGGGGACGCCTGCCGCCCCCGGCGCAGGGGCCGTCATCCTCTTCACCATCCTGTCCGGTGCGGGCTTTGTGAATGACAGCGCCCTGCTGGCCTACTCCCTCATCCTCGCCATCAACCGCCCCATCGAGATGCTCGTCACCTCCCTGAACGTGGTGGGCGACGCTGTCGCCAGCATCTGCGTGGCCAAGAGCGAGGGCCTGCTGGACGAGGAAAAGTTCAACGCATAATTGACCTGTAACATACAAAAGCGCCCCTCCGTTTTACCGGAGGGGCGCTTTTTGCGCAGCAGAAGTCTTCTTTTTTACAGACGGCCCAAAGCCGCCGCCGGGGTTTTACGCCGATTTTGCGTCCGCATGGTTTCGGGCCGGGCGGCTGCACAGGCTTTCTTGTGTTCACAGGTGGATGGTGCAGCCGCGGCCCAGCATCTGGGCCAGCAGCATAAGGGTCGAGACGCCGAAGCACCCACCCATCATCAGCAGGCAGAGCACCACCGAGCCGAAGTCGCACCGGCATGCGCCGGGCCGGGCCGAGTAGTAGAGTACCTCGCACCCCAGCAGGATGAGCCCCGCCGCCGGCAGCACCTGCCAGATGACCAGCCACGGCAGGCCGGGCAGGAAGCGGGCCAGCAGGAAGAGCGTGCCCGCCGCGATGAGGCAGACGCCCAGCGTCAGGGTGCCCACCCGACGCTGGGGTTTATTCGTCGTGTTCTGTTCCATCATCCGTCACCTCGTTTTCATTCACCACAGGAGAGGAGAGCAGAGCGGCGTTGTCCGGCTCGTCGGCGTGATACTCGCAGAAATCGGCATCCTCGGGGACATCCTTGGAAGCATCCGGCTTTTTGGCCGGATGGGGGCCTTTCACCAGCCAGACGCCGCAGACGATGAGGACCACACAGACCACCACATCCGGCAGGCTGTCCATGACGAGATAGAGGGCGCGGAAAACGGGGGAGGAGTGGCCCCAGCGGTAGACGAGGTCGCCGAGAGTGTTCATGATGAGGTTCTGGTAGGCGATGAGCGCACCGAAGGCGATGAGCAGCCAGCCCACCAGCTTGTGGCTGTCCAGCAGAGCCCGGGCCAGCCGCTTGTCGCGGGGGTCGAAGTGGATGAGGTAGTCGTCCTCCGGCGCGGTGTCCGCGATGATCTGCGCCCGGAGGTTGAAGGTGTCAAAGAAGCTGTACATCCACACCACCACCAGCAGGAGCAGTACCGGGTTGAGCAGGGAACTCACCATCCCGATGAGGCAGGCCGTGAGGATGAGGGAGAGGCCCCGCTTCATGTAACCCTGATACATCTGGCCTGCGCCGGGGATAAACGCGCAGCAGAAGGTCAAAAATCCGTTTTTCAGCATAACGATCTCCTTGTTTTATGATTTTATGTTTTCTGCCGCGTTCAGCAGGCTTTCCAGCACAGAGGAAACGCGGGTATAGATGTTCTCGCCGGGGCGGGAAGTCACGGGTTTGCCCAGCTTTTCGGGCAGAAGCTTCGGGGGCTGTTTTTCCGGCAGGGTGACCTGGACTGTGGGCAGGAGGGCCTGCAGGTCGCTGCCGTGGTCGGTGACGAAGGTCAGCGCTCCGGTACGCCACATGGTCAGCGCCAGCACGGCGGCGATGCCCGCCACCGCAGCCCGGCCATAGGTGCTCTGCATCAGCCGCACCCAGATGGTGCTCATCACGGTACGGCGGACATCCCGGGGCGGGTCGGCGAGGGCGTCGGCGGTCAGAAGTGCGGTGTAACGGTCCTGTCTCTTATACACATCTCCGAGCCCACGAGACCGAGGCTGATCTCGTA
>OJPQ01000829.1_pt1 | contig 11215 bp, 6 predicted proteins | sample 1598531 | NCBI WGS metagenome assembly OJPQ01 (sample SAMN03922491, study PRJEB24848) | human gut metagenome | isolation source: stool sample | host: Homo sapiens | place: Germany | collected 2011-05 | reverse complement strand
GGCGTTCGGCGATACGCTGGCCTTTGACGAGGGCGAGTGGCAGAAGATCATCGACTTTTTCGCCCGGACAAACAGACGCCCCACGCCGAACAACCGCAAGCAGGCCATGTGCCCGACGGTGGGCCACAAGCTCATCAACGATCACGGCACGGCCCCCGGCGCGTGGTTTGAGGACGCCGACGGCCACTGCGCCGCGCTGATGCCCGGCGTCCCGCGGGAGATGAAGGCTATGTGGGCCGAACAGGTCCGCCCGATTCTGTTGAAACGGCAAAACTGCACGATCCACAGCCGCACGCTGCGGGTGCTGGGCGGCGAGAGCGCCATTGCCAGCAAGGTCGCGCCGCTGTTTGAGGCCGCGAACCCCACCGCCGCCATCTACTGCAAGACCGGCGAGTGCGAGATCCGTGTGACCGCCCGCGCCGCAACCGAGGCGGAAGCCGAAACGGCCTGCGATGCCCGCATTGCGGAGTTCCGCAAGATTTTGGGCCCCAATGCGTATGATGTGGATGTGCCGGGGCTGGAATACACTGTGGTGCACCTGCTGCAGCAAAAAGGGCTGCATGCTGCCACCGCGGAAAGCTGCACTGGCGGCCTTGTGGCAGAAAAAATCACCAATGTGCCCGGCTCCAGCGAGGTGTTCGGCTATGGCTTTGTGACCTATGCCGAAGCCGCCAAGGCAAAGCTGCTGGGTGTTGATCCGACTTTGATTGAACAGTATAACGTGGTTTCCGGCCCGGTGGCCGTGGCGATGGCTTATGGCGCTTTGCAGGCATCGGGGGCGGATCTGGCCGTGGGCATTACCGGCATTGCCGGGCCCGGCGGCGCACTGCCGGGCAAACCGGTAGGTACCGTCTACCTGGCCGGTGCGGATGCCCGCAGCGGCAAAGCCTGGCTGATGCGCCTGGAACTCGGCGGCTATGCCGAGCGCAGCATCATCCGCACCCGCGCCGCCCTGTACGCCCTGGACCTTCTGCGCCGCATGGCCCTTGATATCCCTCCCGAAAACGCCCACCCCGTCCCCTCCAAAGATGTCAAACCCGAAACCCTTGATATTTAACAATAACTTTAATAGGCAATGAGAAAGCAAAAACCACCCATCAATTACTAATCCCTCATTCCTAATTTCTAATTTGTTTTCTGCCAACTTTGTGGCACGGCAAAACTCCTAACTCCTCCCTCCTGACTCCTAACTTCAACTTTCCACCAAAGGGGTGTTTTAATGCTGCAAATCCAAATGCGAATCCTGCGTGTGTTTGGGCTTTCCAAAGCGGAGATGAACTCCATCATTGAGAACGCCCAGGCCGAGGGCAGCCCCAGCCTGCGCCTGCAGGAGCGCGATGGTGAATACCTTGTCTGCGTGCAGGCATCAGCCCCCACCCAGGCAATGGCGGATGAATACTGCGAAAAGTGGGTGCAGAAACTGCGCACCCGCTTTGGCGATGCCTGCTATGGCTTTGAGGATACCACCCTGGCCCAGGCCGCGCTGGATGCCCTGCTGAAAAAGCGCCGCCTGCTTGTTGCGGCGGACGAAGCCACCGGCCGCCTGTTGGGCAACGCCCTGCGCGGCCTGCAGCACAGCGAAGCAGCGTTCGATTTTGGCAACCAGACCTACCTGAACCCGGCGAACGCCCGCCGCATTGCCGCGCCGGAAGCTCTGCTCAAAAAGTTCCCCGGCGATATGGTTCAGGCCGCTGCAGGCCGCGCTCAAAGCGCTTTGCTGCTGGCCAATGCGGATTATGCCGCCGTGTATATGCCCGCAACAGTGGGGCAGGCGCCTTTTGTGCTGCTGTGCAGCCGCATCGGCGCGGCAGCCTGTGCCCTGAGCCCCGAAATCTCCGATATGGCAATCGCCAACCATATTCTGGACTTGGCCCGCCGCCGTGCATTGGGGATGCACCTGGGACCTTCCGCTATTACCTTCAAGCCGGGGCGGGAGCGCCCGCTGCTGCTGGTCAGCGGCGAAGGCCAGCCGAGGCCAGGTTTCCGCTTTACGCTGCGCCGCAAGGCTGCCCCGGCCAAACCGGCGGTTAAGCCCAACGCCCCGGACAGCTACGATGCAGAACCGGTCCCCGATTACGATGCGCAGCCCACTGAACCCAAACCGCAGGCTACCCCCACCGGGACCATTACCTTTGAACGCCCCATCGCCCAGCCTGCCGCGCCGCAGCCAACACCGGATCCGCTGGATCTGCGCACCGCAGGCCCGCAGGCCGCCGCCGAAGCGCGCGCCCGCCGCGCCGCAGAAAGCGAGCTGGACCCGGACCTGGAACTGTGTGCCACCCGCACCATCAAAATTTCCCGTGCAGATTTGGAGCAGGCCATGGCGGCTCAGCAGGCAGCAAAGCAGCAGGAGCAGCCCAACCCGGAACCGCCCGCTGCACCGCAGCCGGAACCCCTGCCGGAGCCGGAACCGCCCGCCAACCTGCCGAAACCAAAAGCTTCTATCCTGGATGATGATATCCCGGATTTTTCGGCAGGGTTGGACCCCGCCGCGCTGGAAGCAGCCCGCAAGGCGGACGAAAAAGCCCCGCCGCGCAGCACCGATGAATTCCAGCGCGCCGCCAGCCAGTTGTTTGAAGACGATGAGGATGACGGGGAGGATGACGGGGAGGACGAAGAGCCCACCGTTACCTTCCCTGGCCGCAGCAAAGCCAAACCGGCAGTGCCGCGCCCCCTGGCAGCAAAGCAGGAACCCAAACAGGATGCCATCCACAACCGCAGCCTTGCCATGATCGAGCGTGCCGAGCGCCGCCACCGCCGCAAAGCGATTGCCGCAGTGGCTGTTATTGCCCTGCTGGTTCTGGTGGGTGCTGCGGTGCTGCTGGGGCTGACCCGTGGATGCACCGTGAAAGCCCCTGCCTATAAAAATTACGGCACAGAGCAGTTTGATACCCAGGCGCAGGCATATTTGAAATCCGCTGCGGCAGAAAACGAAAAAATTATCGGTTATCTTGCGTTCCCCGGCCAGAACGGCCAGCTGGTGTACAGCGGCTCCCAGCCGGGCGATGGCGCTGCCATCAGCGGCACCAACTATCTGAACGCTTCCATGCCGTCCAACACGGTGCTTTCCTGCGCGGATGCCTCGCTGGCAAGCCTGACGAACCAGACAAACTTCAGCCAGAATGCCGAGTTCACCCTGTACCTGAGTGATGTGACCTACCATTTCCGTGCTGTGGCAGTGTATAATACCGATGCCGCAGGCACCGAGAATGCCTTTACTCCCGCCAGCTATGGGGAACTTTCGGATTATTACAGCTATGCGGAGTTCAGCCAGAGCATTAAGGAACGCAGCCTGTTTGATACCGGCAATACCCCTGGTGATAAGGAAACCTTCCTGACCCTGATGAGCACCGGCGGCACAAACGGCACGTTTGTCTGTGTGACCGCTGTTCTGTTGCCGGATCAGGCCCAGTAAGATTGGATATACCCAGGAATGATTAAGCCCCCGTTCCCGTACATATACTAGGGTGTGGCGGAATAAACCGCTGCAAGCTGGATGGGGAAGGGGGTTTTTGGATTGAAAGAAGAAGCGGCACTGGCCCGTACGGTCATCAAAAAGCGGCTGGCCGGGCAGCCGGCACCGGATATCTGGTTTTTGATCATTTTGATGCTGCTGGTGTGCTATGGTTTGGTGATGCTGTTTTCAGCCGGGTATGCGGTGGCGCTGTACCGGCGCGGGGATGCTTATACCTACATCCGCCCCCAGCTGTTGTTTGCGGCGTTTGGTGCGGCGGCCATGTACGCGGCCAGTCTGGTGGATTACCACATCTGGCACAAACTGGCGTGGCCAATCATGGGGGTATCGCTGGCGTTGCTGGCAATCGTGCTGTTCATGCCGGAATATAACGGCTGCAAGCGGTGGATCGTGCTGCCGGGGCTGGGCACCTTGCAGCCCAGCGAGATCGCCAAGTTTGCGGTAGTGCTGGTGTTTGCCCACATCATCTCCCTCAACCATGACAGGATGCAGACCTTTGCAACCGGGGTGCTGCCCTTTATGGTTATCCTGGGAGCGGTTACGGTGCTGATGCTGCTGGAGCCGCATCTGTCCGGCACGCTACTGATTTTGGGCATCGGCGCGGTGCTGATGTTTGTGGGCGGCACGGGCTTAAAGTGGTTTGCCCTGGCAGGCATTGCCGGGGCCGGGGCCATTGCGGCGGCGGTGGTGCTGCTGCCGGAGCTGGTGCCCTACGCCACGGACCGGCTCGCGTCGTGGCGCGACCCCTTTGCCGACCCGCTGGGCGAAGGTCACCAGACGATCCAGAGCCTCTACGCCATCGCGTCGGGCGGGCTGGCCGGGCTGGGGCTGGGCAACAGCCGACAGAAATATCTGTACGTGCCGGAGCCGCAGAACGACTTTGTTTTTTCGATTTTGTGTGAGGAGCTTGGCTTTATCGGGGCGGCGCTGGTCGTGGCGCTGTTTTTGCTGCTGCTCTTGCGCGGCATGTCGATTGCGGTGCGCGCGCGGGATAAGTTCGGCGCACTGCTCGTCGTCGGGTTCGTCGTGCAGGTCACGCTGCAGGCGATTCTGAACATGGCCGTTGTGACGAACACGATCCCGAACACCGGCATCAGCCTGCCGTTTTTCTCGTCGGGCGGCACCAGCTTATTGATGCTGCTGGGGGAGATGGGCATCGTGCTGTCGGTGTCCAGGCAGACAGATATGGTGTAGGGAACATTCCCTTGGCCACTTCCCTCGCAGAGGGAGGCAAGGACGTCCCAACATTTGTTCAACCTTTTTTCACACTCCCACCGTTGCAACGGCGGGAGTTTTGTTTTATAATTAAACTGTATTTTTGTGTGAAAGGGGTGCCGCATGGCAAAACCAAAAAACCAAAAACCACCCTTTGCCCTGCGGGCGCTGGCGGCGTTCGCCGTGACGCTGGCGGCGCTTTTTGTGCTGCTGCTGGCGGCCTACGCCCTGCCCGGGGAGCCGGTGCGGGACCATGTCTACGACTCAGCGGTGAAAATCGCCGGTGAGGGGCTGTACCCGGAATATCTGAACTTCAAGCTGTTCCAGATGGACAACTACACCGACACGATCATGCTGACCGAGGCCGCGTCCGCCGACGAGGCCCCGCCGCTGACGGCCATGATGACGAATACGGCCTACAACGTCGATAACTTTGAGACGCTGGCCGACGACCTGCAATGGTACATAGAAAGGGACTGGGCCGCGGGCGCACAGCGCACCGACGCGCCCGCGCTTGTGCCGTTCTCCTACGCGCGGTACTGGCACGGCTACCTGATCTGGCTGCGCCCGCTGCTGCTGGTTACCGACATCACCGGCGTGCGCGTGGTGCAGTATCTGGTGCTGGCGGCGCTGTTTGCCGCGGTGGCGGTGCTGCTGCGCCGCCGCTGCGGGCCGCGGGCCGCGGTGTGGTTCGCGGTCAGTCAGCTGCTGGTCACGGCGTTCTGGGCACCGCATCAGGTACAGTTTTTCACCTGCTTTGCCGTTGCCTACGCGGGCTGCGTCTGGGTGCTGGCCAAGCCCCGCCGCAGCGATGATGTCTGCCTGGCACTGCTGGTTCTTGGCGTTGTGACGTCGTTCTGCGACTTGCTCGTCACGCCGGTCCTGACCCTTGGTCTGCCGCTTGTCTGCTGGCTGCTTGAGCCGCAGCAGCGCCTGCGGGCCGGCACAAGGCAGTGCGGCATCGTTGTGGGCGGCAGCCTGACGTGGGGCGTCGGCTACCTGCTCTGCTGGGCATCCAAATGGGTGCTGGCCGGGCTTGTCACCGGGCAGAACGTTATCGCCGATGCGCTGCATCAGGTGGGCGTGCGCACTGCCGCCGACAGCTGGCACGGCATGGAGTTGACTTGGAGTAATATTTTACATTTTGTATACACGACACTGGCGGGCAAACACCTGTTCTGGCCGCTGGTGCTGGCTGTCGTTCTGCTTCTGGCGCTGTTTGCAGTCAGCATCCGGGACAGGCAGCAGCTCGCACGCGCACTGCCGCTGGGGCTCTGCGCGCTGATGACCCCGGCGTGGTTCATCGTGCTGCGCACCCACAGCATCCAGCACGGCTGGTTCACCTGGCGCGCACTGGGACTGACCGTCTTTGCAGGGCTGGCGTTTTTGTATTATTGCTGTGATGTGCGGCAAATCGCCAAACGCTTAAAACGCACGTAATACGTGTAGGGGCGGCCATTGCCCCCTACACAACAGGATTATAGGTAAGGCAACAACAGGGGAAAGTAAAAAGATGAACGAACTGAAAACGAAAACCGAAAAAACAACCGATGGAGCGCTAAAAAGGAACCCGTGGCGGCGCCTGCCCAAGGGCGGCAAAATCGCGGTCATTGTTGTCGGCATTCTGGCCGTGCTGGCTGTGCTGGCGGCCCTTTACGTCAACGGCAAGCTCGACCTGCTGCGCTATGATGACGGCAGCGTCAGCGAGATGGGTGAGATCGGCGCGGACGAGGACCAGGACCTGGACGGAACCGGCCTGACCCACACCGAAAGCGAGATGACAATGCCCGAGGGCAGCCCGTTCTCTGACGACAACGTGCTGAACATCCTGCTCATCGGCACCGACGAGCGCACCGAGGCCGTCAACGACGCCGATGCCTTCACCCACCTGAACCAGCTCGACGGCACGGAGGACACCACCGAGTTCAGCGACGACGCGCGCTCCGACAGCATGATCCTGGTCTCGCTCGACATCAAGGATCACGTCATCCGGCTGGTCTCCATCGAGCGCGGCACCGGCGTGCCGATCCTGCTGGACGGCTATGAGGGCCAGTACGACTGGATCACCCACACTTTCCGCTACGGCGGCGCAAAGCTGACAATGAAAACCATCGAGGACTGCTTCAACGTGCAGGTAGACCACTACGTCCGCGTCAACTTCAACTCCTTCGTCCAGATCGTGGACGCCGTCGGCGGCGTAGACCTTGATATTACCGAGATGGAGGCCAAGGCCCTGAACTGGGAGGTCCCCTCCAACTCGATGCTGATCGTCAACCACGTTGACCCGGGGCCCAACCACTTTGACGGCTACACGGCGCTGCAATACGCCCGTCTGCGCAAGATCGACAACGACTGGAAGCGCGTCGAGCGCCAGCGCACCGTCATTAAGGCCGTGCTGGATCAGGTGCAGAACGCCAGCGTCATGGAGCTGGACAACCTGCTCAACACCATTCTGCCGCTGATCCAGACGAACTTTACCAAGTCCGAGATCGCCGCGCTGCTCGTGCAGCTGCCGGGCTTTTTGGGCTGCGATGTGCAGCAGATGTCCATGCCGCTGCAGGGCACCTACGGCATCCGCACGGGCATGGATGACCGCCTGATGTACGACCCCGACTGGGTCGTGAATATTAAGGCATTGCAGGACTTTTTGTACGATGATAAGACCGCCGAGGAGGTCATTGCCGCCACGCCGGAGACCGCCGCCGCCGAGGCTGCGGGCGAGCTGGTCATTGCGACCCGCGAGAGCGCCGACGTGACCGACCCCGTGGAGAAGTACAATAGTAAGTATCTGCACCGCATTGATATGACTTATGCGCTCGATGCGTCGGACTTCGGCAGCGACGAGTACCGCGTCTTTGTGGCCGACACCGACAACCTGCGCGGCAATGAGCTGCGCGGTGCGCTGATCGACAAGCTGTACAGCGCGGGCGTGCGGGTCGTGGCCGTGCCGGACGGTGCCGCCGCGGGCGTGCTGCTGGACAACTATCTGCAGACCGGCAATACCGGGAGCCTGGACAGCTACCTGTCCGTGCTGCCCGCCGACCGGCGCGACAGCGCCCGCACCCTGTGGGAGCACGTCCGCACGCGCTACCCCGGTGTTTTCCACGCCGCGGGTCTGGGGGCAGATGCCCGCAGTGCGACAGTGGGCAAAGCGCTGACCGTGCTGGCCAATGCGAGCCACAACACGCCCGAGACAGAGATCGCCGAGGCTGTGCAGGCCATGCGCAGCGGCACGACCAGCAATGCCGTCTACTGGTTCAAGACGGCGATGGCCAAATATCCACGCCAGATGGAGCGGTTCTTCGGCAGCAGTTACGCCGCCGTGTCCCGCCTGTACTACGCCATGCAGGGCACGCTGAACGTCGCGGACGACAGTGAGCTGCCGACCTACGACGCGAAGCAGCTGCTGAAAACCTATAAGAAGGACGGCATCCTGATCTTTACCGACGAGGCCAGCGCCCTGATGACCGAGGGCAGCATGGCGTCCGAGCTGCAGGCGCAGCTGGATAAGCAGAAATACGGCGAGGACGAGGACCCGCAGCGCGTCTGCGCCATTGGCGCAGTCTACGGCACCTGGAGCAACGCCGGCAGCTTCACGCCCGACGATACCGAGACCGCCTGGGACGCCGACAGCCTGACCGAAGCCTTAGGCAGCGACGCCCTGCGCGGAAAAGATATGCTGCTGGCGCTGGACGGCGAGGACAGCCCCTACCTGACGGAGAACTGCCTGCTGAAGGACACCGACACCCCCGTGGCCGAACAGCTGCAAAAACTGTTTGTGCTGGATAAAAACAACATGGCGTCGCCGGAAACCGCGAAATCTGAATAAAATTTGAAATTGGGTGTTGACAAACACGCCCGCGTGTGGTATAAATGCTTTAAACCAATGAAGCGAAAGTAAAGCACACAGCGCAGTTACAGAGAGTCCCCGATGCTGGGAAGGGGATACAGAGCGGGTCTGCATAATGGTTCGCGGAGGGCACGGGGAAACGGGCATGGCCCGCAGTATCCGCTGACGGGCAGCTCCCGTTACAGAGCAGGGGAATGTTGGTTCCCTACAGAGTGGCCGTGATTGTATAGTAAGCACGGCAAGCAAGGTGGCACCACAGATTTGTTTTATCTGCCCTTGCACAGGAGAAGTTCTGTGCAAGGGCAGTTTTGTTTTTAACAATGGGGGAGAGGGAACATGAACCTGATGAAAGAGCGATGGCAAGCCTGAATTTGTAAATCTGGATGGCCCGGGAACGCACCGGGCACTATAGGGGCAATGACCGCCCCTACAAACCTGACATTCACTACAATTTACAAAGTAAGGAGAATTTACCATGAAAAAGTTTGTTGCTGTTCTGTCCGCCGCCGCCATGATGACCAGCCTGGCCGCCTGTGGTTACACCGCCGATACCGCCAACACTGCCGTATCTTCCGCCGAGACTACCGCGTCCGCTGCCGAGAGCACCGCGGACACCGCCGCCGCTGACAGCTACAAGGTCGCCATTGTCCAGCAGCTTGACCACGCCAGCCTCGACGAGATCCGCGTGGCTATTGAAAAAGAGCTGGATGCCAAGGCCGCCGAGAAGGGCATCACGATCGAGTACAAGGACTTCAACGGCCAGAACGACGCCACAACGCTGAACCAGATCGGCACACAGGTCGTCGCCGACGGCTATGACGCCATCATTCCCATCGCGACGCTGGCCGCCCAGTGCATGACCACCGCCGCCGAGTCCACCAAGACCCCGGTCATCTACGCGGCCATCTCCGACCCCGCCGCCGCAGACCTGACCGACATTGACTATGTCACCGGCACGTCCGACGCGCTGAACACCCAGTCCATCATGGATATGATGTTCGCCGTTCAGCCCGACATCCAGACCGTCGGCCTGCTCTACTCCAACTCCGAGGCCAACTCCACGACCCCGATTGCCGAGGCCAAGGCGTATCTGGATGCCAAGGGCATTGCCTACGTCGAAAAGACCGGCAACACCAACGACGAGATCATGACCGCCGCGTCCAGCATGGTCGGCCAGGTCGATGCCGTCTTTACCCCGACGGACAACGTGGTCATGGCCGCTGCCGCCGCTGTCTCCGAGACGCTGACCAAGGGCGGCATCCCGTTCTACACCGGCGCGGACAGCTTCGTCACGGCAGGTGCGTTTGCAACCTGCGGCGTCAACTACACCGAGCTGGGCACCTACACCGCCGACATGGCGCTCGACATCCTCGAGACCGGCGTTGTCCCCGCGTACCACGTCATGGACGGCGGCATCATCACCGTCAACACCGAGACCGCCGCCGCCTTGGGCATCGACTACAGCGCCTTCAACGATCTGGCCGGCCAGGTCGTCGAGGTCACCACGGCGGAATAAAAAAATCCCGGCCCCCTCTGGGAGGGGGCTCCGCCCGCAGGCGGTGGGGGAGAGAGCCTGGCCATCACCCGAAATATTTCGGGCAGTGGCAAGGTTCTCTCCCCCTGTCCTGCGGACATCCCCCTCGCAGAGGGGGACAAGTTTAATCAGAGAGGAAGTCACCCTATGTTTACCGTTGCCACCGTGCTGAATGCACTGGAGCTGGGCTTTATCTACGCGCTGGTCGCTATGGCGCTGTTTTTGAGCTTCCGCGTGCTGAACATCGCCGATATGACCACCGACGGTGCGTTCACGCTGGGCTGCGCCGTGTCGGCCACCGCCGCCGTAGCGGGCCACCCGTTCCTGGGGCTGCCGCTGGCCATGCTGGCCGGTGCGGCGGCGGGCTTTATCACCGCGTTTTTGCAGACAAAGCTCGCTGTGCCGTCGATTCTGGCGGGCATCATCACCAACACGGGGCTGTACACGGTCAACCTTGCGGTCATGGGCTTCTCCTCCAACGTGCCCATGCTGAAAACCAAAACGGTCTTTACCGCTGCACAGGGCGTTTTTGGCGAGAGCGCACCCAATAAGCTCATCGTGGCGGCGCTTGTCACCGTTGTGGTCTGCGCGTTGCTCATCGCGTTCCTCGGCACCCGGTTGGGCCTGTCCATCCGCGCTACCGGCGATAACCCGGACATGGTCCGTGCGTCCTCCATCAACACAGCCTTCACCATCACGGTGGGCCTCTGCATCGCCAACGCCATGACCGCGCTGTCCGGCGCGGTGCTGGCCCAGTACCAGCGCTCGGCGGACATCAACCTCGGCACCGGCATGGTCGTCATCGGCCTGGCCTCGCTCATCATCGGCGAGACGCTCTTTGGCCGCGGCGGCATGTGGGTCAAGGCTGTGGCCGCCGTCGCGGGCAGTGTCATCTACCGCTTCATTATTGCGCTGGCTCTGCGTGCCAACGTCCCGTCGGAGTGCCTGAAGCTGATCTCCGCCGTCATCGTCGCGCTGGCCATTGCAGCCCCGGCCCTCAAGGCCAAGGCAGATTTCCGCCGCCGCCGCGCCAACGCCCAGAAGGGAGGTGCCCGCCATGCTTGATCTGAAAAACATCAGCAAAACGTTTAATCCGGGCACTGTCTCTTATACACATCTGACGCTGCCGACGAAGAGGATA
>OJPQ01000808.1_pt1 | contig 11536 bp, 9 predicted proteins | sample 1598531 | NCBI WGS metagenome assembly OJPQ01 (sample SAMN03922491, study PRJEB24848) | human gut metagenome | isolation source: stool sample | host: Homo sapiens | place: Germany | collected 2011-05 | reverse complement strand
TAATAGTTTATTTAGTAACCATGCTACCACGTTAGCGTGATAAAGGCAAGAAAAAATTAATGATAAAAAAAATCGATAGGTATTTTTTTCGTGGACTGTTATTGACATAAAACGTGATTTAAAATAAAATGTCGGAGTTAGCAAAAGCTAATCGAAGATAGAAAGATAATACATAAGTTAGCGCAATGTACGCAAGTTAACAATATATATTTTTTAGATAAGAGGTAATAAGGTGAAAAATAAGATAGCAGCTGCGATATTACTGACAGTCGCATTGGCAGTGACCGGTTGTGGCTCAGGTGGAAGTGATGCGACAGAAAATACAACAGCTTCGCAGGAAGGAATAAATAGTGATTTAAAATCTGCAAAAGAGTCCTCACAGGAAGTATTTGCAATGGATACATATATGACAGTGACTGCATATGGTAAAAATGCGAAAAAAGCGGTGGATGCATCTATAGAAGAGATAAAGCGGCTTGATGCATTGCTTTCAACAGGAGATGAAGACAGTGAAATAGCAAAGCTGAATGTGAATAAGTCAGCCACTTTGTCAGAGGATGGGGGATATCTCGTGCAGAGAGGAATTGAGCTTAGTACGATGACTGATGGAGCCTTTGACATAGCGATATATCCTGTTATGCAGGAGTGGGGATTTCCGACGAAGGACTTTAAGGTGCCGGATGATGCAACTCTAAAAGAGCTGCTAAAGCTTGCAGACGTTTCAAAAATAGATTACGACAATAAAAGCAGAGAGATTTCCTTTGAGGATGCAGGTATGGAGATAGACCTTGGTGGTATTGCAAAGGGATATACTTCATCAAGGATTATGGATATTTTCAAGGAGTATGACGTGGATAGCGGTCTTGTGAATCTGGGAGGCAATGTCCAGACTTACCGAACCAAGACTGATGGCAGCAAGTGGAGAGTTGCTGTGCAAAGCCCGGAGGATGAAAGTCAGTATATAGGAGTGGTTGATGTGAGCGACAAGGCGGTTATCACCTCCGGTGGATATGAGCGTTATTTTGAGCAGGATGGAAAAATCTACCACCATATCATAGATCCTGCTACAGGCTATCCTGCAGAGAGCGGACTTAAATCAGTCACTATCGTGAGTGATGATGGAACACTCGCAGATGGATTGTCAACATCGCTGTTTATCATGGGAAAGGATAAGGCGTGTGAGTTTTGGAAGGCACACAGTGATGAATTTGATTTCGTACTGCTTACAGATGATGACAGCATGTATATTTCAGAGGGGATAGCGGATGACTATTCATCTGACTATGAGTATGAGGTAATAAATGCAAAATAGAGCAGGGTAAAAGTAATGTTGTACAGATAGCGGTGCTATCGGAAATATAAGAGGTATATATGAAGTTCAAGGAAGTTTTGGAAAAAATAAAGGTATATGCACCACTCGGAGTGTCACTTGTGATTGCTGCATGTGTGGTGATTTCATTGAGTGGATATCAGACAAAGGCGAGTGAACCTTCGAAGGATAAAAAGCACCAGGTTTCAGAGAGGGTGACTGATACTGAAACAGAGAATGCTGCAGAGGATACACAAACAGCCACAGGCTCGTTCGAACTTGCAGATGGTGTGTACAAGGGCTCTGCGACAGGCTTTAGCGGACCTGTGACAGTGGCTGTAACTATCATGGATAAGAAGATTACTTCCATTGATATCCTTTCATCTACGGATGATGAGGCATTTTTCAATAGGGCAAAGGCTGTAATAGACAGGATTATAGCGTCGCAATCTTTTGATGTGGATGTTGTATCCGGAGCTACATACAGTTCAAACGGAATAATCGGAGCAGTGAAAAATGCCCTGACAGGTGAGAAGGATAATGGTGTTACAGGAAAATCAAAACAGGAAAGCACATCAGAGTCAGAGTCTGACAGCTCTTTGGCAGAGATAGCGGCTGTACAGGACGCATCCGCTTACAAGGATGGCACATATTACGGCACCGGAAAAGGCTTTGCGGGCACTATGAAGGTAAAGGTTGATATATCAGGCGGTAAAATAGCCTCTATAAGCATAGTCAGCACAAAGGATGGTGATAGCTATGTAAAGAGCGCATCATCGCTGCTTGATACAATAGTCGAAAAGCAGAGCACTAACGTGGATACAGTCTCAGGTGCTACATTCAGCTCGCGTGGAATCATAGCTGCTGTAAGAAGTGCACTGAGCCAGGCAGCTGTGAGTGATAAGACAACGGGCAATAATACAGATAAACAGGGTGCTGCAGAGGCATCGGGAAATGGACAGACTGATAAAAATTCATCCGGCAGTGCATCTGAACAGGGCACAGAAGGTACACTTCCGTATGTTGACGGTATATACTACGGCACAGCAGAGGGCTACAAGGGTGACATAAGGGTAGCGGTTGTTATCCAGGACAAGACGCTTAAGGCGATTCTTGTCACTGAAAAACAAGATGATGAGCCTTTTATCACTAATGCAATGGATGTGTTAAAAAATATGATGAAAAAGCAGAGTGCGGATGTGGATACGGTATCAGGAGCCACCTACAGCTCAAAGGGACTCATAGGAGCCGTAAAGGCTGCATTTGAGGAAGCACGAAAGACAACTGCAGGTGAGAATACCGGTGGCAGCAATTCAGATAGCAATAACAGCAATGATAATAATAGCAATATTGCGGGAGAAGAGGACAAGGCAGTCCTGTTGAAGCTTGTGCAGTCGCAAGCATCGCTTGACGGCGCACAGTACACACAGCTTAGCTGGTATCTGCTTCAGATACGTCTGGGGGATGCACAGGAGGTATTGGAATCCGCGGAGTCAACTAAGAAGGATGTAAGCTGCGCACAGGAGAAGCTTCAGGCTGCAATAAATGCACTTCAGAAAAATGATACATCCACAAATGTATACGAGGATGGCACATATGATGTATCTACACTGTGCATACCGGATGATGACATGGACTTTAGTGCATATAATCTGAGCATGAAGGTGACTATAGCAAATGACAGGATAGTTTTCATTACTGATGTAAAGGGAGATGGAGATTCACAAAATGTTTCTTATATAAAGAAAGCGGTAGATGGTACAAAAAATCAGCCCGGTATGGTTTCTGTTCTTACATCACAGACAAATGCAGACAGCATTGACTTTAGCAGTATTGATACTGTTTCCCATGCCACATGCACATCAAAGGCTATAATTGATGGCTGTAAGAGCGCACTTGAAGCTGCTAAAAAGAAATAAAACCGCAAGGACATTTACAGGATGGAGATAACATGCAGGAATTTTGGATCAGACTGGTGAGCCTGTTTATAGTTGTATCGTCGCTTTGGGGATACAACATGACAATAGATAAAAGAGAACAGGAAAATAAAAATACGCAGCATATTGCTGCAGAAACTGAAAGCACAGACAGTCAAGGAGCTTATAAGGATGGCACATACACAGGCAGTGCAGAGGGCTTTGGTGGAAATGTAGATGTCAAGGTGACAATCGAGGCGGGGAAAATATCATCGGTTGACATTACAGCGGCAGAGAAGGAAGATGGCGCATACCTGGCGATGGCAGAGGATATCATACCGTCCATTATTTCGGCACAGTCTGCGGATGTGGACACGGTAAGCGGTGCGACATTCAGCTCAACTGCAATAAGAAATGCCACTAAGCAGGCACTTGAAAAGGCGGTGAAATAGATGAGAATAAAAGATATGAATCCAAAGCTTCGAAATAGAAAGATACAGACATGGTTTCGTGCAGGAATGCAGCTTTTATTTTTTATACTTTTTCCGTCAATGTTCACGGCAGCGTTCAATGGCGTCAAGTATATTTTTACACAGATTGGCTCAGGAAACAGAATTGAACTTACATCATTTGTAGCGGTTCTTCTGATGCTTTGCGTGTACACAATGATATTCGGCAGATTCTTCTGTGGTTTTGCCTGTGCATTCGGAAGCTTTGGCGATGCGATGCATGCACTATATGTGTCATGCTGCCGTAAGCTTAATAAAAAGCCGGTGAGTATACCGGCGAAGGCTGCAAAAAAGCTTACATATATGAAATATGTGATACTTACAATCATATTGATATTATGCTATCTGGGAGTTTATAGCTCATTGAAGGGCACAAGTCCGTGGGATGTTTTCTCAATGCTTCGGGCAGGAAATTTAGGTCTTGGTTCATATATCACAGGAGCAGTAGTGCTTGTGCTTATAATCATCGGTATGTGTGTGCAGGAGAGGTTTTTCTGCCGCTTTATGTGTCCGATGGGAGCTGTTTTTTCAATACTCCCTATAGCAGATGCCTTTACCTTGCACAGGGATAGAGCAGGCTGCATAAAGGGCTGTGGAGCCTGTGAGAAGATATGTCCGTGTGACATAGGTTTACCGGATGATGGCTCAGGCAGGATATCAGGTGACTGCTTCCAGTGTCAGAAATGTAACGGAATATGTCCGAAGAGCAATATTCATACAGGTATAAAGCGGCTCCGAGGAAATGAGCTTTGGTTTACTGGTATAAGAGCTGCGATACTTATAGCTATATGTATATGGCTTGGTGTGTAGCATGCAGGTATTATGGAGAACAAAACTAAATGAAAAGAAATATGACTAAATCAGGAAAAATAGCATACGGCGCCATGCTTGTGGCGCTTGCGATGATATTCAGTTATGTGGAGAGCCTTATTCCGATAAGCATAGGCATTCCGGGTATTAAGCTGGGAGTGGCAAATCTGGTCACTGTTCTTGGAATATTTTTCCTTGGGCCTTGTGAGGTACTTACTGTAGTGATAATGAGGATATTTCTCGTGGGCTTTATGTTTGGAAATGGTGTTTCCATCATATACAGTCTGGCAGGTGGTCTGCTGAGTCTTACGGTAATGCTTATTATAAAGAAAACAGACAAATTTTCGATGGTCAGTGTTAGCGTAGCTGGTGGAATCAGCCACAACATAGGACAGCTTTTGGCCGCTGCGATAGTGCTTAAAAGCACTGCAGTTGGGTATTATCTGCCACCACTTCTTGTGGCTGGCACACTGACAGGACTTTTGATAGGAATTGTCGCACAAAAGGTCTTTCCCGCAGTAGGAATAAGCGGGAAAAATTTTTTAAACGCAGGTTAGAGAATACTAACTTATTGAGAAAAGATATCAATTAAGTATATATGCTTAATATTGAAATCGGTAGCAATTGTGGATTGCAAATTAGAAGGCAGCCACATTAACTATAAAGCATTAAAATCTTAAGGAGGAAAAAATGAAGAGAAAGATTTTAGCACAGAAATTTCTTACATTTGCACTGACAGCATCGGTGACAGCCACCATGTTTCCGACAAGTGCATTTGCAGTGACAGGCAGCCAGGTGGCGGCTGACGGGACGTATAGCAGCACGGCTCATGTGACAAGAACAGAGGAAGATACAGATGATGAGTGGGATGAATATGATGTAAATGTAAAGCTGACGGTAAAGGACGGAAAGTTTTCGGATATAACTGTCTCACCTGAAAATGGATATGATTCTGACAATGACTCGTATTTCAATAAGGCATATAACAAATCAAAAGGTATAAAGACAAAGCTGGAAGGTCAGGCTGCAACAGAAGAGACAATAAACAGCTGGGATACTGTTTCAGGAGCAACACGTACATCAACTGCGGTAAAAAAAGCAGCTCTTGAAGCAATTCAGTCAGCTTCAGCTAAGGAGGAGTCAAAGCCGGCAGAAGAAAAATATGTATACTGTTATGCAGGGCTTACATGGGCAGAGTACTGGGCTGCTGAGGGAGTTCAGGCCGCCGGAAGCACAGCATCTTCAAGCGAAAAGGATTCACATAATGAATCGGATAAAGGAGCTTTTGATACGGTAACCCGTGCCACTGCAAATCATGGCCTTCACAGAGGAAGCTTCCAGTGTAATGCTATTGTCGAGACAGAAGAAGGTACGACACTCAATCTTTCATATTGGAAGACAGGCGAAAATAATCAGCAAATTGCTGTCATGACAGATGGTACTGAATATAATTACAATAAGGGTGTATTTACTAAAGATGGAACAACTCTCAAGCTAAAGGACTACAAAGTAACAGGACTTAAGTTTGTACCGGTAAAGGTAAAAGAGTCAGACTACGAGGCATTTAAGGCAAAATATACCGTTTACGAGAATGGTTCTGACTTAAAAGGCGGTTTCGGAGAGGGCAACCTTAATACAATAGACGAGATAGCGGACGTTACAGAAAATACAAACGGTCTTAAGACTGTTACGAAGAACGCTGACGGAAGCTTCAGCTTTTCTGCCAGAGCAACCGGAACCGACTCCGGTGTGAAAGATACTTCTCTTAAAAAAGCTGATGTTACAGGTACAGTTAAGGATGCAAGCGGATCATACGGAGAGTTTTTAAGAGTTGATTTTAACGGTAACTATGGTGATCTTGGAGCCAATATGCAGGCGGTTAAGTGGACATATTATGGTAATGACAGCACAAGAACCAAAGCGCTTGCCACATATGGAACAAAGTTTGCATCAGATAACTGGATGCATAAGTCTATGGGAATCCAGCTTGGTCTCACCGATTCGCTCAGATGCAGCCTGCCAAGTGGATATGATGGAACAGGATACTGGTCTGTTACAATTTATGCATTGGGATATGAGGACTATACATATAATTTTGAGGCAACAGCTGCAAATATAGTTACACCACAGGTACCGGCAGATGAGACTTCAAAGAAAGCTCTTTCTGATAAGGTTTTGGAGGCTGATAAGCTGAACCAGGAGCTTTATACTGACAAAACATGGTCAAATATGCAGATTGAGCTTAAGGAAGCAAAGGATGCTTTAGCAAAGACTGACCTCATGCAATCTGAAGCAAAGGAAGCATTATCACACCTCACAGACGCTGTAAATAACCTGAAATCACAGTATGTACTCATGAACATTCCATATGATGAGTTTTACAAGGCTGATCTTAATAACAATTCAGTCGCAGTAGATGCCACCACATCTGCCACAAAGCAGAAGACCAGAAATACTCTGGCAGCAGGCTCATATCATGCTGATTCAGAAGGAGAGCACATAAACGGTGTAACCTTCCCGGTAAAGGTCACAGATGATTTCTATGATAATAATAAGGATTATACACAGATTACAGATGACAGTAAGGTAGATATCACAACAAATATCAAGGGCAAGGTTTCTACAACAACATATGAAGGAAAGAAGTCTCTTTTTGAGAGTGCTGACTACTCATACTATGTACTTAGTGAGGTGCCTTCATATTATAAGACAGCAACAGTAGGCACAGATAAAAAACTGTCATTTGGCATTGTAAATGGAACTAAGACGCAGATAGCTGCTGATAAGGTGACTACAAAGTTCAAGACAAAAACAAAGTACGGAGACTATCAGCTCAATCTTGATGGCATAAAGGATGCTATGGGCTTTGAAGATGACGATGTGGTTTACGGTGTTATTGTAAGCACTGATGACAACACAGATTATGCTATGCGTCATGTGGAGAACATCTGGAAAACAGAGGAGCTTGCATGGAGTGTGGGAATTATTACAGATAGCCATGGATGTCCGCTTTCATCTGAGCATTATAAGTCTATGGTTGGAAAGACAATCAAAAATGTAACATACTATACAAGTAAAGGAATCTTCACTTTACCTGTAGATTACAAGGTACTTGAGCACGCTAAGGATGCAGCAGTTGAAGTAGAAAATGCAGCTGTATCAGCAGGACAGACTAATCTTGACGTTACACTTCCGGATGATTTTAACGCAGAATATGCAGTTACAGATGCAAAAGGAAATGAAGTAAAGGGATTTAAGGTTACAGAGGAAAACTTAGCATCGGCAGTGTCAACATATGCAGCAAGCTATACTCAGACTAATAAGCTTGTAATTACATATCCGAAGGATGCAGAGAATACAGAGTATACGCTGACAGTATCCGATAAGAGCAATAAATATGCCCCAATCACTACAACATTCGAGCTCTATGCAGATGCAGTTTCTGCGGCATACAATAATGATGCAACAGCACCGAAGCTTGTAGTGGCAGATGGTGCATCAGCAGCACAGTTTGCAGATTTTATTGGAAAAATCAAGTCTGTAAATGTAAATGGTAAGGATTATCCGGCAACAGGCAAGGGTGCTGTAAAGCTTATCAAGGAAGATGGCACAATTGATACTACTCAGGCTCCGTTTGCTGAGGGTTCAAGCTTTGAAATCAAGGTATCAGCAACAGGATATAAGGATGAGCTTTCATTTACATATGAGAAGCCTGTAGTCATTGATACTAAAGCACTTGAGAGTGCAATTGAAAAAGCAGACACACTCAAAGAGGCAGATTACACAGCAGACAGCTGGAAGACATTCTCACAGGTGCTTTCAAGTGCAAAAGCAGTGCTTGAGCAAAAGGATGACCAGACAAAGGTTGACAATGCAGTTGCATCACTCAATAAGGCTATTGAAAGCCTAAAGAAAAAAGAAGCTGTAAATCCGGGAACACCGGGAAGTGGTACAGGAAGCACAGGTGCGGTATCCGGAGGTACAGGAAGCTCAAATGGGGCAGATACAAAAGCAGCTGTAGCAACAGGCAGCAAGTCAAATTCTACGACCACTGACACAACAGGTACTGCAGCTAAAAAAGCTACAGTAAAGAAGGCTTCAAAGACAGGTGATACAAACCCTCTTATGGGCATGCTCGCTTTGGCGTTTGCATCGATAAGTCTTGTGGGAGCAGCACTTTTTGCGAAAAAGCCAAACCGTAAATAATATAGGTAAATGATTTAGTTTAAAGGCAAGAAAAACTTTTTCTTGACATATTGCGAAAAAAGTTTAAAATAGTGTTTAATTTAATAAGTAATCTAACAAAAGAGCGATGTTGTTCATACATCGCTCTTTTTTGCATTTTTATGCAGGGTTGGAGGAAAGCGAGGGTGTATTATGAAAGAATTGAGTAATGTTATTTCGGCAATTGATGACTTTGTCTGGGGGCCGGTTATGCTGGTGCTCTTGGTTGGAACAGGAATTTATCTGACATTTCGGATGAGATTTCTTACATGGAGAAACCTGGGATATGCGCTAAAGAGAACACTCAGCAAGGAGGCTCGCACAAAGAGCAGAGGAGAGGGTGATGTATCACCGTTCTCGGCACTGACCACGGCGCTTGCAGCTACAATCGGTACAGGCAATATAGTAGGTGTCGCTACAGCTATGGTTTCCGGAGGACCGGGAGCACTGGTATGGATGTGGATTTCAGCAGCCTTTGGACTTACATCAAAATTCTCTGAGTGTATGCTTGCCATCAAATACCGGGAGGTAAATGAAAAGGGCGAAATGAGCGGTGGCCCGATGTATACGATGAAAAAGGGAATAAAGAATAAGAAGCTTGGAGCTGTTTTAGCATGGCTTTTTGCATTTTTTGCAGTGGTAGCTTCGTTTGGAATCGGAAACATGACACAGGGAAACTCTATATCAGGTGCATTAAAGGCTACCTTTAATGTGCCAACCTGGCTGTCAGGAATAATTATTACAGTGTTTGCACTTCTTATCATCGTAGGTGGTATCAAGTCAATATCAAAGGTTTCATCGGTTGTTGTGCCTGTAATGGCTATCTTCTATGTAATCTGTGGACTTATAGTAATAATAGGAAATATCTCTAACCTTCCGGCCGGCCTTGCAATGATTTTCAAGATGGCATTTTCTGTCAAGGCAGTGGGCGGCGGAATGTGTGGAACAATCGTAGCGTCAATGATGAATGCTATGCGTTATGGTGTAGCCAGAGGTGTTTTCTCAAATGAGGCAGGCATGGGTTCAGCTGCAATCACAGCAGCGGCAGCCACAACCGACAATCCGGTACGCCAGGGTTATATCAACATGACAGGAACCTTCTGGGATACAATAGTTGTTTGTACAATCACCGGACTGGCAATTGCATCATCAGGCGTGCTTGGCATGAAAGATGCTGCTGGAGACTATCTGACAGGCTCTGATATCACCATAGCGGCCTTTAAGACAGTGCTTGGAACAGGCGGAGGATGGCTTGTGACAATAGGTATCACTTTGTTTGCTTTTTCGACAATACTTGGCTGGGAGTATCACGGAGAGAAGGCCTTTGAGTATTTGCTTGGCACACACCGGTTTAACATGGTTTACAGGGTAATTTTCTCACTCGTTGCATACATAGGCTGTACACAGACTTTGAGCCTGGTGTGGAATTTCTCAGATATCGCAAACGCGCTTATGGCTATTCCAAACCTCATCTGTATGCTTCTTTTAAGCGGTGAGATAGCAAGTGATATAAAGAAATTCCAGCCGGAGATAAAAGGCAGCCGGTAGGAAATTATTATATGTGTATTTAAACTTCCATTAAGGTTCATATTGTATCATCCGAATTGCCAAAGGAGGATGATGCAATATGAAATCTAAATTTATAAAGTTCGCAACATCATCATTTATGAGCTTTCTCATAGACTATGCATTGTTTTGCGGACTTTCTTTTATTTTTCCAAATACAAAAATCTATATATTAACAGCAAATATAATAGCGCGTATTGTGAGTGCAGCGTGCAACTATATGATAAACTGCCGTCTGGTTTTCAAAGAAAAGCAGACAATTAAATCTGCATTGTCGTATTTTTTAATGGCTGTTTTCATATTGTGCATGAACAATGTGGTGCTGCTTTTATATTCAACAATTCCATGGATTAAACTTTATATAGCAAAAATATTTACAGAGCTGACACTTTTTGTAATCAGCTACGCTGTGCAGAGGTGTATAATTTTTAAAAATAAAATTTAAAATTAATTAAATTATGATTAAATATTATGATTTAAACTTCATTTAAGGTTGATGTCATATCCTTTACTCATAAAAGAAAAGGAGGTCTTCATTATGAGTGATATGAGATATGCACTGATACCGGCATACAATCCGGATGATAAGCTTATAGAAATTACACACGAGCTTGTTAAATATGGATTTAATATTGTTGTGGTTGATGATGGAAGTGATGAAACGTGCAATGATATTTTTACAGAGATAATCGCCTGTGCCGATGTGCTGCACCATAGGACAAACAGAGGAAAAGGAGCAGCACTAAGAACAGGGCTTGATTATATAGCACAGAAAAACAGCGGTTTGGCAGATACAAACGGCTATGTGGTTGTGACACTTGATGCCGATGGACAGCATTACATGAATGATGTCTTAAGAGTTACAGAGAAATCTGAGGAAAACCGGGATGCACTTGTACTTGGTGCGAGAGGCTTTGATAATGATGTCCCGATAAAAAGCCGGCTGGGAAATGATATTACAAGGCATGTATTTTTCTTTGTGACAGGGGGTAAAAGTATGGGATACGCAGACAGGACTCAGGGCTTTTTCAGATAAGCACATAGATTTTATGAGGCAGATTGATGGTGACAGATATGAGTATGAGATAAATGTGCTGCTTGAGTATGTCGGCAAAAAAATTAAAATTATGGAGGTTCCGATACAAACGATTTATCTGGACGACAACAAGAGCTCACATTTCAATGCAGTGAGGGATTCTTTC